>Ga0008835_100508_pt1 | contig 35004 bp, 14 predicted proteins | sample HotLakConsoUCCRE_FD_62215 | JGI IMG/M metagenome (GOLD analysis project Ga0008835, IMG submission 62215) | Hypersaline microbial mat communities from Hot Lake, Washington, USA - Hot Lake Consortium UCC-RE (Hybrid Assembly) ... | reverse complement strand
AGCGCCTCCAACCGGTCGAAGGTCACCGCGACCGGCGCCGGCGGCATCGACATCGACGCCAGGATGACGTCCATCGTGGTGACAGAGCCGAACCTCGGCGGCTTCGGGTTCCTGGCGAACGTCAACAGCATCACCGCCAACGCCTTCAACTATGCGTCGGCCGACGTGGTGCTGGGAGAATATGCCGAGCTGATCGCCACCACAGGCGGCATCACCGCGGACAGCGCGCTCGAGGGCAAGGCCGAGACCAGCGCGAACAACGTCAACATCTCGCTCGTCGCGTCGGTCCCCAACTCGACCGGCCAGGCCACCTACCAGCCCGACGTGAACCTGCTCGTGGGCAAGGGCGCCAGCCTGACGACGGGCCAGAGCGGCCCGATCACCCTCCAGGCTTTCCAGAACCACAACGGGACGCGGTTCCTGAACACCGGGACCGACGACCGGGGCGCCCGGGCCGATGCCGATCAGACCAGCGGTGCGGCAGTGGCCGTGTCTAACGTCAACGTCTTCGCCACCTCGAACGCCGACCTCGTCGTCGGCGTCGCGGAGGGCGCGACGTTCGATGCGGGCAGCGGCGGGGCGATCACCGTCCAGGGCTTCAACGCCAATGGCGCGATCGCCGCGCTCAACTCCTCCGGCGGCGGCGTTGTCAGCGTCGGCACGGGCAACGTGACGCCGACGGCGAACGGGTCGACCAGGGTCGATTTCCTCGGAAATGTCGGCGCTGCTGCGTCGGTCGGCGCCAACAGCCTGACCGTCAAGGGCTTGGGCGAGACGATCTCCGCCGGCTCGCTGAACAGCGCATCGGGCGGTCTCGTCGACGTCAGCAACGGCACGTCGAGTGTCTTCGCCACGCCGAAGCTCGAGGTGAATTTCGCGGGCGGCACGTCCGTGATGCAGGTCGGCGGCAACATCGATGTGAGCGCGATCCAGTTCACCGATGCCGACACGAATGCCAAGGGCGGCTCGGGCGGCTTCGTCAAGGTCGGCACTTTCACGTCCAGCGTGACCGTCAACGCGCTGGCGGACGACAAGCCGAACGTGGCTCTGAATGTGGGCGCGGCCGATGGCATCACCGCCGGCGATACCGTCACGCTGCGCGCACAGCACAACGGCGACGTGGCACCGGTGTCCGACGGAACCGTCGAAAGCTTCAGCGCCGCGGGCAACACCGTGACCTTCGAGCTTGCCCACGGGCTGTCCACCGGGGCGGTCATCACCGCCACGGGCGGCATCGGCGGCGGCCTGACCGCCAACAAGGACTACGGCGTGATCCGTGTCGATGCCGACACGATCCGCCTCGGCGAGACCTTCGAGGCGAGCCAGATCAACACGGCCCGGGACGAGATCCGGTTCGGCAACATCGTGCCGGACCTCGACTCCGCGACGCCTGCCACGAAGTTCGTGGCCACGGAACACAGCCTCGAGACCGGCGACTTCGTGATCTACTCCGGCGCCACCGGCGGCGGGCTGGTCAACAACACGCGCTACGAGGTCACCAAGGTCGACGATTTCACCGTCAAGCTGCTGACGCCCGGAGAGCGCGAAACCAAGACCGTCAGCCGCACCAACGTGGTCGGCGGGACGACGGACGAGATCCGGGTCGCCTCCGGCTTCAGCAATGGTGACCTCGTGACCTACCGTGTCACCGGGGCGCAATCGGTGCCCTCCACCTATGTGCAGGCGTCCGTCAGCGGCACGACGATCACGGAACTCGGCAACAGCGACACCATCTGGATCGAGAGCCACGGCTTCACCACCGGCGAGGCGATCCGCTACACCGCAGCGGCGGGCAAAGACCCGCTGACCCGGATCACCGGCCTGTCGCAGAACGCCGTCTATTTCGTCATCCGGGTGGACGCGAACCAGATCAAGCTCGCGACCGAGCAAAAGAACGCCACAGGTTTCTTATTCGACAGCGACAACAACGGCACGCTCGACGCCTTCCAGAATCCGATCGCGATCGACATCTCGATCGCCGACACCAACGACACGATCCACACCTTCACGCCGGTCGCCATCGGCGGGCTGACGAATGGCGCCGTCTACAAGGTCATCGACAAGGACGCCGACAGCTTCCGGCTCGCGAATGTCGGCAGCAACGCCGCTCTCGACATCTCCGGCGCAGCCTTCGGCGGCGCCTTCCACCGCTTCGAGATCGAGGGCAACGACCTGACCTCGGGCGTCGGCACCGGCACCCGGCAGCTGATCGTGGACATCACCTCCTCTTCCGGCGCAGGACAGTTCGGTGGCGTCGGCGGGGCGCGCGGCGCGGCCGGCGCGGCCTCGGGCGACGGCAGGATCACGGCCAGCACCACCGGCACCGGCGGCGGCTTCGTCGATATCAGCAGCGCACAGGCCACAGCCACCGGCAACGTCCGCACCAATCTCGAGATCGCCGGCGGCGCGCAGATCAGCGCCGGAACCGTCGACATCCAGACCGACAGCTTCCTGACCGTGCAGGCCGTGTCCGACGGCCAGGGCGGTGGCTTCGTCTCCGTGGGCAATGCCATCACCAGCGCCACCGGGGGCAACAAGACCGAGGTCATAATCGGCAAGGACGCCCGGATCGAGGCAACCGGCACCATCCTCGCCCAGTCGCTCGCCCGGTCCGTCGTGGGGACGGTGTCCTTCACCGGCAACGGTGGCTTCGTCGGTGTCGCCCAGGCGACGGCGACGTCCGCACTCACCTACCTCAGCCGTGTCGTCATCGACGGCGACCTCACAGCCGGCGACACGATCACCGTCAACAGCCTCAGCGACGCCGCCAGCGCGGCCTCTGCCAGGGTCAAGACCGGCGGCCTCGGCGCCGACGGCCGGGCGATCGCCACGTCGACAATCGGCCTCGCCGGGCTGGACGATCGTGCCCTGACCGAAACGGTGTTCGGCGCGAATGCCTACCTGACAGCGCCGACGCTGCTGCTGAATTCGCTGCTGCGCTCGGTTCTCAACGACGCATCCGCCGACGCGGATGCCGGCGCGCTCGGTGCGGGGCTCGACGCCACGGCGACCGCCAATACCTACGGTCGCAGCGAAGTGCGGCTGGAGACCGGCGGCTGGCTCGACGGCAGCGACCGGATCCTGATGGACGCCCGCGTGAACCTTGCGTCCAACTTCGCGCTGTCCGATTCCAACCTCAAGGCGCTCGGCGGCGACACCAACTCCAACGCGACATCCAACCTGTTCATCGAGGCCAAGATCGAGGGCCAGGACGAGAGCTTCCTGCGCACCCGCAATCTCGATGTGAACTCGGTGCAGAACGTCATCCTGAACACCGCGACCGCGAACCGCAGCGGCGCGGTCTTCGACGGCGGCGGGCGCTCTGCCAGTGCACCCGGGTCGAACGGACGAAACATCTTCTGGGAATCAACCACGTTCCTTCTTGGCGAGCCCAACCCCGAACTTGTGGTCGACGCGAATGGCATCGTGACCAGGCTCATAAACGTCGAGCTGGAGAGCGGTGCACAGGTCGGACAACTGGCCAGCACCACGAACGAGATCGTCGTCAAGGACATCGTCTACGACCAGCTGGGCAAGGCGACCTTCTTCGCCAACGACCGCGGCGTGCTGCCCTTCGGCGCGATCTGGGGCAACGCCGGCCTGTTTGTCGTGCAGCGCAACTTCGACTTCGTGCGGCTGACGAACAACTCCGAGAAGGACCTGCGCGTCAACCTGATCGACCCGAACAATCTGACCGGAAGCGCCGAGGCGACGATCGAGATCGCCGTTGACCGCATCCCGGGCTCCGCCATCGCAGACAAGAACCCGATCGACCCGGACACGCTCGGCGCGACCTTCGAGTTCGACCTCGAGAACCGCTTCGTCCGTCCGGTGATCGAGATCCGCAACCTGCAGCCCGGCGGGCAGACCAGCTCCGACGTGGTGCTGGACGGGCTGATCCTGAACCCGATCGGCACGACGATCATCGAGAACGAGCGCGGCGACATCCGCGCCGATACCGACGCCGACGTCGAGCTCATCCGCACCAACGTCCTCGACCTCGATGCCGAGGATGGCGGCGTCGGCGATGATCCCGACCTGCGCCGTGGCAACATCGGCGCCACGTCGCTGCTGGCGGCCGACGATCCGTCCCGGAACCCGATCACCGTCGAGATGGTGCGATTCACCTTCCAGGACGGGCAGATCTACGACATCGACCTGTCGGTGAACGCGGCCACCGACGCCGTTCTGGACGTGACCGCCTTCGACCGGGCCGATGCCCTGGACACGCCGGACGCCACCGGCGACGACAGTTTCAATCCTGTCCTGGGCCACCTGCGCGCGGGCGACGACATCGACGTCGTTCTGAACGACACGCGCGAGGGCTTCGAGGCCGGCGATCTGGGCAGCGTCGTGGTCAACATCTTCAACCCTGCGACCGGCATCACGCCCAATGCCGCCACCTTTGGCGACAGGCTGCTGGCCGGCCAGTTCTACGGCTACACGAACGGGGTCACCCCTGTCCCCGTCAAGGCCGGCGAGGGCAGCGGCGGCTATTTCGCCCGGTTCCGCCCGGATACGGCCCCCGCCGGTCTCGAGGACATCCTGCGCGCCTTTGGCGACGACTACGTCGAGATCGACTCGACCTACATCCTGACGGACGTGCGCGCGGGCAACGACATTGACATTGGCCATGTGACCTCCACCCGCCTCTACGCCGAGGATGAGCCGCGCGCCTACCGCACCACCGAGATCGGCAAGACCAGCGTCTACGGCGACACGATCACCGCCGCCGCGCCGGATACCCGCATGAACATCGTGCTCAACGTGGATACCGGCTGGACCGGCGGCAACCCGACCGACCTCGTCCCGCAGCTTTTCGTGACCACCGACGGCAGCATCGTCGTGAACGAGTTGCTGGGGGACATGCTGGTCGGCCATGTCCATTCCACGGACGACGATGTGACCCTGAACAGCGCCGCGCGCATCCTCGATGCCGACGGGATGGTCACCGTGGACGTGACCGGGGAGACGATCCGCCTCAACGCCGGGGTCCCCGTGGTCGGTGCCCCCGTTCCCGTGGTGGGCGGCATCGGCACGCCCGGCAACTTCCTGGAGGTGAACAGCGACCGCAACGGCAATGGTGGCCTGCTCTTCGCCACCGACACCGCCGCCCCCGCGACCGTCGGCATCTACATCGACGAGATCTTCGGCGACATGCCCGTGGGCCTCGTGCAGACCACGGGCGACGTGTCCCTCCGGACAGTGGACGGCTCGGTCCTCGACGGACTGAACAGCAACGCCGACAACGTTCGGGGCCAGTCCATCGACATCGACGCCAACGGCCAGGGCGCGACCATCGGCACCAGCGACAATTTCCTCGAGATCGACAGCCGCCGCGGCACGCCAGAGGGCGCGGGCGTCGAGGCTGGCGGCGACGACGTGGGGCTCGAGGCGACCGGCAGCATCTGGCTCGAGGAGACCACGGGCGACCTGCGCGTCGTGCTGGCGCACAGCTACGAGGGCGACATCACGCTGAAGGTCCGCGAGAGCGCCGCCCAGGGCGAGGACTTCTTCCTCGTCCACAGCGGCAGCGCGCGCTTTGCGGAATCGAACGACCGCGGCCCGGGTGGCCATCCCGACGCGGACCGGGTGCTGACGAACGGCACGATCCTCGCGGAGCAGGGCAGCGTCACGCTGCTGGTGGGCGACAATGTCGAGACCAGCGCCAACAGCCTGCTGCACGCCGCTGGGGACATCCTGATCGAGGGCGATGCGGGCAACGCGGATCCGGGCTTCGGCACGAACATGATCCTGCGCGGCAGCCTGATCGCGGGCGCCGTGGTGACGCTTGGCAGCCAGAGCGGCGGCGCGCCCATCGGCACGGCCCGGCCCACCTATACGGCCCCGGTCCACCGGCTGAAGGTGACCGGCGGCAGTGATGTCGACAGCATCCAGTTCGGAGACAGCACCGGCATTTCGGGCGGCACGACGCTGGGCGACGCGGGTTATGTCTTCATCGGCTCGCTGACGCAGGTGGAGGCCGGCGACGGCGAGGACCGGCTGGCGGTCTATTACCTGCAGGACACGGCGACCCAGACCTCTCCCGCTCAGTTCGTCGACCTGCGCGACGACTTCGCCGAGGACCGGACCCAGGCGCTGCATACGCTCAACCTCGACGGGCAGGACGGCAGCGACGCCTATCTGGTCTACACCATGGGCTCCAACGGGGCCGACACACGGAACTACATCGTCAACGCCCTGGACAGCGGCGCGCCGGATGATGGCGCCGACACGCTCGACATCTTCGGCAATGACAGCGACCTGAACGGCATCGACCCGGAGACCGGCGAGGCCTACGCCACCGACGACATCGTCCTGTTGCGCCGCGCGGCCTTCCTGCCGAGCGACACGGCGCTGGGCCGGGTGTCCGACAAGCCGGGATATGTCGCCTTCGTCCACGGCGACGAGGCGCGGTATCGCGACATCACCACCGGCAACGAGGCCTCCGCCAAGGTGCAGCGCATCGGCTACGACAGCGCGCTGAACGGCCGGGTGACGGTGCAGACGCTGGGCGGCAACGACGCGGTCTTCTCCGACGACGTGACCGTGGCGATGACCGTGGACACCGGGGCGGGCGACGACCGCATCCAGATCGGCCAGATCTTCGGCCTGAAGCGCAACCAGGCCGAGGGCCTGCTGCTGCCCCAGGACGTGTTCGGCGACGAGAGCCTCGTCGCCACCACCCGGGGCTACCTCTCGGCGGGCACGAACGCGCCGCTGGTGGTGCAGGGCGGCACGGGCAACGACCAGTTCACGGTCTATTCGAACCAGGCGGAGCTGCGGCTGGAAGGGGGTGACGACAACGACATCTTCACCATCCGCGCCTTTGCGCTGGCGCAGACCGATGCGAACGGGAACATCCTGACCGACGCGAACGGGGTCGCCCTGCCGATCATCGGCGCGGCGGGCTTCTCCACCGACCGGCCGATCGACGTGCGTTCGGGCGGCGGTGCGGACGAGGTGCAGTACAACATCAACGCCCCCGTCTCGATCGAGGGGGGGACCGGCTTCGACAAGGTGGTGGTCCTCGGCACGGAATTCGCCGACGACTTCGTCATCACCGACGAAGGCATCTTCGGCGCCGGGCTCAATGTGCGCTACTCGGGCGTCGAGGTGATCGAGATCGACGGTCTGGAGGGCGACGACGAGTTCTTCGTGCAGTCCACCGCCTTCGGCGTGGCTTACCGGGTGATCGGCGGCCTCGGGTCCGACACGATCAACGTCACAGGCGACGTGGTCGAGGACATCGTGACCCGCGAGCTGGAGGGCGAGGCCGGCGCGGTCAACCACATCGTCCGCTCCGACGATCCGTTCTATGACGGGCTGCTGATCGACGGCTTCGACTACAACGTCGCAGATGCCACCCAGGGCATCGTGGTGATCGACGAAAGCGACGGCTTCACCGCCGTGCGCGAGGGCGGCGGCGCGACCGCCGTCGACAGCTATACCGTCTCGCTGGCGCAGGCGCTGACCGGGAACGAGGTGGTCTATGTCACCGTCTCCGCCGCGCGCACCACGCAGGAGGAAGAGGACGACACGCTCCTGAACCCCGAGGGGCTGCAGAACGGTCCCGGTGACAGCGTCTGGCTCTCCGCCGCAGCGCCCTTCTCGTTGATGAACCCGACCGATGAGGATTTCTCGCGACTCGTCACGGTCAACGGCGACCCGACCCGGTTCGCCGACCGGAACATCGTGCTGAAATTCGACGCCAAAAACTGGAACACCGCGCAGAGCGTCTTCGTCTACGCCCCCGACGATCCGCGCTCCGAGGGGGACCGGGTCACGGTGATCCAGCACACGGTGATCTCGAACGTCGCCGCCTTTGACGGCGCCACGGTGCGCAATGTCGAGGCGCTGGTGCGCGACAACGACACCCCCGGCGTGCAGGTCGTGCAGATCGAGCCGGGCAGCTATGACCCCATTACAGGAACCTTCGTCGAGGACGGCCGCGCCACGGTGATCGAGGGCGATGCCACAACGCAGCTCACCGACCAGATGCTGGTTCAGCTCGCCTCAGCACCGGCGCCGGGCAAGACCGTCGTGGTCCATGTCGCGCTCGAGGCCGAGGCCGATGCGCAGGTGCGCGTCAGTGCCGACGATCCGGTGTACGACCGCGCCACCCTCGGGCCGGACGGCCAGCTCCGGCTGACCTTCACCTCTGATAACTGGGATATCCCGGTCCTGCTCGATGTCGCCGCGCGCGACGATGCGCGGGTCGAGGACGTGAAGGGCGCGGTGATCCGCTTCCTCAACGATCCCGCGACGACCGATCCCGACTACCTGTTCCCGAACCTGCGGTCGGAGCAGGGCGTGGTCGAGGTGCGCGTCTACGACAACGACTCGCCCGGCGCGCTGGTGCAGCAGAGCGCTGGCAACACCCTGATGGTCCGCGACGATCCGACGACGACGGCAACAAACGAGAGCACCACCGACGACTACACGATCCGCCTGACCGGCGCCCCCGCCGACGGCGCGAGCGTCGATGTCGCGATCCTGACCGATGGCCTTGCCGATGTGGTGGCCATCGATGGCGTGGCCATCGACAGTGGAGATTACGCCGAGATCGGCGGCCTGCGGGCAACGCAGCAATACCTGGGCGCCGCCTCCCTCGCCAACGCGGGCGGTGCGGGGGTCATCACCCGCTCGGGCGTGGCCGATCTCTATGGCTCGTTCATCGAGGAAGGGTTCAAGGCCGGCGACCTGATCCGCGTGGGCAATGTCGGCGCGGGCTTCGACGGGGATTACGTCGTCGCCTCGGTCACCCAGACCAAGATCACCCTGACCGCGGCCTTTGCCGCGACGGGCACTGCCGAGACCGAGGCGGCGGTCCTGTCGAACCTCGCCCGCATCGGGATCTACGAGGGCACGGTCGTGGCCGGGTCCGACCCCGATCCCGAGTTCGGCGGTCCCCAGATCACCCGCGTCGACGGCTCGGGCTGGCTCGCGGACGGGTTCGTCGAGGGCCAGTGGGTGCGGATCTCCGACCTCACCGACCCCGGCAAGCGCTTCGACGCCAAGATCGAGCTGATCCGCGGCCTCAACGGCACCTTCGACGAGACGCTCCAGATTACCGGCGACGACCCCCTGCCCGCATGGCTGGCCGATGCGCCCGCGGCGCAGATCCGCGTCGTGCGGATCGCGGCGCAGGTGACCTTCACGGCGGACGACTACTATATCGCCCAGAGCATCACCCTGCGTGCCGATGCGGAGTTCACGACGCCCATCACCCGCGAGGGCGCCAAGGTCTTCCCCGCCTCCACCCATGTGCTGTCGAAACTGCGCGGGCCGCTGCAGGTCGAGGGCGGCGTGACCGGCGCCGACCGCAGCCTCCAGAACGGGCTGAAACTGCCCGGAGAGGCGGACGGCTTCCTTCTGGCCATCGGCCAGCAGCCGCCCGAGAGCCAGCAGATCGACGTGCTGAACATCTTCAACGACAGCAGTGTCGAGAACGGCGTCGGCACGATGACCGAGACGACGCTGACCGGCTACGGCATGGCCGGGGCGCTCGATTTCGGCCCGGCGGCGGGCGGTCTCTTCGGCGAGAGCGCCACGGTCCCCGGCGGCATCAGCTGGGGGCGGATCAGCTTCGGTGAGGGCGGCTTCGACACCAGCGAAGGCGAAAGCACCATCGAGGTGGTCAACGTCATGCTCGGCCGTGGCAACGACTTCATGGCGATCGAAGGCACGCTGAACAACGTGGCGGGTGTCGATGCCACCGGCACGTTCGAGATCACGGCCACCGACACCGGCGGCACGATCAGCCGCGAGGGGATCGACTGGCTCGCCCGTGGCTTCCTCCCCGGCCAGACCGTCACCATCGACGGCGTCGAGGGAAGCTGGACCGTGGTGTCGGTCGAGGACCGCATGACCCCCGAGGGACAGGACCCGAACGACAACTCGATCCTCGTCCTTGCCGGTGCGCCGCTCCCGGCGCTGACGGGAGAGATCCGTCTCGAGGCGGTGGACCCGCTGGTGGAGACGGACGGCACCTTCGCCGTCTCCTCTGAGGTGACGACGGACACCGACGGCACGCCGCTGACCCTGACCACGATCACCCGTGACGACGGCGGCACCTGGGGCGGGGACCACTTCCTCGCCGGCCACCTCGTGCAGATCGTCGGCGACGGAAAGACCCAGAACGTCCGCCTGCGCGAGATCTCGGACGATGGCCGGACCATCATCGTGGACGGCGCCGACCTGACCGACAGCCCGGCGCTTGCCCTGACCCTCTCGGTGCAGGGGCCCCATGGCGGGCTGACCGTGGTCCATGGCGGCGGCAACACGCCGCTGGCCCTCTGTGCCAAGCTTTACGCCCAGAACGACACGGGCATCGACGGCGTCAGCAAGCTGACCCGGATCGACGGTCTCGACTGGGCCTCCGACGGCTACAAGGTCGGCCAGTTCGTGCAGATCGGCGAGGAGGCCTTCACCCGCCAGATCATCGCCATCGTCGACGCGGACGGCGTGCCGATCCCCGAAGATGCCTTCGCCACCTGGGGCGCGGGCGCGACGCTGGTCCTCGCCGGTCCGCCGCTGTCGCAGGAGGGCGATCTCAAGAATTGCGAGATCCACGTCTCGCAGCCCCGGATCGTGACCGTCGAGGTCGAGGTGGATTTCGACTGCGACTGCAAGAAGGACAGCGACACCGCCACCCTCAGCATCGACGGCGACTGGACCGAGCTGGGCTTCTTCGTGGGCCAGGAAGTCACGCTGGAGGGCCTGCCGGGCAAGATCCTCGTGATCGCCATCGACGGCAACACGATCACCCTGCAAAGCGAGGTCTTCGGCCTGCCGCTCGAAGGCGTCGTGACGCTGTCGGGCCTGAACCCGCTTTTCGACGGCGGCCCGCTGATCGGCGGCGACACCTTCATCATCACCGGTGGCGCGGGTCCCGACAGCCCGCTCGTGGTGCTGGGCGACACGACGCAGGACGGCAACTGGTACGCCGGAGAGCCCGGGTCCGTGCTGGGCTATGATTTCGGCATGAAGCCCTTCGACCCGTTCCCGCTGCTCCCCGAGGGGCAGAACGAGGACAACACCTGGATCTTCCCGCTGGCCAACCCCTACGATTTCGACGGCAACGACGTGATCGACGCCTCCGCCCTCTTCGCGGGCCTGTCCGATGCCGAGCTGCCCACGATCGGCTTCGTGGCCTATGGCGGCGGCGGCAACGACCTGATCATCGGCAGCCAGGCGGGCGACCACCTTGCCGGCGGATCGGGCGACGACACGATCTTCGGCCAGCGCGGCGTCGACCACATCTATGGCGACAACGGCATCAACATCGACATCCTGACCCGTGGTCTGACGATCCCCTCCACCGACGCAAGCCCCGCGCCCACCCTGCGCGACGTGGCGTCGGACGGCACCACGCTCCAGCCCGCGCCCTCTCCGGTGCGCGACACGCTGGTGGCGGGCAACGACACGCTCTACGGCGACGGCCCCGGCACGGTCGGCGGCGGCCCCCTGGGCGGTGAGGTCCAGCGCGACATCATCTTCGGCGACAAGGGCCGGGTCGACATGCTGGTCGAGGACCCGAACCTGCCGCCCGAGGCGCTCCAGCGCATCCAGACCACGGAACTGCGCCTTGTCACCACGATCATCGCCACCGATCCGGCGAGCGGCGGCAACGACGCCATCTTCGGCGGCTCCGGCACCGACATCGTGATGGGCGGCGGCGGCGACGACTGGATCGACACGGGCGACGGCGAGCATCTGCGCGACATCGTGTTCGGCGATTTCGGCCGGGTGACGGTGAACGGCACGGCCGCGTTCCGCCCTGCCTCGGAGAGCGACCTTACGGGCGAGGAATTCGCGATCCTCAGCTTCAACTTCGGCGCCAAGGACCACACGAGCGCGGTCACCGGAACGGCCGGCACGGGCACGTCGGCTTCCGATGCCCCCGCACCGCGCACGCCCGGCTGGATCAACCTCGGAGGCGGCAGCGGCCTCTACGGCGACAGCGGGCATGAGCTGGTGACCGACGAGAACGGTACCATCGTTCCGGGCATCACCCTCGGCTGGCGCGTCCTCGAGGAGGAGCACGGGCGCCACGGTCATCATCCCCACGACCACGGCCATGGCGATGACGACGACCATGGACACGGCGATGACGACGATCACGGGCACGGACACGGCCACCCGCATGGCTCCGGGCCCCCGAACGGCCATCCGCACGGTCACCCCGGTGGCTACGGCCCTCCGCATGGCCAACCGACCGCGGCCCATGTCGAAAGTCACAGCCAGATCCACCCGGTGACGCAGGACGACCGGCTGTTCGAGGGCTATCTTTCGACCCGCAAGGACACGCAGGTCATCGAGATCACGCTGGAGGGCCTGCGCGACCACTATCAGAACTACGACGTCTATCTGTACCTCGACGCCGACAATCACGACACGGCGGCGTCCGGGGACAGCGTCCGGCTGATCCGCATCGGCCAGGACGGAAAGATCTGGCTGAACGATCCGAAGAACAACACCTTCGGCGGCGCCTATGTCCGCGCCGAGGGCGACGACCCCCGGACCGCCCAGACCGGCAACATGATCGCCGCCACCGGGCTGACCGACACGACGCTGGTCCTGCGCATCGAGGTGCCGCAGCACTGGGACGACGGCCAGAACCGCGCGATCCTGTCGGGCCTGCAGATCGTCGGCCGGTCCTATCCCATCGACCGGGCGGAGAGCATCTTCCTCGACGTGGGCGGCAATGACGGCATCAGGACCGGCGGCGGCGACGACGTCGTCTTCGGCGGCCACGGCAACGACTACATCAACGCGGGCGGCGATCCCGATGTCGGGCATCTCGATAACGACGCGGTGTTCGGGGACAACGGCCGCGCCACCTTCCTGCTGACGCCCGAGCGGATCCGGACCGAGAAGGTGCCCTTTGCGCCCGCCTCGGAGGCTGATCCCAGCGGCGGAGAGTATGCCGTGCTGTCGTTCAACTTCAACGGCGGCACCGAGAGCACCAAGGTCCTCGGCCAGGCCGGCACGGCGCAGAGCGTTTCCGACGCCCCGGCGCCGCGCGCGGAGGGTTGGATCAACCTCGAGGGCGGCAAGGACACCTTCGGCGACCAGCGCGGCGAATGGGTGACGGACGAGACCGACACCGTGTTCGAGAACATCCGCGTCTCCTGGGAGGCCACGGTCCACGGCCATGACTACGGCCACGGGGACGACGACGACCATGGCAAGGGCGACGACGACCACGGGAAGGGCGACGACGACGATCATGGCAAGGGCAAGGACGACAAGGGCAAAGGCGACGACGACGACCACGGCAAGGGCGACGATGACGACCATGGCAAGGGCGACGACGACGATCATGGCCACTACCACGCCGGCGGTCTCGATACCCACGACCAGATCGACCCGCTGACCGACGACGACCGGCTCTTCGAGGGCTACCTCGTCGGCAAGGCCCAGAAGAGCATCACCGTCACCGTCGAGGGCCTCCGCTCCCACTTCCGGAGCTATGACGTCTACGTCTATCTCGACGCGGACAACGGCAAGACCGATGACACCGGCGACAGCCTGCGGATCGTTCGCATCGGCCATGACGGCAAGGTCTACCTGTCCGATCCGCAGGACGCGACCTTCGGCGGGACCTATGCCTTCGCCTCCAGCACCGATCCCCATGCGCCCGACGCGGGCAACGTGGTGGGCGCGGCCACGATGAAGGACGGCAAGCTCGTCATCACCATCGACGTGCCGTGGTCCCACTGGCCCACGAAGAACGCGCCCGTGGTCTCGGGCGTGCAGATCGTTGGCCGCGCCTATCCCATCTTCCGCAATGTCGATGTCCCGCGCAGCCCCGGCACCCTGGGCGAACTGCGCGAGATGGAGACGCTGACCGGGCCCGAGGGCGAGGGCTTCACCTGGGACGATCTGATCCTGACGGGCAACGGCAACGACGCCGTGATCGGCGGGCAGGGATCCGACTGCATCGACACCGGCGACAACGGCCCGCACAATGGTGTGGACGACGCCCTGTCGGGCGACGACCTGCGCACCGTCAGCGTCAACTTCGCCAGCGGGGTGAAGGAAGGCTTCGTCGAGGGCACCCTCGGCTATGTCGCGGCGGACGGCTGGTACAACTTCGACAACGACGGCAAGGCCGATCCCCACGGTGACGACGACGACCATGGACACCATGGCGACGACGACGACCACGGAATGGGCAACGGGAAGGGCGACCACGGCAAGGGCGACGACGACGACCATGGCCATGGACATGGGCATGGCCACGGCCAGCACCACCACCGGGCGGAAACGCTGGTGACGAAGGACGGCGTGAAGATCACCGTCGGCCAGGACCTCGACGATCCGCACAAGGCGCGGCCCGCCAAGGTCGACGACCACGCCCAGATCGACCCCGACACCCAGAACGGCCGGATGATGAACGGCTATGTCACAGCCACCGGCAAGTCGGTGCTCGGAATCGACGTCAAGCATGTCTCCAACACGGTCGGCGACGGCCCCTACGACGTCTATCTCTACATCGACGGCGAGGATCAGGACGCCGCGCGCGGCGCCTCGTTCCGGCTCGTGACGCTGAACGGCGACGGCGGCAACGTGGGCGATCCGAAGGGCTTCACCTTCGACGGCCAGTTCGTGGCCTACGACCCGGCGAACCCGGACCGGCCCGCCAACGTGATCATCTTCAAGGACGTGACCGGGGACGCCTTTTCGATCCGCATCGACGAACCCGACCCGTATCTCGAGCCGCTGAAGTGGGGCCACTGGTCCAAGTACAAGGGCAAGCATCCCGATGGCGGCGTGCCCGCGATCTCGGGCATGCAGATCGTCGGCGGCGCCAACAAGGACGACATCGTCCCCCAGGGCGACCATGACAGCGACCGGGTTCTGGGCGATCAGGGGGTCATGCGGATCTTCGGACGCGAGGTGTTCGAGATCGTCGCCGAACCGCGCGGCGCGATCGATGCGAACGACACGATCCACACCGGCGCAGACGGGGATGTCGTGGTCGGCGGCGATGGCGACGACAGGATCAACGGCGGCGACGGCGATGACGTGCTCCTCGGCGACAACGCCCGCATCATCCTCTTCGAGGGCCAGGTGATCGGTCTCGAGAAGACGGTGCGCGGCAACGAGGGGCAGGGCAACCATGCGGGTCATGCCAACGGCAACGGCAATCCCTATGCGGGCGTGAACGGCGCCTGGCACAACGACTTCGGCAACAGCGTCCACTTCGACCCCTTCGCGGTGAAGGGCGTGATCCTGCTCGCCCCCGACATCGGCGGTGACGACGTGATCGAAGGCGGCCGCGGCGACGACTTCATGTGGGGCCAGAAGGGCGACGACACCTATGTCTTCGCCGGCGACCGGCTAGGCATCGACTACGTGGTCGAGGCGGGGGACAAGCCGGGGCATGGCCATCATGGCGACGATGACGACCACGGTCACGGCAAGGGCGACGACGACGATCACGGCCACGGCCCCGACTGGCGCAGCGCCCCGGCGGAGTTCCACCGCGACACGGGCGATACGCTGGACTACAGCCGCTACACCGGCGGCGGCATCGACGTCGACATCTCCCGGTTCAACACCCAGACCGTCGACGGCCGCGTGACGAAGGGCGATATCGGCTCGGTCCTGACCCTGTTCTACCGCAATGCGATCGAGAACGTCGTCGGCACCGAGAAGGCCGATCGGATCACGGGCAACGACCGCAACAACGCCCTGCTGGGCCTTGGCGGAGACGACCGGATCGACGCGCGCAAGGGCAGCAACTTCATTGACGGCGGCGCGGGCGACGACTGGCTCCGGGCCGGCAGCGGCCACCCGAGCCATGACCACGGCCATCACGGCGACGATGACGACCACGGCCGCTACGGCAAGGGCGATGACGACGACGGCCGCCATGGCAAGGGCGACGACGACGACCACGGCCATTACGGGGACGACGACGACCACGGCCATCACGTTCCGGTCCGCAACGTCATTCTCGGCGGTGACGGCGACGACGTGATCCACGGGAGCTCCGGCATCGACCTGATCGACGGCGAGGCCGGTGACGACGTGATCCATGGCGGCGGCAACGGCCTGCACGGCGGCTACTGGAAGGAGGACAAGGTCTGGGTCCAGCAGTCCAAGAAGAAGGGCTACTGGAAGACCGAGAAGACCTGGGTCCCCGACGACCGCACCGGCGACGTGCTCTTCGGCGGCACGGGCAACGACCGGATCACCGCGGGCGGCGTCAACAACGTGCTGGTGGGCGGCGCGGGCCATGACCACCTGTCCGGAAGCCACAATGACAAGGTCCGGGAACAGGGCGACCTGCCCCCGGAGCAGCGCGACGCCTTCATCACCGAGAGCCTCGCCGCCTTCGCCATCGCCTTCGACCGGCTGGACTTCGTCCGCGACGACGCCCCCGGCGAGCCGCTGCGCGCGCAGGTCCAGAGCTTCATCGACAGCATCCCCGCGACCTACTGCCACGACCTGCCGCCGGGCCACGAGCCCGACGCGGGCGACGATGACGACCACGGCAAGGGCGACGATGACGACCACGGCAAGGGCGACGACGACGACCATGGCAAGGGCGACGACGACGACCACGGCAAGGGCGACGACGACGACCACGGCAAGGACGGCTATTTCGAGACCTGGAAACAGGACATCTCGAACGTGGTGGTCTACTTCGACCGCGACGGGGATGGTCATGTGGACTACTCGGTCAAGGTCGACGGCTTCTCCTCAAGCGCGAGCCAGGACCTCGACGACGAGTTCGACGACCTGCTGCACGGCATCCTCGACAAGGTGCATGTGCTCGACGCGGGCGACACGGTGCTCGGTGTCTCGATCAAGGGCGGAACCCAGGAGACCCGGTTCTACGCGGTCGACGGCAACACCAACGGCGAAGCTCCGGACGACGGTCCGACCTGGAACACCGGGTCCGGCCCCGACGTGACGCTGCAATACGGCACGCTGGTCCATTCGACCCATCACCACGCCCATCTCACCGCCGCCACCCCGGCGACCGGCGAGGGCGCGCAGACCCCGCTGCGCACCGCCGAGGCGAGCTTCATGCTCGACGCGGCGCGCGAGGCCTGGCGGGCCACCGGGGCGCTGAACGCGGCGCAACTCGCCGTGCTCGACGCGGCGCAGGTGACGGTGGCGGATCTCTCGGGCGACAGCCTCGGTGCGGCCTCGGGCACGCTGATCACGGTGGATGTCAACGCCGCCGGGCACGGCTGGTTCGTCGATGTCCAGCCCGCTGCCAGCACCGCCTTTGCGCCCGATGCGAACGGTGTGCTGCGCGCCACCCCCGGCAGCGGCGCCGAGGGAGCGATGGACCTCTATTCGGTGCTGCTGCACGAGCTCGGGCATACGCTGGGCTTCACCCACCTGCCGGAACCCGAGCCTGGGCATGTCATGTCCGACATCCTCGAGCCGGGCACGCGGGCGTCGATGCCCCAGTCCCTGATCTGGGACGAGGCGACGGGCAGCTTCGTCGATCCCGACACCGCGCTGACGCTCAAGGCCCATGGCCCGCCCGCGCCGCCGCCGCAGGAGATCGCGCAGACGCCGGACGAGGACGAGATCAGCACGGAGGACAGGATCGCCTGGGCCGGCGCCGCGAAATCCTTCCTCGACCGCTTCGCAGCGTTCTTCGGCTAGGGGAGGAACGTTGAGCGGGACGGAGGACCTTATCGAGGGCAGGGCCGCCAGGGCGGCGCCCCACGGGGACGGACAGGCGGAGCGGGTGGACTATGCCCTGCTCGACCAGTCGCTCTGGGCCGCCTTCCGCAACGCGGGCGACGCGGTGGGCTACCTGCGGGCGTGGCTGGCGCTGCAATGCCGGCAGGTGCCCGGCGTTCGCGCCGCGACCGTGGTTCTCGGCGCGCCCGGCACCGGCCCCTATGAGCCCGCGGCCGCCTGGCCCACCGATGCCCGCCCCTCGCCCGCGCTGATGCGCGCCGCCGAGGATGCGCTGGCCCGGCAGGAGACCGTCCTGCAATCGGGCGGCGCGGGCGACAGCGTGCTGGCCCTGCCCGTCGTCGTGGATGGCGCGCTGTATGGCTGCGTCGCGATGCAGATCGAGGGCGCGGGCGCTGCGGAGGCGACCCGCCGCCTGCGCTGGGGCATGGGCTGGCTCGAGAGCCTGCTGCGCCGCGAACAGGGCGCGCGGGACGCGGCGCTGCGCGACCGGACCATGCGCGCGCTCGATTTCGTCGCCATCGTTCTGGGCGCGCGGCGGTTCGATCAGGCCTGCACGCGGCTGGCCACGGAACTGGCGCGCGCGCTCGACTGCGATCCGGTGGGCATCGGGTTCCTGCGCCGGCGCCGGGTGAAGGTGCGGGCGGTGAGCCATTCCGCCGATTTCGGCCGGCGGATGAACGTGATCCGCGACATGGGCCTTGCGATGGACGAGGCCCTCGATCAGGCCGATCTCGTCCACTACCCGCTGCCCGAGACCTGGGAATACCGCGTCACCCGGATGCACGAGGACCTTGCCGCCGCGCACCGCACCGGCAGCATCCTGACCGTGCCGATGCCGGCAGGCGACAGACTCATCGGCGCGATCACCCTCGAACGCCGCGACCGCACCCCGTTTCCCGACGAGACGGTCGAACTGGTGGATGTCATCGCCTCCATGGTCGGGCCCATTCTGGAGGAAAAGCGCAGGAACGACCGCTCCGTCGTCACCAAGCTTTTCGTCGCCATGGGCGACGGCATCATGGCGCTCTTCGGCCCGCTCCATGCCGGTCTGAAGCTCGCCACCGTCATCATGGCCGTCCTCGTCTGGCTTGGCGCCACGGTCACCATCCCCTTCGACATCGGCGCCCCCGCCCGGATCGAGGGCGAGGTGCAGCGGTCCGTCGTGGCCCCGTTCAGCGGCTATCTCGCAACCGAGAGCGTCCGCGCGGGCGAGACCGTGCGCGAGGGGGATATCCTCGCCGCGCTGAACGACCAGGACCTGCAACTGGAGAAACTGCGGCTCGAGACCGCGCGCCGCCAGCGCGAGGCGGAATTCGACCAGGCGCTGGCCAATCGGGAGCTGTCCACCACCACGATCCTGCGCAGCCAGATCGAGCAGGTGGACGCCCAGCTTGCCCTCATCGGGGAACAGATCGCCCGCACCACGATCCGCGCGCCCTTTGACGGGGTGGTGGTGGATGGCGATCTGTCGCAGCAGGTCGGCGCCTCGCTGGATCGCGGGCAGGAGCTGTTCAAGATCGCCCCGCTCGACCGGTTCCGCGTCGTGCTGGAGGTGGACGAGCGCGACATCGCCCTGATCGCGCCGGGGCAGGCGGGCGCCCTGCGCCTGTCGTCGCGCCCCACCGAGACGCTGAGCTACGGGATCACGCGGCTGACCCCCATCGCCGAACAGCGCGAGGGCCGCAATTTCTTCCGCGTGGAGGCCGAGCTCGACACCGTGCCGGACTGGGTCTCGCCCAGCATGGAGGGCGCGGCGCGCACCGGCATCGACGAGCGGCTGGCGGTCGAGGTCTGGACCCGCCGCTTCGTCGCCTGGGCGCGGCTTCTGCTTTGGCGGATGGCGCCCTGACACCATGGCGGGCGGCAGCTTCCTTTCCGACCAGTGGCACCGGGTGGCGCATCTGCGGCCCCGCATCCGCCGTCACGCCCGCATCTTCCGCAGCCATTACCGGGGCCAGCTCTGGTACGTGATGCAGGACCGGACGTCGGGCCGGTTCCACCGCTTTTCGCCCGAAAGCTATTTCGTGCTGTCGATGCTCGACGGCAGCCGGACGGTGCAGCAGGTCTGGGATCTGGCCTGCAAGCACCTGACCTCGGACGCGCTGAGCCAGGACGAGGTGATCGCCCTTCTGGGGCAGCTCCATGGCGCGGACGTGCTGATGGGCGACCTGCCCCCCGACATCGACGAGATGACGGACAGGGGCCGCAAGACCCGGCGCAAGAAGACCGCGATGAGCCTGATGAACCCGCTCGCGGTGCGGGTGCCGGTGTTCGACCCGGAGGGGTTCCTGACCCTGACCATGCCGCTGGTGCGGCCGGTCCTGTCGGTCTTCGGCCTGCTGATATGGCTCGCCGTGGTGGGCTACGGCATCACCCTCGCCGCGGTGAACTGGGAGGCGCTGACCACGGGCGTGGTGGACAGGATGCTGTCCGCCGAAAGCATCGCGCTGCTGCTGCTGTCCTATCCGCTGGTCAAGGCGCTGCACGAGATGGGCCACGCCTATGCGATCAAGCGCTGGGGCGGCGAGGTGCACGAGATCGGGCTGATGTTTCTCGTGTTCCTTCCGGTGCCCTATGTGGACGCCTCCGACAGCCTGTCGTTCCAGTCGAAATGGCAGCGCGCCTTCGTGGCGGCGGCGGGCATCCTGGTGGAATTGCTGCTGGCCGCCATCGCGATGATCGTCTGGGACAATGCCGAGACCGGCCTCGTCAGCGCCTTCGCCTTCAACGTCATGCTGATCGGCGGGGTCTCCACGATCTTCTTCAACGGCAATCCGCTGCTCAGGTTCGACGGCTATTACGTCCTGTCCGACCTGATCGAGATCCCCAATCTCGGCCGCCGGTCGAACCAGTATCTGGGCTACCTGGTGCAAAAGCGCCTGCTGGGCGTGGAGGAACCGAAGAACCCCGCCACCGCACCGGGAGAGCCCGCGTGGTTCACCTTCTATTCCATCGCGGCCTTCTGCTACCGGCTCTTCATCTTCACGGCCATCGTCCTGCTGGTGGCCTCGCAGTTCTTCTTCATCGGCGTGATCCTCGCGATCTGGACCGTGTTCCTGATGTTCGGCCTGCCGCTGCTGAAACACGCCTGGTTCCTGATGACCTCGCCCGCGCTGCGCCGGAACCGCGGCACGGCGCTCCTGCGCGTCGGCGCGGTGCTCGGCATGCTGGCGGGGGTGCTGGTGTTCTGGCCATTGCCCTATTCCACCATGGCGCAAGGCGTCATCGCGGTTCCCGGCGCGGGCACGATCCAGGCGGAGACGGACGGCACCGTCGCCGCCCTCGCCGTGGTGCCCGGCGACACCGTGGCGGAGGGCGATCCCCTGCTCTTCGTGGAGGACCCGCTTCTGGACGCGCGGGTGGCGGTGCTGCAATCCACTGTGGCCGAACTGTCCCGGCGGGTCGATGCCGCCATCGCCACAGACCGGAGCGCCACCCGCATCGCGCGCGAGGAGCTGGCGGCGGCCGAGGCCGACCTCGCGCTGGCGCTCGAACGCCGGGACGCCCTGACCGTCCGCGCCAATGCCGCCGGAACCGTGGTCCTGACGACGCCCTTGGATCTCGTGGGTCGCTTCGTCCGGCAGGGGGAGCCCCTGGGGTATGTCACGGCCTTCCGGGATCCGCTGATCCGTGCGGTGGTGACGGAACGCGACGCCGATCTCGTGCTGGGGGAGACGCGCGCCCTCGAGGCCCGCTTCGCCTCCGACCTGCCGACGGTGCATCCCGCCCGCGTGGTCCGCGAAGTGCCCGCGCTCTCCGGCAGCTTGCCGTCGATGGCGCTGGCCACGGAGGGCGGCGGCCGCATCGTCATGGACCCCGGATCGCCCTCGGGTCGGCGCGCCCTCGACAACCTTCTGCATCTCGAGGTGGCCCTGCCCCCGGGCACCCCCTTCGGCACCATCGGAGAGCGGGTCCACCTGCGCTTCGCGCACGAGCCGAGGTCCCTCGCGGGCCGCGTCTGGAGGCGCGGGCGCCAGGTCTTCCTTGACCAGTTCGGACTGTAGGAAACCATTGTTTCCCTTACGATAATTTTACTTCTGATCCCCTCGCGGCAATTGCAATGGCCCCGGCCGGCGCGCAGACTGGGATGAGCCGACATGAGGAGGACAACATGGCGACTCAGCTTCTGTTCTACGACGATCCCCGCCCCGTCAGTTCCGACCGGCACAAGGAGACCTGCGTCAAGACCGGGTCCGATTACAGCTTCGCCCGCAGGGTGAACTCCGTCCCTCTCGTGGCCGCGGAATTCGCCGAAGCCGGTGCCGAATTTCCCATCGTCTTCGCCGGCGAGGGCGACTCCATCGTCCCGACCGTGATCCTTGGCGCCAGCGGTGCCGAAAACGCCTATGTGGACGAGAAGGGCGCCTGGACCGGGCGCTACATGCCGCTGTTCATCCGGCGCTATCCCTTCGTGTTCAGTCACCAGACCGAACAGGGGCAGATGATCCTGCATGTCGATGAAAGCTATCCGGGCGTGAACAGGCAGGGCCGGGGCGAACGGCTCTTCGACAGCGACGGCGGCCAGACCCAGTATCTCAAGACGGTGCTGAAATTCCTCGAGGAGTACCAGCTCAAGTTCAACCGCTCGCAGCAGTACACCAAGCGGCTGGTGGAACATGATCTCCTGCGGCCGATGGAGGCGCAATTCACCCTGCCCAACGGCGAAAAGCGCCGGCTCACCGGCTTTCTGACCGTGGACCGGGACAAGCTGAAGGCACTGGGCCCCGAGACGCTGCAGACCATGCTGCGCACGGACGAGCTGGAATGCACCTTCCTGCACCTCGCCTCGCTGCGCCACTTCGCATCGGTCGCCGAACGCTCGGGCAAGCCCGGTGCCGATGCCGCGCCGGTGACACCCGCCGAAGCCCCGGTGACAGAGGATGCCGACGGCTGATCCCGTGATGACATGGGCCGCGGCCCCGGTGGCCGCGGGTCCGCCTCCGCGTCTCGACCCCTATGCCGAGAAGCGGACGGAGCCGCTGACGGGCCTCGACGAGGTCGCGGCGGACTGGATTCTGCCGATCTGGCGGCGGCTGACCCGGCCCCGCCGGATGCGCTACCGACACCTCACGCGCCTGTGCGGGCAGCTTGGCCCCGCCATGGCGGGTGCCGATGACGAGAGGCTCGCCGCCTACGCCACCCGCCTGCGCGGCACTCTCCGACAGAACTCCCGCCGCGGCACGGTGGAGGCGCTGGCGCTCGTGCGCGAACTCAGCCGCCGCACGCTGGGCATGAACCCCTATGACGTGCAGATCCTCGCTGCCTTCGCGCTGCTCGACGGCAGGCTGGCGGAGATGGAGACGGGCGAGGGCAAGAGCCTCGTCGCCGCCCTCGCCGCCGCCACCGCGGCACTTGGCGGCACGCCCACCCATGTGGTCACCGTCAACGACTATCTCGCCGCCCGCGACGCGGAGACCTTCGCGCCGCTCTTCGATGCGCTGGGCCTCCGGCACGGGTCCATCGTGCACGAGACCCCGCCCGACACGCGCCGCGCGCTCTACCGCTCCGACATCGTCTATGTCTCGAACAAGGAACTGGCCTTCGACCACCTGCGCGACCGCGTCCGCATGGGCGGCGCGCCCGATCCAGTGCGGCTGAAGCTCGACCGCCTGTCTGCGGCGCGATCGGACGGGCCGACCATGGCGGGCCTCGCCTTCGCCATCGTGGACGAGGCCGATTCCGTGCTGATCGACGAGGCCCGGACCCCGCTCATCCTCAGCCAGGAAACCGACGCCGCCGCGGAGGAGGCCACCGCCCGGCAGAGCTATGCGCTCCTCGACGCGCTGGAGGAGGGCCGCGACTACACCGTCGATATCCGCGACCGCCGCACCCGCATCCTCGATCCGGGGCGAGAGCGTCTGGCGGGGCTGGCGCAGGGTCTCGGCCCCGAATGGCAGAACCGCATCCGCCGCGAGGAGGCCGTGCGGCAGGCCGTCCACGCCCGCCGCTTTCTCGTGCAGGGCGACCACTACGTGATCCGTGAGGGCGAGATCGTGATCGTGGACGAATACACCGGCCGCCTGATGCCGGAACGGTCATGGTCCGGCGGGCTGCACCAGCTTGTGGAGGTCAAGGAGGGCGTCCCCGTCACCAGCCGCAAGCTGACCATCGCGCGGCTGACCTACCAGCGCTTCTTCGCCCGTTACCTGCGCCTTGCGGGCATGACCGGCACGGCGCGCGAAGTCTCGGGCGAACTGGGCGCGACCTATGGCCTCGGCACGCTGTCGGTGCCGCCGCGCCTGCCGTCGCGCCTGACCCGGGGGCGCACCCGTATCCTTCCCGACGGCGCGGCCAAGGCCGAGCTGATCGCCCGCCGCTGTGCGGAGCTTTCCGGGCAGGGCCGGGCCGTCCTTGTCGGCACCCGCACGGTGGCCGCATCGCAGGCCATCGGGGCGGCGCTCGATGCCGCGGGCGTGGCCCATTCCGTGCTCAACGCGCTCCAGGACGCGGGCGAGGCCGCCATCGTCGCCGCCGCGGGCCAGCCCGGCCGCGTCACGGTGGCCACCAACATGGCGGGTCGCGGCACCCATATCACTGTCGCACCCGAGGTGCTGGAGGCGGGGGGCCTGCACGTGATCCTGACCGAACGCCACGATTCCACCCGCATCGACCGGCAGCTGACGGGCCGCACCGCGCGGCAGGGCCAGCCCGGCTCTTCCGAGCAGATCCTCGCCGCCGACGACGTGCTGCTGGCGCCCGTCCGCCGCACCCTGCCGGGCCGGCTCATGGCGCTCCCTGGCGCGGCGGGGCGCTGGGCCACCGCCCGCGCCTTCGTGCGGGCGCAGCGCCTCGCCACCCGGCTCAACGCCGAGGCCCGGCGCGCGCTGAAACGCCACGACAAGTCCCTCGACACGATGCTCGCCTTTTCCGGGAGACCCGAATGACCGCCCGTGTTGACAGCCGCCCGCGCCGCTGGTCCTGTCGGCCATGATCCGCACCGGCCTCGCCCTCGCCCTTCTCGTGCCCGTCCCGGTGGCGGCGCAGACCGCCTATGACTGCCTGATCGAACCGGCCCGCACGGTCACCGTCACCACGCCCGAGGGCGGGCTCCTGGCGGAGGTGCCCGTCTCTCGCGGCAGTACCGTCACGGCGGGGGATGTGGTCGCCCGGCTCGACAACAGCGTGGAGGAGACGACCGTCGCCGTCCTCGCGGAACGCGCCGGAAGCGACGCGGAGGTCGGGGCCCAGCTGGCCCGCCTCGCCCTCAGCCGCAGCCAGCGCGATCGGCTGCAGACGCTGGTGGACCGCCAGATCGGCGCGGCCGGAGAGCTGGAGGAGGCCGCGGCCACGGTCGAGGTCTCCGAAAGCGAGGTGGCGCTGGCCGAACTGCGCCAGCGCATCGCGGTGCTGGAACACCAGCGCGCGCTCGAGTCGCTGGAGCGGCGCACCATCCGCAGCCCGATCGACGGGATCGTGACCCGCACGCTTCTGTCGCCCGGCGAATTCGCCGACCAGAACAACCCGGTGGTGGAGATCGCGCAGCTCGATCCGCTGCATGTGGAGGCGTTCCTGCCCATTTCCGCCTTCGGGTCGGTCGCGGTGGGCGACACCGCTGTCGTGCGCCCCGCGCCGCCCATCGAGGGCGCCTACGAGGGCGAGGTCGCAGTCATCGACCGGGTGCTCGACGCGGCCTCGGGCACCTTCGGCCTGCGGGTGACGCTGGCCAATCCCGACTTCGCGATCCCCGCCGGCCTGCGCTGCATGGTCGAGTTCCGCTGAGCCCTCAGCCCTCCGCGCGCTTCTGTTTCGCCAGCTGCACGGCGAGGATGCCACCCGCGACCACCGCCACGCCCAGCGCGTCCCAGGCCCCGATCGCCTCTCCGAGGAGCAGCGCCGCCGTGGCCACGCCGAAGAAGGGCGTCAGGAAATGGAACACCGCCCCGCGCGTCGCGCCGATCCGGTTCACCAGCCAGACCCAGGTGACCGTCGCCAGCAGACCCGGAACCAGCAGCGTGTAGACGAAGGCGATGACCAGCGGCCAGGACCAGTCCACCTCCCAGCGTTCCAGTGCGAGCGCGGGCACCGCGAGCACCGCCGCGCCGACCATCATCTGCAACCCCACGACCATCAGGTAGTCTCCCCCCGACGATGCGCCCCGCACCGCCAGAGTGGAGACCGTCAGCGACCCCACCGCCAGCACGCAAAGCATCACCCCGAAGAGGTCCGCCCCGCCGCCGACCCGCGTGCCCATGATCAGCGCCACCCCCGCCATCCCGGCGAACAGCCCCGCGACCCCCAGCGTGGGCAGGCGTTCGCCGAAGACCAGCCAGCCGGCCAGCGCCACGAGCAGGGGCATAGACGAAGCGATGATCGCCGCCAGTGACGCCTCCACCGTCTGCATCGCGTAGAAGTTGAGGCCGAGGTAGCCGCCGAACTGGAACACCGCGAAGATGATCACGCCGCGCCACTGGCTGCGGCCCAGGTGCCACGACTGGCCCAGCGCCCGCGCCAGCGCGATGCCGATGAGGCCCCCGGCGAGGAACCGCAGCGACAGCGCCGTGAACGGCGGGGCATGGGTGACGATCACCCGCGCCGAGGTGAAGGCGGTGGCCCACATGATGCCGAAGCCGATGCCCGCCACCAGCGCCGGCCAGTCGACCAGCCGGACGCCGTCCGTCGTCGTGTTCTCCGCCATGCAGGGCCTTTCCGTTCCATCCGGCGCGCCCCGCCGAAGAGGTCCGGGCGCGCCGCGCGGACCCTAGTCCGCCGCCGGGCCGGGCGCCACGGGCATTCGGCAAGGGGCCCGAAAGCGGCTTGCCTCGCCCCCGGCTTTCGGTTTCCTCTGCCCCATGACCACAGCCCTCCTGACCCATCCCGATTGCGCCGGCCACCTGACGCCCCCCGGCCATCCCGAGCAGGTGGCGCGGCTCGACGCCGTGCTTTCCGCCCTCGACGGCGCGGACCTTGTGCGCGTCACGGCGCCGCTCGCCGCCGAGGACGATCTCCTGCGGGTGCACCCCCGGGCCTATCTCGACAGCATCCGCGCGGCCTCTCCGGCCGAGGGATGGGCCGCGCTCGATCCCGACACCTACCTCTCCCCCGGCTCCGTCGCCGCCGCCTTTCGCGGCGCGGGGGCGGCGATCCGGGCGGTGGACATGGTCATGGCCGGAGAGGCCGCCAACGCCTTCTGCGCGACCCGCCCGCCCGGCCACCACGCCGAGCGCGAGACCGCCATGGGCTTTTGCTTCTTCGGCAACGTCGCGGCGGCGGCGATGCATGCGCTCGACCACCACGGCCTCTCGCGTGTGGCCATCGTGGATTTCGACGTCCACCACGGCAACGGCACCCAGAACCTCGTCGAGGACGATCCGCGCGTGCTCTTCTGCTCGTCCCACCAGATGCCGCTTTACCCGGGCACCGGAGAGCCCGCCGACACGGGCCCCCACGACACGGTCGTGAACGTGGCCCTGCCGGGGGGCGCCGACGGCCGCATGTTCCGCGCCGCGATGGAGCGGGAGGTGCTGCCCCGCGTCGACGCCTTCGCGCCTGAGCTGATCCTGATCTCCGCGGGCTTCGACGCCCATGCCGACGATCCGCTCGCCGGGCTGCGCCTGACTGAGGCGGATTTCGCCTGGATCACCGGCAGGCTCTGCGATCTCGCCACGGCCCATTCGGGCGGAAAGGTGGTGTCCTGTCTCGAGGGCGGCTATGACCTCGAGGCGCTCGGGCGGTCGGCCCGGGCCCATGTGGACGTGCTGATCGAACGGGGAACGGGCGGATGAGCGAGAAGCCGGTCGACGAGATGACCTTCGAGGAGGCGATGCGCGCCCTTGAGACGCTGGTGGGCGAGCTCGAGCGGGGCGACGTGCCGCTGGAGCAGTCCATCGCGCTCTATGAGCGCGGCGCGAAGCTCAAGGCGCGCTGCGAGGAAAAACTGAAGGACGCCGAGGAGAAGGTGGCGAAGCTGACGCTCGACGCCGAGGGCCGGCCCACGGGGACCCAGCCCCTCGATGGATAAGGTCCGGCTTGCGGCCCACCGCACGCGGGTCACCGATTACCTGTCGCGCCGCCTGCCGGCGCCCGAAGGCCCCGACGACCGCTTGCCCGAGGCGATGGCCTATGCCTGGGAGGGGGGCAAGGCGATCCGCGCGGCCCTGACCATGGCCAGCTGCGACATCTGCGACGTGCCCGAACCCGCCGCAGTGGCCGCGGCCTCCGGCATAGAGGCGATGCATGCCTACAGCCTTGTCCATGACGACCTGCCCGCCATGGACGACGACGCGATGCGCCGGGGCCGGCCCACGGTCCATGTCGCCTATGGCGAGATGCTCGCCATCCTCGTCGGTGACGCACTGCAGGCCCTGGCCTACGAGATCGTGGCAGGCATCGAGGATGCCGACCCCGACCGCGTGCGGCTGCTGGTCGCGGAACTGGCCCGCGCCGCCGGTCCGGCGGGCATGGTGGGCGGGCAATACCTCGACCTGCTGGCCGAACGTCAGGGCGGCGGCACCGAGGCCGAGGGCCTGCGCCGGGTGGAGACGATCCAGCAGCGCAAGACCGGCGCGCTGATCCGCTGGGCCTGCGAGGCGGGGCCGATCCTGGGCGGCAAGGACCGCGCGCCCTTCCGCGCCTATGCCGATGCCGTCGGCCTTGCGTTCCAGATCCAGGACGATCTTCTGGATGTCGAGGGCACGGCGGAGGAGACCGGCAAGGCCGTGGGCAAGGACGCAGGAAGGGGCAAGGCCACCTTCGTCGATCTCCTCGGCGTCGACGGCGCGCGCGGCAAGGCCGCCGCTCTCGTAACCGAAGCCGAAGAGGCCGTGTCCCCCCTCGGCCCCAGGGCCGGCGTGATGCGCGACCTCGCGCGCTTCATCGTGACGCGGCGATCCTGACCTGTCGCGCCCCCGCGCGCCGCGTATAAGGCAATGCCATGACAGACCGCCCCCATACCCCGACACTCGACAAGGTCCGCCTGCCCGCCGACCTGCGGGCGCTCGGCGATGCCGACCTGCACCGCGTGGCCCATGAGCTGCGCGCCGAGACGATCGCCGCCGTCAGCCAGACCGGCGGGCACCTCGGCGCGGGCCTCGGCGTGGTGGAACTGACCGTGGCGATCCATGCCGTCTTCGACACGCCCCGGGACAAGCTGATCTGGGACGTGAGCCACCAGTGCTATCCGCACAAGATCCTGACCGGCCGCCGCGACCGTATCCGCACCCTGCGCCAGAAGGACGGGCTGTCGGGCTTCACCAAGCGGTCGGAAAGCCCCTATGACCCGTTCGGCGCCGCGCATTCCTCCACCTCGATCTCCGCGGGGCTCGGGTTTGCCGTGGCGCGCGATCTCGGCGGCGATCCGGGCGACGCGATCTGCGTGATCGGAGACGGGGCGATGTCGGCGGGCATGGCCTACGAGGCGATGAACAACGCGGGCCACCTGAAGAAGCGGCTGATCGTCATCCTCAACGACAACGAGATGTCCATCGCCCCGCCTGTGGGCGCGATGTCCTCCTATCTGTCCCGCCTCTACGCCGGCGCGCCCTTCCATGAGCTGAAGGCCGCCGCAAAGGGCGCTGTCAGCTTCCTGCCGCCGCCCTTCCGCGAGGGGGCGAAGCGCGCGAAGGACATGCTCAAGCACATGACCGTGGGCGGGACCCTGTTCGAGGAACTGGGGTTTTCCTACCTCGGGCCCATCGACGGACATGATCTGGACCAGTTGCTCGCGGTGCTGCGGACGGTGAAGGCCCGCGCCGACGGGCCGATCCTGATCCACGCCATCACGCAGAAGGGCAAGGGCTTCGCCCCCGCCGAGGCCGCCGCCGACCGGGGCCATGCGACGGCCAAGTTCGACGTGCTGACCGGGGAGCAGAAGAAGGCCGCTTCCAACGCGCCCTCCTATACCAAGGTCTTTGCGCAGACGCTGAGCGACCTGGCCGCCGGGGACGACCGGATCGTGGCGGTGACGGCGGCCATGCCCGACGGCACCGGGCTGTCGTCCTTCATGGAGCGCTACGCCTCCCGCTGCTTCGACGTGGGCATCGCGGAACAGCACGCGGTGACCTTCGCCGCGGGGCTGGCGGCGGGCGGGATGCGGCCCTTCTGCGCGCTCTATTCGACCTTCCTGCAGCGCGGCTATGACCAGGTGGTGCATGACGTGGCGATCCAGCGCCTGCCGGTGCGCTTCGCCATCGACCGCGCGGGGCTGGTGGGGGCGGACGGCGCTACCCATGCCGGCAGCTACGACATCGCCTTTCTCGCGAACCTGCCGGGTTTCGTGCTGATGGCCGCCGCCGACGAGGCGGAGCTGGTACGCATGGTCGCCACCGCCGCGGCCCATGATACCGGCCCCATCGCCTTCCGTTTCCCCAGGGGCGAGGGGGTGGGGGTGGAGATGCCCGCCCGGCCCGAGCCGCTGGAGATCGGCCGTGGCCGCGTGATGCGCGAGGGCGAGCGGGTGGCGCTCCTGTCCTACGGCACGCGCCTCGCGGAGGCCGAGGCCGCCTGCGAGGCCCTCGCCGCCCATGGCATACATCCGACGCTTGCCGATGCCCGCTTCGCCAAGCCGCTGGACCGGGACCTGATCCTGCGCCTCGCCCGCGGGCATTCCGCGCTGATCACGCTGGAAGAGGGCTCCACCGGCGGTTTCGGCAGCCATGTGGCGCAGCTTCTGGCCGAGGAGGGCGTCTTCGACCGCGGCCTCGCGTTCCGGTCCATGGTCCTGCCCGACATCTTCATTGACCAGTCGAGCCCCGCCGACATGTACGCCACCGCCGGTCTGGACGCGGCCCATATCGAGGCGAAGGTCCTCGCCGTGCTGGGCGCGAAGGTCATGAGCCGCCGGGCGTGATCTGCGCCGGTTCGGCGCAACCGAGGATGTAGCCCTCGCCCCGCACCGTTCTCAGGCGCCGCCCGGCCGGGCCCAGCTTCTTGCGCAGCCGGGCGATGTGGACATCCACGACGTTGACCTGGGGATCCTCGTTCACGCCCCAGACCGAATTGAGCAGCCGTTCCCGGCTCACGAGGCTGTCCCGCTTGGTCAGGAACAGGTGCAGCACGTTGCGTTCCCGCCGGGTCAGCGTGATCGCAAGGCCGTTCACCGTGACCTGACGCGCCGAGGGCCGGTATTCGATCTCCCCGCACACGAGGACCTCCTGCATGGCGCCGTCACCGGTCGTCCGCGTTCTCCGCGAGAGCGCCTCCAGCCGCGCGAGAAGCTCGTCGAAGGCGAAGGGCTTCGACAGGTAGTCGTCCGCGCCGATCCGCAGCCCCTGCACCCGCTCGTCCACGCCGCCCATCGCGGTCAGCATCAGCACCGGCGTCCGGTCACCGCCGGCGCGCAGGCGGGCGCAGACCTCGTAGCCCGAGATTCCCGGCAGCATCACATCGAGCAGGATCAGGTCGAAGCCGTGCAGCGCGTGCAGTTCGAGTCCGGTCTCCCCGTCTTCCGCACGGGTGACGAAATAGCCCTCGGCCGAGAGGCCGCGGCGGAGGAAGTCGGCGATCGGACCCTCGTCCTCGATGATCAGCAGGTTCAAGAGACCGCCCTCAGCCGCCGTCCGGGCAGCAGGATCTCGGCGACCAGCCCGCCGCCGGAACGATTCGACAGGCCGATGCCGCCGCCGTGGGCCTGCACTATGGCCCGGGCGACCGGCAGACCCAGTCCGAGGCCGCCGGGCGCCGAGGTGCCTGCCCCGGGGCCGCGGTAGAACCGCTCGAAGGCCTGCGCCATCTCCGCCTCGCCCATGCCGGGACCGTCGTCCTCCACCGTGAGGCGGTGGCCGTCGGGGGTAGGGTCGAGCCGGACATGCACCGTCGCCCCGCCATGGCGCCGCGCATTCTCCAGCAGGATCAGGAGGGCCTGCCGCAACCGGTCGGGATCGACATCGGCAAGGGCCGGCCCTTGCGGCAGCGACAGATCGACCTGCCAGGCAAAGGTCTCTGCGGTCGCGCGGACGAGCTCGGCGAGGTCGGTGCGCTGCGGCGACAGGCGCGGGCGTTCCTCCTCGGCCCGCGCGATGAACAGCAGGTCGTCGACGATCCGGGCCGTGTGGCTGGCCGCGTCGCGGATACGCTCCAGCGCAACCCCCAGCGCCGCCGGATCGGGCGCGGCGGCCCGCAGGGCGACATCCGCCTCGCCGCGGATGAGCGTCAGCGGGGTCTTCAATTCATGGCTGACGTCCGAGAGCATCATCTGGCGACGGCGCTCCGCCTCGCGGGCGCGCTCCAGCAGGTCCGAAAGCTGCGTGGTCCGCTCCGAGACCTGCCGTTCGAGATCGAGCCTGTGGTCGGCTGCGGCGCGGGTGCGCTCCTCGATCCGGTCGGCCATGCCGTCGAGCGCCCGGGCGACCTGGGACAGCTCGTCGCTGCCCGAGAGGTCGATCCGCTGCCGGTAGTCGCCGCTGCCGAACCGTTCGGCCCCTGCAACGAGCTGCTGCGCCGGCTTGCGGAACCGCGTCTCGACAAGGATCAACAGGAGCGCCGCCGCCACGAGGGCGGAGACCGTGACGACGATCGCGGCCGCCCGGCTGATCCGGAGATTGCGTTCGATGCTCGCCCTGGCCTCGGCGACTTCCTCGGCCTCCTCGCTGAGAGCCGCATCGATCAGATCGCGAAAGTCGCGGTCGATGTCGCTGTCCAGAACCCGCGACAGGGTCGACCAGCCATCCCACAGGTCGTCGTCCGCGTTACCAGTCCGGTAGAGTTCGAGTGTCTCGATCAGGGCGTTGGTCCGCCGCTCGATCTGGGCCAGCGTCTCCAGTTCCTCGACCTCTTCGCTCCCAACGAGGTCGATCTCGATCGCGATCAGCGACCGGATCAGGCTGATATCGGCCCGCACCGCGCTTGAGAACTCGCGCTCGCCCGCGCCCCGGTCCCGATCGCCGATGATCAGCGCGTCCCCGTATTGCTTGAAGAGCTGGTATGAGTTTGCCTTGAGCGACAGGTAGCCCTCGTAGACCTGGTGCGCGAGGTTCATCCGCTCGCTCAGCCGGGCGGAGCGCTGGCTCGACCAGATCACGACAAGCATCGACAGAAGCGCGATCGACAGCATCGTGCCGATGGCGATCCGGAAGGTGTGAACGAAGCCGAATCGGGGCAAGGGCGCATGTCTCAGGTTTGTCGTCATCATGACGGTCGCGGCCCGGCAAGGAAAGCCGGACCGCGACCGTGCGACGGAGTGGTCTTCGGGGGCGTGTCTGACTCCGCCGGCTTCTCCGCTGGCCTCAGTAGATGAAGTCGTCGCTGTTGAGATTCGACAGACGGGTATCCAGCAGCTTCAGTTCATGCGCTCCGAAATCGAGCACGAGATCGTCGCCCGACTGCCGCGCGGCGGCGCGCACGTCGCCGAAGTTCGAGACGCCCCTGATCGCCGACAGGTTGATGTCGTCGTCGCCACTCTCGAAATCGGTGATGACGTCGCGGCCGTGGTTGAACACGAACGTGTCTCCGCCATCGCCCCCGGTCATGATGTCGTTGCCCCGGCCCCCGTGGATGAAGTCATTCCCTTCGCCGCCGACCAGCCGGTCGTTGCCGTTGTCGCCGAGCATCCGGTCGTTGCCTTCGCCGCCGACCAGCCGGTCGGCGCCCTCGCCGCCGGACATCCGGTCATCGCCCTCGCCGCCGAAGAGCGTATCGCGGCCGCCGTCGCCGCGGAGCGAGTCGTTGCCCTCTCCCCCGAAGAGCGTGTCATTGCCCTTGCCGCCGGCGGCGACGTCGTTCCCCTCGCCCATGTCGATCCAGTCGTTGCCATTCCCTCCGAAGGCCTGGTCGTCGCCGCTTTCGTCGGTGATGCGATCGTTGCCGTCACCGCCGTACATGGTGTCCTCGCCCTTGCCGCCGGCGATGGTGTCCGAGCCGGCGTCGCCGAAGATCCGGTCGCCGTCGTCGCCGCCGAACAGACGGTCGTTGCCTTCGCGTCCGCGGATCACGTCGTCGCCGTCGCCGCCTCGGATGACGTCGGCGAAGACGGTGCCGTTGAGAATGTTGCCGTTGCCGTTGCCGTTGATGATCGCCATCGGGATCTCCTGTCCTGTGTCGCACGCAGGGCACCTGCCCGAGCGCATGACACCGGTTTGCAGGGACTTGCCCCTTCCGAGCTTGTCGCGAAGATGAAGCGTTTGTGAAGTGGCCGGGGCTCAGCGACGATCCGCCAATTGTCGCTCGATCGCCTCGAGCCGGCGCAGCACTTCGTCACGGTAGTCCGAGGTCGCGGCGTTGGCCTCTTCGGCATGGGCATCCTGCATCGAGTTCACGATCAGACCCACAAGCAGGTTCACCACCGCGAAGGTCGTGACCATGATGAACGGCACGAAGAAGGCCCAAGCGTAGGGATAGACTTCCATCACCGGCCGGACGATGCCCATGGACCAGCTTTCCAGCGTCATGATCTGGAACAGCGAATAGGCCGACAGGCCGAGGTTGCCGAACCATTCGGGAAAGGTCGCGCCGAAGAGCTTCGTCGCCATCACCGCGCCGATGTAGAAGATGATCGCCATCAAGAGGAACACCGAGCCCATCCCCGGCAGCGCGGTGACGAAGCCCTCCACCACCCGCCGCAGGCGAGGCGCCGCGGTGATCAGGCGCAGCACCCGCAGGATGCGCAGAGCCCGCAGCACGGAGAAGCCCTGGGTCGCGGGCACCAGGGCGATGCCCACGATGACGAAGTCGAACCAGTTCCACCCCGACCGGAAGAACCGCGGGCCCCAGGCCACCAGCTTCAGCCCGATCTCCACCGTGAAGATCCCGAGGCAGATGCGGTCGAGCAGCAGGATCATGGGGCCTGCCGCCGCCATGACCTCCTCGGAGGTTTCGAGCCCGAGGATCACCGCGTTGAACAGGATCACGCCGATGATGAAATTGCGCACGGGTGCGCTGTCCAGCCAGGCGCCCAGCCGTTCTCTTGCGTTCATCGCCCGTCCCTTCGGTCCCGTTCCGCGCCGATATGGGGCGGATCAGCCGCCCTCTTCAAGGAGCGCCGCGAGGCCCGCGCGGTAGTCGGGGTACCGCAGCCGCACCCCCAGCTCGCGCTTGATGCGGTCGTTGGAGACCTTTTTCGATTCCGCGTAGAAACTGCGCGCCATGGGCGTCATGTCGGCGGTCTCGAACGCCTCCTCGGGGGGCGGCGGCAGGCCCAGCAGGCGGGCGGCATGGGCGATGACGTCCTCGGGCGGGGCGGGGTCGTCGTCGCAGACGTTGTAGACCGCGCCCGGGTTCGGCCGGTCGATGGAGGCCGCCAGCACCTGCGCGATATCGTCGACATGGATGCGGCTGAACACCTGCCCGGGTTTCACGATCCGCCGGGCGGTCCCCTCCCGCACCTTGGCGAAGGGGCCGCGTCCGGGTCCATAGATGCCCGCGAGGCGGAAGATGTGGAGCGGCAGGCCG
>Ga0008835_100507_pt1 | contig 35071 bp, 42 predicted proteins | sample HotLakConsoUCCRE_FD_62215 | JGI IMG/M metagenome (GOLD analysis project Ga0008835, IMG submission 62215) | Hypersaline microbial mat communities from Hot Lake, Washington, USA - Hot Lake Consortium UCC-RE (Hybrid Assembly) ... | reverse complement strand
TGGCTCGAGAAGGACGACGCCCGGATCGTCTGGCTGCGCGCGAATCGGACACCGTGGAAGAAGATCGGCTGGGAGATCGGGCTAAGCCGCCCGGCCGCCAATCGCCACTGGCAATACGGCATCGCCCTGATCACTTGGCGGCTCAACGGACGGGTGCCATCCCGCAAGCGATCGAAGCGCTTCGTGGTCGCGAATGCCGACCGGCTGTCAAGACAAATCGTCATGTGAGACGATTTTCGGGGAGACACCGGAAAGGGTTCACCGCACCCCGGCTGAGACCTACAAACGGGATATGCTCGGGAGAGGCGCGCGCGGGACGCCCCGCCGCCGCTGGCTTCCCGGAGTCCAAAGCGGGGTCCAGCAGGAGTCCAAGCCGCCAAAGAATTGTTTTCCGGTTCCTTTTCGGGCCGGAATGTATGCTGGGGGGCTTGGCGCGCAACATCGCCAGCGACAGGGCCGGATTTTTGGGAAGCCACCGGGGTCCAGCGCCCAGCCGCGGTGCCCTGAAAGCACCATGAATTCAAAAATCTAGCCGGCCGCCCGGGGTGGATACCCTGCGGATGCCGGAGTCCAGCCGGAAGCCGATGGACCCCGCAGCGCCGGAGTCCACTCCGGCGGATGCCGATCGATCATCGACAGGAACCTGCATGACCCTCGCCTTCGCCCCCGAGCGGATCGAGACTTGGCCGCTGGCCAAGCTCCAGCCCTACGCGAAGAACGCGAAGGTGCACGGAGCGGACCAGGTCGCGAAGCTCGCCGCCAGCATGGCCGATTTCGGCTGGACCGTACCGTGCCTCGTCGGTGAGGACGGCGAGCTGATCGCGGGCCATGGGCGCGTGCTAGCGGCGACGCAGCTCGGGCTGACCGAGGCTCCGGTGATCGTGCTCGGACACCTGAGCGAGGCGCAGCGGCGAGCCTATCGCCTCGCGGACAATAGGCTGTCTGAACTTGCGACATGGGACGAGGCGCTGCTGTCGGCCGAGCTGCAGGACCTGCTCGCGGACGATTACGACCTGTCGCTGGTCGGCTTCTCCGACGGCGAGTTGGACAAGCTGCTGGCCTATGTCGCGGAAGACGACGGTGAAGAAGAGGGTGGCGCCGGTGGCTCCGTGCCGCCGGTGACCATCCCCGAACCACCGCGCAATCCGGCCTCGCGCACCGGCGATCTGTGGATCCTCGGCGACCACCGGCTGCTCTGCGGCGACAGCACCAGCCACGACGACGTGCGCCGCCTGATGAATGGCGAACGCGCCGTGCTGTTCGCCACCGACCCGCCTTATCTCGTGGACTACGACGGCTCGAACCACCCGACCCGCAACAAGGACTGGAGCCAGTCCTACGGCGTCACCTGGGACGACAGTTCTCAGGGCGCGGAACTCTACGACGGATTCATCGCCGCGGCGGTCGCCGAGGCGATCACAGAGGATGCGGCCTGGTACTGCTGGCACGCTTCGCGCCGCCAGGCGATGCTTGAGGCTTGCTGGGAGAAGGCCGGAGCCTTCGTCCACCAGCAGATCATCTGGGTGAAGGACCGCGGGGTGCTCACCCGGTCCCACTACCTCTGGAAGCACGAGCCCTGTTTCATGGGTTGGCGCCGTCCGAACCGTCCGCCGAAGGTGGCCGAGCAGACGCTGCCCTCGACCTGGGAGATGCCCAGCTTCGCCAAGGACGAGCGCCCCGACCATCCGACGCCGAAGCCGCTCGACGCCTTCGGGATCCCGATGCGCCAACACGTCGCCCGCGGCGGGCTCTGCTACGAGCCGTTCTCCGGCTCCGGCTCGCAGATCATGGCGGGCGAGGCCAACAGCCGGCGCGTCTTCGCGATGGAAATCAGCGCGGCCTACGTCGATGTAGCCGTGGAACGCTGGCAGGCCGGGACCGGCTGGGACGCAATCCTCGACGGCGACGGCCGGACCTTCAACGAGGTGAAGGCCGAGAGGCTCGATCTGTCCCCGACGGACGAGGAAGCCGCCGCATGAAACAGAGCCGAGCCATGTCCCTGGTCGAGTCCATCGCGAACGTGGCGGTGGGCTACGGCGTCGCCGTCGTGACGCAGATCCTGATCTTTCCGGTCTTCGGGCTGCACACGACACTGGCGCAGAACCTGAAGATGGGTGCGGTGTTCACCATCGTCAGCATTGCGCGGTCGTTCGCGCTGCGGCGGCTGTTCGAGGAGATCCGAATGAGACACTAGGAATCAAGAGCCTGCGAAGTCGGCACACCGCGTCGGATAGCTGCCTTCTCGAGCCGAGGCCATGTCGCTTGTGAGATCGGCGTAACCATGTAGCCGTAATCAACATCGCCCAGCATCACCGAACCGGTAGCAGGGCCCGCTCGCCAGCAGAGTCCGACCAGCGCGCAGAGGGCAGAATCAAGCTTGTCCTGATCCGACTTCCTAGGGTGAGCAGTGTCCCGCATATTACGCGCCCATTCGGCGAGGCCTTGCACACCGAAGTGCTCGGCCGACTGCTCGACCACGCGCGCCACCGACTGCCAGTCCTCCAAACGGAATTTCTTCCGGTTCTGCGGATTGTACTTCGGAGCGCGGAGCCGCTGAGCAAAGCCGTCGTCTAGCGCGGGCAGGGCCAGCGCGGGGAATACTTCGATAAGGAAGTGGCCAGCAGACGCTGTGCGCGCCTGAATGGGATCCTCCGTCGCAGCGAGACCGGAAATGAAAGACCAAATCGGCGAGTCGTCGCAGAACATGCCGATCTTGCTGCGGTTGGCCGGCTGAACGCCACCGCCGACAAAAGAAACGAGGGACCCAGCGACTTTGTCCACCGGGCGGCTGCCCGCGACATTGGGAACTACCGTTGGCTGATCAAGCGCAACGAGGCTGACGGCGAAAGTGTTGCGGAGCTCGTCGATCAGAGTGCGAGCCTGCGCGAACGAGACCAGCCGCGGTTCGTGGAACTGGACTTGGCCGTGGTCATCAAACGCCACGGCGCAGATCGCGCCCGGCGCCTTCGGGGCATCGGTCCACGCCGAATCGAAACCAAAAATGACCGTGCTGCTTTGCGGGTTCACGAAATCCATGTGGTCCTCCGCAAATCAGCATAGTCAAAGGATGCAAGGAATGCAGTCGCTTACTTGCTTAGCTTGTACACCCTTCCGCGGCCCTCGACCTTCTCGGAGGTGACTTCGAGGCCGAGCTTCTTCTTCAGCGCTCCGGACATGGCGCCTCTGACTGTGTGCGGCTGCCAGCCCGATTCGGCGACGATCTCGTCGATGGTGGCGCCGCCCTCGGCGCGGAGCATCTCGATCAGCTTGGCCTGCTTCGTGCCCGCGCGTGGTGTGCGCGCCTTGGGCGCGGGCTTGCCCTCGGCGGGAGCGTGCTTCGGGGCCTCCGCATTCGGCGCGTCGTCGGCGCCCGTGGTCGCGCTGTCGTTGCCCTCCGGCGCGATGCCGATGGCGGCGAGGCCCCCATCGGTGATGTGCAGGAGAATGGCGCGGCCATCCTCGTTGTTTCGCCAGATCCGGTTCAGCGCAGCGCCGGCCTTGGCCCGGCTGCCTGTCGCCGTCTCGGCGATCAGCCCGCGCTTCAGCAGCGCGCCAACCACCTTTGCGGCGGCGCCGCCGCGGAGCGAGCCGGGGAGCGGCAGGACGTTGCGATCTTCGCGCTGCGCTGCGGCACTGAGGATCACGAGCTGGGTATCGGAAAGCTTGGTCATGGGGTCGTCTCCTTGGTCGGGGCCGCGACATGCGGCGCCTTCTACGACCCCGAGCCGCGCGGGGCGCGCGGCGGGAGTTCCGGCAGGGCCGGAGATCACTCCGCGTGCTCGCCCTCGCCGAAGGCGCTGTCGGTGATGCGCTTCAGGAGGCTGGCGTAGTGTTCGAGCGTGCCGACGTGGCCCCATGTGATCTCGTCAGGTTGGGCGTTGAAGTGGTCGTCGCTCAGCGCCTGCAGTCGGGCCATCATCTCGTCGATCTCGGACTTCTTGGCCATAAACGCTGCGAGCGCCGCCTCTCGGTTACGCCGGGCCTTCTCGGTGCGGAGTTCGTGGCGCGGCGTGGTGATCGGGTTCAGGCGGGTCGTCATCGCGATGGCTCCTTGGCGAGTTGCATCGTCGTCGTGGAATGGACGTTCGCTCTGTCCGCAAGGTTTATCAACGATATAAGCACCTGACTTTGAATGATAATCGGGGCCTTACATGCAGGGTCTGAGCGAGCGCCAGTATGCCGAACGTGTCGGTCTCTCGCGTGGCGCGATCCAGAAGGCGAAGGCAGCCGGCCGGCTCGTCCTGCATGAGGACGGCAGCATCGACGCCGCGGCTTCGGACAAGCGGCGGGACGAAATGACGGACCCGTCAAAGACGAGGAAGGCGCCCGCACCGAAGCTGAAGCCCGTCCCGGAGGCCGCCGTCGCCGCCGTGGGCGACACGTTGCGCGAACAGGGGTTGTCGACCCCGGCCGTCGGCGGCGGCACGACCTTCTTGCAGGCGAAGACCGCGAACGAGGTGCTGAAGGCGCAGGAGCGCCGCATCCGGCTCCAGAAGCTGAAGGGGGAACTGGTCGATCGCGCGCGGGCGGAGACGCTGATGTTCCGGCTGGCGCGCGAGGAGCGCGATGCCTGGGTCACCTGGCCGGCACGGGTCGCGGCGCTGATGGCGGCCGAGCTGACGGCGACGCTGGGGGAGGGAGCCTGCGTGGAGGCGGCGCTGATGCAAAAGGTTCTGGAGACCCATGTCCGCGCCCAGCTCGACGCCCTTGCCGAGGTCCGGACCGGGCTTGGATGAGGAGGTCTTTGCGTTCGATGGCGCCGCGGCGCTGATCCGCGCCTGGTCGCGTGGCCTCCGTCCCGATCCGGACCTGACGGTGTCGGAATGGGCCGATCGCCATCGCTGGCTCAGCTCGCGTGCCTCGGCCGAGCCGGGGCGGTATCGCACCGCACGTACGCCCTACATGCGCGAGATCATGGATCGGCTGTCGCCCGGCGATCCGACCCAGCGGATCGTGTTCATGAAAGCGGCTCAGGTGGGCGCGACGGAAGCGGGCAACTGCTTCATCGGCTTCGTGATGCACCACGCGCCGGGGCCAATGCTGGCGGTCCAGCCGACGGTGGAGCTTGCCAAGCGCAACTCGCGCCAGCGTATCGACCCGCTGATCGAGGAAAGCCCGGAACTGCGCGACCGGGTGAAGCCCGCGCGTTCGCGCGACGCCGGCAACACGATGCTGTCGAAGGAGTTCGCGGGCGGCATCCTGATCATGACGGGGGCGAACTCGGCCGTGGGGCTGCGCTCGACCCCGGCGCGCTACATCTTCCTCGACGAGGTCGATGCCTATCCGGCCTCGGCCGACGAGGAAGGCGATCCGGTCACGCTGGCCGAGGCGCGGTCGCTGACCTTCGCCCACCGGCGCAAGGTGTTCCTGGTTTCGACGCCGACGATCCGGGGTCTGAGCCGGATCGAGCGGGAGTTCGAGGCGAGCGACCAGCGGCGGTACTTCGTGCCGTGCCCGCATTGCGATGCGATGCAGTGGCTGACGTTCGTGCGGCTGCGCTGGGAGAAGGGTCAGCCGGAGACGGCGGCGTATCACTGCGCGGGCTGCGAGCAGCCCATCGCCGAGCACCACAAGACGGCGATGCTCGAGGCGGGTGAATGGCGCGCGACCGCGACGGCGACAGCGGCGGATCCCCTGACCGTCGGCTATCACCTCTCGGCGCTCTATTCGCCGGTGGGCTGGCTCAGCTGGCAGCGGATCGCGCGGGCGCACGAGGCGGCACGGGGCAGCGACGAGGCGATGCGGGCGTTTCGGAACACCATCCTCGGCGAGACCTGGATGGAGACCGGCGAGGCGCCGGACTGGCAGCGGCTGGCGGATCGGCGCGAGGCATGGTCCCCGGGGATGGTGCCGGAACGCGGGCTATTCCTGACCGCGGGCGCCGACGTGCAGAAGGACAGGATCGAGGTCGATGTCTGGGCCTGGGGCAGGGGGCTCGAAAGCTGGCTCGTGGATCACCTCGTGCTGGAGGGTGGGCCGGGCGATCCGGCCTGCTGGCAGAAGCTGACCGACCTGCTTGGCCGAACATGGGCGCATGCGTCAGGCCAGCACCTGACCATCGCGCGGCTTGCGATCGACACAGGGTTCGAGACCAGCGCGGTCTACGGCTGGGCGCGGCAGGTTGGGTTTGCGCAGGTGGCCCCCGTGAAGGGGCTGGAGGGGTTCAACCGCGCCAGCCCGGTGACGGGACCGACGTTCGTCGATGCCACGATCGGGGGCAAGCGACTGCGCCGCGGTGCACGGTTGTGGTCCGTGGCGACCTCGACCTTCAAGGCCGAGACCTACCGCTTCCTCCGCCAGGACCGTCCGGCGGAGGAAGAGATTGCCGCCGGTGCACCGTTTCCGCCGGGTGCTGTGCATCTGCCGTCGTGGGCGGACAGCGAATGGCTGAAGCAGCTGACGGCCGAGCAGCTTGTCACGGTCAAGAACAAGCGCGGCTTTGCAAAGCTCGAGTGGCAAAAGCTGCGTGAGCGCAACGAGGCGCTGGACTGCCGGGTCTATGCGCGGGCGGCGGCGTGGATCGCGGGCGCGGATCGCTGGCCCGAGGCGCGGTGGCAGGAGCTGGAGCGGCAGCTGGCGGCGGAGAGGGGCGGTCCCGCAGGTGAGGCCCCGGCACCGGCATTGCCACGCCCGTCGGCGCGACGGCGGACGGTGCGGTCGAGTTACATGGGGTTAGGATAAAGGTTACCTTCCTGCTGTACTGGAAACTCTATTTCCTCTCTTTCACCATGCCGATCAGATACATAGCTCCAGCGGCAACTCCCATCGCCACCGCTATAGCCAACGCTGGATTCTCTCGAATCTTCTCCTCGGCCTGCGTTGCTGCCTTTTCAGCGCGAACTTGAAGTTGATCGAACTGCTTTTCACCCTGGTTGTAAAGCTTCGCACCTTTGGACGAGGCGACTTCTCCGATTCTCTCGCCGCGGTCCTTGGCCACCTCTGACAATGCTTGCGTAGTTTCGTTCAGCTTGGATTTCAGATCGTCAATCTGTCGCGCGAGGCTTTCGATGTCGGTCGAATTTGAGGCCATTGGATGTATCCTTTATTTTCCTACAGTGGAACAAACGGCGAGTTGGGCCAACTGTTCCGCCTTGTCCGCAGGAGTTCCGCGATCTGTGGTGAGACGTGCCGCGGCACCGGCCGTGCCTCTTCTCAAATAAAGCCGTCTACAGCCAATTCGGATGGCTTTTCATGACGGACGTGTCAATTCTGAAGGCCCGCCGCGACGCGCTCGCCGCGCAGCGATCCTCTGGCGTGGCGCGGGTCAGCTACGACGGAAAGACGGTGGACTACCGGTCTGTCGCCGAGATCGACCGGGCCATCGAGGCGCTGGACCGGGAGATCGCCGCGGCCGAAGGACGTCGGATCGTCCGGCAGGTGCGCGTGACGACGGCGAAGGGGCTCTGAACCCATGGGTCTCTTCGACCGCTTCCGCCGCCGGACCACCGGCGGCCCCGCGGCCGTGCGCGCCCGTCTCGAAGGCGCCATGGCCAAGCGCCGCCTGCGCGGCTGGAACCCGCCGCTCGAGAACATCAACGCGCTGGTCGCCTCGGGCGGCCCGCGGCTCCTGGCACGCTCCCGCGAGCTTGTGGTGACGAACGGCTACGCGGCCAACGCCTGCGAGGCCTTCGCCGCCAATGTCGTCGGTGACGGGATCAAGCCCTCGTCGCTGCTGGAAGATGCGGACCTGCGCGACCGGGTGCAGCGGCTCTGGCTGGCCTGGACCGACGAGGCCGATGCGGACGGGCTGACGGATTTTTACGGCCTGCAGGCCATGGTCGCGCGGGAGATGTTCGTGGCGGGCGAATGCTTCGTCCGGCTGCGCCCGCGACGGGCCGAGGACGGGCTGCTGGTGCCGCTGCAGCTGCAACTCCTGCAGTCCGAGATGCTGCCCTTCGACAAGACCGAGCCCGCGGCGAACGGCAACCGCATCCGTTGCGGGATCGAGTTCGATGCGATCGGCCGGCGGGTGGCCTACCACTTCCGTCGGCGACACCCGGGCGACAGGACCGACCAGGGGGCACTGATCCCGGAGACGGTGCGCGTGCCTGCGGCGGATGTGCTGCACATCTACCGGCCGATCGACGCTGGCCAGATCCGGGGTCTGCCGCATGTCGCGCCGGCGATGGTGCGGCTGTTCCTGCTCGACCAGTACGACGACGCCGAGCTCGACCGGAAGAAGACCGCGGCGATGTTCGCGGGCTTCATCACCAAGACCGCGCCGGAAGAGTCCATGATGGGCGAGGTTGAAGCAGATCTCGACGGGGCCGCCATTGCGAGCCTCGAGCCCGGCACGATGCAGGTGCTGTTGCCGGGTGAGGATGTGAAGTTCTCGTCGCCCGCCGATGTTGGCGGCGGCTACGAGGCGTTCCAGTACCGCACACTGCTAGCGGTCTCCGCATCGCTCGGGCTGCCGTACCACCTCGTCACCGGGGACGTCCGGCAGGCCAACTATTCATCCCTGCGCGCCGAGCTCGTCGAGTTTCGCCGGCGCATCGGCCAGCTGCAGCACGGTGTCCTCGCGCATCAGCTCTGCCGCGCGGTCTGGCGGCGCTGGCTGGAGACGGCGGTGCTGTCGGGCGCGCTCGAGGCCGATCCAGCCGCCGCGCGGCCGGTGCAGTGGATCCCGCCGCGCTGGGACTGGGTCGATCCCCTGAAGGACATACAGGCGCAGGTGCTGGCGATGGAGGCCGGCATCACCTCGCGGCGCAAGGTGGTCGAGGCCACCGGCTACGACGTCGAGGAAGTCGACCGCGAGAACGCGACGGATGCGGGGCGGGCCACGGAGCTCGGCCTTCGCTACCGGACGAGTCCCGGTGAGACGCAGGGCGCACGCGCGACGCCGGCAACACGAGCCGAGCCCGGCAAAGGCGCCGGCAACGACACGGACGACGGCGTCGACGCTACCGATCCGGCCACCGAACAGGAGTGACATCATGACCAGCTGGTACACGATCCGTGCCCGGGCGACCGGCGCGGAAGTGCTGATCTATGACGAGATCGGTGCCTTCGGCGTCTCCGCCAAGGGCTTCCTCGCTGAGCTGGGCGCACTGCCGGACGACGCGCCCATCGATCTGCGTCTCAACAGCCCTGGCGGGTCGGTCTTCGATGCGGTGGCGATCCACAACGCGCTGAGCCGCCACGCCGGCACTGTCACGGTCTGGATCGACGGCATTGCCGCCTCCGCCGCTTCCTACATCGCCATGGCGGGTGACGAGATCGTCATGCCCGAGAACGCCTTCCTGATGATCCACGACCCCTCCGGTAATGTCATGGGCACGGCCGAGGACATGCGCGACATGGCCGGGACGCTGGACAAGATCGCGGCCAGCATGCTGCGCGGCTATGCGGCCCGGTCCTGCAGGCCCGAGGACGAGATCTCCGCGCTGATGGCCGCCGAGACCTGGTTCGGCGCGGCCGAGGCGCTGGAGGCGGGCCTTGCCACGCGCCTGTCAGAGCCTGTGCGTATCGCCGCCAGCTTCGACATTGGCCGGTTCCGCAATGCGCCGCCTGCGCTGGTCGAGGCGGTCGAAGCCACGGAACCGGAAGACGCGCCCGCGGCGGCCGACATCGTCGGCGACAACAACGATGTTGCGCCAGGCACCGATCCCGCCCCGCCGCTCGAGGCGGACACGCCCGCCGGCACTGTTGCAGCCGCCGACACTGCTCCGGACCCCGCGGCCATCCGCGCCGGAGCCATCGCGCATGCGCGCGCCGTCGTCGATCTCTGCCGCTTGGCGGGCCAGCCGCAGATGGCCGGGCGGTTCCTCGAGGCGGACACCGGCATCGACGCGGTGCGCGAAGCGCTCCTCGCCGCGAAGGCCGAAGCCGAGCCGCAGATCACGGCGCATCACCCGCAACCCGGGCCGAACCCGACCACGCGCCCCTGGAGCGACGTCATCGCCCGCACCTTCAAGCTCAAAGGATAACCTGTCATGACCACGCTCACCGAAAGCACCCACCCTGGCGGCTTCCTCGTCTGGGAAGCCTTCCGCGATTACACCCGCGAAGTAATCACCATCGCGGCCGGGGATCTCCATCCGGGCACGGTGCTCGGCCGGATCACCGCCACTGGCAGCTATGCGGCCCACGATCCTGCGGCGACGGACGGCACCGAGACCGCCGTCGGTGTGCTCTGGGGCCGGGCAGACGCCTCGGGCGGGGAAGTCCCCGGCGTCGCCCTCATCCGCGGCCCCGCCATCGTCAACCGGCATGACCTCGTCTTCGTGGGCACGCCCAGCGACGCCGAGATCGCGGCCGCCCATGCGGCGCTTCTCGCCGCGGGCATCCTCGTCCGCTGATCGCGGGCGACCCAACGCACCTCAAACCGGAGGCATCCTCATGGCCACCATGGACATCTTCGAAGGCGATGCCTTCACCATCATCGAGCTGACCCGCGCGCTCGAGAACATCCCCTACAAGCCGGCGATCCTGTCGGGCGCGGGGCTCTTCGGCAGCCGCGGCGTGCGCGCCCGCACCGTGATGATCGAAAGCCGCGACGGTACGCTGTCGCTCATTCCGTTCTCCGAACGCGGCTCGGCCTACGAGCAACAGGTGCCCGAACGCCGCGACATGCGCGCCTTCGTCTGCCGACAGTTCAAGAAGCAGGACGTGCTCTGGGCATCGGAGATCCAGGCGATCCGGGATTTCGGCTCGGAGACGGCAGTGCAGCAGGTCCAGACGGAGGTGGCCCGCAAGATGGCGCGGCTCCGCAACGATGCCGAGGCGACTTTCGAGTTCCACCTCTTCAACGGCATCCAGGGCATGGTGAAGGACCCGCGCGACGGGGCCACGGTGATCAACTACTTCACCGAGTTCGGCATCACGCCTGCCGCAGAGGTCGACTTCGATCTCGACAACACGAGCCCGGCCTCGGGCGCGCTCAGGAAGCGCTGCCAGGCGCTGATCGAGAGCGTCGAGGACACGCTGGGTGGCCTCGCCGCCGGCCAGGTGCAGTTGCGCGCCGAATGCGGCTCGGCCTTCTTCGCCGATCTGGTGGCGCACAAGGAGGTGCGCGAGACCTATCTCAACACCGCCGCCGCCGCGGACCTGCGGGGCAGGGTGGGCGAGGAGGTCAGCTTCGGCGGAATCACCTTCCGCCGGTATCGGGGCGGGCTCGGCTTCGGCGTGCCCACCGACAAGGCGCTGTTCTATCCCGAAGGCGTCGAGGGGCTGTTCGAGATCTACTACGCCCCCGCCGACACCTTCGAGACGGTCAACACCGTGGGCCTGCCGCTCTACGCGCGCATGATCCCCGATCGGGATCGCGACGAATGGGTGCGGCTGGAGATCGAGTCGAACCCGCTGCCGATCTGCACCCGCCCGCAGGTGCTGCGCAGCGCACGGCGGACGTGATGAGCGCGGTCGCTTGTGGCTCAGGACAGCGGTTCGTTGGCAAGGCCTGCAATGAGCCGCAGCAGCGCCTGCTTCTCTGGTCCGTCGCCTCCCCTGACGAGGAAGTCCCCCACCTCCATATCGGTCGCCTCGCCGCCCGAGGCGGCGTTCGGCTGGTGGCGTACCAGCACATCATGGCTGTCGGCCTCGCGCACCAGGCTCCAGCGGTCGCCGTTGGAGCTTCGATACAGGTCGCGTGTCAAAAGTGTCATGGTGAAGACTTTCGCAGGTTCGGGACGGGGTTCTCTCCGGCACATAAGCGCCATCGCCGCGAAATGATCCGATGACGTGCGCAACGGAAGCCATGATTGATCTGCTGTTCGCCGACGCCAACATCGGGAGAGACGCCATTTATACCGCCGATGGCGGCGTCCCGCAGGTCGTCCGCGTGGTCACCCGCCGCGCGGACGAGGTCACCGGCTTCGGCGAGGCGCGCCTCTGGTCGGAGACCACGCGGATCGACCTGCGCGTGGCCGAGCTGCCAGCGCCGCGCCCGGGCGACCGCATCGAGATCGACGGCGAGCCCTTCCTCATCCAGGGCGAGCCCGTCCGCGATCGTGATCGGCTCGTCTGGACGGTCGATCTGAGGCCCGCGTGAAACTGCAACAGGCGGGGATCATATTATTGAAATCGGCTCCAGGCCTTCTGGAATGAGCTCGAGATGTCCTCCCAGGCGTTTTCCATCCCCTTGCGCATGTCGTCCCACGCCGCATCGCTCGCGGCTTGCGCTTCCTTCATCTTGGCCTGTGCCTCGTCGCGCTGCCGGCGCATCTCTTCAAGCTGCTCTTCGAAATCTGCAAGCTGCTCTTCGAAATTCGCCTTGTTCTCTGCCTCTGCGGCCTTGACCTGGGCCTGCAGCTTGTCGATTTCGGCGTTCCACTCGTCCAGCTTCGCTTTCGTTTTCTCAACGTACGCGTCGCGGTCGCTCATCTTTCTCTCCTCTTTGTTGCCGGGTGAGTGTGTCACATGCAGGCAAAAAACTGAATGGCGGCGCGGATGAAGTTGAAGCTCAACATCGCGCCCGATCTCGTCGCCGCCATGGCGGCGGAGGTGAAGGCGGGCGAGAAGGCGGTGACCGCCGCCATGTGCAAGGCCGGCACCGGTTTGAAAACCGCTTGGCGCGGCCAGATCACCGGCGCGGGGCTCGGCCGTCGGCTCGCGAACTCCATCCGGAGCCAGACCTTCCCGAAGGCCGGCGAGAGCCTGAACGCCGCGGCCGTGGTCTGGTCCAAGGCCCCGGTCATCGTTGGCGCACACGACACCGGTCCGCTGATCCGATCGAAAGATGGCTTCTGGCTCGCGATCCCGACCGAGGCCGCCGGTCGCGGTCTTCGCGGCGGCAGGATCACGCCCGCCGAATGGGAGCGCCGCCGCGGCCTGCGCCTGCGGTTCGTCTACCGCCGCCGCGGGCCAAGCCTGCTGGTGGCCGAGGGGCGGCTGAACAGTCGGGGGCTCGGGGTGGCTTCGCGTTCCAAGACCGGCCGTGGCCGCACAACAGTGCCGATCTTCCTGCTGGTCCCGCAGGTCAAGCTACCGAAGCGGCTCGATCTTGACCAAGACGCCGAGCGGGCGCTCGATAGCGTGCCTGGGCTGATCGTCGCGAACTGGGTGGAGGGACGGTTTTGAAAGCGCCCGACTATCCGGACAAGGCGGAAGGAATTGCCGGACGCGTGCTGGCTACTTCCCGCGCCACCTGCAGTGGCTCGAGGGCCCCGAAGCGCAGGTCCGGGCCGCCATGGACGGTATTGAACGCGACGACCGCCGCCTGGAGATGAAGGTTCATGTCGCTGAACCCATCTCCGAGCGGGCGTTCGGCGAGTGGGCCATGCTGCACTATCCCGCAGCGACATGGATCTGGTCGCAGAGCGAAGTGGCCGACGGCACCGTGGACCGCGCAACGCCGGAGGAGATCACTGCGTTCTTCACGCGGCTCCGCGGCAGGAGCGGTGTGCTCGAAACTTCCTGACACACCGGGGCCGGGAGACCGGCCTCGCTTTGTTAACGTCTCACCGCGCCAGCGGCTGGCGGTTACGCAAGACCCCAAAAATCCGCGATGTGCCGGGTTGAGGAAATACCCACGTCCAGCATAAACTTTCCTTCATTCCCAAGCCCCTCCTCTCCCTCGGCACTGATCGGGGTGCCGTGGCCCATATCCCTGATGATGTACTCCTCGATCACCTCCCTTCCGTCTGCGTCGCACCAGACCTTCCGTGGAAAACCGTCGACTTCCTCCACAAGGGTCGGGGGGCCTTCGACCTTGAGTAATTTCTGCCACTGGCGGACGATTGCGCCGGCGTTGGAGTCGTCGACTGTCTTGTCGAGATCGCCATGCCAGACCGAGATGGTCGGCCAGGGGCCAGAAAATTCCGAGGCGCCGCGCACGAGGGCGTCGAGGCTTCGGTCCGACGAGCTGCCATACCCCTTCATGCGGAACAACGCCTGTGGCAGGCTGTCCGTGCGGTAAGGCAGACCGGCTATGATCGCGCCGCCTGCGAACACTTCCGGATAGGTCGCCAGCATCACGGATGTCATCGCACCACCGGAGGACAACCCGGTGATGAATACGCGCGACGGATCAACCGCGTGATCACCAACGACCTGCTTGATCATCTGCCGAATAGAGAGCGCTTCGCCACCGCCGCGATGATTATCGCCAGACTTGAACCAGTTGAAGCTGCCGATGGCGTTGTTGCGCTGTCTTTGCCCCGGAAACAGAAGTGCAAACCCCCGTTCATCGGCAAGTGTCGACCAGCCTGACCCATAGTCATAGCTCTCACCCGATTGGGTGCTTCCATGCAGTACAACGACAAGGGGGCCGCCTTTCTGAAAGGTCTCCGGAATATAGATGTCGGCACTTAGCGACCCCGGGTCAGTTCCGAAGCTGTCGAGGGCCTTCAGACAGTTCGTCGTATTTATTGACATAGAGATATGACCTCACAAGCCGATCCAAGGTTCCTCCCCGGATACAATCCCACCGCCCCGGGAAACGTTCCCGTCGGCGGCCTCTTGTGGACTCACCCGACACCCGACGACGGAATAGAGAATGCCCACCCCTCGCGAAACCATCCTTCTGGCCCTCCACGCCCGCCTCTCGGCGCTGCCCGCCGCGGCTCTGCGCGGCGAGGTGCTGCCCGAGCGTGTGCCGGCCGCCGGCCTGCTGATCCTGCGCGACGGGGAACCGGGAGAGCCGGAGGTGACGCTGTCGCCGCTCGCCTACCATTACCAGCACCGTGCCGAGATCGAGGCGGTGGTCCAAGGCGCGTCGCGTGACATCGCTTTCGACACGCTGACCGCCAGCATCGCTGCGGCGCTCGCGGCCGACCGCACACTGGGAGGGCTCTGCGACTGGGTCGAGCCGGAAGCGCCGCGTCCCGTCGATCTGCCGGTCGAGGGCGCGGCCAGCCTGAAGGCCGCCGTGATCCCGGTCGTCCTGCACTACACGACAAGCGCCCCGTTCGGTTAATCGGCCGTCTTGGCGCCTTTGCCGAAGGTCTGCCGTTCACACCGGCCCTCCAGTTGTGCACCGCTGTCGATGCTGAGCCGCTCGTAGACGATGTCACCCGTAACCCGCGCACTCCCGCGCAAACTGACCGTGCCGCCGCGAATGTCTCCCTTGAAATGGCCCTTGACCGTGATGCTGGCAGCTTGAATTTCGCCCTCGACCTCGCCGGTCTCCTCGATGACGATTTCGGAGGCTTCCACGCGCCCCTTCACGTAACCGGGCAATTCAACCATGCCCGTAAACTGGAGCTCGCCAGTGATGCGTGAACCGGCGTCGAGGTGCGAATGTCCACCGGTGGCATTGGGCGGCTGTGCGCGGTCTGACATGGCTGCTGTCCCTTTCAGTTCATCCCTCATGCAGGGACATCAGCACTGACATACAGGAGGATTCGGCATGGCACGAGCCCAGGGGGCGCGGGCGCTGATGGCGCTTGCGTTCGAGACAACCTATGGAACGCCGCCCGCGAGCGGCTTCACGAAGATGCCCTTCGCCAGCACGACGCTCGGCGCCGAGCAGCCGCTGCTGAACTCCGAGCTGCTCGGCTATGGCCGCGATCCGCTGGCCCCGATCAAGGACGCGGTGACGGCGGACGGCGACGTGGTCGTGCCGCTGGACGCCGAGGCCTTCGGGTTCTGGCTGAAGGCGGCCTTCGGCGCGCCAACGACAAGTGGGACCGCACCGGGGCCATTCACGCACGAGTTCCAGTCGGGCGCGTGGACGCTGCCCAGCATGTCGATCGAGACCGGCATGCCGGAGGTACCGCGCTACGCGATGTACTCGGGTTGCGTGCTCGACCAGATCACCTGGCAGATGCAGCGCTCGGGGCTGCTGACCGCCACAGCGCGGCTGGTGGCACAGGGCGAGACGGTGGGCACGACCACCAGCGCCGGAACACCCGCCGCGCTGGAACTGAAGCGCTTCGGCCATTTCAACGGTCAGGTCACCCGCAACGGATCGGCCCTCGGCAACGTGGTCGCGGCCGACATCACCTATGCCAACAACCTCGACCGGATCGAGACCATCCGCTCGGATGGGCGCATCGACGGCGCTGACCCGTCCATCGCGGCGCTGACCGGATCCATCGAGGTGCGCTTTTCGGACAGCACGCTGGTGACGCAGGCCATCAACGGCGAGGCGTGCGAGATGGAGTTCGCCTACGTTCTGCCCTCGGGCGAGAGCTTGCGCCTAACCGTGCACGCCGTCTACCTGCCGCGCCCGCGGATCGAGATCTCCGGACCGCAGGGCGTGCAGGCGACCTTCGACTGGCAGGCGGCCCGCGACAGCGTCGTCGGCCGGATGTGCACGGCAACCCTCGTGAACGACGTGGAGAGTTACTGATGCTGACGCTCGACCTGACGAACGCGCCGCGCTGGCATGACCTCGCGCCCGGCGTCCGGCTGCAACTGCGCCCGCTGACCACCGCGCTGATGGTGGCGACGCGGAGCGATCCCGCCGTGGAAGCCGTTCCCGAGGAGGCCTCCGACGAGGAACGCGCGGTGGCCTTCGCCAAGGCGCTGGCACGTCGCGCGGTGCTCGCCTGGGACGGCATCGGCGATGCGGACGGCAACGCGATCGACCCGAGCCCCGAGGCCATCGACGCTCTGCTCGACGTCTGGCCGATCTTCGAGGCCTTCCAGCTGACTTACGTCTCGAAGGGACTGCTGCTGGAGCAGGAAAAAAACGCCTCCGCGCCCTCGCCGAGTGGACCTTCGGTGGGGGCGATCGCTACTGCGAAGCCTGCGCGCAAGCCTGCCCGGACTGCCCGGCGCGGCTGAACCGTCCGGAAACGCCGGAGGGTTGGCAGGTCTGGGACCTGGTCGGCCGTCTCGGCGGCCAGCTGCGCGTGCTACCGGGCGCGGTTATTGGCTGGGACATGTCCGCCGTGCTGGCGCTCGGTGACGCACTCGGCGTGCCGCCGCTCGTCATGGCCGAACTGTTGCCCGTCATCGAAGCGGTGATGGTCGCCAAGCTCAACGAACAGATGGATCACTCCCATGGCTGAGAAGAGGGTCAGCGTCCGCCTCGCGGCCGTGGGCGGACGGCAGGTGCGCGCCGAGCTGGAAGGCGTCGGCGAGGCCGGTGCCCGCGGCTTCGGCCGGCTGAGCCGGGAAATGGAAGCGGCGAACACCCGGCTCGCGGCTTTCTCGCGGCGTGTCGCTGTGGCTGCCGCAGCCGCCGTAGCAGCAGCTGCTGCCGCTGGTGTGGCAATGATCCGCTCCGGTCTGCAAACGGTTGACGCGCAGGCCAAGCTCGCACAGTCGCTCGGCACGACGGTCGCCTCGATCCAGACGCTGGAGCGCGCCGGTGAACTGGCCGGCGTGTCGATGTCCGGCATCGAGCAGGCCACCAAGGATCTGACGCGGCGGCTGAGCCAGGCCGCGGCCGGCGGCGGTCCCGCCGCCGACGCGCTCGACCGGCTCGGGCTCTCGGCCACCGATCTGATCGCCCTGCCGCTGGACCAGCGTGTCGGCGCCATCAACGCAGCCATCGAGAGCTTCGTGCCTGCCGCCGAGCGCGCGGCTGTCGCGGGTCAGCTGTTCGGCGAGGAAGGCTCCATCGCCATGAGCCGGATCGATACCGCGACGCTGCGCCAGGCGACCGAGGACGTCCTCGCCTTCGGAGTCGTGGTCTCGGAGCAGGACGCAGACCAGATCGAGCGGACCAACGATGCGATCTCGCGGCTCGGGCTGACCTGGCGAGGGCTGTCGAACCAACTGGCGGTTGCAGCGGCCCCTGCGTTGGAAGCCGTGGCAGATGCCATGGCTGCGGTCGCCAGCCGCACCGGGCCGCTCGGCATCGCCATCCGCGGGCTCTTCGACAACATCACTCGGCTGGCGACCTATGCCGCGACCTTTGCCGCTTTCCTCGCGGGCCGCTGGGTGGCGGGTCTTGCCGCTGCTGCGCTCTCCGTGCGCGGCCTCGCCACCGCGCTCATCGTGCTGCGGGGCGCGCTGATCCGCACCGGCATCGGGGCGCTGATCGTCGGCGCGGGCGAGCTGATCTACCAGTTCACGCGCCTCGTCTCGGGCGCGGGCGGGTTCGGCAACGCCATGGCGCTGCTTGGGGATGTCGCCAGCGAGGTCTGGGACCGGATCGGCATGGGGGCTGCAGCGGCTGGCGCGGCCGCCACGGCGATGTTCTTCGATCTGAAGGCCGACGCCGCTTCGGGCATGCAGAGCGCCATCGAGAGCGTTGTCAGTTTCGGTAACATGGCCGCGAACACGTTCGAGGGGGCCTACGAGGCGATCCGGGCGATCTGGGGTGTGCTGCCCGCGGCCATCGGCGATCTGGCGTTCCAGGCCGCGAACAGCCTGACCCTCGGCGTCGAGGCGATGCTGAACGGCGTCGTCACCCGGATCAACGGCTTCATCGAAGGCGTGAATGCCGGGCTTGAGGCGCTTGGCTCTGAGCGGCGCATCTCGTTCATTCCCGAGGCCGATCTCGGACGCATCGAGAACCGCTTCGCCGGCGCGGCCACGCAGGCCGCCATGGCGGCGCGCGATGCGTTTGCGTCTGCCTTCGCAGATATCCCGCTCGCGATGCCTGATCTCGGACTGACGGCGGCCGCGACAGACGCCGCGGCCTCAGTTGAAGCCTGGCGTCAAACGGCCGCCACGCTGGCCGACGGCGCGCTCCAGCCGCTGGCCGCACTCGATTCCCTGCGCGCCGCGGTGAGCAGCACGGGAACGGAAGCCGAGACGGCGCTCGATGGCGCGACGGTCGCTGCCGAGCGCTTCGATGCCGCGCTGTCCGGTGAGGACGGGGCGGGACCGGCCGCCGCGCTCGACGAGACAGCCGAGGCCGCGGGTCGCGCGGGCGGTGCCATGCAGAGTGCGGCCGATGTCGCGCGCCAATCCTGGGATGCGGCCCGGGCTGCCGTGGAACGGACGCAGGAGCTGGCGAAGGGGCTCGCGGACGACATCACCGGCCCGATCAAGGAGGCGCTGAAGTCAGGCGAACTCAGCTGGCAGACCTTCGCGGGAGCTGTGTCCGGTATCGCGGGCAACCTCGCGAGCCGGCTGATCGACACCGCCTTCAAGCCGATCGAGGACGCGCTCTTCCGTGCCTTCTCCGGCGCGGGTACGGGCGGCGGAGGCGGTGGCCTCTTCGGCTGGATCACGAGTGCGATCGGCGGTCTGTTCGGGCTTGGCGGTACATTCGCGCGGGGCGGTGCCTTCGGGCAGGCAGGCGAGATCACGGCCTTCGCCCGAGGCGGTGTTGTCTCCCGCCCGACGGTGTTTCCATTTGCGCGCGGGATCGGGCTGATGGGAGAAGCTGGTCCCGAGGCGATCCTGCCGCTCCGTCGGGGGCAGGGCGGGCGGCTCGGCGTCGAGGCGAACAGCGGTGGCCCGGCACCACAGCCCGCGACCCGCATCGTCAACGTGCTCGATCCTGCGATCGTCGGGGATTATCTCGCGACGCCCGCGGGCGAGCGGCTGATCGTCAACGTGATCCGGCGCAACCGGGGAGGTCTCGATGCCTGACCCCGAACGCGGGGCACGAGCCTGGCCTTTCCCGGCGCAGACGCCGGTCACGGAAGTGCTCGAGTGGTCGACCGACGTCCTGGTGACGGAAGCCGCAGAACAGCGCATCGCGCTCCGCACGGTCTCGCGGTCCACGCTGACTTCCTTGCATCTCCTCGATGCCGCGGGGCTTGCGGAGGCCGCTGAGCTCGGCCGAGCCGGGCCCCTCGACGATTGGCACTTACCGCTCTGGCATCTGGCGCGCCCGGCAACGGCACCGGTCGGCGAGGCTGACCTTACGATCCTCGTCGACACCATCGACGGCGCCTTCGATGGCGCGGACGAGGCGGTCGTCGCCGCCGATGGCGGCAGGGCGCATCTGATCGAGATCGCCGCCGTCCTGCCGGATCGGCTGGAGATTGCCGCACCCGCAGGCGTGAGTCTCGTGCACGCCATTGTGGCACCGACCGGCACCGCTTTCCTCGCGCGGCCCGTCGACATCGACCGCCGCCGTCAGGGCCTCGGGACCGTCACGGCGAGCTTCACGCTCCGGAACAGCGACGGCGGCGCTGCGACCAGCCCCTATCCTCAGCACCAGGGGCTCGACGTGCTGACCGATCCGGCCGTCCTGCGCCAGCCGCTCGCAGAGACGCTCAGCCAGACCGTGGAGGCGATCGACAACGGCTTCGGGCCCATCGTGCTCGAGCCGGTCCTGACCCATGTCCAGCGGCGATCGACCATCACGCTCATCGACCGCGGGTCCCCGCGGGTGACCCGCCGGGGCTGGTTGCTCTCTCTGCGCGGTCGCCAGCGCGCCTTCTGGCTGCCAACCTGGGGCCGGGAACTCGTGCTGCAGGCGGCGGTCACCGCCGGTGCGACGTCCATCGTGGTCGCGCCGTTGGCCGATCCCTCGGTCTGGATCGGCCGACAGCTGATGATCGACCACCCAACCGGGCCGGTGTTCCGCGAGATCACCGCCGCCGCCTGGGACGCGCTCGGGATCCGGCTCTCCATCGCTGCCCCCGGCAAGAGCATCGCCCTCGGCACGCCCATCCACCTCCTCCTGAAGGTCCGCTCGGATGCCGACCGGATCGAGATCCAGCATGGGGCCGTCGCGAGCGAAATGACACTGCCGGTGGTGGAGGTTCCTGCGTGAGGTTGGTCAGCCTTCCGATAGGTGCAGCAAGCGAAACGATGTCGTGTCGATCCCTTTCGGGGTTCTGCGCCGGCGCCCAATGTGGGACGCCGGCGGCAGCTATTAGCGCGTCATGAAGCGGAAACCTTGGTCAAGCCGCTCTTGCAGACTCCGGCCCGCGGGAGTGAGTCCGATGGCGATGCCAGCCTCGTTCGCCACGTCAAGCCCCTGCGCCATCAGCTCCTCGACCTCCTCCACACCGGATTGGCCCAGATAGCCGAGGTCATTATGCAAGTCGGCCGGTCCAATGAATATGGCTCCGACGCCCGGCACCGCCGCGATCTCGGCGAGGTTTTCGATCCCCTGCCGCGTCTCGATCTGTACGACGAGCAAGAGCTCGCCCTCAGGATCCAGCGGCCAGAGGTCCGCGCGACGTGCGTAGTCCGGCACGGGTAGGTTCCATGCGTTCGCGGCCACTGCGGGCGACCAGCCGCGGACGCCGCGTGGTTCAGGAGCGGCATCGTCAATCATTGGCGGATAGCGCATGTTCATCACCGCCTGCCGCGCCTCCTCCGCTGTGTTCACGAAGGGCACCATGATGCCCATCACGCCGGCGTCTAGCGCCTGTTTGAAGATCCAACGCTGCATGTGCACCTCGCTGCCCGGCGTACCCAGTCGCAGGATGGGTGTGACCGGAAAGTTCCCGTCCGGCGTGCGCACGTTGATCAGGAATTGCCGAAGCGTTTCCGCGTCGAACGCGTGATGTTCCATGTCGATGATAATGTAATCGAGATCAGAGCCGCGCGTAACGCGGGCCGAGTTGAAGTCGAGCGTACTGTAAAATACGCCCTCCACCGCGTCTCCGGCTGCGAGTTTGCCCACGAGTGCGTTGACGCGGTCCTGTGCAAAAGCAGATGTGGTGGAAACGGCGACAAACGTCGCCGCCATCATCATGGCGAACATTTTCATTGTTTCTCCTCCCAGAGTTAATGCAAACCATCTGGATTTGAATACGATTCGTCAATGATTGGTTCGCGGCTGATCCGGCACAAATACCGCGGCGCCTGCCTCCTGGGGAACAAGGGGGCCCCAACGAGACCGGATAATGATTGGCGCACCGAGAGCTGGTGCGGCCGCGCTTGGTCTAGCCGATTTAGGGAACCTCGGCGTCGTCGTGGGTGCCCGCTCCGGTGCCGTGATTGATCGAGGCCCCTTGGGAGCGCAGCGGAGAGACGCGGGCAACCGCAATGACGACAAGGGCGCAGCAGGCGGCCAACAGAACTACTTCGTCAACGTCACCTCCACTGGTGACAACACCGCCCATTCTCCAGGCTAATCGGTCGGCCACAAGAGGAAACATTGCGCATTTTGCATGGAGTCTGGGTTGCGACCGCCCGCCGGATCAACCACTGCGCGGACGTAAACGGTCCGGCCTGACCAGGTAAATAAACCGGATCCACCATGACCTACTCCATCCTTGATGCCTCGACCGCCGAGGGGCGGCCGTATTTCCTCTACCTTTTCGCGGAAGGGGACGCGGCCTGGCGTTTCACCAGCCGCGCCAGCGCCTGGACCTCGCCCGTGGGCGCCATCGGCGATGAGACCGAGGATCTTGTCTGGGAGCCTTCGGCGGTCAGCCATGGTTCCGTCGTCCAGAGCAGCGATCCGCGGCGGGTGGACCTGTCGGTGACCTTCCCGCTCTCCGATCCCTTCGCGCGCCGCTATCTCGGACCGCGCGGCCGGTCGGTGACGACCCTCACCATCTACCGCGGACATGAACAGGTGCCGGCCGAGGTGGTCGCGCATTGGAAGGGTCGTATCGTCTCGGCCCGGGTCGAGGGACGCCGCATCATGCTTCGGGCGGAATCGCTCTTCACCTCGATGCGCCGCGAGGGCGTCCGAGCGAAGTACCAGCGCCTCTGCCGCCACGCGCTCTATTCCCGCGGCTGCCGCCTCGACATCGAGACCTTCTTCGTGGGCGGGACCGCCTCCGCACGATCCGGCCTCGAGATCACCGTGGCCGAGGCCGCGCTTCTGCCCGATGGCTGGTTCCGAGGTGGTGTCCTGCGCCACGCGGGGCTTCTCGGTTTCATCACCGGCCACGCCGGAGACAGGCTGACGCTCGCCGGGCGCATGCCGGAACTCGAAACTGCGATCGACGATCCGGAAGTGGTGGCTGTCGTCGAACTAGCACCCGGCTGCGATCTCCGCCGTGACACCTGCGCCGCCAAGTTCGGCAACCTCCTGAACTTTGGTGGCTTCCCCGACATCCCCGGCCGCAATCCCTTCGGCGGCACCAGCATTGTTTGAGGTGCGGGGGGGGACCCGCGCCCTCAGCACTTCAGTGGGATGCCATGTCCTTGGATCGGCCGTGCAGCGGTAAGCCTGGTCATTCGTGTAAGTGTTACCATTTCAGCGAATGGAGCTGCCATCTTTGGTCGTCGGGTATGCTCACCTGACAACAATTCGACTGATTTGGCCACATCGGCCTCGAAAATGCGCCTGTCCGCCAACCGCACTTCGGTGGTCGATGGAGCCGTTCAGGCGTAAAAATGAACAGAACCAATGCCTTGATGCTGTTTCCGGACTGGAAAGGGACTGTAGGACGGTTGCGTGTCAATGAACCATGAAGTAGACAGATTGATGGTTGATAAGTCTTTCTAATCCAGCGCGGGTAACGAGTTTCGAGTGTGCCGGTAGTGACAAGTAAATGCGTGTTTGTGTGTGTCGCGTTGGAAGACAAGGGATGCCGGGGCCGCTCCGAAGAGCGGCCCCAGCGAAGTTGCCAGTGTGTGTAGAGAGTGTAGCAGTGCCGCGTCGGACCAAGTTCCAGCTATGGTCTGACGCGTGCTGTGCGGTCGGATAGCGGCTTAATCGCTGAAAATGTTTAAAATATGGCGCTCTGCGAGTTTCGCTGACGGCCAATCGTCCAGGCACGGCTTCGTCCCGGTCGGCGGGCCAGGTGGGCTGCCAAGGTTGGGTCCACCCAGCTTGGGCGAAGGCGGCATCCGTCACTTTTGCTCAAATGTCTCCGACGAGCCAAAGCGGCAGGCCCGGTACGCGGATCGAGCGCTCTCGAAGGAAACTCCTTTACCGCTCAAGCGTTCAGCAGCCGCATGTCATTCCGACAGACGCAAGAGCGCTCTTCTCAGCAGGTAGCCAATCGTCAAGCCGACGATGACGCCGGCAGCGTTGGCGGCAATATCCATGAGGCTGGCGCTTCGCCCGATGAGAAGCTGAAGCAACTCAAGTGCCAATCCCCACGCCAGGATCGAACCCACTGGCCATCGGAGGAGCACCGATGGCGTTGCCGCAGGGAAAAAGACAACGGTCGCGTATGCGACGACATGCGCCAAGCCGTCGGGAACGCCCACCGCACCTGGGTCGCCCGGACTCCCGCGGGGCATCAGGCTCGCAACCGTAATCGCCGTCAACGTCAGGATAGTCAGCCAGTAGCCGTATCGCTCGAGGAATCTGCGGATGCCTCGAGAAACACGTCCCGCGACTTCGCCCAATGGAATCAAGGGCGACGCATCATGCCAGCATTACCACAGGGACTCCGTCTCATCGCGGCTTCGCAAAAGCCGACTGCGCATGGCTGTCTTGTTGACAGAATTGGCGCGGGGACCGTGACCGGCTGGAGGTTCTCGCTCGCGGGATTTGCGGCGAACTCCGCCACGTCCTGTCTTTGGATCTCGCTCATCACTACCACTCACTCACTTGTTACACACAGCCACTCGAGCACGCGCTGAGCGGTTGCGACATTGTTGGGGCCGAAATGCGGCCGAATTTGGGCAAAGTCACACTCCATTATCGCGCGTTCGGAAACTCTGAGCGCCACCAAAAGCTGGTTGGGCCAATCTGATAAACTCGCGCCGAGCAATGGCGGTCAGGCCACGCGGCGTTGCCAGAACCGAGCAGTGCGTTTCCATCAAGTAGAACTCCACACCCGAACCGTATCTCAACCAAAGCTTCTCTCGCTGAGTTCCGCATTCCTGACCTCTCTCTTGACCAAACCTGCGTCCGCGATCCGGGCTGAAGCAGTTCCTTCCTGAGCTGAACGCGGAGGGCGCCGGACCCGCTACGGCCGTTCTTTTTCGCGGAGGCCGCCGCCCGGCGCCTGCCATAGCCGAAGCCATCAACCTGTCGAGCTAACCACCATGGTCTGGAACTTCGTCGTCCAGATCGTCGCCAGCCTGGTGCTGACGGCGATCTCCTATGCGCTTTCGCCGAAGCCGAGGACCGAGGCGCCGAAGGCGGCGGGTCTCGATGCGTTCGACCTGCCGACGGCCGAGGAAGGCCGGCCGATCCCGGTGGTGTTCGGCACCGTGCTGCTGCGCGGCCCGAACGTCGTCTGGGCCGGCGATCTCAAGGTCGACCCGATCCGCAAGAAGGGGGGCAAGAAGTGAGCGAGACCCTCATCGTCCGCGCCGAGGACATCCGCGCGGCCCGGCTCTGCTTCCAGGGCGCGCGGCCGTGGTTCCGCCGCCACGGGCTCGACTGGCAGTCTTTCCTCGCCGAAGGACTGCCCGCCGAGGTGCTGGCCGCCACGGGCGACGCGCTGGCGTTGCGCGTGATCGCCGAGGCCGAGAAGCGCGTCGCTCGGATGACTGGCGAGGCCTGACATGGGCGGTCGCTCCAAGTCCCAGACGGTCGGCTACAAGTATTCCCTCGGGGCGCATCTCGCGCTCTGCCACGGGCCGGTCGATGCCATCCGTGAGATCCGGGTCGACGACCGCACCGCCTGGTCGATCGGCAGCGGCCAGAGCAGTGCCGCCGGCACCGGCGTCGGTGCTTTGGCGAGCTACGGCACGGTGGGGGCCATGTCGGCCACCGCCGCGGCCGTCGGCGACAGCGTGGCCGAGGTCACCTTTCCGGGCACGCTCGCCGGGATCCGCCTTGGGGCGAGCTATGACCTGAAGCTCGGCACCGACACCACGACCCGCACGGTCACCGTCCAGGCCGTGAGCTATGACGGCGGGGCCGGGGCCACGACCTGGCTCGTCGAGCCCGCCGCGACCGCCTTCGCCGCGCAGTCCGTCACCGTCTCCGACGCCACCAGCCTGCCGAGCCTCAGCGGCGGCGCCGCAGGCGGGCGCATCCGGATCAACAAGCCAAACCTCTTCGGCGGCGAGAGCCGCGAGGGCGGCATCGTCGGCGACATCGACGTCCTGATGGGCGCACCGACGCAGGACCAGAACGACTATCTCGCCGCGCAGGCGGGCTCAGAGGTGCCGGGTTACCGCGGGATTTGTTCCCTCGTCCTGCGCCAAGTCTATCTCGGCCTCAATCCCTACCTGAAGCCATGGGCCGTCCGGCTGACCCGGATCCTGCGCGCCGAGGACGGCAACGCGCAGTGGTACCCCGAGAAGGCCCAGATCGTGCCCGAGGTGCGAATCGGGGATGCCGCGATCTACATCGCCATGGATACCTCGGGTTCCATGTCCGGCAGCCGCATGGCCGCGCAGCAAGAAGCCGTGTCGCGGCTCATCGCCGAGATCGGCGCGAATGCCCCGACCACTTCTGACAGCGTGCCCAACGACATCCAGATCGTCACCTGGAACTCCACCATCTCGGACACGATCCTCCGGCGCGATGCCGATGCGACAGCCTACAGTGAACTTGAACATTGGGTCGACGCGCTCTCGAGTTTCCTGACAGGTGGGACGGATTTCGGGGCCGCGGTTGCCCAAGCGGGCGCCTTCTTCAATGGTGCGGGCGGCAAGCGGCGGATCCTGATCTTCGTGACCGACGGCGAGCCGAGCCCGGCCTCGAGCCTCGACACCGCCAAGGCGACGCTTGCGGGGCTCTCCGAAGTGGATGTCTTCGCGTTCAACATCGCGCTGTCGGACACCAGCGCCACCGGCCAGATCGACAACACGCCCGTCGATGGCGTCCCCGTTGTGCCCGCGGGTGATCCCGACGTGCTCGTCGCCTCGCTTCGCGCGGCCTTCGGCGAGGGTCCGGACATGAACCCCGCGCACATCATCCGGGAGTGCCTGACGAACCGCGACTGGGGCCTTGGGCATGGCTTCACCGACATCGGGCCGAGTTTCGCGACGACGGCCGATGCGCTCTTTGCCGAAGGCTTCGGGCTCTCGCTCCTCTGGCAGCAGCACTCGACGATCGAGGACTTCATCGCCGACGTGCTGAAGCACATCGACGCCTACCTCTACGTCGATCGCCGCTCGGGCCGCTGGGAGCTGAAGCTCATCCGGGCCGACTACGACCCCGAGACGCTGCCCATGTTCGACGAGACCAACGTCGTCGACTGGGGCGAGCTTGGCCGCCGGGAGGCCGCCGATCTCGTGAACTCGGTCACCGTGAAGTTCTCGGACGCCCGGACCGACCAGACCGGTTCCGTGAGCGTCACCGACACCGCGCTGGTCCAGGACCTCGGCCAGGTGGTGAGCGCCACGGTCGACTATCCCGGCATCCGCACCGAGTCGCTCGCCGTGCGCGTGGCCGAACGCGATCTGCGCGCGCTCTCGTCGCCGATCCTGTCGGGCGAGATCACCGTCACCCGGGTGGGTGCCGATCTCGATCCGGGTGACGTGATCCGGATCGTGAACCCGCGGCGCGGTCTCGAGGGCGTTGCGGTCCGCATCGTCGAGATCGACCATGGCGACGGGCGCGCGAACGGCGTGCGGCTTCGCATCGCCGAGGATGTCTTCGGCCTCGGCGACACCGCCCTTGTCGGCGGCGAGAGCGGCGATCCGGGGCGGCTCATCCTGCCGCCGAAGCCGCTCGCGCGCCGCTGGGTGACGGAGGCCCCGTACTGGCTTCTGGTCCAGGAAATGGGCCATGCACAGGCCGACGCGCTCCTGGACGAGGACCCGGACGCGGGCGCGCTCGTTGCCGCCGGCGAGCGTCCCTCGGCGGACGCGCTCTCGGCGCAGGTCTGGACCGATGGCGGCACGGGCTATGCGCTCGAGGCGGGCGTCGAGTTCGTGCCGACAGCACTCCTGACCGCGGATATCACCGACGACCCGGCCGAGCGGGTACTGCAGGTCGGCAGCTGGACGGGGCTCACGGATGTCACCATTGGCACGCTGGCCGCCATGGGCGACGAACTCGTCCGCATCGACGGCGTCAGTGCCACAACGCTGACGGTCGGACGCGGCTGTCTCGACACCGTGCCCCAGGCCCATCCCGCCGGAACGCCGGTGATCTGCTGGCAGCTCCTCGCCAACGCGAGCGAGACGCGTTTCGCAGCCGGCGAGACCGTCGCGGTCCGCATGCTGCCCGAGACAGGCTTCGGGACGCTGCCGCTCAGCCAGGCGCCCGAGGACCAGGTCACGCTCGCTTCCCGCGCCATCCGGCCCTTGCCGCCAGGCGACCTCCGCGGAAACGGCGCATGGAGCGTGAACCCCAACCTCCTGAACCTCGGCCCCGTCCTGCTGACCTGGGCCCATCGCGACCGACTCACCCAGACCAGTGCCGTGTTCGATGCCTATGACGCAGGCGACATCGGGCCCGAACCGAGTGTCACCTACGCCCTCGAGATCCGCTGGGTCGATCCGGACACCGATACGGTCGTCGAACCGCCCGCGGCCGTGATTGATGCCGGGGCCGCGACCAGCTTCACCCTGACCAAGGAGGACGTGCCGATCCTCGCAGCACCCTCGGGGACGAAGCACTTCGAGGTGCGCGTGCAGGCGCGCCGCGTCGCGGGCAGCGCAACCTATGAGGCTCGGGCCGCGCGCGCGATCCGGCTCTTCATGCCCGACGGCATCAAGGTCGCCGAGGCCGGGCTCTGGACCGAGTTCGGGGCGGAGGCCCGGCTGACGGTGCCCGAGAGCGTCATCTTCCTCGGGCTTGGCGCGGACGCGCGGCTCACTGCGGCCCGGGTCGATCTCTTCACCGAACAGGGCGGGGAAACCCGTCTCACCGCCGCTATGAGCGAACTCTACATCGAGGTGATCCCATGAGCTACATTCTCCATCTTGGCCACCAGGTCACCGACCTCGCTGGCGTGACGGGCCTTGTCAGCACCGATGCAGCCGGGTTCGATCCCGCCTACGACGTCAACTGCATCCGGGTCAGCACGCGAGACACCACGGCCGTCCCGTTCTCGGCATCCTGGGCGCAGCCCGCGGGCGATGTCTGGCTGGGGTTCCGCTACCGCGCGCCGAGCGTCAACGCGCAGAGCATCGGCACCGACGGGACCTTCCTCGAGTTCTACGACGATGCCAATCGCCAGGTCGCCCACATCCGCACCGAACGTGACGACAACCGCTACCGCGCCCTGGCCATCGGCGACACAAGCGTCGACGGCGCCTCGTCCTTCACCGCGGCCACGAGCCAGGTCTATTGGGTCGATGTGAAGATCTCGGTCGGGGCCGACATCACCATCGCGTTCTACATCGATGGCGCCTTGCAGAGCAGCGCGACGGCGGCGAATACGAACGGCAAGGGCCGCCCCGTCCGCTGCGTCTGGAAGAACTACAGCCTCTTCGATTTCTACAACCCGGCTGTCTGCTACTACGCCCATATCGCCGTGCTCGACGGCATCTCGACCATCGGCCGGCGCTTTGCGCGGCGCACACCGGATCTTGTCGGGACCTACGACGCCTTCTCGGGCGGGATCGACGCGATCAGGGACGGCGACATCGCCACACGGGCGGCGAGCGACATCGCGGGTCAGCGGCTCTCCTTCTCGCTCGCGGGTCCGACAGGTCCGGCAGGGGCGACGAGCATCGCGGGCGTGCACGTGAAGAAGCTGGCCCAGCTGGGCACCGCCGGCCCGACCGGGATCGCGGGCTTCCTGCGCATGAATGGCGTGGATTATGACGCGACGCCCGGCACGCCCTCGGCCGACCTGCCATCGCCGGTCTATTCGAGCTGGGAACTGAACCCCACCGACAGCAGCCCCTGGACGGCGGCGATGCTGCCGGCGGAAGCGGGGATCGTCTCGTCATGATCCTGCCCCGCACGGAAAAGGGCGAGCTCAGGATGTCGGAGGCCGAGTTCAGCGCACTCCTGTCCGAAGCCGCTGAGGCGGGCGCGAAGCGTGCGCTCGCCGATGCCGGGATCGACGGCAAGGACGCCGCCCTCGACATCCGCGATCTCCGCTCGCTTCTCGACTGCATCCGCTTCGTGCGCCGCACCGCCGTGCAGACCGCCGTCCATCTCATCACCACCGGCATCATGCTCGCGCTGCTCGCGGGCATCGCGCTGAAGCTGAAGATCTTCGGCGGAAGCCCCTGACCGAACCAAGCAGCGATTTCGTCACCACCACACCCGCCCTCCGAGGCGGGTTTTTCGTTTCTGGAGGATCCCCATGACCACGACCTTCTACAACCATTGGCGCGACGTGCCCGAGAGCGCCTGGCGCTGGCCAAACTTCAGCCCCGCCGAGATCGCCTGCCGCGGGACCGGCAAGCTGCTGATCAACGAGTCCGCTCTCGACAAGCTGCAGGCGCTGCGCGACCGGCTGGGCAAGCCTCTGATCGTCCGCTCGGCCTATCGCAGTCCGGAGCACAATCGCGCCGTGGGTGGGGCAGGGCGCTCGAAGCATCTCGACGGTACGGCCTTCGACATCGCCATGGCAAACCACGATCCGGCGGCGTTCGAGGCGGCGGCGCGGGAGGTCGGGTTTCTCGGCTTCGGCTTCTATCCGCGCTCGGGATTCATGCATGTCGATCTCGGGCCTGCGCGGCAGTGGGGCGAGCGCTTCCCGGTCCGGGAGACGGCTTTCGCAGCGGAGACGCCACCGGCACGCGAAGTGCTGGCCGACAGCCGCACGATGAAGGCCGGTGGAGCGGCGGGCGTGGCGACGCTCGGCGCGGCCGGAGTCGAGGTCGCGCAGCAGGCTCTGGCGGAGACGCAGACCGCCATCCTGCCGCTTGTGCCGTATCTCGACACCCTGCGCTGGGTGTTCATCGCTGTCGCCCTCGGGGGGGTCGCCGTCACCATCTACGCGCGTCTCAATGACTGGAAACGGGGGCGGCGATGATTGGCGCGCTCCTCGCCACGCTCGCCGGATCGGCATGGGCGCGCACGGCGCTCCGCTACGGCGTCACCGCGTTCGCGATCCTTCTGTTCCTGCTGGCACTGCGTTGCCCGGGGGAGCGCGCCGGGCGGCTGGCCGAGCGGCTCGAGACCTCGGAGGAAACCAATGACGTCCAACGACGGATGCTCGAGGCGGCGGCGCGTCGCCCTCGGTCTCGCGACGATCTGGCTGAGCGGCTGCGCAGCGGGCGGTTCTGACCCTGGCGGCCTCGGAGCGTGTGCGCCAGTCGTAGCTTACAGCCGGGAATTCCAGACGCGGGCGGCCGAGGAACTGGCTCTGCTGCCGGAGAACTCGGCGACCGTGGAGATGCTGGCCGACTTCGCCGTGATGCGAGAGCAGGCGAGGGCATGCTGAGCGAGAGCATGCACGCAGCGTCTACGAATAACTCATCCAGCGCAGATATCTATAGCAGAACTGCGCCGCCGCGGTCGCGGCATGGCGTCCGGACAGCGGCCACAGGCGCAAGGTCATGCGGACTGCATGTCCTGCGCCATCCCGTCGAAGCGGCCTGTGATGGCGGCCTCTGCCAGGACATGGGCCACATCCGCCCGCGAGGCCTTTGCAGATTTGTCGACGTCCTCGCCCAGGATCACCTCCGCGCCCCGCCCGTCGTCGGTCAGTGCCACCGGGCGCAGGATCGCGTAGGTCAGACCAGACGCCCTGAGATGCTCGTCGGCCTCGTGCTTGGCCTTCAGGTAGTGTGCCAAATCCCCGGTGGGGTCGGATTGGTCTGCCCCGACCGAACTGAGCATAACGAAGCGCGTCACGCGTGCGTCTCGCGACAGATCGATCAGGCGCTTGGCGCCGTCCCGGTCCACCTGGTCTGTCATCTCGGGGCCTGTGTCTCCGCCGGAGCCTGCCGCGAAAATGACCGCGTCCATCCCGTCGCACACGCCGTCCTGCAGGTCTGTGAGATCACCCTCGCGCAGGTCAACGCCCTGAGGCAGCGCGCTGTGTCGGAGCTTTCGCGCACCAGCGCCGTCGGCTTGTGGCCCTGATCGACCAACTCCTGAACAAGATGCAGGCCGGTTTTGCCTGTGGCACCGGCGACGAGGATGTTCATGCCCATTCTGGGATCCTTCATGTCAATTGCGTTGGGGGAGAAAGTCTCGGATCAGGCGGGATCACGGCAGAAAGATCGATTTCACGTTGACGAATTCCTTCATGCCGAAGCCGCCATGCTCGCGTCCGTAGCCGGAATCCTTGACCCCGCCGAAGGGCATGTTCGGATCAGCGGCCCCGAACGAGTTGATGCGGATCATGCCAGTGTCGAAGTGATCGCGGGCCAGCTTGAGGGCGCGGTCCTCGTCCTTGGAGAAGATCCCGCCGCCCAGGCCATATCGGCTTTCATTGGCCAGACGCATGGCCTCTTCGTCGTCGTCGGCGCGGATGACCGACGCCACAGGACCGAAAATCTCATCGTCATAGGCTGGCATGCCGGGGGCAAGATCGGCCAGCACCGTGGCTGGATAATGGGCTCCCGTGCGATCTGGTGCCTCACCACCGCACAGGACTGTTGCCCCTTTGGCAACGCTGTCGTCGACTTGCCCCTTGACCGTGTCGAACTGGTCCTTGCTCGACAGCGGGCCAAGCTGGCTGTCCGGGTCCGTCGGATCGCCCATGACGACGCCCTTCATCTGCGCCACGAAGGCATCGACGAATGCGTGGTAAACCTTGTCGGTCACGATGAAACGCTTGGCCGAGATGCAGGTCTCGCCGTTGTTGTACAGCCGTCCCATGACTGAGAACTTGACCGCCGTCTCGATGTCCGCGTCCTCGAGCACTAGATAGGCGTCATTCGATCCAAGCTCGAGCACGGTCTTCTTGAGCGCCTTCGCAGCGACAGCACCGACATGCCGCCCCGCCTGGTCGCTACCGGTCAGGGTGACACCACGGACCATGGGGTGGGCGATCAGCCTGTCGCTGGTGTCGTGGTCGATCACGATGACCTGAAACAGGTCCTCGGGCAGGCCCGCCTCAATGCACAACTCACGCAGGCGCAGTCCGGAGCCGGTGCAGATGCTGGCGTGCTTCAGCACGCAGCCATTGCCTGCCATCAGGTTGGCGGCGAGCACGCGGATTGGCTGGTAAAGGGGAAAGTTCCACGGCTGGATCGAATAGATGACGCCGATCGGCTGGTAGCTGACGACACCGCGCTTGCCTTTGGTGCCGTGAATGCGTTCTTGATCGGCCAGCGCTTCGGGTCCGTGCTGGGCGGTGTAATCGCAGATCTCCGCGCAGATCTCGACCTCGGTGTGCCCGTCCTTCAGAAGCTTGCCGGTCTCACGTGTCATCAAGGCGGCCAGTTCGTCGGCATGTTCGCGCAGTGTGTTCGCGATTTTCGCCAGGTAGGGGGCGCGGTCTGCATGGGTGAGCGTGCGCCATTCGAGAAACGCCGCATGACTGGCTTCAACACGGTCCGTCGCTTCCTGTTCGGTCATGAGGGTGTAGCTCTGAATCTCTTCCTCGGTCGCGGGATTGATCGTGGTTATCTTAGACATGAGAATTCCCTCTGCAGTTAGCCCGTCAACGTGGCGCGCTGGCGAACGTTCCTTGACCATGTCGCCAAGAATTCTCCCGTTCTCCTCGAAGTCGGTCATGTGTTCGAAATTCTGCGCGAGTCGGGTCTGAGGCAACGGAACTGGCGCCAAAACGTTGCCCAGACTGAAGAACAAGGAAAACCGCGGAATCAGCATGAGCACGAAGACACTTTTCATCACTGGCGCCTCGAGCGGGATCGGGGCGGCGACGGCGCGACTGGCGGTCGCAAAGGGCTGGCAGGTCGGGCTTTTCGCGCGCTCAAGGGATAAGCTGGACGCTCTCGCTGGCGAGCTTGGCGACAAGGCTTTGGTCTTGCCGGGTGATGTAACCGACTTTGACAACCTGAAGGAGGCGATTGCGACATTTGTCGACAGGACCGGTGGGTTGGACGCGGCCTTTGCCAATGCCGGCATGGGCCTGTCGGCCGCGGGCACCGAGGCGGGCGACCCGGAGGAATGGAAGCGGATGATTGGCGTGAACGTTCTGGGCGTCCTCTGGACCGTCATGGCCGCAATGCCGCACCTGAAAGAGCGGGCGGGGCATATGCTGCTGACCGGGTCCGCCGCTGGCCGGGTCCATATTGCAGGATCGGTTTACGGCGCGTCGAAATGGTTCGTTCACGGATATGGCGGCAATCTTTCCGAGGAAATGAAGTCTTTCGGAGGCCGGTGCACGGTCATCGCGCCCGGCATGGTCAACACGGCGTTCTTCGATGAGCCCAAGCCGGACAAGCTGCAACCCGAGGACGTCGCCCTAGCCGTCCTTTTCGCCCTTGAAGCCGATCCACGCTGCGCCGTGAACGAGGTTTTCCTAATGCCAACACAATGAATTCGTTTCGGGCTGATGCGAAACCATGTGGTATTGCGCGATGGATGCATGCTGGCCAAGGGTTGCCCGTCGCCGACCACGCCGCATTCCAGGACCCGGCGCCAGATCAGCCGGGCGTCGGCCGCTTGACTGATGTCGACCCCGCGCTCATGCAGCAGATGCAGTCGCCGTGGCTCTCGGTGTCGAACAAGCAGCTCGAGCTCATGGGCCGCTACATGGCGGAGCTTGGCATCACGCCGGCCTGGCACACCGAGGTGGAGAGCAGACGCAGGAACGATCGGCCGGAACTCGAGAAGGCGCTCGGCCTCGCAAAGCTCACCGGCGCGACGCTGGTGATCGCCAAGCTGGACCGGCTTTCGCGCAACGCCGCCTTCCTTCTGACCTTGCGCGACAGTGGTGTGCGGTTCGTGGCCTGCGACCTTCTGGACCGAGTTCCTGCGTAACCTCGTCCGCCGCGGCCTCTCCGGCGTGAAGCTGGTGATCAGCGATGCGCATGAGGGCATCAAGGCGGCCACGGCGCGGGTGCTGTCCACGACATGGCAGCGCTGCCGGGTTCACTTCCAGCGCAATGCCCTGGCCCATGCCGGCAAGAACAGCCGCAGGGTGGTCTCGGCCTTCATCGCCACCGCATTCGCCCAGCCCGACCATGTGGCGGCCAAGGCCCAGTGGCGCCTTGTGGCGGACCAGATGCGCGGCAAGCTCCCGAAGCTGGCCACGCTGATGGATACCGCCGAAGATGACGTGCTGGCCTACATGACCTTTCCTCAGCAACACCGCACAAAGCTGCACTCAACGAATCCCATCGAGCGCCTGAACGGGGAGATCAAGCGGCGCACCGATGTCGTCGGCATCTTTCCCAACGAGGCTTCGATCCGCCGACTGGTGGGCGCCATCCTGATGGAGCAGACCGAGGAGTGGTCGGTCCAGCGCGGTCGCTACATGACGCTGGAAACCCTCGCACCGGTCTGCGATGATCTCGCTGTCAGCCTGCCTGCCGCGCAGCGCGACTGACCAGCTCGGCCCGCCGGTGAGCGCGAGGCCTGTCGCGAGCTACACCATTACGTGGGACACCATCCGAAGAAGATCGCGGAAAGCACGTTAGCTTTGAGATTGATGCGCCGACCCTGTTCTGGTCCCAACTTGTGGCGGTCTCAGTTCAACCTGGTGCATCGACCACGGAGCGAAGAGTGAAC
>Ga0008835_100506_pt1 | contig 35078 bp, 33 predicted proteins | sample HotLakConsoUCCRE_FD_62215 | JGI IMG/M metagenome (GOLD analysis project Ga0008835, IMG submission 62215) | Hypersaline microbial mat communities from Hot Lake, Washington, USA - Hot Lake Consortium UCC-RE (Hybrid Assembly) ... | reverse complement strand
CCATGGTTGGTTTGCAACTCCATGGAATACCAGAATGGGCAGCCCCTGCTGGGGCGCGCCCCAGCAGGGGCTCATGGCCCCCAACTCGAGCGAATTTCCAGACGTCAGGTTACAGTACCCACCGAGGCCGGCACGCAATTCTGCGCGAATGTCGTCTGTGACCCTGAACATCGTTCGTCCCTTGATGGCTTCGAAGCTCATGACAACACATTCCCCGTGTTCGACACGAGGCAGCCCACCGCCGTCAATCTGCGGCGAAAGGCGCAAACAGATGCACGACTTCCTCATAGACCGCGCGCTTGAACGGAATGATCAGATCCGGCGTGGCCTCCAGCCGTTCCCAGCGCCATTCGTGAAATTCGGGCTTGTGGCCTGCGGGGCTGGCAATGTCGATCTCAGCATCGTCGCCCTCGAAGCGGAAGGCGAACCATTTCTGGGTCTGGCCGCGATAGCGCCCGCGCCAGGCGCGCCCGGCCACGTTTCCCGGCAGGTCATAGGCCAGCCAGTCGGGCGCCTCCGCAAGCAGGGAAACGCTGGAGACGTTGGTTTCCTCGAACAATTCGCGTCGTGCTGCGGTGAGAACCTCCTCCCCGGGATCAACCCCGCCCTGGGGCATTTGCCAGGCATAGGTCGCGTCCACATGTTCCGGCCCGGCGGAGGAGAAACGCCGCCCGACGAATACCAGGCCCTCACGGTTGAACAGGGCGATCCCGACGCAGGGGCGATAATCCGGATTGGTTTCGGGATCGACGATTTTTGCGCTCAACACACCCTCCGAGAACGGACCACCGGTATCACCCACCGAATTCCTGCGTAACTGCGGCGGAGACGGGCATCAGCAGGATTCCCCGATCCGCCGCTTCCCTCGCCCAGGCTTCGATCCGCGCCACGGAGACCGGAAGTGCGGAGGCCGTGGCGAAGGCGAAGCCATGTTCACTGGCATGCGCCTCGAGATCGGCCAGCACCGCGTCGATGGCCTCGGCCCGGGGTACGGCGTCGAGCACGAAGCCGGCCCGTGCCGTCGGCACATCCGCTGCCCGTGCCAGCGGCGCGAGCTGCGCCCGCGAGGACGAGCCGTCATCGACGATGGCGAGGCCGCGCCCGGCGATCTCCTCCACGATCGGCGCGAGCACATCCGCATCGGCGGTGAAACGCGCGCCCATGAAGTTCACGATTCCCGTATAGCCGGAAAAGCGGCCCATCACCCAGTGAAGCCGCTCGATATTCTCATCAGTGTCGGCTTCCACCGTGAGTGTATGCGGCCCCGGATCATTGTCGGGATAGTCGAAAGGCTGCATCGGCACCTGCAACATGACCTCGTGCCCGGCATTGCGGGCGCGCGCCACCAGACGTTCGAGATCGCCGCCATAGGGTGCGAATGCGAGTGTCACCTCCGGCGGCAGACGCACGATGGCATCACCCGTCGCCGACTGGCTGATGCCAAGCCCCGTGACGAGAATGGCCACGCGGGCGGGATGGCCGACGGCGCCGGCCGGCGCCGGGCGCGCATAGACACGGGATGCTCTCGCGCCGTCGTCACCGATGCGCGGCAACATGCCAAAGCGGCTTTCCTCGACGATGCGCGGATCCGGCGCCGGGGCGAGTCCGCGCGCAGGATCGTCGTTTCCGCTCGCCTGCACATCCTGCCGGCTGCGCATATCCCGCGCCTCGGGCGGAATCGAGATGATGACTGATTGCGTGCCCCCAGCCCCGTCGGGGCGCAAGACCGAAACACCATTCTGGCTTTCTGGCGACGTGGCCCGAACGCCCGGCTCGCGCGGCGTCTCGACGACGCGCGCCCCGCCTGAAGGCGCGGCCTCGGCCAGACGCGAATCGATTTCCGCTTCCGCGATCGGCGTCACGGCATGGGGCTCGCCTCCCAGGGGATCATCCACCAGGCTCACATAGAGCGCGACACCACCGACGAGCAGAAACAGCGCCGCCCCCAGCATGCGGGCCCAGGGCAGCCGTGCCAGCAGCCCGGCGCCGGCCCTGCCGCGCCGTTTGCGCCCTCCCGTGAGGGGTCTGTTCAGTTCATCCCCAGCGGCCATCGCCTCGCCGTCCCGCACCCGCCGCCCTCACGCAGCACGAAAGCGCGAATCACGAGGGCAGGCTGAACAGTGTCGGCGAAATCAATGCCAGCGTCGAGAGGCGGTTGCTGAGGAGCAGAGGGCGAGAGCATGAAAAAGCAATCAAAAATAAAAATTTAGCGGGCAATATACAATTTTTATTTGCGTCGAAGCGATACCGTATCGTCGGGTGCAACGCCCGCAACCGCGAGAATGGAGACGCCATGACGATCCCGCTGGAGGGCCCCTGGCAATGGGGCCATGCCTATGATCTGCACACACTGAGTAGCACATGTGTCGGAGAGAACGAATACGGCCACCCCATCTTCGATACGACCTATTCCGAAATGGGCCAACGCCTGCACTCGCTGAAATACGAGGGCAGGCGCGATCTTGTCGGTGAGATTGTCGATCTGCTCTGCACCTGGGATGCCCTACCGTCGGGCTCGCTGATCATTCCCGTTCCGGCCTCACGCTATGTCCGGCCCTATCAGCCGCTCGAGGATGTCGCGCTCGCCCTCGGCAACCGCCTTGAAATCCCCGCATTGATCGGACTTCTGCGCAAGCGCGCCGATTCAAAGCAATTGAAGGAGATCGCTGATCCGCAGGAGCGGCAAAATGCGCTGCAGGATGCGATCAGCCTGGCCTGCCCCGTGGATCTGAGCGATCACAAGGTCATCCTGATCGACGACCTGTATCGCTCGGGTTCGACCCTCATGGCTTGCCACGCAGTCTTGACGCGCCGGGCCGGGGCGGGCAGCGTATCCGTCATGACATTGACCAAGACCCGCGTGAAGAAATGACCAAGGTCTTTCTGTCCGGTTCACGGGCTGTCTCGCGCCTCGACGCGACCATCCGCGAACGCCTTGATGCCATCATCTCCGGTGGCTTTGGAGTGCTCGTGGGGGATGCCGCCGGGGCCGACAAGGCGTTTCAGCGCCATTTCACAGATGCCGGCTATCACCATGTCCGGGTCTTCTGCGCGGGGACGCGCTGCCGCAACAATCTCGGCGCCTGGGAGACCGTTCATGTCACCGCGCCGGCTGGTGTGAAAGGGCGCAGCTTCTACACGCTCAAGGACCGGCGCATGGCAGAAGAAGCCGATTTCGGCTTCGTCCTCTGGGACGGCGAGAGCGCCGGTTCGGTCAACAATCTCGTCATGTTGGTGCGTCAGGGCAAGAAGGCGCACCTCTATCTCGTCCGGGAAAAGCGCCTGCGCAGCGTCAGCAGCCAAGAGCAGATCGATACTCTGCTTGCGGAACGTCCCGAAAAAGTGCGCAACACCATTTCGGAGACGCTGCGCAAGACGCAACAGGACCTTGCTGCCATCGAGACTGGCCCCGGATCGGCCGCAGAGGGCCGGAATGCCGAGCAAAAACATCTGGAAAATACGCATCAGCACGCCTTCGATCTTTAGAACGCGTTCCGACCTGACGGAATGCTGCGCTAGGCTTCCCCTCACCGGCCCCGCGTCTCCGCCACGGCACGGATCGCCTCGATCATGACCACGACGGCGATGCCGAGATCGGGGTCGGCGACGCTTTCGGCGGGGTTGTGGCTGATACCGCCGGCGCAGCGCACGAACAGCATGCCGACCGGGCACAGCCTCGCCATCGCCACGGCGTCGTGACCGGCACCGGAGGGAATGCGCGGTGCGGCGATCCCGACCCGCTGCGCGGCATCGGCGAGGGCCTGCTGCAGGCCGTCATCCATAGCTGTGGCGGGCGCCTGCATGAAGGGGGTGCATGCAAAATCCAGCCCGCGCCGGGACGCAATGGCAGCGCAGGTCGCGTCGATTTCGGCCACGAGACCCGCCAGCGCCGCGTCGCTGGGGGTGCGGGCATCGATGCTGAACCGCACCTCGCCCGGCACCACGTTCACCGCGCCGGGCATCGCCGATATCCGACCGACCGTCGCGACGCCATCCGCAATGCCGGCACCCAGCCTCTCGATCGCACAGACCATCTCGGCGGCACCGGCGAGGGCGTCACGGCGCAGGAACATGGGCACCGTCCCCGCATGCCCCGCCTCCCCTCTCACGACGCAATCCGCGCGCCAGGCCGCGTTGATGGCGGTGACCACACCAAGCGGCAGGCCGGAGCGCTCGAGAACGGGGCCCTGCTCGATATGGATCTCAAGATAGCCTGTCGCCCCGGCAGGATCACGGGCGAGGCCCACAATGGCGTCAGGATCACCGCCGAAGGCGCGCAAGGCCTCGGCCAGGCTGGTACCATCCGCATCCCGCCGCGTCAGCCAGGCCGGATCATAACCGCCGGCAATCGCATGAGTGCTCGACAGGCTGGTGGGGAAACGCACATTCTCCTCGTCGCCGAATGCGAGCACCTCGATGGCGAAGGGCAGATCCGCGCCCGAACGCATGATTTCTTCGGCGGCAAGCAGGGCGGCGACCACGCCGAGGGTGCCGTCGTAACGTCCTGCATCGACCACGGTATCGATATGCGAGCCGCAATAAAGCGTCGGCGCCCGCTCGGGCCCGAAGCGACCGACCACGTTTCCGGCGGCATCGATGGAGGCGCGCGCACCGGCCTGCTCCATCCAGCCCCGGACCAGATCCGCCGCCCTGCGATGCGCCGGCGAGAGATAGAGTCGGGTAAGATTGTCGGACGCATCGCTGATCCGGGCGAGTTCGGCCAGCATGGCGGCGGCGGCGGCGGCAAGATCATCAAGGCTACGGGAGAGCACGGTCATCAGATCACCCCATTGATGGACAGCCGGAACCGGACGCGCGAACGCCGCGGGCCCGCAGGACCGACGGCGCATTCACTAGCACGAGGCGCGGATCGTGTCAGGCCGCGCGCACCCGTCCGGTGAAGTGGCGCATGGGACCTTCCATCATGCACGCCAGGAGCCGAGAGACGGGCGAAAAAAGACCAGAAGGGAAGCCTGAGGCGCTGACGAAAACCAGGTCGTTGGTTGCCACCGTTAAATTGACTACACGTGACGGCTAAAATTCCCAATGATTGCATGATGCTTTTTTGCCTTCCAAAAAGACATCTGCTATCGAGAGCATGAAATCACATCAAAGAGGAGATGATGCATGGCTCGCGAAAGCGCCTATCTCGACAATATCTATTCTGTGGAAGGCGGCGCGGCGATGCGGCGCTATTACGATGACTGGGCGAAAAGCTACGATGCCGATCTGGTCGACAACGATTACAAGACCCCCGCACGTTGCGCCGAGGCGCTCGGGCGCCATCTCGACGACAAGAGCGCGCCCCTGCTCGACTTCGCCTGCGGCACGGGCATGTCCGGTGTCGCGCTCAACGAAGCCGGTTTCACCTGCATCGACGGAACTGACATTTCCGCCGGCATGCTCGAGGTTGCCCGCGAGAAGGGGGTCTATCGAAATCTGTGGGTCTGCGATCCGGACACCCCCTTCGATGACCGCGCCGGGAAGCATGCCGCGATCATCGCGGTCGGCGCCATTGGCGCAGGCGCGGCTCCGGTCGATGCCATCGACGGCGCGCTCGCCAGCCTCGACAAGGGTGGACTGTTCATCGTCTCCCTGAACGACCACACCCTGCAGGATCCTGCATTCGAGCGCCGACTCACCCATGCGGCGCAGCGCGGCGCCATCGAGATTCTGGAAGCCGATCACGGCCCGCATTTGCCGGCCATCGGGCTCGGTGCAAAGGTCTATGTGGCGCGCAAGCTCTGAGGTGAACCGGAGCGCTCGGGAAGAGGCTGTCGTGACGTCGCATCAGTACGGCGTCACGACCACCAGGGCGTGGCATTATAGTAGCGATGCACCTCGTCTTCCCACGCTTTGTGCAGGGCCGGATCATCATGCGGCTCCCGGTCCCGCGGCGCATCCCGCAATTGCCGGGCACTCACATCGAGCTGATAGGCATCGAGAGACGGCTCGTAATCGAGCACGCCCCAGGGCAGGGTGACGTTGCGTGCACCCGCCTCCTGATCGGCGACGCGCATCACCGCATAAGCCACACGCCCGCTCGCCTTGTCGATCATCAGACGCACGACCTCGCCAAGCACTTCCCCGTCGGGACGGCGTACCTGCGTCCCCTCGACACGATCACTGGCGATCAACGGATGTCCGGTCACGGCGCTCATTCGCGATACTCCCTGTTCAAGGGCGTCAACGCGCCGCGCGCCGCGCCGTTCCGTTCGCAAGGCGGGGCGAACCGGTGTTCAGGCCGCTTCGTCGTTGAGCTTGCGCAGAGCCGTCGCCGCCTCGCGCGTCTCGGCGATGGCGCGCTCATCCGCGAGATTGGCCTGCATCGGCAGCATCGGGCCCATATCGGCGATGCCGGCGAAGCCGACCGCATCGTGCAGAACCCGCATCGGGGAATGTTCGTCCCGGGCATCCTCGAGCGGAATGAACAGTTCACGCACCATCGATGCCGAATCGTGATCGCCGTTCTGCAGAGCCACCCTGATTGCATTCGACAGACGCGGCGCCACACAGACAGAGCCCGAGGTGAAGGCGCGAAGCCCGAATTCCCGGAAGTGATCGATCACCGGACGCTCGCCGATGCCTGAGATCACAAGATCCCGATCGACATGGTCGAGCAGGCGCGACAGATAGGCATCCTGCGCCGGGTTCTCACGCACGATGGCGTATTTGATGGCACAGACGAGCCCGTCGGCGACGAGCTTGCCCAGGTCCTCCGGCTCCACGTAACCCTCGTCCTTCACATAGGCGATGACCGGCTTGCCATAGCACTCGGCGATCCGGCGCAGCCCGGTGGCCACGCCCGCCGGCGCGACGGGGAAGCGCTGCGGCAGAACCATGATCGTGGGGAACTGATGTTCACGCGCGATGGACGCCTGGTCCATCGCCTTGCCGAAATCCGCCCCGATCGACGGGATCATCCAGTCGCCGTCCCGGGCGAGGCGCCCGAGCATCTCGAGGAACGGGCCGAACTCGCTGATCCCCATATGATAGAGATTGGCATTGCCGCCATACATGTAGGTGGTCACGCCACCGTCTCGCATGTGGGCGAGCAGCGCTTCATTATGCGCTTCGTTGAACGAATAATCCGCATTGCGGGCCAGCGGCGGCACCGAGATCACGGAGCGGCGCAGATCCTGCGGTGTAACGGCATCGGTCTTCATGGGCGTTCCTCGCGCAAACATGGGTTCTTGCCGCAAGGTTAGGCCCGGATTCACATGTCTCGCAACAGTTAGAAACCCCAACCCATCTTGAGAATCCCGAAAGCAGCGCCTTCAAAACCGTCATCCCGGTTTGCGCGGCTTCACCTTGTGAGACGCACCGGGCCACCGCACTGTGGAGTCAAACCAAGGACAGCGCGCCCTCGCGGGCAACACGCGACAGACCAGGAGGATATCGTCATGGCGGGCCAGACATCGCAATCGGGGCGCAAGAAGACACCGGAAGAGCTGCGCAGCCACCGCTGGTACGGCGTCGATGACCTGCGCGCCTTCGGGCACCGCTCGCGCGCGCTGCAGATGGGCTATGACCATCAGGATTTCATGGGCAAGCCGATCATCGGCATCATCAATACCTGGAGCGACATCAATCCCTGCCACGCCCATTTCAAGGTGCGCGTCGAGGATGTGAAGCGCGGCATCTGGCAGGCCGGGGGCTTCCCCATCGAGCTGCCGGCGATCTCGCTCTCCGAGCCCTTCCAGAAACCCTCCACCATGCTCTACCGCAATCTCCTCGCCATGGAGACGGAGGAACTTCTGCGCTCCTATCCGATCGACGGCGCGGTGCTGATGGGCGGCTGCGACAAGACCACGCCGGCCACCGTGATGGGCGCGATCTCGATGAACCTGCCCTTCGTCTTCATGCCGGCGGGCCCGATGATGCGGGGTCATTATGCCGGCACCATTCTCGGCTCCGGCTCCGATACCTGGAAATACTGGGCCGAGCGCGAGGCGGGCAATATCGATGCGCAGGAATGGAAAGAGATCGAGGCGGGCATCGCGCGCTCGCACGGCACCTGCATGACCATGGGCACGGCCTCGACCATGACCTCGATCACCGAGGCGCTCGGCCTGACGCTGCCCGGTGCGAGCTCTATTCCCGCTGCCGATGCCGCGCATCCGCGCATGGCCTCGGCCTGCGGACGGCGAATCGTCGAGATGGTCTGGGATGATCTCAAGCCGTCGGACATCCTCACCCGCAAATCCGTCGAGAACGCGCTCTACGTGCATAATGCGCTGGCCGGTTCGACCAATGCGATGATCCATCTCGTGGCCATGGCGCGCCGGGCGGATGTGCCGATCTCGCTGCAGGATTTCGACGATTACGCGCAGAAAGTCCCCGTGATCGCCAATCTGCGCCCCTCCGGCGCCTGGCTGATGGAGGATTTCCACATTGCCGGCGGGATCCGCGCGCTGCTCAAGCGGCTCGAAGGCGTGCTGCATCTCGATGCGCTGACGGTGGCCGGAATCAGCATGGGCGAGGCGATCGCCGATGCGCGCGTCTATGACGACGACGTCATCCGCCCGCTCGACAACCCGATCTCCTCGTCGGGCGGCACGGCCATCCTCTACGGCAATCTCGCCCCCAAGGGCTGCGTGATGAAGCCGCCGGCTGCCGAGCCGCACCTGCTCCAGCATACCGGGCCGGCGCTGGTCTTCGACAACTACGCGCAGATGAAGAAGGCGGTCGCCGATCCCGATCTCGACGTCACCGCCGATCATATCATGGTGCTGCGCCATGCCGGCCCGATCGGCGGGCCCGGAATGCCGGAATGGGGCATGCTGCCGATCCCGAAGAAGCTGCTCAAACAGGGCGTACGCGACATGCTGCGGATCTCCGATGCGCGCATGTCCGGCACGAGCTACGGGGCCTGCATCCTGCATGTCGCACCGGAGGCCGCCATCGGCGGACCGCTTGCTGCACTGCGCACGGGTGACATGATCACCGTGGATGTGCACAATAGGCGAATCGATGTGGCTTTGAGCGATGCCGAAATCGCGGATCGTCTCAAAGGCTACGTGCCGCCGCCGCGGGATTATCCTCGCGGCTATTACAAGATGTACACGCAGCACATCGCCCAGGCGGATGCCGGTTGCGACTTCGACTTCCTGGAGGGAAGTGGCGGCATACCGGAGCCAGAAATCAACTGATGAACTCCTCTGCCGGATGCGGAGGAAGGAGAGAACAGCATGTCCGAGCCCCTGCGCATCACCGTGATTTCCGACGTCGTCTGCCCCTGGTGCTATCTCGGCAAACGCCGTCTGGAAAGCGCTCTGGCAGAGAGTGACGTCGAGGCGACCGTCTCCTGGCTTCCCTTCGAGCTAAACCCGGACATGCCCGAGGAAGGCATGCCGCGCGCTGATTACCGCGCCCAGAAGTTCGGTGAGGAGAAAGGCGCCGAGCTCGATGCCGAAATGAAACAGCGCGGCGATACCGAGGGCGTGCATTTCGCCTTCGAAAAATTGGTGCACACACCCAATACGCGCCGCGCCCACATGCTGGTGGCGCAGGCCTCCGATGTCGGGTTGGGTGACGATCTCACGGAAGCGCTGTTCCGGGCCTATTTCGAGGAGGGCGCGGATGTCGGCGATCCGCAGGTTCTGGTCGGGATCGCCGAGCAAGTCGGGCTCGATCCGGAACTGGCCGGCGAGGTGCTGCGCAGCGAAGCCATTTCGGATGCGGTGGCGACGATGGAGAGCCGCGCGGCGGAAGTCGGGGTCACGGGCGTGCCCTTCTTCATCATCAACGAGAAATACGCCGTCTCCGGCGCGCAGCCCAAGGAAGCCTGGCTCGAATTCTTCGAGAAGCTGTCTTCCGAAGGTGGAGAAGACGAGGGCCCTGCATCCGCTTGACGGCGTCTGGCTCAGCGGCATCGAGAAAAGGGGCGCTGCTCACCAGCATCACGGCACTCTCAACCCGGATGATGGTGGCAGCGCCTCCGTGCCCTCTGGACAGGCTTATCGAGACCCAGTCATCGAATGACCGAACCCTGAACTCCACCATACCGCAACGCTTGGTGATGTCGCGCCCGATGATCGGGCAAGCCCGCGCAAAAATTGCGCATGCCGCCTGAAGAATCGGCATCATCAGACATACGGCGCCGCGATCCCGTTCCGTCTCGACACCCCCTCCCCGCTTCCGCCGATCCCGTCTCGTCATTGATGCCGTCTTGCCGAAACGGAACCGGTTCTCTTGCGCCTTGACGGCATGCGATGCCGATGGTCAGCGTTGGAAACATCAAGCGAGAAAGAGGGACGTGCATGAATTTCGCCAGCGACAACATCATGGGTGCCAGTGACAAGGTGATGCAGGCGCTGATTCAGGCGAATGACGGGGCCATGCCCGCCTATGGCGCCGATCCGCTGACACAGGATATCGAGGCACGTTTCGCCGGGATCTTCGAACGCGAGGTTAAGGTCTTCCTCTGCGCGACCGGAACAGGAGCGAATGCACTGGCCCTCTCGGCACTGGTGCCCCCCTGGGGGCTGTGCGTCTGCCACCGTGAAGCGCATGTGATCGACGACGAATGCGGAGCACCGGAATTCTTCATGCATGCGGCCAAGCTCGCCGGTCTCCCGGGCGTCGCGGCCAAGCTTACCCCGGAAACGCTGACGCATTGGCTCGACAGCCTCTCGCCCAGTGTCAAGCAGATGCCGCCACGCGCACTTTCCCTCTCCCAGCTCACCGAATGCGGCACCGCCTACAGCCGCGACGAAATCGCAGCGCTCAGCGCTATCGCCCATGCGCGCGGCATGAAGGTCCACATGGACGGGGCGCGGTTCGCCAATGCCCTGGTGAGCCTCGGCTGCAGCCCGGCGGAGATGACCTGGAAGGCCGGCATCGACGTGCTCACCTTCGGCGCCACCAAGAACGGCTGCCTTGCGGCAGAAGCCATCATCTTCTTCGATCCCGCCATGGCCGAGGCCATGCCGTACCTGCGCAAGCGCGGCGGTCACACCTTGTCCAAGGGAAGACTGCTGGCGGCCCAGTTCAAGGGCTATCTCGACGCGGATCACTGGCTCGACAATGCCCGCCATGCCAATGCCATGGCCGCGCGACTGGCTGAGGGTCTGACGCACACGGCAGGACTGCGCCTCGCATGGGAGCGCGCCGGCAACGAGGTCTTCGCGATCATGCCGCGCGCCATGGCCGAGGCGATGCGTGCGCGCGGGTGCGGCTTCCATGAATGGACCGCGACGAACCTCGCCCCCGATACCCCGCTCGGGCAGCAGGAGGGTATCTATCGGCTTGTCACATCCTTCGCTACGCGTGCAGAGCAGATCGATGCCTTCATCGCCGTCACAAGGGAAGCTGGCTCAGCCCGTACGTAATCGCATGCGCCGGCGCTGAACGGCTGCGGGAATCAAACCGGCATTGTGTATAGCCTGGGCGGCCCGCGCCTCGCTTCACCGGGGCGGAATGCCGCTCAGAGACTTCCCAGAAGCACGACGGCAAGGCACAAAGCCGCCACCGATGCAGTGAATCCCATGGCAGCACGCCTGAAGGATGGTGTCCCCCTGACTTTACCCGAGCGGGAGAGGGTGTCTTGCGCCGAGGCACGCTGCCCGAAAAACTCACTCGCCACGCCATTGCTCCTGCATACCGATGACCGATCTCCGGCTCGCCGGATCCGAGCCGTCTTCGCCGCCCGCGCGACCGATGCTGCGGATAACCAATAGACGACGGATGGTAAATGGTCGGGAAACGCGTTTCCTTCCGATGATGCATTCCGGTCACAGGTATCAGACAGCGCTTTCGGTTGCAGCGCAGCAAAGAAAAAGCCGCCCGAGGGCGGCTTGATCGAACGCAATCAGAAAAGAGCAAAAGGGCTGCCCTGCAACTGCCTCAGGCAACCTTGCGCGAACGCCGCCCGCGCGGAGCGGTCTCGCCTTCAGGGTTCTTGCGGCGCTGCGCACCGAGCCCCATGGCCTTGGCGAGCTCGGACCGGGCCGACGCATAGTTCGGCGCGACCATCGGATAATCCGCCGGCAGGCCCCACTTGGCGCGATACTCTTCCGGCGTCATGTCATACTTCGTCCGCAGGTGACGCTTGAGCGACTTGAACTTCTTGCCGTCTTCGAGGCAGATGATGAAGTCCGGTGTGATGGACTTCTTGATCGGCACCGCCGGGACGGGAGCCTCGACGACTTCTTCCTGCGCACCTGTCGCGATCTTTTGAAGGGTCGCGTGGATCGCTTCGATCAGAGCGGGAAGCTCTGCGGTCGGAAGAGAATTGTTGCTGACATAGGCCGACACGATTTCGGTGGTAAGCTCGACCTGGGCGTTGTCCTGCGCCGTTTCATTCATTTCGACATACCTCTGTTTTGAATGATAGCCCTGACTGTTATCATAAAATCAACCAAGGGCTTGCTTTACACTTCCCGGCACGCTTCCTACACGCCGATTTTCATCATTGAAAAGAGAGTTATGTGAAAACATCTTTGTTAGCAAGATGCAGATGAATAAAAATTTCAAGTTTCCGGCTGGTTCTTTGTGAAAGCGGGCGCGAAGTCAGGCCGTGGACAGTGTTCCTGTGAATCCCTGACGGGAACGAAAATGCAATGCAAACAAACATCGGGCCGGTTGATACTGAATCCGACAGAGTGCAATACACTTGTTCGCGAATCGGCACTTGTGCACAGGTTATCCCGCACACGTCCGGTCGCTCCCGGCCTTGCGGTCCGGAGCGACCGGGGCTCCGGCGAATCAACAGGCCTTCACAGGGGCTTGAGCCTCGCCTCGATCTGCTCCCGGCGTTCCTCGAGGAAGGGTGGCAAGGCGAGGCTTTCGCCCAATGATTCCATCGGCTCGTCCACATCGAATCCGGGACCATCTGTCGCGATCTCGATGAGGATGCCGTTCGGCTCGCGGAAATACAGCGAACGGAAGTAATGGCGATCCACAGGCCCGCTGGAGGGCAGCCGGATATTGGCAAGGCGCTCGGCCCAGGCGTCGTATTGCGCGCGATCGGGCGTGCGGAAGGCGAGATGATGCACGCCGCCCGCCCCCTGCCGCGCTGGCGGCAGACCGGGCTCGGCGAGGAGCTGGACCTCCGCATCAGGCCCGCCTGCGCCCATCTCGTAGACCTGCACCTTGCGCCCGTTCTCCTCGAATGCGCGCACGGGCCGCATTTCAAGAACCTGCGTCAGCACGAGATCCGTCGGGGCCGGATCGGGCACGCTCAGGGTGATCGGGCCGAGCCCCCGGATCTGGAATTGCGCCGGCACCGGGCTCTTCTCCCAACGCGCGCCGCCCCCTGCGCCGCCGTCATCGATCAGGCTCAGGCGCTGGCCTTCCCCATCCTCGAAATCGAGGCTCTCCCGTCCGTCGCGGATGATGATCCCGCCATGCGGCACATTGTGCTCGTGGAAGCGCCCGGCCCAGTATTGCAATGCCGCGCGCCCGGTGACGCGCAACGCGGTGCGGATGATCGCGCGGGTGCCGCGGCTCTCGCGCGGGACGGGCCATTCGAAGAAGGTGATGTCGCTGCCGGGACTGGCGCGCCCGTCACCATAGAACAGGTGATAGGCGGAGGTATCGTCCTGGTTCACCGTCTTCTTGACCAGGCGCATGCCGAGCACCTGCGTGTAGAAGGCGTGATTACCCGGCGCATCCGCCGAGATCGCGGTGAGGTGATGGATTCCGGTGAGTTGCATCGCTGGTCGCTCCTGCTGTCATCATGCAGAAAAACTTGCGCATTCGCAAAACACAACGCCAGAGCCGCAAGGTCAACTCGTCAGGAACGCAAATTGCTGCGCAATCTCTCCCAACATATGGTATCAGGAAGCCGGAGGAGCCGAACCTGCAGCGACGGCGCTGCCAAGGAAACAGAGATGGCGAAATCGCGAGTCGCTCACGCCGGGGACGTGTCGGCAAATTCCCTCTGGCTCTTCTTCGCCGCGAGCTTCGCCATGGCGTGGGGGCTGCTTCTTTTGCTGCTCGCCTTTCCCGAGTCCCTCGAATCTGTATTCGGCCCGTTGCGGGCAAGCCATCCACTGTTCATCCTCGCCGTCTACTCGCCGGCGATCGCGGCTTTCGCGCTCGTGGCCTGGCACGGCGGCATCAGGGGGCTTCGCGGGTTCCTCTCACGATTGCTGAAGTGGCGTGCGGCGCCGGGCTGGTATGCCCTGCTGCTCGCGGGGCTGCCTGCGGTTTTCTTCCTGGGTGCTGCCATTTCCGGCAGGACGGCAAGCGAGGCGCTGGAGCAACTTTCCCCCGCTTCGCTTCTCGCGGGGGCTGCCTTCATGCTGTTCCTCGGACCAATCGAAGAATTCGGCTGGCGTGGATACGCGACGCCCCTGCTGCAGCGGCGGATGGCTCCGGTGTTTGCGGGGCTGTTGATCGGCCTGATCTGGGCAATCTGGCATCTGCCGGCTTTCTTCCTCAGCGGCTTGCCCCAGGATGGCTGGGACGTGATGCCATTCATGCTCGGCACAATCGCCGCCAGCGTGATCCTCACCGCGCTTTTCAATGCCGCGGGCGGCTCCATTCTGATTGCGATCCTGTTCCACTGGCAGATTAACATGCCGTTCTGGCCGGACGGCCAGCCCTGGGACATGTATCTCTTCGTCGTGCTGGCGGTGATGATCGTCTGGATGAACCGCGACGCCATGTTCAGCCGTGAGGCGGCGGCTACCGTCGTGATCCCCTCAGCGCAAGGAGGAGATCGATGACTCCGCCTCCGCGCCAGGCAGCGTCACGGTGAAGACCGCGCCCTCACCCGGTTCGCTATCGATGCTCAACCGTCCGCGATGACGGGCCACGATATGCTTGACGATGGCGAGGCCGAGCCCGGTGCCGCCTTTCTTGCGACTCGTCGCGATATCGGCGCGATAGAAGCGCTCGGTGAGACGCGGCAGGTCGTCGCGTGCGATGCCCGGCCCGTAATCCCGCACGCTGAGCGTCCAGGCCCGCCCCGCCGCTTCCGGCGGCGTCAGGGCAATATCGACGCGCCCACCCGCGCCTCCGTACTTCACCGCGTTCTCGACGAGATTTTCGACGAGGCGCAGGAGCTCGTCGCGGTCACCACAGACAATGGCCGGGCCGTCTGGCAAGGCCTCGTGGAAGGTCACGCCCTCCTCTTTCGCCAGCGGCGCGAGCGTGTCGAGGATCTGGCGGATCACGGGCATCAGGTCGATCGCCTCCGTCGGCGCCACGTGGGCGCGCAACTCGATGCGGGAGAGCGAGAGCAGTTCGTCGATCAGCCGCGTCATGCGCAGGGCCTGTTCGCGCATGATGGCGAGGAAACGCGCGCGGCCCGTCGGATCGTCGCGGGCCGGACCTTCCAGCGTCTCGATGAAGCCGAGAACGGAGGAGAGGGGGGTGCGCAATTCATGGCTGACATTGGCGATGAAATCGACGCGCATGCGCTCGATCCGGTGCGCGTTGGTCAGATCACGGAAATACAGCATCACCGCCTCCTCGTCCTGCTCCGGCCCCGAAGCAATGTCGAGCGGGCCGAGCAGCAATTCGAAGGCGCGCTCTGTGGGCAGGCGCTGCGTATATTCCACCCGCGCTGGAGCCCGGGTCCGCAAAACCTGCTCAATTCCGCCGAGGACTTCCGGGGCGCGCAGCGCATAGGCGATCGGCGCGCGCCGGCGCATTGCCGGGAAGAGGTTCTGCGCTGCGGAATTCGCCTCACGCACACGTGCCGCGCGATCAACGAGGATGACCGGATCAGGGATGTTGGCCAGCAGGGCTTCGGCAACCGCGATGCGCTGATCGGCGGTGACTTGCAGGTTCCTGTGCGTCGTGCGTGCACGCGTCACCGCAATGGCCAGGGCAAAGGTCGTGGCAGAGAGCGCGACAACGAGCAGGAGCCAGCTGAAACCGTAAAAGAATGTCGCCGTCGCAAGCAGCGCCGCGCTCGCCACCGCCGCGCCGATCGCCGCACCGCGCCAGGCGGCACGCTCCAGCGCGCGCGAATCCAGACCGCCGGCTTGTGCGGCGGCTGCGGGATTGTCAGCAGGGCTCATCCGCCCGACCGGGCCGTGAGGCAGGACGGGGGGCGGCGTATACTGGTTCATCGGCTCACCCGGTTCCTGTTCGTGCATGCCGGCTCCCCGCCCCGTCACTATCCGGATTTGCTCGGGCGTATCCCCGCACAGGCAAGGCCGAAAAAGCAAACGTGATTCGGGGAGCGAATACACGTTCATGAAACCACGATGATGCGACAGTATTGCGACAATCGCCCGTCATTCACGGGAAATAGTCACGATTGTCATTATACCGTCACTCGGATTTCGTCGCATGAACCCCGTTTAGTGGCCCTCATAGGAAATCAGCGTGCGCACCTCGACATCCATGGCGCGCAGGCGCTCGGCGCCCCCGAGTTCCGGTAGGTCGATGATGAAGCAGGCCGCGACGATCTCCGCACCGAGCCCGCGCAGGAGCTTCACAGCCGCTTCCGCCGTCCCCCCCGTTGCGACCAGATCATCGACAAGCACCACCTTCTCACCGGCAACGAGCGCGTCGGCATGCATCTCGATTTCGTCTGTACCGTATTCGAGCGCATAAGCCACGCTCACGGTACGGTGGGGCAGCTTGCCCTTCTTGCGGATCGGTACGAAACCGGCCGAGAGCTGATGCGCCACAGCGCCGCCCAGAATGAAACCACGGGCCTCGATACCGGCGATCTTGTCGACCTTGCCGCCGACATAGGGCTGCACCAGCGCATCCACAGCACGGCGAAAGGCGCCGGCATCGCCCAGCAGAGTGGTGATGTCGCGAAACATGATACCGGGCTTGGGGTAATCGGGGATGGTGCGCACAGAATGCTTGAGGGCGGCTTCGAGGCTGGAATCCATTTCGCTTCCTCTTTCGCGGTTTGTCTGTTTCAGCAATGGCAACGCGCCGGTTCAGCCTTGCAGGACGCGCCCGGCAACAGCGTCGAGCTTGCCCATCAGTTCCGGATCACGGGCTTCCGGCGCGGTGATGATCGCAACCTCGAGGGCATTGTGCGAGCCGTTCGGGCAGGGCTCGCGCTCGATCGGAAAATCCCGGGCCATGCGCGCCACGAGCCGCGCCGCATTCTCGGCATTGGCGCGCAGCACCTTGACCACGGCGGCGACATCAACCGCATCATGGCCGTCATGCCAGCAATCGTAATCCGTGACCATCGCGACGGTGGCATAGGTGATCTCGGCCTCGCGGGCGAGTTTGGCTTCGGGCATGTTGGTCATGCCGATCACGTCATAACCGAGATTCTTGTAGGTGACGGATTCCGCATAGGACGAGAATTGCGGCCCCTCCATGCAGACATAGGTGCCGTTTTTCACATAGGCGATCCCTTCCGACTCGGCGGCGGCGGCGAGGCGTGCCTGCAGGGCGGAGCCTACCGGGTGCGCCATCGAGACATGCGCCACACAGCCCTTGCCGAAGAAGGAGGATTCGCGCCTGTGGGTGCGATCGACGAACTGGTCGACGAGGACGAACAAACCCGGATGCAGCGCCTCGCGGAACGAGCCGCAGGCCGAGAGCGAGACGATGTCGGTCACGCCGGCGCGCTTCATCGCGTCGATATTGGCGCGGTAGTTGATATCGGAGGGCGAGACCTTGTGGCCGCGACCGTGGCGGGGCAGGAAGACGACCTGCGTCTGGCCGATGCGTCCGAAGCGCAGGGCGTCCGAAGGCTCGCCCCAGGGTGAGGCGATGTGCTCCTCGCGCACATCCTCCATCCCCGGCAGGTCGTAGACTCCCGATCCGCCGATGACACCGAGCACCGCTTTTTGCATATCTGGCCCCTCCACCATGTGCGCACTGATCCTGGGGCTTCGTTTGCCCAAAAAACCGCGACACTGCAAGCCATTCCGGGGGTCGCGTGCCGCCATGCCATAAGGGCGTCCGCATGGAAAAGCCCTCCGGGATGACAATCCGCGGAGGGCTGGAATCAGGACTGTCATATGTCCGGCCGGAATGCCCTGACCAGATCTATATCGATCAGGCGCGGAATTCCGGTGCGCCATCCTCGCCGAGGCGGCCCCAGATCTTCTTCTTGGTGAAATAGAGCAACCCGGCAAACACGATCAGGAACAGCATCACCTGGAAGCCGATGCGCTTGCGCTGCTCCAGATGCGGCTCCGCCGTCCACATCAGGAAAGCGGTCACGTCCTTGGCGTATTGCTCCACCGTCTCGGGCGCAACCGGGCGGTTGGCACCATCCGGGGTGTAGGAGATGCCGCCATCGAACAGGACGTTTGGCATGGCGACGATCTGGCCGGGATAATACGGGTTGTAGTGGTTTCCGGCCGCGATTTCCATATCCGCCGGAGGCTCTTCAAACCCCTTGAGGAAAGCGGCGATATAATCGACACCGTTTTCATTGTACTGCGTGAACATGTCGGTGATGAACCAGGGGAAGCCGCGCTCGAAGGTGCGGGCCTTGGCCATCACGGAGAGATCAGGCGGAGCCTTGCCGCCATTGGCCGCCGCCGCTTCCCGCTCGTTGCGGAAGGGGCTGATCCAGCGATCGGACAATTCCCCAGGACGCTCGAACATCTCGCCGGACGCATCGGGACCATCCGGAATGCTGAACTCGGCTGCGAAGGCTTCGACCTGCCCGGTGCTGAATTCAGGCCCGCCCGGTTCCGCCAGGTTCCGGAACGACACGTATTCGAGGCCATGGCAGGACGAGCAAGCCTGGCGGAAAACGAGGAAGCCACGCTGCAGCTGCTCGCGATCGAAGGTGCCGAACGGCCCGGAGAAGCTCCAGTCCTGAAGCGGGGGTTTCAGATATTCACCGGCTGCATGAGCCGCGCCGCTCGGCATGGCGAGGGCGGCGACGAATGCACCGGCGAGGAGGAGGGTCTTCTTCATTGTCACGAACCCTGATTCTTGTCATTCCCGTCACGACCGCGCCGCCTGAACAGGGGCGCGGTCAGGTGTGGCTGACCTCACGCGTCCTGAGGCTTTGCGGCTGCGCCCTGCGGCATGCCCGATCCGCTCTTCTTCAACACCGATTCCGCGATCGAATTCGGCAGCGCTTTCGGCTTCTCAAGCAGACCCAGCAGCGGCAAGAAGACGAGGAAATGCGCGAAGTAGAGCGCCGTCAGGATGCGGGCCCAGATCACGTAGGCCCCTTCCGCCGGCATCGCTCCGAGATAGCCGAGCCCGATGCAGACGATCGCGAAGAGCCAGAAGAACATCTTGAAGAGCGGGCGATAGGAGCCGGAGCGCACACGCGAGGTGTCGAGCCAGGGCAGGAAGGCCAGCACCGCGATCGATGCGAACATGGCAATCACGCCCAGCAACGCGTTCGGAATCGCCCGCAGGATCGCGTAGAAGGGCAGGAAATACCATTCCGGCACGATATGCGACGGTGTCACAGACGGGTTGGCCGGCACGTAATTGTCCGCGTGGCCCAGATAGTTCGGCATGTAGAAGACGAACCAGGACAGCACGATGATGAACAGCATCGCCGAGAAGGTGTCCTTCACCGTCATGTAGGGGTGGAAGGGCACGGTGTCCTTCTTGGTCTTCACGTCAATGCCGGCGGGATTGTTGTTGCCCGGCACGTGCAGCGCCCAGACGTGGAGCAGGACCACGCCGAAGATCATGAAGGGCAGGAGATAGTGCAGCGAGAAGAAGCGGTTCAGCGTCGGATTGCCCACCGAGTAACCGCCCCAGAGGAAGGAGACAATGGTGTCGCCGACGACGGGGATCACCGAGAACAGGTTGGTGATCACGGTAGCGCCCCAATAGGACATCTGCCCCCAGGGCAGCACGTAGCCCATGAAGGCCGTCGCCATCATCAGCAGCAGGATGATCACGCCGAGGATCCAGAGGACCTCGCGCGGCGCCTTGTACGAGCCGTAATACAGGCCGCGGAACATGTGGATGTAGACGGCGATGAAGAAGAACGAGGCGCCGTTGGCATGCAGGTAACGCATCAACCAGCCATATTCCACGTTACGCATGATGTGCTCGACCGAGGAAAACGCCAGCTCTGCATTCGCCGTGTAATGCATCGCCAGAACGATGCCCGTGACGATCTGCACAACCAGCATGATCATCAGGATCGCGCCGAAGGTCCACATGTAGTTGAGATTCCGGGGGACCGGGAAAACCACAAAGGAGGAATGCACCAGCCCGATGATCGGCAAGCGGCTCTCCAGCCACTTGGCGCCGGCGCTCTTGGGGACATAGGAAGGGGAATGCGTGCTCATCTGTCTCGCCTGCTAGTACTTGCGTGCCCACCATAGGGCCCGTCTGATGCGAACCCGTCAGGCCTCTTCGCCGATGATGATCGTCGTATCATCGACGAATTCGTAGGGCGGAAGCGGCAAATTGATCGGCGCCGGGCCGACGCGGACGCGCCCGGACGTATCGAAGACGGAACCATGGCACGGGCAGAACCAGCCGCGATACTGACCCTGGAAATCCAGAGGCACACAGCCGAGATGGGTGCAGTTGCCGTAAATGATCAGCCACTGCTCCCGCCCCTCGACCACGCGATCGGCATCGGGCTCCGGATCGATGAGATCGGATAGCGGCGTCTCTTGCGCCGCCTCGATCTCCTCGGCCGTGCGATGACGGACGAAGATCAGGGCATCGCGCCAGAACACGCGCACGATCTGGCCTTCGGCGATCGGCGACAGATCGACTTCGATCGGTGCGCCGGCGGCGATGACTTCGGCATCGGGTGCGAGTTGCGCGACGAAGGGCCACGCAACGGCGGCGACACCGATCGCCGCAGTGGCGCCGGTGGCAATGAACAGAAAATCGCGCCTTGTCGGTTCGGCGGTCGGGGTGGTCTCAGCCACGTCACTCTCCCGGCATCAGTTTCCACAAATCGAACGCGTCGAGGGCCGCGCCCCGGCGTCGCCGGAGTTCCACACAAGCGTGAGAATTCGCACGACGTTACATGCACGAGCCCCCACGCGCCGGCAATGCGACCCGGCGTCGCCACGCGGCGCGGTCTTTGACACGCTCACGCCTTCGTGTCCATAGCGCAGGAATGCCCAATCGGTCCAGCGAATCCGGTTTTGAACGAATTTTACCTGGCGTGGCTTTCCGGCGACGGCCTCACGCCACCTCCAGAAAGCCCCCGGATTGCCGCGCCCAGAGCCTTGCGTAATGGCCGTCGCGCGCGAGCAGTTCGTGATGCGTGCCCTGCTCGACGATACGGCCCCGGTCAAGCACGATCAGGCGATCGAGCGCCGCGATGGTGGACAGCCGGTGGGCGATGGCGAGCACCGTGCGGCCCTGCATCAGCTTCTCCAGCGAATCCTGAATCGCGGCCTCCGTCTCCGAATCGAGGGCGGAGGTCGCCTCGTCGAGCACGAGAATCGGCGCATCCTTGAGAATCACCCGGGCGATGGCGATGCGCTGGCGCTGGCCGCCGGAGAGCTTCACCCCGCGCTCGCCCACATGGGCATCGTACCCGCGCCGTCCGCGATGATCCTCCAGCGCCGTGATGAATTCATGCGCATGGGCGAGCCTTGCCGCGCGCTCGACCTCCTCCTGCGTGGCCTCGAGGCGCCCGTAGAGGATGTTGTCGCGGATCGAGCGGTGCAATAGCGAGGTATCCTGCGTCACCACGCCGATCTGCGCGCGCAGGCTGTCCTGGGTGACGCGGGCGATATCCTGCCCGTCGATGGTGATGCGCCCGCCTTCGAGATCGTGCAGGCGCAGGAGCAGCGAGGCGATGGTGGATTTCCCCGCCCCGCTCGGCCCCACCAGCCCGACCTTCTCCCCCGGCGCGATGGCGAGGTCGAAGCGCTCCAGAACCTCCGCCTCGGCGCCGTAATGAAAGCTCACATCCTCGAAGCGGATCGCGCCGTCACGCACTCCGAGCGGGCGCGCTGCGGCCATGTCGGTCACCTTGTGCGGCTGGGCGATGGTGCGCATGCTCTCCTGCACCACCCCGACATTCTCGAACACGCCGCGCACCGAGCGCATCACCCAGCCCGACATGGCGAGGATGCGCATCACGAGCGCAAGCCCCGCCGCCGCCTCGCCGGTCGACATCGCGCCCTCGCGCCACAGCATCAGCGAGAGGGTGGCGATGGCGGCGAGCAGGGCCGAGTTCATCACCGCGAGCGTTCCGGCAGAGGCCACGATTACACGCCCGAGATCGAGAAAGGCGCGGGTATTGCGCGCAAGCGCCTCGCGCACCGAGGCGCGCTCGTCTTCCGATCGGGCAAACAGCTTCACCGTCAGCGCGTTGGTATAGGTGTCCACCACCCGCGCCACCAGCACGGAGCGGGTATCGGCGTTCTTCAGGGAGCGATCGCGCGCCAGCGGAATGAAATAGCGCAGGAGCAGCCCGTAGCCGATCATCCACAAGGCCATGGGCAGGGCGAGCCAAGGGCTGATCGATGAAAACAGCAAAAAGGCCGTGATGGCGAAGATGCCGACATAGAGCAGCGTGTCGAGCAGGGTCACCGCGATCTCGCGCACTGCCGGCCCGACCTGCACGATCCGGTTGGCCAGCCGTCCGGCGAAATCGCCCTGGAAATAGCCGAGCGCATGGCCGATCGTATAGGAATGGGTGCGCCAGCGGATCATGTTGGTGGTCTGCGGCACGATCACCTGGTTGGTGATGATATCGTGCGTGATGTGGAGGAGCGGGCGCATCACGATCACGGCGAAAGCCGCGAGCAGCAGCGCCGTGCCGTGATCGGTATAGACCGTCTGCGGATCCGCGGTGGAGAGCAGATCGACAAACCAGCCGACGAGCAGATAAAGCCCCGATTCGAGCACACCCACCGCCAGCGAGATCAGGACCAGCACCCCCAGCCAGCCGCGCACCGGGCGCAGATAATGCCAGGCGAAGGCGCTCACCCGGTCGGGCGGCGTCTCCTCCCGGTCAAAGGGCGCGAAAGGGTCGATGCGGCGCTCGGCGCGCTCCAGCATGGTCTTTTTCCTGTTGCTTGCGCCGGCGCCGCAGCGCGACGATAACCGTCGCGCCCTTGCGCCCGACACCTGATCTTCACCGGAGACATCGCCGATGCGGCTCGTCCTGTTCCAGCCCGATATTCCGCAGAATACCGGCACCATGATACGCCTCGCCGCCTGTCTGGGGGTCGCGGTGGACATCGTGGAACCCGCCGGCTTCGACGTTTCCGACCGCCATTTCAGGCGCTCCGGTATGGATTATCTGGATCGCGTGGCAATCATTCGCCACCCCTCATGGCGCGCATTCCATGATTGGAGCCGCGCGAACGGCCTGCGGCTGGTGCTCGCCACGGTGCAGGGATCCGTACCGTATACCGATTTCGGCTATGCGGAGAACGACGCGATCATCATGGGCCGCGAATCGGCCGGCGCACCCGATTACGTGCACGAAGCCTGCGACGCGCGCATCCGCATTCCACTGGCACCGGGGATGCGCTCGCTCAATGTCGCGGTCTGTGCCGGGATGATGCTCGGCGAAGCCCTGCGCTGCACGGGCGGCTTTCCCATGACGACGCCGCTGCGTTGACGCGGGGCACGAAGGACGGCCATTTCCTGGAACACCCTCGCACGACATCACGTTGATGGGAGAAACCCGTGGCGCGGGCAGGGAGAGGAACGATGCCGGAAAAAAAATGGCTTCCCGGATTGATCGTCGCAAGCGCCTTGACGCTGCCATCGGCTTTTGCGCAGCAGGCCATTCAGGACGGGCAGCGCATGGATCCACCATCCTCTGCGGACCGTACGCGCAAAATAAACTCTGAGTTGCAGATGCAGGGCGGTTTCATCGTGGCGCAGACCCCGGGCCACCAACTCGGTACCGAGATCCTCGGCGCCGATGCCATCACTACCGACGGTGAGAATGTCGGTCGCATTGAGGATTTCCTGCTCGACGAGCATCACCGCGTCGTTGGCTTTGTCATCAGCATCGGCGGTTTTCTCGGCATCGGCGAGCGTGTCATCGCCATCCCGCTGCACGCGACAAACATCGTCCCGGCCGGCGCCGAGCAGGATAGGGGCCTGCTCGACGGCGGCCTCTTCACCGAACCGGCTGGCGATGTGGTCCTCGACATGTCGGCTGACGAAATCGAGGGCGCACCACAATTCATTGCGCTGGACGAGACGCTGCCGGTCGATGACGGGACGCCCGGTTCGACGAATCAGCCGAGCGGTCAGGAGCCGAATATCGATTGAGGTGATACCGGGTGCAGCCTGCCCGCAACAGCAGCCCGCTGCGGATCAACGCAGCGGATTGAAGCCGACCACGCCGCGGAACAGATTTCCGAGGAAGCTCTGCTCTTCGCCACCGGTGGGGGTTGTGCGGGAGATGAAATCGAAGATCTTGCCGTCTTCGAGACCATAGTCCGCCACGCGCTCGACCCGCAGGTTAGGTGTAAAATAGATTGCGGTGACGCGCTGATCGATCACTTCCGGTTTCTGGAAAGCGAATTGCTGGCTTGTTGTCTGGCTGACGTAGTACCAGGACTGGTTCCCCACGGTGGACACGGTCGAGGGCGTGCCCATGGTTTCAAGCACCTGTTCGGCAGACATGCCGGGCTGCACCTGTTCCAGCGCCGCCTCGTCGATGATATGGCCGCGCTGCAATTCCTCGCCCTGGAAACAGGCGGCAGTGAGCCCGGCGAGGAAAATGACGGTGATGAGACGAGTGAGCATGGTCATGGCGACTGTCGCTTCCGGCGCTGATCCGTTCGAACTGCGGCTTTCGGGAACTTGCGCCCGGCCGGGTGAATGGCGTAACCCGACAAGACATCTTTGACAAGGCGGGTCGCCAGGGAATTATCCACCATGATCTTGAGCTTCTTTCGCCGGAACAAGGGACCGGACGCAGTCGATACCCTGCTAACGCGGGTGATCGCTGCTGCTCGTGCACCCCTGCTCTATACCGATCTCGACGTGCCCGACACATTGGAGGGGCGTTACGAATCCGTCATCCTGCACATGACGCTGGTGCTGCGGCGCCTGCGCGAACTGCCCCCGCCGGCCGACGATTTCGCCCAGGATTTCGTCGATGCCTTCTTCAAATGGCTGGACATGTCTTTGCGCGACATGGGTGTCGGCGACCTGGCCGTACCCAAGCGCATGAAGAAGCTCGTCACCGCCTTCTACGGACGTGCGAAGGCTTACGGCACGGCGCTCGAGGAAGAGGATCGCGCCGGGCTGATCGAGGCACTGGGACGCAATGTTACGGAAACCGACATTCCGGCAGAAGCGTTGGCGGATTACGTGATCGCCGCAAGGGCCCGGATCGCGGAACAGGGTTTCGATGATCTTCTGGCGAACGGCCCCGCCTTCGCCCCCGAACGCCCCGCCGCCTGAGAGGAGGCTTGCCATGACGAATGCGGATCAGCCCTTTCCGATTTCGCACCCGGTCGCTGTCGACCGTCTGCCACGGCGTGGATCCGATATCCGGGTGCGGCCCTCCCCCGAGGATCTCGCTGCGCTGGCGAGCATGCTCGACCTGCCGGCAATCCAGGCGCTGGAGGGAGCATTTCATGTCAGCGGCGATGGTCGGCGCGCTTCGGTCAAGGGGCAGGTCCGGGGCCGTGTGACGCAGATTTGCGGCGTGACGCTGGAACCCTTCGAGGCGCAGGTCACGGAAGAGGTGGATCTCGATTTCGTCGCCGCCGAAAGACGCGCGCGCAGCCCGGAGGAAGAGGAGCAGCGCGCGATCGATCCGCCGGACGAGATTGTCAACGGGCGCATCGATCTGGGCCGGGTCACGGCCGAATTCCTGGCGCTGGGGCTCGACCCGTTTCCACGCAAGCCCGACGCGGTCTTCGTGGAGCCTGCACCGACCGAGCCGGAACGCTCACCCTTCGCGGCACTTGCCGGCCTGCGCAAGCAGGACGGGGAGGATTGAGGCGTTTTTCGCCGGTTTTATCGGCCTGCCGCGTTTTCGCACTAGCCGTTCGGCTGGCGGGGGCTTATCTGTGGGGCGAGCTGAAGCAGGCGGAGTCGGAGACCGCCGCGCGCAACCCGGGGCATGATGGCCCCCGAACGGACTTCGCCGGCTGCACCTGCCGCCCTTCCCGACAACGTCTCCCGCAACGAGCCATCCGAAACGAGCCATGGCCCGCAGATCGCTTCCTCCGCAAGTCCGCTCACGTGGCGTCACAGCCGTTCTGGGGCCGACCAATACCGGCAAGACCCATCTTGCCATCGAGCGCATGCTGGCCCACTCCTCCGGGATGATCGGCCTGCCACTGCGCCTGCTGGCGCGCGAGGTCTATCAGCGCGTGGTCGATCGCGTGGGGCCTGATGCGGTAGCGCTCGTCACTGGCGAGGAGAAGATCAAGCCGCGCAAGCCGCGCTACTGGGTCTGCACGGCGGAAGCCATGCCGCGCGATCTCGATCTCGCCTTCGTCGCCATCGACGAGGTGCAACTCGCCGCCGATCTCGATCGCGGTCATGTCTTTACTGATCACCTGCTCAACCAGCGCGGACGCGAGGAGACGCTGCTGATCGGTGCCGGCACGATGAAGCCGTTGATCGAGCAGCTGATCCCCGGTGTGCACGTCACCTCCCGCCCGCGCCTGTCGCAGCTCGTCTTCACCGGCGAGCGCAAGGTTTCGCGCCTGCCCACACGCTCGGCCATCGTCGCCTTCTCGGCGGAGGAGGTCTATGCCATTGCCGAGCTGATCCGGCGCCAGCGCGGGGGCGCGGCCGTGGTGCTCGGCGCGCTCTCGCCCCGCACGCGCAACGCCCAGGTGGCGCTGTATCAGTCGGGCGAGGTGGATTACCTGGTCGCCACCGATGCGATCGGCATGGGGCTCAATCTCGATGTCGACCATGTCGCCTTCGCCGCATCACGCAAATTCGACGGTTTTCGCTTCCGCGCTCTGCAACCGGCGGAGATCGGACAGATTGCAGGGCGCGCCGGGCGGCATCTGAACGATGGCAGTTTCGGCACGACCGGGCGCTGCGACCCGTTCGAGCCGGAAATCGCCCAGGCCGTCGAGGCGCATGCCTTCGAGCCCGTGCGCGTGCTGCAATGGCGCAATCCCGATCTCGACTTTCGCACCCTCGAGCGTCTTCAGACCTCGCTCGCCGACGTGCCCCGCGAGAACGGACTGACCCGCGCGCCCATCGGCGAGGACATCGCCGCACTGGATATCGTCGCCCGCGACCGCGAATTGCGCGACCTCGCAAGCACCCGCGATGCCGTCGAACGGCTTTGGGAAGTCTGCCAGGTGCCCGATTATCGAAAAGTGTCGCCTGCGAGCCACGCCGATCTGGTGGCGGCACTGTACCGTTTCGTGATGTCTGACGGGGGCATTCCCGATGACTGGTTTTCCAAGCAAATCAAGCAGTTGGACAAGGTCGAGGGGGATATCGACACCCTCTCCTACCGGATCGCGCAGGTGCGGACATGGACCTTCGTCGCCAACCGTGATGACTGGTTGCGTGATCCGGAGCATTGGCAGAGCGTCACCCGTAAGGTAGAGGACAGGCTGTCCGACGCTTTGCACGACCGGCTGGCGAGCCGTTTCGTCGATCGTCGGACGAGCGTTTTGATGCGGCGCTTGAGAGAGAACGCGATGTTGGATGCGCAGATTTCGGCCACCGGCGATGTCACCGTCGAGGGCCAGCACGTGGGACAACTCCACGGATTTTCCTTCGTGCCGGATCCGGGTGCGGACAGTGCCGAGGCCAAGACGCTGCGCCATGCCGCGCAAAAGGCGCTCGCAGGTGAGATCGAGCAGCGGGCGGAGCGTTTTGCTTCGGCTGCGGATACGCTGTTCGTGCTGTCGAATGATGGCACCATCCGCTGGAGCGGCGATCCCGTCGGCAAGCTGGAAGCATCGGAGAAAATCTTCGAGCCGGAAATCCGTCTCATCGCCGACGAGCATCTCACCGGCCCGGCCCGCGAGAAGGTGGAAACCCGGCTGAAAGCCTGGCTCAAGGCCTATATCATGCGCACGCTTGGTCCCGTGATCGAGCTGGAGGATGCGCAGGATCTGACCGGCATCGCGCGGGGCATCGGCTTCCAGATTTCCGAATCGCTCGGCGTGCTCGAGCGCGCCAAGGTGCTGCAGGAAGTGCGCGGTCTGGAGCAGGAGGGCCGTGCGGCTCTTCGCCAGAAGGGCGTGCGCTTCGGCGCCTATCATCTCTACATGCCCCTGATGCTCAAGCCGGCGCCGCGCACCCTGGCGACGCAGCTCTGGGCGCTCAGGCATGGCGGGCTCGACCAGAAGGGCATCGACGAGATCGCACATCTGGCCAGTTCCGGGCGCACCTCGATCCCTGTCGATCCAGACGTCGCGCGCGGGCTTTATCGGGCTGCGGGTTTCCGGGTCTGTGGCGGGCGCGCGGTGCGCGTCGATATTCTGGAGCGCCTGGCCGATCTGATCCGCCCGGCCATCGCCTATCGTCCCGGCGAGACCATTGGCGAACCGCCGGCGGGCGCTGCAGATGGCGACGGATTCGTCGCGACCGTCGCCATGACCTCCCTGGTCGGCTGCGCAGGTGAGGATTTCGCGACGATCCTGAAATCGCTCGGCTATGTCTCCCAGTCCCGTACCGGCCCGGCCATTACCGGCGAGATCCTGCTTCCCGTGGCGATGACGCCGGTGAGCGCGAAACCGCCCACGTCCGAGCATACGACCGGGAGCACGGCCGAGCCCGCAGCCGGGAGTGAAGCGTCCACTGCAGGCGAGCCCGGAACAGCGCAGGCGCGGAGCGAGAGTGTGGAACCGGCACCAGCCGCCGAAACGCCGCGCGCAGAGCCCGTATCTGCCGCAGCTGACGCGATGGGCGAGGCAGGGGCTGAGGAGTCGCAGCCGGAATCGTCACAGGGCGCAGATGCCCTTGCAGCGGTCTCCGGGGCGCCTGCCGAGACGTCATCGCAACCGCCATCTGCGCAGGCCTTAGAAGGGGCACCTGAAAGACTGTCCGAAGCGCCCCCGGAAACGCCGGACGCTCGCGCGGCAGACACGCCCGGGGAACTCGTCGGGACGGTGGCGAGCGAAGCCGGGACCGGTGGGGCCGAGGCCGGCGAGCCGGAAGCGAGCGAGCCCGAGACGGTCGAAATCTGGCGTCAGCATCGCCCGCAGCGCGGCCAACGCGATGGACGGCGCCGTGGTCCCGGCAGGCGTGTTCCCGAGGGCGGCGAGGCCCCGGCAGCCACCGCTGAGGCTACGCGACGCGGCGAGAAGCGTAGCCGCGATCTGCAGAAATTCGGCGAGGCCGGCTTCCGCTCCCGTGACGGCAAGGGCCCCGGCCAGGGAACAGGCAAAGGCCCGGGCAAGGGCAAGGGGCCGGGCAAGGGGCCGGGCAAAGGAGCGGGCAAACCCGCGAGCTACTCGTCCGGGCCGGATCATCGCAAGCGCCAGGCCGATCCCGATTCGCCCTTCGCCAAGCTCGCCGCACTCAAGGCACAACTCGAAGACAAGTCCTAGCATCCGGAGCAGCCATGCGGGAGGATCGCCAGCGCCTCGACAAGTGGCTCTGGTATGCCCGTTTCGCGCGCACGCGCGGCGCCTGTGCCCGTCTGGTCAGTGACGGGCGTGTGCGTCTCAACGGCAATCGGGTCACCCAGCCCTCCAAGGGCATCGTGGAGGGCGATATCGTCACCGTTGCCGCCGAGCACGCGACCGTCGTCGCCCGAGTCCGCGATCTCGGAAAACGGCGCGGCAGCGCGCGGGAAGCTGCCGCGCTTTACGAGCAACTCGGCCCTTGATGGCGTCTCGGACTGGAACTAGTTGAGATTGGCACGCGAACGCGATAAAGCGGGCGCGCGTTCACGACACACCAAGCGACCATCGCCGCCACAGGAACCTGTCATGACCTATATCGTCACCGAAAATTGCATCAAATGCAAATACATGGATTGTGTCGAGGTCTGTCCCGTGGATTGTTTCTATGAGGGCGAGAACATGCTCGTCATCCATCCTGACGAGTGCATTGATTGCGGTGTCTGTGAACCGGAATGCCCGGCCGAGGCGATCAAGCCGGATACCGAGCCGGGACTGGAGCAATGGCTGCAGATCAACACGGATCTGTCCAAGACCTGGCCGAATATCACGCAGAAGAAGCCCGAGCCGCCGGATGCGAAAGAATATGACGGCATGAGCGGCAAATACGAAAAATTCTTCTCCTCCAATCCCGGCGAAGGGGATTGATGACAGTTTCACGTCAGCAGTTTTGATTTTTCACGGTTTTTGTGATAGGGTGCAAGCACCGTCGATAAACACGGCGGGCGTCCACTCTATCGTGAGCTCAAGCCAATCATGACGATTGTTCACGCCGCCTTCGGAACGGAACCCGTCGATTTTGAACTGCGGTGGCGAAGCGACGCCTGTTCGACCGGTTGACACGCATTCAGGGGACACGAACCGCCAGCGCCTTTTCGGGACGCGGGGTGGTGCGTGCTTGTTTTCGGGTTCGCCGAGCCCCAATCGGCGCACCCACCATCGTCGACGCGACGGTTCAGAATGTCGCGCGGCGCCCATGCAGGAGGCCTTCATCGCATGACGACCGCCAAGAAGAACGCCAAGCAGCTCGGTTTCAAGGCTGGTGAAGCTATCGTGTATCCGGCCCATGGAGTCGGACGCATCACAGCGATCGAGGAGCAGGAGATCGCAGGCTTCAAGCTCGAACTCTATGTCGTCAGTTTCGAAAAGGACAAGATGGTCCTGCGCGTTCCGACCAGCAAGGCGGAAAGCGTCGGGATGCGCAAGCTCGCCGAAACCGATCTGGTTCAGAAGGCACTCGACACCATGGCGGGACGTGCCCGTGTCAAGCGGACCATGTGGTCGCGCCGGGCGCAGGAATACGAGGCCAAGATCAACTCGGGCGACCTGATCTCGATCGCCGAGGTTGTTCGCGATCTCTATCGCTCCGATGCCCAGCCCGAGCAGTCCTACAGCGAGCGCCAGCTCTACGAGGCCGCGCTCGACCGTGTCGTGCGCGAGATCGCATCGGTGAACGAGATCACCGAGACGGAGGCCTTGAAGCTCATCGAGGAGAGCCTCAACAAGTCTCCGCGCCGCGGCAAGAACGCCGATGCGAGCGATGCGGATAACGACGCGGATGGGGACAACCTGCAGGAAGAAGCTGCCTGATCAGGCCTTTCCGGCTCCCGACCCGTTCAGGCCCGGCTCTGTGAGCCGGGCCTTTTTCGTGGGTACGGATCATCTCATGCAACATGCGGCTTCCTGACGGGGATGCCGGAACGCGCACAGCCTGATATCGCGCGATGGTCGCGCGGGCGATTGACGGGGTTTCGGGGAAAGGCCCGTTCCGTCGATGAGCACCCTGCCCGGCTCAGGAGCCAAGGACAGTGGCCAACGTCTGCACCATGAGAAACGCGACGGAGAATGCCAGCAGGCCCACAGCCAGACGCGGTGCCAAGGCGCAGAAGCTGCGGGTTTCGGCGTAGAAGCCGATATGCACGGGCACTGCAGTTCGCCGGTCCATGTCTCGTATCCGGGTTTCGCGCAAGGAATTCCAGCCTGCTTACGGCCAAGTTTGTTGCGTCTGAACTGATTTGCCAATTCGGGCTACTACGTGCGATGCGTATCCGCCATGCATTTCATGTATGGGCCCGCTGTACGACACGCTAACCTTGGACCCGGCGCTATGGCGCCTGTGGCGCGGCATTGACGCCACTTGAAGAAATTGCCCCGGTGAGCCACTCTGGGCAGTGATGAGGATGATTGCAGATATGGGTGTGTTCGCGTTCTTCATGGTGACGGCGCTGGCAATGATGCCGATGCTCTCCAGTACCGAGGCGCGTCTGGGTCGCGAGCCGCAGGCCTGCATGTTTTTCGCCCTCGACTATGCCGAGGAACTCGTCGCCAATGAACGTATCGAAGCCCTGCGTGACGAGCAGGTCCGGATCGTGGCGACTTTCGAAGAGCTCATGGATGACGGGACACGTCCGCCCGAGCAGCGGCTCGACGAGGCGCGTTCCATGCTGCGCAGTCGCGAGATGCGCGATCTCGATCGCGAGATTCGCCGCGCCACGCGCACCCTTGACGAAGGACGCTCCGTCGTCGCCGGCTGGCGTGGACAGTATTGCCCAGTCGCGAGCCCTGACGGGGCAGAGGGGCTCACGGGACAGGAGCGCTGCGATGCGCTTGCGGCGATCTTCGTCGATCAGTTGCGCATCGACCGGCGCACGCACGCGCAAACACGCCTCTACGAAGCACTCGAAACCGAGCGCCAGACCATCCTGAAAGCGCGCATCACCCGCAACGATCGTAACGATCTGCTCGAGCTCCTGCGCCTGCGCACCGAGGCGGTGGAGAATCTCGACGGCCTCCAGCGCTTTATCATGCTGCGTGACGAGGCGCATGATCTGATTGCCGGCGTCGAGGAAGAGAGCTGCGTCGAGGCGGAGCGCAGCTGAGTTGGGCATCGCTTGCAGGGTGTACGCAGCGTGTGAAGCCTTCTTCCGGCGTGCTGGTTCACTTGACCTGCTTTGCCTTGCACGCTCTGAGTTTTTCCAAGACTGCCTTTGCCGGTGGCCAGTTTTCGGTGGTTGCTGCGACGTAAACACATAGCGGCTCGACAGAAGTATTCAGGATCCGGGAGCGCAGGATGCAATCTATCAAAGCGCGCTACCAGCGCTTTGCCGACGTGGAAGCCAGAGGGCGTTCAGCCATCTACGAAATCCTGGCGCGGCATGTGGCGCAATCGCCGCGCGTGCTGGTTTTTCTCGCTGGCCTTCCCCAGGACCGGCAACAGCCCAACCTCCTCTTCGCTGCCATGCGGCTCGTCGCCGGGACACCGGCCTCGCCCGCTGAATTCGATGCAGCGATCGCCGATCATGAAGAGGCGATCGCCGGGATCATGCGTACACGCACGACCCAGACCAATGAGCCCGGGCGCTGTGCCGTGCTTCTGCCGGCCCTTGCCCGGATCGAGGGGCCGCTGGCCTTGATCGAGGTCGGTGCCTCCGCTGGCCTTTGTCTCCTGCCGGACGCCTATGGTTATGATTGGGGGCATCAGACTCTTGCGCCGCCCGCACGGTTCGCGGCCACGGCGCCGGTCCTGGCCTGCGCGGCCACGCAGAATACACCGCTGCCGTTGCGCCATCCCGAGATCGTATGGCGGGCCGGCCTGGATCTGAACCCTCTGGACATGTCGAAGGATGAGGATGTCGCATGGCTCGAACATCTCGTCTGGCCCGAACACCATGAGCGGCTGGCGCGCTTGCGCAAGGCGATCGCGATTGCGCGCAGCGAACGCCCCCGCGTCGAGGCGGGAGATCTCCGGCGCGATCTGCCGGACCTGATCGCGGCAGCGCCGCGTGAGGCGACTGTCGTGGTATTCCACACCGCTGTCTTGAACTATGTTTCGCAGCAAGATGACCGCGATGCATTCGCCGAGAGCATGATGCGCGATCCGCGGGTCTTCTGGCTCAGCAACGAAAGTCCGCGCGCCTTTCCGCAATCGGCTGCAGCCGTCGGGCAGGTGCACGATGACATGTTCCTGCTGTCCGGCAACGGCGAGCCCCTGGCCTGGACCGGCCCGCACGGTCAGGAAATCCGATGGCTGTGAGAAGATGATCCGGCAGTGAGAGGCGGCGGGTGCGTCTGGCTGGCGGGGATCGCGCAACTTGACCACCGGTATCGCACGATGATGCCCGGGCGCAGCCGGAATCGGAGCCGCCCGCGTGAAAGCCGCTACCGCCCCTGATCAAGAAAAGCGGCGCCGGAAGCGCCGCTCTTGTTCGTGTTCGTCGAAAACGCCGCAGCTTACTCCGCTGCCGCCTTCACGTAATTGGCCGGGTCGTAGTTGAGCACCGGCGCCAGCCAGCGCTCCATCTCCTCGATATCCATGCCCTTGCGCATGGCGTAATCCTCGACCTGGTCGCGCTCGACCTTGGCGACGCCGAAATAATACGATTCCGGATGGCCGATATAGAGGCCGGAGACGGAGGAGCCGGGCCACATCGCCTTGCTCTCGGTGAGCTCCACGCCGATGTTCTTTCGCGCGTCGAGCAGTTCGAACAGCGTGTCCTTCTCGGTGTGATCGGGCTGGGCCGGATAGCCCGGAGCCGGGCGGATGCCGGCATAGCCCTCGGTGATCAGTTCCTCGTTGGAGAGCGTCTCGTCCGGCGCATAGCCCCAGAATTCCTTGCGCACGCGCTGATGCATGCGCTCGGCAAAGGCCTCGGCGATACGGTCGGCCAGTGCCTTGACGAGAATCGAACCGTAATCGTCGTTGGCGCGCTCAAAGCGCTCGGCGATGCGCACTTCCTCGAGGCCGGCCGTGACGACGAAGGCGCCGACATAATCCTTCACGCCGCTGTCTTCCGGCGCAACGAAGTCCGACATGCAGACATTGGGACGATCGCCACGCTTCGTGAGCTGCTGGCGCAGACCGTGGAAGGTGGCCAGCGTCTCCTCACGGCTCTCGCCCTTGTAGAGGCGGATATCGTCGCCGACGCTGTTGGCCGGCCAGAAGCCGATCACGGCCTTGGGATTGAACCAGCGTTCCTCGACGATCTTCTTGAGCATCTCCTGCGCATCGTCGAAGAGCTGGCGCGCCACCTCGCCCTGCTTCTCGTCCTGAAGGATATCAGGATAGCGCCCCTTCAGCTCCCAGGTCTGGAAGAAGGGCGTCCAGTCGATATAGGGCACGAGATCGGCGACATCGTAGCTGCGGAACACGCGCGGGCCGAAGAAGCTCGGCTTGACCGTCTCATAGCCGCTCCAGTCGATCTTGACCGGGTTGGCGCGGGCCTTGGCCAATGGCAGGCGCTGCTTGTCCATCTCGGCGCGGGCATGCGCATCGGCGACCTTGGCGTATTCCTTCTTGATGCCCTCGATATAAGGCTTGCACTGGTCTTCCGAGAGCAGGTTGGAGACGACACCCACTGCACGGCTGGCATCGGTGACGTAGATGGCCTGGCCGCGATTATAGGACGGGTGGATCTTCACCGCCGTATGCACGCGGCTGGTGGTGGCGCCACCGATCAGCAGCGGAATGTCGAAGCCCTCGCGTTCCATCTCGGCGGCGACGTTCACCATCTCGTCGAGGGAGGGCGTGATCAGGCCCGACAGGCCGACCACATCGACATTGTGCTTTTTGGCCTCGTCGAGGATCTTGGCGGTGGGCACCATCACGCCGAGATCGATGACCTCGTAATTGTTGCAGGCGAGCACGACGCCGACGATGTTCTTGCCGATATCGTGGACGTCGCCCTTGAC
>Ga0008835_100497_pt1 | contig 35436 bp, 35 predicted proteins | sample HotLakConsoUCCRE_FD_62215 | JGI IMG/M metagenome (GOLD analysis project Ga0008835, IMG submission 62215) | Hypersaline microbial mat communities from Hot Lake, Washington, USA - Hot Lake Consortium UCC-RE (Hybrid Assembly) ... | reverse complement strand
AGCTCCCGCAATCAGTGCTGAACGGCCGGACACCCATCGACGCGTTGAAGGACTGGCAGCGCCAGAAACCGGACCTCTTCAGAAAGCGGCCGTATAATCACACGGGACGTGACACTTAGCCACTTCATGCGTCTTGCTCAGGAATTCCGTTCGTAAGCACACCTACGTCGGTATCCAATGCACGGGCAACCTGACAAAGTACGGAAAACGAAATGTTTCGCTCACCTCTTTCGATGCCGCCGACATATGAGCGGTCCAAATCAGCGTGATGTGCGAGCTGTTCCTGCGTCATGCCAAGGTGCTTCCGCTTCTCGCGAATGCGGTTGCCCAGCCGTCTCAGGCTTTCTTCGTCGTTCATGGCGACCAACGATGCAAATGCGGACGATAAGTCCACGGACGATAGTACCCATTATGCGAGTGCATTGCATCACCGCCACCGCGAGCACGATCCGCAACGCCGCCCTTGCCATCACAAGGTCACCGGTACTCGCCTCCATCTCCTCCAATTCCTCCTGCCCCGATGGCCCCGACGCGACGCTCAGTGGCGGCCGGGCGCGAGGGCCGGTGCCGCGCCGGCCTCGGCGGGGGTGGCCAGGGTCGGCCCGCGGGTCCGCTTGCTGCCGTCGCGCAGTGCTGCGAAGCCCAGTTGCAGGCAAAGCCCGGTCAGGATGACCATGCCGTCGAAGGCGACGGAGGGCAGGTTGCCGCCCAGCGTCCACAGCTCGCGCAGGGCGCGCGCGGCGAAGGACAGGATCGTGCCCAGCGCAAACACCGCCAGCGCCTGCCGCCCCATCACCGCCAGCGGCCAGAACACGGGCGCGCCCGCCCGCGCGCGGAACGAGGGCCAGACGCTCAGCAGGTAGGCGAGCGCCAGCACATGCAGCAGGCGCGGCAGCTCCAGATGGCCCTTGTCGAAATGGGTGATCAGCCGCGGCGCGCCGTGCCGCGACAGCCAGACCATGCCATCGTTCGCGACCTCGCGGAAGGCCGGCACCTTCACCCAAAAAAGCGCCGCGATGACGTAGCCCGCAGCCAGCGCCACCAGCGCCGGATGCACCGCGACCAGCCGCGCCCCGTCCTTGAGCCGCAGCCCGATCAGCAGGCCCAGCACGAACAGCAGCTGCCAGGCCAGCGGGTTGAGGAACCAGCCGTTCAGCCCGGGAAAGGTGAGGAAGTTCACCCGCGTGATCCCCGCCACCGCCCACAGCCCCAGCGACACCGCCAGAACGAGGCCGGGCCGCCGCAGGCCCAGCCACAGCGCGGCGGGCGCCAGCAGCAGGAACACCACATAGAGCGGCAGGATGTTCACATAGCCGAACTGGTGCAGCATCGTGGGCAGGCCGATGAACACGCCCAGCGGGTCGCGCAGCAGCGCGCCGAAATTGTCGGCCAGAAGCATGCGGGTGCTGCCGGTCCAGCGGGCCATGGCGGCCACGATGCCCAGGGCCACGAGCGAGATCATCAGATGCACGAGGTAAAGGGTCCAGGCCCTGCTCCAGATCCGCGCGACGGCCGGCCAGACCGGCGGCAAGGCAAACCCCCGCCCGTAGGCCAGCGCCGCCGAGACGCCGGCCAGCAGCACGAAGGCCTCGGCCGCGTCGGAGAAGCCGAAATTGCGGCTGGTCAGGTGCTCGAACAGCGTGCCGGGAACATGGTTGATGAAGATCATCGCCAGCGCGAGCCCGCGGATCACGTCGATCCTGTGGTCGCGCGCCGCTGCGGGCGGCGGCGGCAAGGGCGCGCGGGATGTGGGCGCGGCCATGGCCCTATGCCACCGCCCTGATCTGGTCGGGCTGTACCTGCCAGCGCGCGAGGATCGCGTCGTGCAACGCCAGGATGTCGGGCCGGGCGAGGTCTTCCGGCGTGCTGTGGATGGCCCGCGATCGCCCGGTTTTCGAGGTCCAGCAGATCAGCAGCGGCGCCGCCAGCATCGGAACCAGGACCGGCAGCATCCACGGGAGTTGCTGCGGCTGCAGCGTGGCGACGGCCAGCAAGGCCACCGCGCCGGTGACGGTGACGAACCGCGCCGCCACCCAGGCCTCGGCCAGGGTCAGCGCGCCTTCGCCGCGCGCGTTGGGCGGCCAGCCGCCATCCTGCCCGCCCAGAACCTGCAGCACCGAACGCACCTGATAGGCCATCAGCACCGGCGCCAGCAGCGCGCTCAGCAGCAGCTCGGCCAGCACCGACACCAGGGCCGCCGCCGTGCCGCCATGGGCACGCGCGCGCCCGGTCAGGGCGGCTTCGGCCACCACCAGCAGCTTGGGCAGCAGGAGAAGGCCGAACACCCCCACGACCAAGCCGATGGCCCGCCCGCTGGCGTCGATCGGCAGGACCGGCAGGACCACGCGGTCGCCGGTTTCGAATGCCACCATGCCCGGAAAATAATCCGGCGCCGCCTGCCACAGGCCGGCCAGCGTGACCGACACCAGGAAGATGGCCCAGAAGCCGGGGGCGAGGTAGTTCAGGATGCCCTGCACGAAGATCGCCCGGCTCCACAGGCGCAGCCCCGCGGTGCGCACCAGGCGCACATGCTGCAGGTTGCCCTGGCACCAGCGCCGGTCGCGGCGCGCGTGGGCGACGACGTTCTCGGGCGCCTCCTCGTAGGAGCCGCCGAGATCGGGATCGACCCGCACGGTCCAGCCCGCCCGCGCCAGAAGCGCGGCCTCGACATAGTCGTGGCTCAGGATATGGCCGCCCAGCGGCGCCGGCCCCGGCAGTTCGGGCAGGCCGCAGCTGTCGGCGAAGGCGCGGACGCGGATCAGCGCGTTGTGGCCCCAGTAGGGCCCGGTGCGCCCCTGAAGCCGGGCCAGCCCGCGGGTGAAGACCGGCCCGTGGAACGTGGCGGCGAACTGCATCGCGCGCCCGAAGATCGAGCGCGCCCGCACCACCCGCGGCAGCGATTGCAGCAGGGCGAGGTCGGGCGCGGCCTCCATCCGGCGGATCATGGTCAGGATCGTCTCGGCCTCCATCAGGCTGTCGGCGTCGAGGACGAGGGCGAAATCCCATGCCGCGCCCGAGCGGCAGATGAATTCAGCGATGTTGCCGGCCTTGCGCCCGGTGTTGGCGGCGCGGCGGCGGTAGTAGATCTTGGCGCCGCCCTGCCCCGCCTCGGCGAGAAGGCGCCGCAGCGCCGCCTCTTCGGCGCGCGCGCCCTCGGCCGTGCCGGTGTCGGACAGGATGGCGAAGTCGATCTCTGCCGGGCCGGCGGACAGCTGCCGGTGCATCGCGGCCACGCGGGCAAAGGTGGTCTCGGCGTGCTCGTTGCAGATCGGCATCAGCACGACGGTGCGGGCGGTGATGCGGGCAGCCTCGACCGGGCGCCGGCGCATCGGCGCAAGGCCCAGAACCCCCAGAAATGCGCCCCACGCCAGACCCGCGATGGAGATGCCGAGCACCAGCGCGGCGATCCAGAACCACGGGCTGAGCAAGGTGAGCGTGGCGTAGTCCACGAAGAGCAGCGCCGCGATCAGCCCCGCCAGCAGCGCCCAGACGACGCCCAGCACGCGCAGGGCGGCCACGCCCGCCCCTTCCGGGGCGTGTCTGGCGGCCTCAGGCCGGCCGTTCAGGACCGCACCGAGACCGGGGGCCACAGCAGGTCTCGCATGGACAGGCGCAGGCGGCTGGCCCGCGCCAGATCCTGCTCGGGCATCCGCAAGGGCGCATCCGGCAGGTCGGCGGCCGCCAGAGAAATCTCCTGCGACGCCTCCAGCAGCTTGGCCTGGTCGGGCAGGCTGATCATGGCTTTCTCCATTGGAAGGTCCAGATCTCACTCAATTTGCGGCCGCTTCCAGCGACATGCGCATTGATTTCCACGAGGTCGCCGTCGTCAGCGGCGATGTCGATCACAAGACGCCACCGGTCGGCATCGGGGAGTTTGGTGAGCACGACGGTGTCCGCGGTGCCTCCGCTCACCCCAACCACCGGCGCCACATCGCGGTTCCCGGCGTCGGTGCGGCCCAGCAGACCGCCCTCGAAGTCGATGACGAATTTCCGCGTGTCCGGCGGGTCCGCCAGCCCTGCCGGCCCGCCGACCCCGGCCGAAGTCTGCGCGACCCAGGCCAGATCCAGATCCGGGTCGGGCGCCAGATCGCCCCAGTGCAGGCGGTAGGCGTATTCGACCATCTCGCCCGGCACGATCTCGGCATCGGGCACCCAGAACACGCCGATGTTGTCGTGCACCTCCAGCTCGGTCGGGATCTCGAACAGCCGCACGGCACCGCTGCCCCAGTCGCCCATCGTCTCCACGTCGAGCGAGGGGCGCAGCTCGTAACGGGCCTCGGCATCTTCGAACTGATCGAACCGGCGGCTGCGCTGGTGCAGGCCGAAGCGGCGCGGGTTGGTTTCGGCGAAGTAGGAGGAGGCCAGAACCTCCGGGTTGTTCAACGCGCGCCAGATCACGTCGCCATCCGCGCGTTCGATGCGCAGCCCGTCCGAATCGTGCACCTGCGGGCGGAAATCGTCGAACCCGGCACGGTTCACGCCGCCGAACAGGAACATCGAGACCAGCGGCGCGATGCCGAGCTGGGTGACGGTATCGCGAAAGAACAGCCGCGCCGTGACCTCCACCACCGTGGTGGGACCGGGGCGGATGACGAACTGGTAGGCGCCGGCGACTCGCGCGGAATCGAGCGACGCCCAGACCGTGATCTGCGACGCCCCCGGCGCCGGGCGCTCGACCCAGAATTCCGAAAAACGCGGAAACTCCTCCGGCATCGGCAGCACCGAATCGAGCGCGAGGCCGCGCGCCGAAAGGCCGTAGCGGTTGCCCGCGCCGAGCGCGCGGAAATAGCTGGCGCCGAGGAAGGAGATCACCTCGTCCTGCAGATCGGACTGGTTGAGCGGCCAGGTGAGCTTGATCCCCGCCACGCCGGGCAGGGTGAAATCCTCAGGCAATTCCACCGACATGCCGCCCCGATACTCGAAATCGCGCGTGCGGAAGCTGAGCGGGCGCGCCGTGCCCTCGTGAACCTCGTGCAGGGACACGGGCCGGTCGAACAGCCAGCCGGTGTGGAAGGGCTGCACCTGCCAGCCGGGCGTGTCGCTGGCAAAGGCCGCGCGGTCGGGCCGAAAGGCGATGCGCTGGTAGTCGTCGTAATCCAGTTCCGCCAGCACCGGGTCGGGCTCGGGCGGCTCGGGGTCGGCGGAGCCGGCGCGCTGGCGGGCTTGGTCGGTCAGCACGTCGAAGCTGAACGGCGTGGCGGCCGGCGCCGCCTCCTGCGCCAGCATCGGCGCCACACCCGAAAGAAGCGCAAGGGCGGACCCGGTGGCCAGAAGCGAACGGCGGGACAACGCGGACACGGGCATGAACGAGACCTTCGGGCGGGAAAAACGGTGCGGTACGCACGACTTCTATGTCGGGCTTCGCTGCGCTGCCATGCTGCAGTTGCATTCATCGCGCGCGGCATGCGGGCACACGCGGGTTCTTGCCGATGCCGCCATCAGGTCGAGGCGAAGCCTTGCGCGAAGGTCTGCGCGCCGGCTTGGGCGGATAACCGCAGGTCAGAGGCCGAAGTGCCGGAGTCTGCCTGGGCAAACGAGGGTTCGCCATGAGTCCCAGGAGTGATTTCGGAAACGGATGGCGGGAACCGGCGCTGCGATCAGATCATCGACGAGGGCGCGCGCCTCGGGCCTGTCGGATGCGGATCTGCGGGAGATAAAGGGCGCAAGTGCCGGAAAACTGTCGTTTGCAATCACTACGTTCTGAACTGACGGCACTCACGCGCCCCTCGCTTATAGGGCGCGAAGGTCCGGGCTGTGAACCTGTCTGTTTGGGCAGGTTGCCGATGTGGGATGCCGACAATCGCCGCGCAGTCCGGGTATTGTTCGCCATCTGGCAACGTAACCGCGAATCGCGATCCGCCGCAGGCGTGCGGCGTCACCCCCGCGCCTCGGCCCCCAGCGCGGCCGTCAGCTCTGCTGCCGCGCGGGCCACCGCCTCGGCCAGAAGCGGCATCTTCAGCGCCGAGATCCGCCCGGCCGGGCCCGATACCGACAGGCCCGCCACCGCCTCGCCCGTCCAGTCGAAGACGGCGGCGGCGATGCAGCGCATGCCTTCGGTCTTTTCTTCGTCGTCCAGCGCATACCCGCGCGCGCGGGTTTCCTGAAGGTCGGCGCGCAGATCGCCCGGATCGGTCAGCGTGCGGCCGGTGAACCGGTCGAGCGGCGCGGTGGCGATGTAGCGCGACAGCCGGTCGTCGGTCATCTGCGCCAGAAGCGCCTTGCCGATGCCCGAGGCATGCATCGGCGACAGCGTTCCGGGCGGAAAGAAGGCGCGGATCGAGGCGTGGCTTTCGACCTGGCTGACGAACAGCACATGGGTTTCGCGCGCGATGCCGAGGTTGGCGGTTTCCCCCGTCGCCTCCATCAGCCGGCGCAGGATCGGCCGCGCGCGGTCCACGACCGAGGTGCGGCGCAGGTAGCGCGCGCCGATCACGAAGGCGCGCGGCCCGATGTGCCACAGCTGCACGGTGGCGTCGAACTCCACCAGCCCGCGCGCCTCCAGCGTGGTCAGGATGCGGTAGATCGTGGCCGGCGACTGGTCGGTGTCGGCGGCAAGCTCCGACAACGTGGCGCCCGATGTGCCCGACAGATGCTCGAACACGGCCATCGCGCGGTCGAGCGACTTGATCGTGTTCTGGTCGGTCTTGTCGTCCCAAGCCTTGGGCCTGCCCCGGCCGCGCGGCGGCACCGGGTTGGGGATCTTGGCGGGGGCATCGTCACGCATCGGGGCCTCGCTGCAGTGCGGTGAAAAACGCTTTCACCAGGTGAAAAATATCAAGTCTCTGAACTACAAGGATTTCGCCGCACACTAGCATTTTTGAAAAACGATTTCAAAAAAATTGTGCGCCGCCGGCCATCGGGCTAGTGTGATCGGCGAGAGATGAGGAGAGACCCAGATGAGCCTGCAGAACCCGGTTTTCATTCCCGGCCCCACGAACATGCCCGAAAGCCTGCGCCGGGCCTGCGACATGCCCACGATCGACCACCGCTCGAGCCTGTTCAAGGACATCCTGCACCCCGCCCGCGACGGCGTGCGCCGCGTGCTGAAATCCGCCGAGGCCGAGGTGTTCATCTTTCCCTCCACCGGCACCGGCGGCTGGGAGACGGCGATCACCAACACCCTGTCGCCCGGCGACACCGTGCTGGCGGCGCGCAACGGCATGTTCTCGCAAAAATGGATCGACATGTGCCAGCGCCACGGTCTGACGGTCGAGATCGTCGACACCGCCTGGGGCGAAGGCATCGACACCGCGCGGTTCGAGGAGATCCTGACCGCCGACGGCGCGCACAGGATCAAGGCGGTGCTCGCCACCCACAACGAGACCGCGACCGGCGTGAAATCCGACATCGCGGGCGTCCGCCGCGCGATGGATGCGGCGGGGCATCCGGCGCTGCTGTTCGTGGACGGTGTCAGCTCCATCGGCTCCATGCCGTTCGAGTTCGACGGCTGGAAGATCGACGTCGCCGTCACCGGCTCGCAGAAGGGCTTCATGCTGCCCGCCGGGCTCGGCATCGCGGCCTTCTCGGCCAGGGCGATGGAGGCAGCGAAGACCGGTGGCCTGCCGCGCACCTATTTCGACATCCACGACATGGCGAAGGGATACGCCGCCAACGCCTACCCCTACACCCCCGCCGTCGGGCTGCTGAACGGGCTGAAACTGGCCTCGGAAATGCTGCTGGAAGAGGGGCTGGAGACCGTCTTTGCCCGCCACACCCGCATCGCCACCGGCGTGCGCGCGGCTGTCGACGCCTGGGGCCTGCAGCTTTGCGCCGCGCGCCCGGCGCTCTGGTCCGACACGGTCAGCGCGATCCGCACGCCCGAAGGGTTCGATGCCGCGCGCATCGTCACCCACGCCAGCACCCGCTACGGGGTCGCGTTCGGCGCGGGCCTCGGCCAGGTCGCGGGCAAGGTGTTCCGCATCGGGCACCTGGGCAGCCTGACCGACGTGATGATGCTGAGCGGCCTCGCCACGGCGGAAATGGTGATGGCGGATCTGGGCCTCGACATCCGCCTCGGCTCCGGCGTCGCCGCCGCGCAGGAGGTCTATCGCAACACAGCAGCGACCGTCGCGCTTGCGGCTGAATGATCGGAGGTCACGATGAAAGACGCTGTTGACGGCCCCATCCCCGGTTTCGACGACGTGATCGCCGCGCATGACCGGATCGCGCCGTATATCCACCGGACGCCGGTCCTGACCTCGGCCTACATGAACGAGCTGACCGGGGCGGACCTGTTCTTCAAATGCGAGAACTTCCAGAAGGCCGGCGCCTTCAAGGTCCGCGGCGCGTGCAACGCGGTCTTCGGGTTGAGCGATGCGCAGGCCGCGAAGGGCGTGGCGACCCACAGCTCGGGCAACCACGCGCTGTCCCTGTCCTACGCCGCCGGTCGGCGCGGCATCCCCTGCCATGTCGTCATGCCCCGCACCGCCCCCGAGGCGAAGAAGGCCGCGGTGCGCGGCTATGGCGGCATCATCACCGAATGCGAGCCCTCAACCACCTCGCGCGAGGCGGTGTTTGCCGAGGTGCACGCGGCCACCGGGGCCGATTTCGTGCATCCCTACAACGACCCACGCGTGATCGCGGGCCAGGCGACCTGTTCGCGCGAGATGCTCGACCAGGTGGAGGGGCTGGACGCGGTGATCGCCCCCATCGGCGGCGGCGGCATGGTGTCGGGCTGCTGCCTGACGCTGTCCCACCTCGCGCCGAAGATGGAGATCTACGCCGCCGAGCCGGAACAGGCCGATGACGCCTACCGCAGCTTCAAGGCCGGCCACATCATCGCCGACGATGCGCCCGTGACCATCGCAGACGGGCTGAAGGTGCCCTTGAAGGAGAACACCTGGCACTTCGTCTCCCGCTACGTCACCGACATCCTGACCGCGTCGGAGGACGAGATAGTTGCCGCGATGAAGCTGACCTGGCAGCGGATGAAGATCGTGATGGAGCCGTCCTGCGCCGTGCCGCTGGCGACGATCCTGAAGAACCCGGACGTGTTCCGCGGCAAGCGCGTCGGCGTGATCATCACCGGCGGCAACGTCGATCTGGATAAACTGCCCTGGATGTAAGGCGGCAAAAGGTGGGTTTCACCCACCCTACGCCGACATCGAACCAATCGTAGGGTGGGTGAAACCCACCATCACCACCCCAACCGGAGAACCACCATGAAAGACGTGACCGACATCGACAGCCTCGAGGTAGGCTACGACATCCCCGCCCTGCCCGGCATGGACGAGGCGGATATCCAGACGCCGTGCCTGATCCTCGATCTCGACGCGCTGGAGCGCAACATCAAGAAGATGGGTGACTACGCGTGCGCACACGGGATGCGCCACCGGGTGCATGGCAAGATGCACAAGTCGGTCGATGTCGCGCTGCTGCAGGAAAAGCTGGGCGGCGCCGTCGGCGTCTGCTGCCAGAAGGTCAGCGAGGCCGAGGTCTTCGCCCGCGGCGGCATCAAGGACGTGCTGGTGTCGAACCAGGTGCGCGATGCGGCCAAGATCGACCGGCTGGCGCGCCTGCCCAAGCTGGGCGCGCGCACGATCTGCTGCGTCGACGACCTTGCCAATGTCGCCGACCTGTCGGCGGCGGCGGTGAAGCACGGCACCGAGATCGAATGCCTGGTGGAGATCGACTGCGGCGCCGGCCGCTGCGGCGTGACGACGACGCCGGCGGTGGTGGAAATCGCCAAGGCGATCGACGCGGCGCCGGGCCTCAAGTTTTCGGGCATCCAGGCCTACCAGGGCGCGATGCAGCACCTCGACAGCTACGACGAGCGCAAGGCCAAGATCGACCTCGCCGTGGCGCAGGTGAAGGACGCGGTCGACACGCTGAAGGCCGAGGGGATCGACTGCGACATCGTCGGCGGCGGCGGCACGGGCTCGTATTATTTCGAGAGCACGAGCGGCGTCTACAACGAACTTCAGTGCGGGTCCTACGCCTTCATGGATGCCGATTACGGCCGCATCCTCGACAAGGACGGAAAGCGGATCGACCAGGGCGAGTGGGAGAACGCGCTGTTCATCCTGACGAGCGTGATGAGCCACGCCAAGGCCGACAAGGCCATCGTCGACGCGGGCCTCAAGGCGCAGTCGGTGGACAGCGGGCTGCCGGTGATCTTCGGGCGCACGGATGTCAAATATGTGAAATGTTCCGACGAGCATGGCGTGGTTTCGGACCCTGACGGGGTTCTGAAAGTGAATGACAAGCTGCGGCTGGTGCCCGGCCATTGCGACCCGACCTGCAATGTCCACGACTGGTATGTCGGCGTGCGCGGCGGCAAGGTGGAGGTGGTCTGGCCCGTCTCGGCGCGCGGCAAGGCCTACTGATGAAGGACGGCAAGGCACAAGCCCATGAGCTTGCGATCGTCCCCGAGGGGATGATCGCCGACCTGTTGACGCGGCAGTCGGCCTTCGACGCCGTGGAACAGGTCTTCGCCGCCATGGCGCGGGGCGAGGCGGTGAATTTCCCCGTCGTGCGCGAGGCGCTGGGGCACGAGGAGGCGCTCTACGGCTTCAAGGGCGGGTTCGACGCGGCGGGCGGCGTGCTGGGGCTGAAGGCCGGCGGCTACTGGCCCCACAACCTGGAGCGGCGGGGGCTGATCAACCACCAGTCGACCGTGTTCCTGTTCGACCCGGACACGGGCCGGGTGAGCGCCATGGTGGGCGGCAACCTGCTCACGGCGCTGCGCACGGCCGCGGCGTCCTCGGTGTCGATCCGGCATCTGGCGCGCAAGGATGCGAAGGTGCTCGGCATGGTCGGCGCCGGCCACCAGGCGAAGTTCCAACTGCGCGCCGCGCTGGAGACGCAGGGATTCGAGAAGGTCATCGGCTGGAACCTGCACCCCGAGATGCTGCCGGGGCTGGCCGCGGTGGCCGAGGAGATGGGCGTGCCGTTCCAGGCGGTGGAGCTGCCGGGGCTGGCCGAGGCGGATGTGATCATCACCATCACCTCCAGCTTCGCGCCGTCGCTGATGGCGGCGCATGTTTCGCCCGGAACGCATCTGGCCTGCATGGGCACCGACACCAGGGGCAAGCAGGAGGTCGAGGCGGCGCTGCTGGCCAAGGCAACGGTTTTCACCGACGAGGTGGCGCAATCCATCTCCATCGGCGAGGCCCAGCACGCGGTGGCGGCGGGTCTGATCGGAGCGGGTGACGTGACACCGGTGGGGGCGGTGATCAACGGCGTGCATCCGGGGCGAACCTCGGAGACGGAGATCACGCTTTTCGACGGCACCGGCGTGGGCCTGCAGGATCTGGCGGTGGCGGCGGCCATCGTCGAGGCTGCGGTGGCGCAGGGCATGGCGACGATCGTGCGACTGTGACGCGGCGCGCCCTGACCGGGCGCTCCCGCGGGTTCGGCCATCGCTGACGCGATGACCCTCACCGCTTGGGCCCGGCACCCGCGCAGGCGCGGGTGCGCCCGCGCCCTTGTCTGCGCCCGTGTCTGCGGCGGCGATGCCTGCGGGTGCTGTCGGAGCCTCCGGCGGGAGTTTTTTGGCCAAGATGAAGGGGGCGCGCGGCGCTCAGGCCCGCACGATGAAGGGCTGGGTGAACCAGTGTTCCTCGAGGTTTGCGCCGTCGCCGATGCGGTCGATGACGGCGAAAAGGCCGGGGGCGTGGAGGGGCGTCAGCACGCCGTGCCAGGTGTTGCGCGCGATGTTGACGCCCTGGCCGGGCGCAGTGCGAAAGGCGCGCGGGCGGCCCGGAGCGCCGCCGTCGTCGGGGGCGGTGACGACGAGGAACGGGTCGAAGGACATCGGCACGAAGGCCTGGCTGCCGAGCGGGTGGCGTTCCACCATCTCGAGCCGGCAGGGCAGCGCGCGGATCTCGGACCGGAAGAGGCTGACGCCGACGCGCCCATCGACGATGTCGAGCCGCGCGCGGTCGTGCCAGCGGCCGCACAGCCCCTGGTTGATGAGCCGGTCGGGCGCACCCTCCGCCTCCAGCACCTCGCCGAACGGGGCGAAGGCTCCGGCGGTCAGCGGTTCGATGACGATTTCGGCGGTCATCGCAGCTTTTCCATCAGGCGCAGTTCGGCGATGCGTTCGACCTGGCGGCAGGCCTCGGCGACTTCCGCCGCGTGCGGCTGTGCGAGGCGGCGCTCGAAGGCGTCGAGGATCGAGGCCCTGGTGTTGTCGCGCACCGCGATGATGAAGGGGAAGCCGAACTTGGCCGTGTAGGCGCTGTTGAGCGCGGTGAACCGTTCGCGGTCCGCATCGCTCAGCGCGTCGAGGCCGGCACTGGCCTGTTCCGCGGTGCTTTCGGGGGTGAGGCGCCGGGCGGCGGCCAGTTTGCCGGCAAGATCGGGGTGGGCGCGCAGCACGCCAAGCCGCTCCGCCTCGGGGGCGGTGCGAAAGATGCGGGCCAGGGCCGCATGGACGCCGCGGGCGCTGTCATGGGCGGGGCCAAGTTCCAGCGCGTGGGCGCGTTCGGCGATCCAGGGCGAATGCTCGAAGATGCCGCCGAATTCCGCCACGAAGGCGTCGCGGTCCATCTCCGACGGGCGGATTCGGGTCGGCGCGGGATGGGTCGCGGCCCAGTGCTCGGCGATCTGGAGCCGGGTGGCGAACCAGACGCCGTCATGCCCCGCCATGTGGTCGAGCGCGCGCCGCAGCGCCTGCGCCCGGCCCGGGCGGCCGGCAAGGCGGCAGTGCAGGCCGATGGACATCATCGCGGGTCGACCCGCCTGCCCTTCCGCATAGAGGCAGTCGAAGCTGTCTTGCATGTACCGCTCGAACTGCGCGCCTTCGGTGAAGCCCGCCTGGATGGCGAAGCGCATGTCGTTCACGTCGAGCGTGTAGGGCACGATCAGCTGGTCGTGGCCGTCGAGGCGCCGCCAATGGGGCAGGTCGTCGGAATAGTCGTCGGAGACGTAGGCGAACTGCCCGGTCCCGGCCGCCAGCCGCACCGTGTTCATCGAACAGCGCCCGGTGTACCAGCCGCGCGGGGGGGCGCCGGTCACCTCCGCGTGCAGGCGGATCGCCTCGAGGATCTGCGCGCGTTCCTCCGCCTCGGGCATGTCGCGATGTTCCACCCATTTCAGGCCGTGGCTTGCGATCTCCCAGCCCGCGTCCGTCATCGCGGCGACCTGTTCGGGGGCGCGGGCCAGCGCCGTGGCCACGCCGAAGACCGTGACCGGCAGGTCGCGCAGCATCCGGTGCAGGCGCCAGAACCCGGCCCGCGCGCCGTATTCGTAGAGCGATTCCATGTTCCAGTGCCGCTGCCCTGGCCAGGGGGCGGCGCCGGTGATCTCGGACAGGAACGCCTCCGACGCCGCGTCGTCGTGAAGGATGTTGTTCTCGCCCCCTTCCTCGTAGTTCAGCACGATCTGGACGGCGATCTTCGCGCCGCCGGGCCAGCGCGGGTCGGGGGGCGTGGGGCCGTGGCCGGTCATGTCTCGGGGGTATCGGTGCATCGCTGCGGGCCTCCGTGGTTGCGCGTGCAGGCTTGTCCACCCGACGGGGGCTTGCAAGGGGGCATGCCTTGCGAAAGGGTTGCGTGCGACCGAAGGAGGTGTGCGATGCCCGGTTTTCTGACGACCCATGTTCTCGACACCGCGCGGGGCTGCCCGGCGGAGGGGCTGCGGATCGTGCTCTACCGCGCGGCGGGCACATCGCATCGCAAGATCACCGAGATGATCACGAACATCGACGGGCGCACCGACACGCCGATCCTGCCCCATGACGCCTTCAACCCTGGCACCTACGAGCTGATCTTCCATGCCGGCGACTACCTGCGCGCGACGGGGCAATCGGGGGCGGAGCCCCTGTTTCTCGACCAGGTGCCGATCCGCTTCGGGATGGCGCTGGAGGATCACTACCATGTGCCGCTGCTGCTGTCGCCCTACGGCTATGCGACCTACCGGGGCAGCTGAGCCGGGCGATAGGCGGAACCTATCCGTTTGCGGCAAACCTGACGTCACGTCCAATCGCTTTTCGTTTCCCGGATGCCGCGAACTGCGCTAGCGTTTCGTGACAGTGCAGTGACATGAGAGGGGAGGCTCATGGACCATCCGGACCGGCCGTGGACGGCGTTCTACCCGGCGGGCGCGCGTGTCGACATTCCGGCACCCGCCTATCGCAACCTTGCCGACATGATCCGGTCCGTGGCCGACACCTACGGCCGCGCCCCTGCCTTCACGTGCTGCCTGCCCAACGGCATGAACGGCACGCTCAGCTTCTCGCAGGTCGACGAGATGTCGGACGCGATGGCGGTCTACCTGCGCGAGGTGGCGGGGCTCAGGCAGGGCGACCGGGTGGCGGTGCAGATGCCCAACGGCTTGTCCTTTCCGGTGGCGGCCTTCGGCGTGCTCAAGGCGGGCTGCGTGCTGGTCAACGTCAACCCGCTCTACACCTCGGACGAGATGGCCAGGCAATTCGCCGATGCCGAACCCCATGCGCTGATCATCGTCGACATGTTCGCCGACAAGATACCGGCGGCGACCGCGGGCCATCCGATCCCCAACATCATCGTGACGCGGGTGGCGGAGTTCCTGCCGGCGATGCCGCGCGGCATCGTGGGGCTGGTGCAAAAGCACTGGGACCGGTCGGTGAAGCCCATCGAGCTTGCGCATATCCGCCTGCCGGATGCGCTGGCATCGGGGCGCGCGCGGGCCGCGCGGGACCGGGTCGAGGTCGATGCCTATCACCAGAGCGTCACGGGCGATGACGTGGCCGTGCTGCAATACACCGGCGGCACGACGGGCGTGGCCAAGGGCGCGATGCTGACCCATGCCAACCTGATCGTGAACATGGAACAGACCATGGAACTGGTCGAGGGGCTGGAAAAGGGCCGCGAGGTGGCGCTGACCGCCCTGCCGCTCTACCACATCTTCGCCTTCACGGTGAACCTGCTGGGGTTTTACTGGCTGGGCGCGCGCAACGTGCTGATCCCGAACCCGCGGCCGCTGTCGAACCTCAAGCGGGCGTTCGAGAACTACAAGATCACCTGGATGAGCGGGGTGAACACGCTGTTCAACGGGCTGATGAACGAGGTCTGGTTCCAGGACACGCCGCCGCGGCACCTGAAATTCGCCAGCGCCGGTGGCATGGCACTGCAAAGCACCGTCGCGCAGCGATGGGAGGCGATGACGGGCCGCCCGCTGTTGCAGGGCTACGGGCTGACGGAAACCTCGCCGGTGCTGACCTTCAACCTGCTGGGCAAGACCCGCGAGGGCTCCATCGGCGTGCCCCTGCCCTCGACCGAGATCCGGTGCCTTGACGATGCAGGCCAGCCGGTGCCGCAAGGCGCGCCGGGCGAGATCGCGGCCAAGGGGCCGCAGGTGATGAAGGGCTATTGGCAGAAGCCCGAGGAGACGGCACAGGCGATGCTTGGCGACTGGTTCCTGACCGGCGACATCGGGGTGATCGACCCCGACGGCTACATCCGCATCGTCGACCGCAAGAAGGACATGATCGTGGTCTCGGGCTTCAACGTCTATCCCAACGAGGTGGAGGATGTGCTGGCCGCCCATCCCGGCGTGCTCGAGGTCGCGGTGATCGGCGTGCCCGACGACGCCACCGGCGAGGCGGTGAAGGCCTATGTCGTGAAGTCCGACCCCGGCGTGACGGCGGAGGCGCTGCGCGCCTATGCCAAGGAACATCTGACCGCCTACAAGGTGCCCAAGCGCGTGGAGTTCCGCGACGAGCTGCCGAAGTCGAACGTCGGCAAGATCCTGAGAAAAGACCTGCGCGCCGAGGTCATGGCGCAGATCGCGGCGGAGTGACGTAGATGGTCGGAGCCTTCGAGCAGGCGCTGCTGGCGCTGATGATCTTTGTCATCATGCTGGGCATGGGCGCGTCGCTGACACCGCGCGATTTCTGGCTGGCGCTCAAACGCCCCTACGGCCTGATGATCGGCGTGGTGTCGCAATACGGGATCATGCCGTTCCTCGGCTTTCTTCTCATCACGCTGCTGCCGCTGCCCCCGGCCATCGCGGTGGGCGTCTTGATCATGGCCTGCATGCCGGGCGGCACGACGTCGAACATATTCACCTATTTCTCCAAGGGCAACCTGGCGCTCTCGGTACTGATGACTGTCACCTCGACCGTCACCGGCGTGATCGTGATCCCGATCATCCTGGTGATCTACGCGACCGCCTTGCAGCTGGAGATCCCGCGCGAGAACATCATCGTCACGCTGATCTTGCTGCTCGTGCCCGTCGCCATCGGCATGGTGCTGCGCAAGCTCAACGCCAATGCCGGCGCGGTGACGGAGTTCATGGGCTCGCTTCTGGCGCTGGTGTTCATCGCCTTCATCGCCATCTCGTGGGTGCCGCGCAACTGGCAGTTCCTGCTGACGACGACGCCCGCCACCTATGTGGCCGCGATCGGTCTGGGCGTGTTCGGCATCGCCATCGGCTACGCCTTCGCCCGCGCCCTGAAGCTGCACCCGAGGAACGCGCGCACCGTGGCGCTGGAAACCGGCATCCAGAACGGGCCGCTGGCCATCGCCATCATCGCCTTCACCTTTTCGGGCGACGAGGCGCAGAGCTACATGGCGGTGCCGGCGCTCTATTCGCTGTTCATCGTCATCGTCTCGACGCTGGTGACGCTGGTGTTCCGCCGCGCCAACACGGCGGCCGAGCACAGGATGCCCGACGGGCTGCTGTAAGTGCCAGGAGGGTCATCCGCCCGGTTTTGTTGACGCTGGTAACATAGTCACCGACACGTCCCGGTTGCACGGGCTAGACCCGTCTCCAATCAAGGAGATCCGTCCCATGCAACACACGCCCGCCAAACCCGCCGATACCTGGTCGCCGCTCTACTTCCTCGCCTCAGTCGGCGCGGGCGGCCTGTCCGTCACCTTCTTCATGTACCTCATGCACTGGGTGCCGCACCCCGGCCGCACCGTTCCGGTGTTCGAGGACATCGCCGCGGCCCTGGCCACCGGCAACACGGCGCTGACCTTCGCCATCCTCGTGGCGCTGGCCGGCATCGCGGTCTTCGGCACGGCGAACCTGGCGCTGCTGGTCTGGAACCTGCGCAAGATGCGCGGCTTCGCGGCCTCGGACCAGGGCCGGGCGTTGGCCGGGTCCAACGCGCAGACGCAGATGATGGCGTTGCCGCTGGCGCTCGCCATGTCGATCAACGGCGCCTTCGTGCTCGGCCTCGTCTTCGTGCCCGGCCTGTGGTCGATCGTGGAATACCTGTTCCCGCTCGCCATGATCGCCTTTCTCGCCGTGGGCTGGCTTGCCATGCGGCAACTGGGCGGCTTCATCGCCCGCGTCACCGCCTCGGGCGGGTTCGACTGCGCCAAGAACAACTCCTTCGCGCAGATGCTGCCGGCCTTCGCCTTCGCCATGGCCGGTGTCGGCCTTGCCGCCCCCGCCGCGCTCAGCACCAATGCCACGGTCGCGGGCATCGCGCTGATCGTGTCGACATTCTTCCTCGTCACCGCCGTCCTGATCACCCTGGTGGGCCTGATCCTCGGGCTGCGCTCGATCATGGAAAACGGCGTGGCCGCCGAACAGGCGCCGACGCTGATGATGGTGGTGCCGATCACCACGATCCTCGCGATCCTGCTGCTGCGCCAGGCCCATGGCCTCGGGGTCAGCTTCGACTCCCACACCGAGGGCGCACAGACGATGATGATGCTGACGCGGCTCCTGTCGGTCGAGGTTCTGTTCGCAGCCTTCGGGCTCACGGTGCTGGCCGCCACCGGCTATGTCCGGCGCTTCCTGACCGGCGAGGCGATCAGCCCCGGCAACTACGCGCTGGTCTGCCCGCCCGTCGCCCTGTCCGTGCTCACCCATTTCTGGATCAACGCGGGCCTCGTGAACGCCGGCCTGATCGAGAAGTTCGGCGCCGCATACTGGGCCCTGACGGCGGTTGCGATCGCGTTGCAGGTCGGTGCCGTCGCCCTGATCGCCTTCCTGCACCTGCGCCACTTCCGCGCCCCGCGGGCGGTGGACTTGCGCACAGCCTGAGCTGTCACCACCGATGACTGAAGACGCGCGGCCGCCAAGGCCGCGCGTTTTCGTTCGGGGTCGGCTACACCCCGGCCATCAACACATCCAAGGCCCGCGTGATCTGATCCGCCTGGCCCGCGACGCTTCCGGTTCGCCGCAGGGCCGACCGGCGCACGGCGGCGATGAGCCTTGTCGCCAGCACAAGCTCCCGATCTGCATGCAAGATCATGGGGTTCAGCTGCGCGACCGCCGGATAGTCGGGGAGAAGCGGGATGACCACGACCGCGGGATCAGGCGGCAACAGCCCGCTTTCGACCACGGCCATGGAAACGCCGCGGTACTCGGCCACATCAAAGCGCCTCAGCGCGTCCATGAGGCGCCGCCCGGAGCGGCGATGATCTCGGCCAGCGGGTGGCCGTTGCGGTCATGCCAGTCTGCCTGCGCGGCGAAGGCTTCGGCGTTTTCCTCGAGCCACCGGCGCCGACGGCCCTCGGCCACGGCAAGCTGAAGCGCCTGATCGGCCACCGCCGAGACGTTGATCCCGAGGTCGCGCGCGGCATCGAGCGCGGCCGCGTCGAGGCTCAGCGATGTCTTGCGTCTGGCGGTAGCAGTCACAACTTCTTCTCCTCCCATACCGCAACGATATACCGTCAATTTGGCTGCATCAAGCAGCCGCTTTTCCCGGCAGCCACCGAACCCGCGCGGCAGGCATGGACCGGTTGGCACGCGCCATGCTACGCCACGCGCAGGGCAACACGAACACGCCGCCGCAAGGGCTGCACCGGGCATGAAACATCTCAAACCCACCTCAAAGCACGGCACCGTCATGGCCGTGTCGATGATGAAGGACGAGGCGCCGTTCCTTCTGGAATGGGTGGCTCATCACCTTGCGGTCGGCTTCACCGACATCCTCGTCTACACCAACGACTGTTCCGACGGCACCGACGAGATGCTGATGCGGCTCGAGGAACTGGGGCTGGGCCACCACCGCCGCAACGAGATCCCCGAGGGGATCAAGCCGCAGCCCTCGGCGCTGAACCATGCCCAGAACGAGCCTCTCGTCGGCGCCGCCGACTGGGTGCTGGTCTTCGACGCGGACGAGTTCCTGAGCGTCAACCACCCCTCGGGCACGCTCGAGGGGATGCTCGACGACACGGTGGCGCGCGGCGGCACGGGCGTGGTCATCACCTGGCGCATCTTCGGCTCGGGCGGCGTCGTGGACTGGTCGCGCGCCCCGGTGACCGAACAATACACCCGCGCCGCACCGCCGCTCTGGAACAAGGGCTGGGGCGTCAAGACGCTGTTCAGGTTCGACCCGGAGTACTGGAAACTCGGCATCCACCGCCCGTCGATCAAGAACAAGCATCTGGAAACCGGGTTTCCCGACACGGTGCACTGGCTCAACGGGTCGGGCCTGCCGATGGAGGATTACTTCAAGTTCCGCGGCTGGCGTTCGATCCGGCGCACCATCGGCTACGACTGGGCGCAGATGAACCATTACGCGGTGAAATCGGTCGACAGCTACGCGGTGCGCAAGTTCCGCGGCAACGTGAACAACAAGAAGGACAAGTACAACGCCGATTACTGGGCGCTGCAAGACCGCAACGAGGTGGAGGATCGCGCCATCCTGCGCCATGCCCCGGACCGCGCCCGCATCATGGCGGAGCTGCTGCAAGACCCGGTACTGAACCGGCTGCATGTCGCGGCGCTGGACCGGGTCGAGGCGCGGCTCGACGACTACCGCAAGACGCCCGCCTATCAGGAGCTGCGCGACGGGCTGATCGCGGCGTCGCAGGTGCCGATCACAGATGTCGAGGCGAAACCGCCCAAGGCGCGCGACCCCGAAAAGATCGCCGCCCTGATGAGCGAGGTGGAACAGAAATCCCAAGCTCGCCCGAAGGAGGAGCGGCGCACCGAAACCGTGCCGGGCTGGGCGGCCGAGGGCGGCGATCCCTACATGCCGCCGCCCCTCGACCTGAGCCACGATATTCCCTGCGACTGGGTGCCCAACCACGAGATCGCGCTGCCCGCCGATGCCCGCGTCTTCCGCCCCGAAGCGCTCAGCGCCATCGTCGCGGGAAGGTTCGAGCGGCGCCACGCGCGCAACATCCCCGCCTATCTGGACGGCTGCGCGCGGGTGCTGGAGATCGGGGCCGGCGTGGGCTTCCTGCCGATCCGCGTGGTCCAGACCTCGCAGGGCGTGACGGTCATGGCGCAAGACGGCCGGGCGGAACTGGTGGCGCTGGGGCAGGAGATCGCCCGACGGGCCGGGATCGAGGATAGGTCGCGGCTGACATGGTCGGACGGGCCGCTGCGGCTCGCCGCCGACCGGGGGGCCGAGGCCGGGGGGCTTGCCGCGTGTCTGCGCGATTTCCGCCCGGTGGCGCTGCGCCTGACGCGCGCCGCCGAGGTGCCGCCCGAGGTGCTGGCGGCGCAGGATCTGGGCGCGGTGCGGCGCGTGCTGATGCCCTTCGTCTCCGACGATCAGGCGGGGCAGTTGCGCGCCGGTTACGGGCCGGTGCTGGCCGCCCTGGGCTTTGCCGAGGACGCGGAGCGCGCCGGGGGCGGCAGCCTGCAATTCGACCGGCCCTGACCATGACAGGGGGCGTGACGCGACGCATGCGCAGGCCTAACGTGGTGCGACACAGGCGGAGAGACATGTGACCGACGACGCCAATCCAGAGACACCGATCGCAGGCCATGGCGTGATCGTGCGCGCCAGCAACGGCGCGGTCATCCGCTACGACCCCACCGGCCTGGTGATGCGGCTGAGCGACCGGGTGATCGCGGATATCGCGCTGCGACTGGGGCAGACGGCGGATGCGGGGCCCGAGATGCGCCCGAAGGCGCACCCTGCCGAAGCGGTTGATACCGACGCGCTGCTGGACGGCATCGACGCCTGGGGCGTGGCGCAAGAAGGCGACTGGCTCCGCTTCACCGCGCGGATGCCCGGCGCGCAGGGCATCCGCGGCTTCCGGCGCCACGTCGACGGCGGCGCGATCCTGGGCGACGGGCCGGGGGCGGTGCTGGGCATCCTGGGCCTCGGCGGGCCGCGCGCGGCGTTGGCCACACCCGGCGCGCCGGCGTTTGCCTACCATATCGTCGCGCCCGAGGATGACATCGGCGCCGTCGGCATGGCCGGGATCGAAACCGCGCCCGAGACCGACCGGCTGGAGCCGCTGCGCGAATGCCCGCTGGCGGCGCTGGTGGCCGAAACCATCCTGCACTGGCAGATCGACAAGATCGCCCCCCTGCCCCTGATCGTCGCGCGGGTGGAAACCGACGCCTCGGCCAGCGCCGCCGATCTGGCCAAGGGCCGCGCGGTCGAGAACCTGATCGTGGCGGCCGCGAACCTCAAGGCCGCCGCCGCCCGGATGGGCAAGCGCGCGAAACTGCTGGCCGTCTGCCTCGACTACGCGCTGGAGCATGTGACCGGCGATGCTGTGGCCTACCGCGACGGGATGCTGGCGGCGATGACCCGGATCGAGGCGGGCCTCGGGGCGCTCGGCCATGACCAGCCGCTGTTCGTGGCGGTGTTCGAGGCCGGTCTCGACCCCGTCGGCGCCGCCCCGGTGCTGGAGGGCCAGTGGGAACTGGCTTGGAACCATGGCGATCACCGGCTGATCCACGCCGCGCCGTCGTACATGTTCGCGCGCGACCGCTTCGACCGCCCGACCGAGGCGGCGCGCCGCCAGATGGCCGAGATGACCGCCGCCGCCATCGCCGAGGGGCCGGACTGGCGCTGCCCGACGCTGTTCCTGGCGGAGCGGGAGACGGGCGCACCCGGCGTGATCCGCGTGACCGCGCAGGGCCTTGGCCCGCTGGTCATCGACGGCGACGCGCCCGCCGGTTTCACGCTGCTGGGCGATACGTCGGGTGCCATCATCACCGCGGTCGAGATCGCGCAGGACGACGCGCAGGCGATTCTGATCCGCTGCGACAGGCCACCCGCGGGCGCGGGTCTGCGGCTCGGCTATGCCGCGGGCATCGCCGGCGCGCTGCGCGACGGCTGGGAGATGGAGAGCCGCACCGGCACCCGTCTCCACCGCTGGGCCCTGCCCGCGATCCTGCCGGTGCACGCAGGCAAGACCGGGGGCCGCAATGCTTGAGCTGCCCGACACCCTGCCCCCCGGCGCGCTGTGCGACGCGGGCGCAGACCTGCTGGCCGATGCGCTGGCGGGTACCGGCGCGCTGTGGTGGGCCGGCGAGAGCCTGAGCGCGGACGCCACCGGCGCCGTCGCCGACTGGACCGACCGGCTGGCCGGGCATACCGCGCGGCCCACTGCGCCCAACACCGGCCGTGGCGTGATCGGCGTGGCGGGCGACATCACCGGCCTGCACTGCCGCGACGGCGTGCATTGCGGGCTGGTGGCCGAGGCGGTTGCGCCGGTGGCGGGCATTGTGACGCTGGCGGCGCGCTACCTGCCGCCCCATGGCACCGACGCCCGCACCATCGTGACCTACAACACCGGCGGCGCGGCGAAGAAATCGGACGGGGACAATTACCTCTACCTCTCCGAGGCCGAGGGCCTGCTGACCGTCAAGGATGACAAGGGGCTGGTCGACCTGTCGCTGCCCGCACCCGCCGGCGCTGCGCCGCGGCTGGTCATGGCGAGCCTTGCGGGCGAGCGTCTGGCGGTCGAGGTGCTGGGCGGCGTCCGGGCCGAGGCGCAGGCGCGCGGCCCGGTTCTGTCTGGCGCGGCGAGCCTGTTCATCGGCTGCCGCAACCAGCGCCCCGGCCTGACCAAGACGCTGGGCGGCGCGCTCATCGGCGACGTCTGGCTCTGGCCCGGCCGCGCGCTGCTGCTGTCGGAGGACGCGGCCGACCGCGCCGCGCTCATGGCGATGCGCCGCTTCCTGCTCTGGGCGGAGGAGGCGTGATGGCCTTCGACCCGGACGCCGTCGCGGGCGGCAACATCGTTGTCATCTGGGTCGACGACCTGATCGACGTCTTCACCTGGCGCGACACCTTCGGGGTCCGCATCCAGACGCCGAACCTCGACCGATTCATGGCCCGCGCCGCGCGCTTCACCAACGCCTATGCCACCGTGCCGCTCTGCGCGCCCTGCCGCGCCGAGGTTGCGACCGGCATCAGCCCGTTCCGTTCCGGGCTCGTCGATCTCAACCGGTTCTGGCGCGACGTCTATCGCCCGGAAAAGGCATGGCAATACGATCTGCGCCGGACGGGCTGGCACACTTTCACCACCGGCAAGGTGGACAGCAACTACCAGCCGATGCCCGAAGCCTACCGCCGCATCCTGTTCCATGAGGAACCGGCGGCGGAGGACAGCGGCCGCCGCTCGCGGGTGCACAGCTACCTGGACCGCGGGCCGGGGATCAAGGGGGTGAACCACCCCGATGACGACGGCGCGCAGGATGACCGGTTCTACGATTTCCAGGTCGCGCAGAACGCCATCGACTTCCTCGGCCGCGCCGACCCGGCCAGGCGGCACCTGATGCAGCTTGGCTTCAAGCACCCGCACTACAACCTGATCTGCCCGGATCGGTTCTACCAGATGTACGACCCCGCCGCGATCCGCTGGCCCTCGATCGCGCACGAGGCCGATTACCACGGTCCCCAGCCCGGCTTTGCCGTCTACGAGGCGGCCTATATCGCCAACGGCCCGTGGATTCCCGAAAAGGCGGGGGACGAGGCGTGGCGGCAGGTGGTGCGCGCCTATTTCGCCGCCATCAGCCACATGGATCACGAACTGGGCCGGTTCCTCGACGCGCTCGCGGCGTCGGCGCTGGCCGGGAACACGACGGTGGTGTTCTTCTCCGACAACGGCTTCAACCTCGGCAACCACGACAGTTTCCACAAGATGAGCCAGTGGGACAGTGCCGCCCATATCCCGCTGGGGATCTGGCACCCGGCGATGACGGCGGGCTACGAGATCGACCTGCCGGTGAGCCTGCACAACATTCCCAAGACGATCCTGGACCTCGCCGGCCTGCCGCCCCGCCCCGACTGGGTGTCGGGCCAGTCGCTGTTGCCGCTGATCGACGCGAGCTTCGGCAGCTACGACCGGCAATGGTCGCCCGTCACCTGCGTCTTCGGCACGCTGTCGGTGCGCCCCTCGGTCGAGGGGTACGCGCACCTGCGCTATTTCCGCTACCCAAACGGGGAGGAGCATGTCTACGACATCGTGGCCGACCCCGGCGAGACCGAGAACCTGGTGGCGAGCGCACCGCTGGAATTCCTGCGCGCCGAACTGGTCAAGGGCGCGCTGCGCCTTGGGCTCGACCTGCGGGGCCACGAGAACCCCGCCGATGGCGTCAACGCGATGATGGCGGTGGATGGCTCGGTGATCCTGGCGGGCGGGCGCGGGAACACCGACTACTGGGCCTATGGCGCGGATGCCGAAAAGATCCGCGCGGAAAAGGACGGCGGCATCGACACGCTGTGGTACATGGCCGGGCCGGACGAGTACGTCCTGCACTGCCCGCCGAACGTCGAGAAGATCCGCATCGCCACCGTGGTCAGCCGCGCCGAGGGGGACGGGCAGACCGGAAAGATCATCCGCATCGTCGCCCATCCCGACAGCCCGATCGAGTTCGAGACCTCGGAACGGGTGGAGGTCGACCTGCGCGGCTCGACCGGGGATGACGTGATGATCGGGCCGAAGCATGGCGCCGCCACCTTCCATGGCGGCGCCGGCAACGACCTGCTGATCGCGAAGGCCAAGCAGGCCAACCGGCGCCATGCCTTCTATGGCGAGGCCGGCAACGACACGCTCCATGGCGGGCCGGGGCGCGACACGCTGGACGGCGGCACCGGCGACGACGTGATCCACGGCAATGCCGGGCGCAACCACATCTACGGCGGGCATGGCAACGACGTGATCCATGATGGCGAGGGGGCGTCGACCATCGACACCGGTCCGGGGCGCAACCTGCTGGAGCTGGGGCTGGGAGACCATGAGGTGATCGTGGGCACCGGCGTGACCCGGATCGCGCCGCAGGCCGGGGCGAAGCGGTTTCGCATCAGTTGGGGCGGGGTGACGGTGATCGAGGGCTGGGACGCGGCCCAGGTCTATGACCTGTCGGGCTGGCCCGGCCCGCCGCAGGTGCAGGATACGGGCGCAGGGGTCTGGCGGCTGCGGCTGGGGCTTGGCGTGGTGGAGATCGCGGGCGTGCCCGAGGGGACGGACCTTGCGGCGCAGGTGGTGAGATGACCTTGGCCATTTGAGGTGTCCCACGCATGGGACAGGGGTCGGCGCACGCGATATCAAGGGGTTACAGAGAGGGTTTCACCGTTTGGCAAGATCCAGACTGCGGGAGGGGAGCATCCCTGCCCCGCTTCGCCGGTTCATCTTTCGGCGCGCGCGTTGCCTGTTCTTGCCCGATCATGCGCATATCTGGTACGCATGCTGCATCCCTACAGGAGACCCGCCCATGCGTGCCCGCGTGAACCTGTCCATCGACCAGGCCATCGTCGACGAGGCCAAATCGGCCGGCATCAACATGTCGCGCGTGGCGGAGGAAGCCATCGCCGCCGCCGCCAAGCTCGAGCGCAACCGGCGCTGGAACGAGGAAAACCGCGAGGCGCTGGAGGATTACAACCGCCATGTCGCTGAACACGGGTTATTACTGGAAAAGTATCGACTGTTCTGACCGTTGGCGCAATTCAGCATCTATCGCCTGTCCTCCGGCAGATTGGTCTGTGATATTCAATCCGACCTGATCGAGGCCGTAGGTACGCGGCTGGTCGTCCCTCTTGTGCCGCTTGCCGAGCTGACGCCCATGCCGTCGATCACGCCAGTCGTCGTCTTTGCCGAAACTCGCTGGGTGGTCGTCGTCCCGCAAATCGGCGCGGTTTCCGAAACGGCGCTACGAGCTCCCATCGGCACCCTCGCCCAGCACCGGGATGCGATCAAACGGGCCATCGACAACTTGATCGACGGCGTCTGAGCGCACCGCAAATCTGCAACAGAGGCTTCACCCTTCTGGGCAAAACCCTTTGCCTTGCAGGGCGAAATCGGGGACAACGGGCCCAAGCAAGACGCGGGCGAACCCGCGCCGTCATGAGCAGGAAAAGGGGCACGTCCCAGTGGAACTCAATCGCCGTCCCGTGGCTTCCCTCTGGATCGGGGACAAGCTGCAGTATCTCAACCAGCTGTGCCTCAAGTCGCATCTGCGCCATGGTCATCCGGTCACGCTCTACTGCACCGATGCTGTCACAAACGCCCCCGAAGGCGTCGAGGTGCGGCCCGCGACCGAGATCATGGACATCCCGATGGACATCGTCGAACAGACCTCGGCCAGCTTCCTGTCGAACGTCTTTCGCTACAAGATGATCCAGAAGACCGGCGCCATCTGGATCGACTGCGACGCGTTTTGCCACAAGCCCTTTCCCGACGACTGGGAATGGATATTTGCCGGCCACGGCATGCGCGGCGCGCTGAATTGCGGGGTCGTGGGCCTGCCGCAATCCTGTGCGTTGATGGACCAGTTGCTCGACTACTACGACAACCTGCCCGAGGCGCCGCCGTGGTGGAACAAGCAGCAGCGCAAGAAGCTGGACCGCCAGAAGGACGCGCCGCGCGCGGTGATGATCTACCGCACCGAGCGCACGGCCTTCGGCCCGCAGGCCTTCACCTGGTTCGCCCAGCAGACCGGTGATTACGAGCGCGCGATGACGCCCGATGCGCTCTACCCGGTGCCGTTCCAGCTCAACGACATCTTCTACGACCCCCATGGGCGGGTCGAGGGCTGGTTCACCGACGCAACCGTGTCGGTCCACCTCTACACCAATGGCACGAAGCCCTGGTGGCGCAAGAACGCGCCGCTGGAAAACTCCTACGCCTGGCGCATGTGCCAGGAGGTCGGCATAGATCCGTCGGCCGCGCTGGAAGAGTGATGCAGCAGCCGAGGCCCGACGCCATGCACCAGGCCGATGACCACCTCAGCTTCGATGCCGACGCGCCCACGACCTGGCGGCCGGAGGTGCACCGCGACGTGATCCTCGTGCCCTGGGGCGAGAACGAGCCCGGCGGCGCGCGGCGCGCGGCGGGGCTGTTCGATGCCGAAAGCCGGTTCATGCCCGAGGGTCACTGCTGGCGCTACCCCGGCGGGCCGATCACCGTGCCGCCCGTGCCCCCGGCCGAAACGGGCGAGGTGGAACGGTTGAGCGGGCGCTGGCTGTTCGGGGGGCTCTTCTACGGACATTTCGGGCATTTCCTGGTGGAAAGCACGGCGCGGCTCTGGGCCCATGACGCGGCCGGCGACATCGACGGCATCGTCTTCTACCCCAAGCAGCGCCTGACCCACGAGCGGCGGCTCTACCGGCACATGACCGGGTTCTTCGACCTCTGCGGGCTGGCGCAGCCCGAGATCCGCGCGCCGCAATCACCGGTGGTGATCGACGAGCTGATCATCCCGCCCCCGGGCTTCGGGATGACCGAGATGATGGCCGGCACCCCCGAGTTTCGCGCCTGGGCGCGCACCGACCTGGGCCGCGACATCGCCCCCGAGGGGGCCGAGGCGGTCTATGTCTCGCGCGCGCGGTTGCCCTCGAAGCGCGGCTCGATCCTGCTGGAGGACCGGCTCGAGGCGCTGATGGCCGAGGCGGGCTACACGATCTTTCACCCGCAGGAGGCGCCGATCGACCGGCAGATCGCCCAGTGGAAGGCCGCGCGCCGGATCGTCGGGCTGGACGGCTCGGCGCTGCATCTGGCCGCGATGGTCGCGCAGCCGGGCGCGCAGGTGGCGCTGATCAACCGCGGGCCGTCGCAGAACATCGAGGATTACATCCTGCAATTCCAGCGTTTCGCCGGCATCACGCCGCTGCGGGTCGAGGCGCTGGATGGGTACTACCACCCGGCCGGGCGCCGCGTGGTGAAGCGCGAAACCTACGCGACGCTGGATTTTCCGGCGGCGGGCGCGATGCTGGCCGAGGGCGGGTTCATCGCGTCGAGTGCGGGATGGACCGCGCCCGGCGCCGCGGAACTTGCCGCGGCGGTGACCGGGATCGAGGCGGAACTGGGCGAGGATCTGGCCCATCATCCCAACGACGGGGCGGAGTGATGGCCAGGGGCTTTGCCTGCGCCCTCACCCATGTGCGCCACGAGAGCTTTTTCCTCGAGAAATGGATCGCGCATTACGGGCCCATCGTCGGGCGCGAGAACCTTTACGTCGTCATCGACGGCGATGATTGGGAGCCCGCGGTCGACCTGTCCGGCATCCACACCGAGATCGTGCTCGACGCGCCGCGGCGGCGGATCAGGAACGACCGCTTCATGGCCAAGGAAATGTCGGTTCGCGCCAACGGCTTGCGCAAGCGCTACGAGCATGTGATCCGCGGCGATTGTGACGAATATGTCGTGATCGACCCCGAGGCCGGGCTCGACTGGCGGCAGGCGCTGGAGGAGCTGGGCGACGACGGCTATGTCTTCGCGCTCGGCATCGACGTGGTGCAGGCGCCGTCCGAAACCCGGCCCATCGACCGGGCGGCCCCGATCGTGGGGCAACGGCGGCACGGGTTCGTGGCCGATGTCTACACCAAGCCCTTCGTGATCTCGCGCTGGAACAACTGGGCCGGGGGGGCGCACCGGTTGCTGAACCGGCCGGTGAAGATGAGCGCGCATTTCATCCTGTTCCACATGGCGCTGGCCGACCAGGGCGTCGCCGAGGAACGGCTGGCCGCGCGCGGCGGCGCGGCGCAGCACGACAGTTTCATCTACCACCAGACCGACCGTCTGGCCGCCATCGCAAGCGACGGCCTGGCGGGCACGCTGCTGCCCTTCGACGAGGCGCGCGCCATCGCCCATGCGCAGTTCCCCGTCGAGCCGGACGGAAGCCCGGCCAAGCGGCCGCGCAGATCCACCGATCCGCGCGCGACCGACAAGGGCCTGCCGGTGGAGATCCCGACCCGTTTCGACGGGATGGTCTAGCGCCTTGGCCGCGCTGCCGCCCCTGACCGTCGCCACCATCGCGCGTGAGCCGCTGCCGGTTCTGCACCGCTTCGTGGCATGGCACCTGGCGCAAGGCGCGGCGCGGATCGTGATCTTTCTCGACGATCCGGGCGATCCCGCGCAGCACGCGCTGGCGGGCGATCCGCGGCTCGATCTTCGGCCCTGCACCCCCGCGCTGTGGGAGGCGCTCGGCGTCGCGCCCGAGGCGCGGTTCACCCGCCGCCAGCGCGCCGCGATGACCGCCGCCTACCGGGAGGTCGCGGCGGGCTGGGTGATGATCCTCGATGCCGACGAGCTGATGTGGATGCGTGGCCGCAGCCTGCCCGAGGCGCTGGCCACCCTGCCCGAGGCGGTGCCGACCCTGCGCATCCACAGCGCCGAGGAGGTCGGGCTGGCCGGCGGTGGCGCGGCGTTCCGCATGCCGGTGCCGCGCGCGACGGTCGACACGATCTACGGCGCCGACGCGCCGCTGTTTCGCCCCCGCTTCGGGCTGGTGGGTCACCCGGAGGGGAAATCCATCCATCGCGCCGGGCTGCGCGACATAAGGCTGAAGCTGCACTGGGCCGTCACGGCGGACGGTGCGCCGGTCGCGGGGCCGGTCTGGGGTGCGGCCGAGCAGGCGCATCTGCTGCACTATTTCGCCCCCGGCTACGACCGCTGGCGCGCCAAGATGGACTGGCGCGCGGGGGCGCATGGTTTTGCCGACCCGCTGAAGGCGCGGCTGGCCGAGATCGCGGCGCTGGACGATCCGGAGGCGGGCTACCGCGCGCTCTACGACCGGCTGCACAGCCTGACCGCCGCCGAGGAAGCGGCGCTCGACGCCGCCGGCGGGCTGTTGCGCGATGCCCCGCCGCTGCCCGGGGGCTGAGCCCGTGGCGCGGCATTCGCTTCTGTCGATGATGAAGGACGAGGGGCCGCGGCTGCTGGAATGGCTGGCCCATCACCGCCTGATCGGGTTCGACGCCGTATGGGTCTACACCAACGACTGCCGCGACGGCACCGACGCGATGCTCGACCGGCTGCAGGCGATGGGGCTGTGCCGTCACCTGCGCAACGCCGTGCCGCCGGGCCGGAAACCGCAGCCGCACGCCCTGAGCCTGGCCGAACGGAACGCGGACCTGCTGGCGACGGACTGGCTCCTCGTGATCGACGCCGATGAATTCCTGCATATCAAGACCGGCGACGGCACCCTGCCCGCGCTTCTGGCCGCCTGCCCCGCCGGCACCGCGGGCGTCGCGGCAGGCTGGCGGATGATGGGATCGAACGGCATCGAGGGCTGGTCGCCCGAGCCGATCCTGCCGCAGTTCACCCGCGGCGCGCCCGAGGGGTTTCGCAAGGGCTGGGGCGTCAAGACGCTGTTCCGCCCCTTCGCGGGGCTGAAGCTTGGCATCCACCGCCCGACGATCAAGGGCGCGAAGCGCGACCCCGCGCAGATGGCGGCGCTGACGGCGCAGGCATGGGTCAACGGCTCGGGCGTGCCGATGCCGCCGTCCTTCATGGCCGACGGCTGGCGCGGGTCGGCGGCGACGGTGGGCTACGGGCTGGCCGAGGTCGCGCATTTCGCCGTCCAGAGCCGGGAGGCCTACCTGCTGCGCGGCGACCGGGGCAACGTGAACCTGAAGCCGGACAAGTACGATGCCACCTATTTCGCCATGTTCGACCGCAACGAGGCGGCGCTGCCGGGCTTGTCGGCCTGGTCGGGCCGGATCGCGTCGCTGGTGGCGGACTGGCTCGAGGACAGGGATCTGCAGCGGCTGCATCGGGCCAGCATCGACTGGCATGCCACCCGTCTGGCGGAGCTGCGCGCCATGCCGGGGTTCGCCGCGCGGATGGCGGACCTGGAGCGCGCGGCGCAGGTGCCGATCGACGCGCTCGACCAGCTGCTGTTCGTGCAGCCGCTGGCGCCTGCGGGCAAGCGGCTGGTGGCCGAGATGCGGGCCAAGGGCGTGGCCGACGCGGTGATCGCGCGCACGATCGCCGCGCGTGTCGCCGAGCTTGAGACGCGGCGCGACGCGCGCGAGGCGGCGGAACTGCGCGCCATGGGCGTGACGCCCGCGAACGGGCTCTAGTTGGTCTTGTCGGGCGGCAGGATCGGAAGCGGCAGGATCTGGATACCTTCCTCGATCAGGGCGCGCGCCTCCTCCAGCTTCGCCTCGCCGTGGATCGGGCGATCCTCGGCCTCGCCCAGATGCATCGCGCGCGCCTCCTGCGCGAAGCGGCCACCGACATAGGTGGAAGATGTCGCCAGATGCTCCCGCAGGGCGCGCAGCATCTGCTCGGCCGGATGCGCGGGCTGGGACAACGGGCGGGCCGGCGGGGGAGCCTCGGGCGCGTCGGCGCCCGAGACGCGCGGGGCCATCAGCGCCTTGGTGACCTCGGTTCCGCCGCAGACCGCGCAGGACACGAGGCCCCTCTCCGCCAGCGCCTCAAAGGCACCGGCCGACTGGAACCAGCTGTCGAACCTGTGGCCCTGGCCACAATTGAGGGCGTATCGGATCATGATCGGGTTGACGTATAGGGTTTTTCGCGCCGTTCAACCATTGCGGTCATCGCAGCCGCGCCGGATCGAAGCCGGCGATGATCTGTTTCAGCTCCGGCTCGTCGACCAGTTGGGCGGCCTTCTTCTGGCTCATCCATTTCAGCTTGCGCTGGCCCGCCTCGGGAAAGACCTCGTCGCTGCGCGACACTTCCAGCGCGAAGACGAGGACGATGCAGGGCAGCGACAATTCCTCGTCCAGCCATTTGGAATAGGAGTAGAGGCCCAGCACATCGTCGTAGACGCGACCGCGGATGCCGGCCTCTTCCCAGGCTTCCTGCGCGGCGGCCTCGGACGGGCGCAACCCGTCGATCGGCCAGCCCTTGGGCACGATCCAGCGCCCGGTATCGAGCGAGGAGATCAGCAGCACCTCGAGCGCGCCCTTCTTCTTCAGCCGGTAGGGGAGCACGGCGAACTGCGTCCGCGTCTCGCGCTTCGCGGCGGCGGCAATGCGCAGGGGCGCCTGGATCGTGGGTTTGCGGGCCATGGAGATCGGGTATCGCATGCCGCACCCCGCATTGCCAAGCCCGGCTTGACGCGGGCTGCGGCGGCGATACCTGTGCCAAGATGCAATCGAGGGAGAGGCCAGATGCACCGCCGCAAGGTTATCGCGACACTTGCCGCCCTGTCGCTGGCCGCGCTGGCGCGCCCTGTGACGGCGCAGGGGCTATTCAGCTTCGACTCCATCGACGGCGGGCGCTACGACATGGCGGATTGGCGCGGGCGGCCGGTGCTGGTGGTCAACACCGCCTCTCTCTGCGCCTATACCGGGCAGTATGACGAGCTGCAGGCGTTGCACGAGGCGTACGGCCCGCGCGGGCTGGTGGTGCTGGCTGTGCCGTCCGACGATTTCCGGCAGGAGCTGGCCAGCGACGCGGCGGTGGCGGAGTTCTGCGCACTGAACTTCGACCTGACGCTGCCGATGACGGTGATCACCCCGGTGCGGGGCGCGGGGGCGCATCCGTTCTACCGCTGGCTTGCCGAGACCCACGGGTTCGTGCCGACATGGAATTTCAACAAGGTGCTGCTCGACGGCGACGGCCGTGTCGTGGACACGTTCGGATCGAACGCCCGCCCCACGGGCCCGCGCATCCGGGCCGCGATCGAGGCGCGGCTGGGCGCGTGAGCCTGCCCCTGTTCCTTGGCTCCGAGATCTATCGCGGATCGAGCTACGGCGACTGGCACCCGCTGCGGGTGCCGCGCGTGTCGACGGTGATGGACCTGTCGCGCGCCCTGGGCTGGCTGCCGCGCAACCAGTACCGCACCAGCCCCCGCGCCAAGCCGCAGGCGCTGACGATCTGGCACACGCCCGAGTATGTGACGGCCCTGGCCGAGGCCGAGGCCGATCAGGCGGTCAGCGACGCGGTGCGCGCGCGCCACGCCCTTGGCACGGTGTCGAACCCGGTCTACCCCGAGATGTTTCGTCGGCCCGCCACCGCCGCCGGCGCCTCGCTGCTGGCGGGCGACCTGCTGGCGCAGGGCGGCACCGTCTATCACCCCGGTGGCGGCACCCATCACGGGTTTCCCGACCGGGCGGGCGGGTTTTGCTACCTCAACGACCCGGTGCTGGCGATGCTGTCGCTGCGCCGGGCGGGGGCGGCGCGCATCGCCTATGTCGACATCGACGCGCACCATGCCGACGGGGTGGAGCATGGGTTTGCCGGCGATCCGCAGACGCTGCTGATCTCGGTGCACGAGGATCGGCGCTGGCCCTTCACCGGCGCGCTGGAGCAGGACGGCGGCGGCAACTGCCTGAACCTGCCGGTGCCGCGCGGGCTGAACGACACCGAGATGGCGGCGATCCGCGACCGGCTGATCGTGCCGGCGGTGGCGGACTTCGCGCCCGACGCGATCGTGCTGCAATGCGGGGCCGACGCGGTGAGCGAGGACCCGCTATCGCGGCTTTGCCTGTCGAACAACGCGCATTGGGCGATCGTGGCGGCGCTGATGGCTCTGGGGTGTCCGCGCCTGCTGGTGCTGGGTGGCGGCGGCTACAACCCGTGGTCTGTGGGGCGGCTCTGGACCGGGGTCTGGGCGACGCTGAACGGGTACGCCATTCCCGACCGTCTGCCGCACGACGCCGAGGCGGTGCTGCGCGACCTGCGCTGGGACAGGGCGACCGGCGGGCGCAATCCGCCCGCGGCATGGTTCACCACCTTGCGCGATGACCCGAGACCGGGGCCGGTGCGGGCCGAGGTCAGCGCGCGGCTGGCCCATCTGCTTGCCCGCCCGGCGGCGCGTGGAAACATACCCGAGCGTTACGCTCGGAATTGACATACCCGATTATTTTTGTCAGCTTTGAATCGAAACCCAGCGCAGCACAGGACCGGAGCGAGACATGAGCTTTCACGGACAGATGACCGAAACCCCCGACACCAGCCGCACCGCGCTGCCCCCGCGCAGCCTGCCGGTCTACGATGCCCGCCGCCTGACCGACGGCGAGGGCACGGCGATGATCGTTCTCGACGACAAGACCTACTGCCTACGCATCACCCGGGCGGGCAAGCTGATCTTGACGAAATAGGTGCGAACAACGGCGCGCCGTGCGGCAGGTTTGCCCGCAAGGCCGCCCCGTCCGGTGGATGGGAACGGGCGGACAGGTCATCGGGTGTTTCTTGCCGAAAACTCCGGCGCGTATTACATTGTATTCCAACGAGCGTGAAAGGAATACGATTTGGGCACGACACCGTATTCGATCCGTCTTGACGACGAGCTCAGGGCGTCGTTGGAGAGAGAAGCGGAAATCGAAGACCGTCCGCCTGCGCAGCTTGCGGTGCGGGCGATCCGAACGATGCTGGAAGCGAAGGCGGCAAAGCGGGCGGCCGTGGACTCTGCGCTCGGTGAAGCAGCTGAGGGGAGATTCATCTCGGCCGAGGCGATGAATGCCTGGATCGAGTCCTGGGATACCGAGGCCGAGCTTTCGGCACCGAAGGCTGACGTCACCCCCGACACCGAATGAAGATCGTCTTTCTCGAGAGTTCCGCTCGGGATATCCAGTGGTTCCGCTACTATTACCAGTCCGTTTTTCCGGAAGGCAGCGCAAAGGCTCGTGCCAGGTTGAGGGCCATCCAGGCGACGTTGGCTGCCAATCCTCAGGTTGGCCATCCCAGTGACGCGCGAGATACCGTGCGCGAGCTTCCGGTGCCGCGGACTCCCTTCACCATCATCTACCGCGTGACCCCGACCCGGATCGAAATCCTCAGGCTCTGGGACACCAGACAAGGCACCGATTACTGATGCCTATCGGGCTATGGCGCGTCAGCGCGCGAGGAGGCCGGGGCGAGGCCGCGTTCACCATTTTGCAAAAAAGGCCCCGCGACGGGGGCCTTTTCCGGTTCTTCGGCGCGATCACGCGATCTTGGGCAGAAGCTCGTCCAGGGACTTCTTGGCGTCGCCGTAGAACATCCGCGTGTTCTCCTTGAAGAACAGCGGGTTCTCGATGCCGGAATAGCCGGTGCCCTGCCCGCGCTTCGACACGAACACCTGCTTGGCCTTCCACACCTCCAGCACCGGCATGCCGGCGATGGGGCTGTTCGGGTCGTCCTGCGCGGCCGGGTTCACGATGTCGTTCGAGCCGATGACGATCACCACGTCGGTCGACGGGAAATCCTCGTTGATCTCGTCCATCTCCAGCACGATGTCATAAGGCACCTTGGCCTCGGCCAGGAGCACGTTCATGTGCCCCGGCAGGCGCCCGGCGACGGGGTGGATGGCGAAGCGCACGGTCTTGCCCGCCGCGCGCAGCTTGCGGGTCAGTTCCGACACCGATTGCTGGGCCTGCGCCACCGCCATGCCGTAGCCCGGCACGATGACCACGCTGTCGGCCTCGTTCAGCGCGGTGGCGACACCGTCGGCGTCGATGGCGATCTGTTCGCCCTCGATCGCCTGCTGTTCGCCGGTCGCGCCACCGAAGCCGCCCAGGATCACGCTCACGAAGCTTCGGTTCATCGCCTTGCACATGATGTAGCTCAGGATTGCCCCCGAGGAACCGACGAGCGCGCCGACCACGATCAGGAGATCGTTTCCGAGGCTGAAGCCGATCGCCGCCGCCGCCCAGCCCGAGTAGCTGTTGAGCATCGA
>Ga0008835_100496_pt1 | contig 35581 bp, 37 predicted proteins | sample HotLakConsoUCCRE_FD_62215 | JGI IMG/M metagenome (GOLD analysis project Ga0008835, IMG submission 62215) | Hypersaline microbial mat communities from Hot Lake, Washington, USA - Hot Lake Consortium UCC-RE (Hybrid Assembly) ... | reverse complement strand
AGCGCCTCGACCGTCTTGATCACGTCGAAGCCCTGCCGCGCGCAGGACGGGCAAGAGATGATGTTGACGCCCCGGTGGCGCAGGCCGAGCGATTTCAGGATCTCGAACCCGACCTTCACCTCCTCCACCGGATCGGCCGAGAGCGACACGCGAATGGTGTCGCCGATACCCATCCAGAGCAGGCTGCCAAGGCCGATCGCCGACTTGATCGTGCCCGACATCAGCCCGCCGGCCTCGGTGATGCCAAGGTGGATCGGCGCATCCGTCGCCTCGGCCAGACCCTGATAGGCGGCGGCGGCCATGAACACGTCCGAGGCCTTGCACGAGATCTTGAAGTTGAAGAAGTCGTTGTCCTCGAGGATGCGGATGTGGTCGAGGCCGCTTTCGATCATCGCCGCCGGGCACGGCTCGCCGTATTTCTCCAGCAGGTCCCGCTCCAGGCTGCCGGCGTTCACCCCGATGCGGATGGAACAGTTGTGGTCGCGCGCGGCCGCGATGACCTCCTTCACGCGCGTCTCGTCGCCGATGTTGCCGGGGTTGATGCGCAGGCAGGCGGCGCCCGCCTCGGCGGCCTCGATGCCGCGCTTGTAGTGGAAATGGATGTCGGCGACGATCGGGATCGGGCTTTCGGGCACGATCTCGCGCAGGGCGCGGGAACTGGCCTTGTCGGGCACCGAGACGCGGATGATGTCGGCGCCCGCATCGGCGCAGCGCTGGATCTGGGCAATGGTCGCGGCCACGTCGGTGGTCAGCGTGTTGGTCATCGACTGCACGCTGATCGGCGCGTCGCCTCCCACGGCGACCGGGCCGACGAAGATCTGGCGGCTCTTCCGGCGGTCGATGTTGCGCCAGGGGCGGATGGGGTTGTGGGACATGATCGGCCTTTGCGAGGGGCTGGCAGTGACTTTCGCGCAAGATAACCCCGCCGGCCGCGCCCGACAACGGGGCGCGCGCAGGCTGCGCTACTGCGTCCCGTCCTGGCCCAGGACCAGCGCCGCCACATCGGGCAGGTCGGGGTCGGCGGCGGCATCGGCCATGGCGAAACTGGTGCTGATGGCGTCGGCCGAAAGCTCCACGTCGCGCGCGATGGTGGCGCCGGGGCCGGCGGGGCCCATGGTGATGCCGTTCACCGCGAAATAGACCGATCCGGCGTTGCCCGACCGCAGGCGCGGCGCTTCCTCGCTGTCGGGAACCGTGTAGCTGTCGCCGCGGTTCAGCGTGCCTTCGAACAACGTCGCGCCCGAGGCCGAGGTGACGCGCACCCAGGACGGGCGGACGGCGAAGATCACCACCTCGTCGCTGCGCGCGGCGGTCACCTGCACCGGGCTTGCGTCGACCGGCGCGGCTTCGGCCGCAAGCGCGCCGGAGGCGGCCATCAGCGCCGGCGTGGCCCTGTTCGGCGCGGCGGCACGCTCAGGCGCGCTTTCGAAGCCGCCCATCGTGCCGGTCCGGTCCGGATCGAGCGTGGCCAGCGCGCCGTCGCGCGGGGTCAGCACCGGCGCCTCGAGCGCTTCGGGCCGGTAGATGCGCCCCAGCGCATCGGCGCCGGGCAGGTCCACATCGAAGCTCTGCGTCACGTCGAAGGCACCGTCGGTGGCGCCGGCCAGCGGGTCGAGCTGCGCCAGCGGCATCGGCGCCTCGTCCACCGGCGAGATCTGCAGGCGCTGGATGTCGTGCAGGATCGACCAGGCGCCGTAGCCCAGCCCCATCACCAGCGCGACCAGCACCGCGAAGGAACCGAGCGCGCCCGGCTCGATCCCGGAAAACAGGCTTTCGCGCTGGGGCGTGTAGCTGATGCGGGCGCGCTGGATCACGTCGTTGGGATCGACGCGGCCGGTGGGCGCCGCGCTCATCTCGCGCTTGGCGGCCTTTGCCTGCTGGCCCGAGGGCCCGTGGACGCCGTGAAACCCGGTTTCGTCGCAGAAGCGGCGGAAGGTCCATTCCGGCTCCATCCCGAGGTAGCGGGCATAGGAGCGGACATACCCGGCGATGAAGCCGGGCGAGGAAAAGGCGCCCACATCGCCGTTTTCGATGGCGGCGATGTAGGCGGCGCGGATCTTGAGTTCCCGCTCCACATCGAGGAGCGATTTGCCGAAGGTCGCGCGCTCGCCGCGCATCAGGTCGCCAAGGGCAACATCGGTGATATCGTAGCCATCGAAGGTGCCCACGGACCCCGACGAGGAAGGAAGGCCGCCCTGTGCGGTCCCCTGTCCGTCCGTCTGGCCCTGGTCGTGGCCCATATGCCGCCTGCCCCTTTGCGTGACTGCCTGCGCAACCCCATCATCTGGTAGGTCGCGGTCAGTTCATACCCACATGTTACCCCGGAACCGGTGATTCCCCAATCACTCAGTTACCAGTTTCGGCTTACCATGGGCGTAAGGGCTGTTGCACCCGCAGAAATGGTCAGGCGGACATCTCGGCGCGATTCAGCGCACAATGGCTCCAGAGCGCATCCATCGCGTGCACAAGTGCGTCGATCGCGCGCGGATCATGCACCGGCGAAGGGGTGAACCGCAGCCGTTCCGTGCCCCGCGGCACCGTCGGATAGTTGATCGGCTGCACATAGATGCCGAAATCCGCCAGCAGCATGTCCGAGATCGCCTTGGTGTGCACCGGGTCGCCGACGATGACCGGCACGATGTGGCTGCCATGGTCGATGATCGGCAGTCCCAGCCCCTTGAGACGGAGCTTCAGAACCGCCGCGCGTTCCTGGTGCAGGTCGCGCAGCGCCTGGTCGGTCTTGAGGTGCCGCACGCTGGCCGCCGCCCCCGCGGCGACGGCGGGCGGGATCGAGGTGGTGAAGATGAAGCCCGGCGCATAGCTGCGGATCGCGTCGCACAGCTTCGCGCTGGCCGCGATATAGCCGCCCATCACGCCGAACGCCTTGCCGAGCGTGCCGTTGAGGATGTCGATGCGATGCGCGATGCCGAGCGCTTCGGATACGCCACCGCCGCGCGGGCCGTACATGCCCACGGCATGCACCTCGTCGAGATAGGTGAGCGCGCCGAATTCCTCGGCCAGCGCCACGATCTCCTCGATCAGGCCGAAATCGCCGTCCATGGAATAGACGCTCTCGAAGGCGATCAGCTTGGGCGCGGCGGGATCGTCGGCCTCCAGCTTGGCGCGCAGGTCGGCCAGGTCGTTGTGCTTGAAGATCCGCTTGGCGCCGCCGTTGCGGCGGATGCCCTCGATCATCGAGGCGTGGTTGAGCGCGTCGGAATAGATGATGAGGCCCGGAAACAGCACCGGCAGCGTCGACAGGGTGGCGTCGTTGGCGATGTAGGCGGAGGTGAAGACCAGCGCCGCCTCCTTGCCGTGCAGATCGGCCAGTTCGGCCTCCAGCGCCTTGTGATAGACCGTGGTCCCCGAGATGTTGCGCGTGCCGCCCGAGCCTGCGCCGGTGGCATCCAGCGCCTCGTGCATGGCGGCCAGAACCACCGGGTGCTGCCCCATGCCGAGGTAGTCGTTGCCGCACCACACCGTGATGTCCTGCGCGTCGCCATCGGGCCTTGTCCACACCGCATGGGGGAAGTTGCCCTTGCGCCGCTCGATGTCGATGAAGGTGCGGTAGCGCCCCTCCTGGTGAAGACGGCCCAAGGCGATGTCGAGCGCGTTGTCGTAATCCACTGGCTGTCTCTCCCTCCGGGCCTGCCCGGTGTCGGGGATCAGGCTGTAAAGACGCTGGCGTTCGTGCGTTGCTCAGAATTAAGGCGCTTGCCGCGTAAGGGCCAAGTTACAAATTGACGCGTGCCCGACTTTGACCTGTGTCAAGAACCGCGCAAGATGCGTTAACCCTCGATCACGGCGCGACAATCGGGCGCGCCGCAGGCGGAAACCGCTTCGTCGCGGCTGGCGCCGATGCCCCATTGGCCGGTCGCGGGGCTGATCGCCATGGCCCGCGCCCGTCGCGGCAACGCGCGATACGCGCCCGTCAGCGCGGCGGTCGCCTCTGCCGAAAGCTGCAGCGCGCGGCCCGGTTGCCAGCCCTGCGGGCGGATCGCCATGACCACGGTGCAGCCTGCCCCGCAGGCCGCAAGTGCTGCGGCGCGGGCATTGTCCTCGTCATGGTAGTTCGCCGCCAGCGACGTCCGGTCCGACGCGAGGCCAGAGGGCGGGTGGATCGCCATCGCGGCGTAGTAGGGCTGCGGCTGGATCAGGTTGATCTGCTCCAGCGTGGCGATGTCGGTCTGCGAAAGGCCCTCGGGATACACCTGCCATTCGATCGCGGCCTCGTCATAGGTCAGCCCGCGCGCCGTGCGCAGCGTCGGCAGATCCTGCGCCCCGGCGGGCAATGCCAGCGCCCCGGCAAGCACGGCGGCGATGAGGCCGATCCCTGTGGTGGACATGTGAACCCCTTCCTCCCGGCGTTTCGCGTGCCCCTTATCGCGCGACGGGGCGCCGGGCAACCGCTGGACATTCACCGTCGCGCGAGGTCAGTCTCGCCCCGAACCCGAGCCAAACCGGAGCCCCCCCATGTCGCTTGACGCCGTCCTTGCCCGTCTCGATGCCGATCTCGACGCCGCCACCGCGCGGCTGTTCGAGCTGCTGCGCATCCCCTCGATCTCGACCGACCCGGCCTTTGCCGGCGACGTGCGGCGCGCGGCGGACTGGTTGCGCGACGATCTGGAGAGCATCGGCTTCACGGCCGAGGTGCATGACACGCCCGGCCACCCGATGGTGGTGGGCCAGATCGACGGGCCGGGGCCGCACCTGCTGTTCTACGGCCATTACGACGTGCAGCCGGTCGACCCGCTGGGCCTGTGGCACCGCGACCCGTTCGATCCCGAGCTGCAGGATACTCCGAAAGGCCGCGTGATCCGCGCCCGCGGCGCGGCGGACGACAAGGGCCAGCTGATGACCTTTCTCGAGGCGTGCCGGGCGATCAAGGCCGAAACCGGCGCCCTGCCCTGCAAGATCACCGTGTTCTTCGAGGGCGAGGAGGAATCCGGCTCCCCCTCCCTCGTGCCCTATCTCGAGGAGCGCGGCGCTGCGCTGAAGGCCGACCTCGCGCTGATCTGCGACACCGGCCTCTTCGCCGAGGGCGTGCCGGCCATCGTCACCCAGCTGCGCGGGCTCCTGGGGGAGGAGCTGACCATCACCGGCCCCCGGATCGACCTGCATTCCGGCATGTACGGCGGCATGGCGATGAACCCGATCCGGGTGCTGACCCGCATCCTCGGCAAGCTGCACGACGACAGCGGCCGGGTGCAGGTGCCGGGCTTCTACGACGACGTCGAAGACCTGCCCGAGACGCTGCGCGACCAATGGGCGGGTCTCGGCTTCGACGCGGACGCGTTTCTTGGCGACGTCGGCCTGCAACACCCCGCGGGCGAGGCCGGACGGATGCCGCTGGAGATGCTGTGGTCGCGCCCCACCGCCGAGATCAACGGCATCTGGGGCGGCTACACCGGCGCGGGCTTCAAGACGGTGCTGCCGTCGCAGGCCTCGGCCAAGGTGTCGTTCCGCCTTGTGGCGGCGCAGGACCCGCTGAAGCTGCGCGAAAGCTTCCGCGCCTGGGTCGAGGCGCAGCTGCCCGCCGATTGCACGGTGGACTGGAAACCCCACGGCGCCGCGCCCGCCAGCCGCATGGACATCGGCCACCCGGCCTTCGAGATCGCGCGCCAGGCCCTGTCGCAGGAATGGCCGGGCGAGGCCGCCTTCATCGGCGGCGGCGGCTCGATCCCCGTGGCGGGATATTTCAAGGACATCCTCGGGATGGATTCGCTGCTGGCGGGCTTCGGCAAGGATGACGACGCGATCCATTCCCCGAACGAGAAATACGACCTCGACAGCTTTCACCGCGGCATGCGGGCCTGGGCGCGCATCCTGACCGAGGTGGCGAAAGCCTGAGGCGGCGCGCGGCCTTGTGCGGGCGGGGCCGCCCGAGGCCCGATGGCGGCACCCGTCCGGAGCGGAAGATGGCGTATTTGTGGAAAGATGAAGGGAAAGATCAGGCCGGGGTGATCAGGCCGGGGTGGCCAGGGCCGGCCTGCGCGCCGGGCCGCGCCAGAAACGGGTCATCATCAGCGCTGCGGCGAAGGCGAGGCCGACGACGAGGCCCGCCCAGATCCCCGGCGCGCCGTAGCCCAGCGGGAAACCGATGACATAGGCGGCGGGCAGGCCCAGCACCCAGTAGGCGATGAGCGCGTAGACCATCGGCACACGCGTGTCCTGCACGCCCCTGAGCAGCCCCAGCGCCATCACCTGCCCCGCATCGGCGAGCTGGAACAGCGCCGCGACCATGAGCAGGCTGGCACCGATCGCCAGGATCTCGGGGCGGAGCGGGTCGGCGGGATCGAGGAAGAGGCCGATCAGGAAGTCAGGGAACAGCACGAAGCCCGCGATGGTCAGCGCCACCATCGCCCCCGACAGGATCAGCGCGGCAAGGGCGGCAAGGCGCAGGTTGTCGACGTCGCCCTTGCCGAAGGCCCGGCCGGCGCGCACCGTCGCGGCCTGGCTGAGGCCGATATGAACCATGAAGGTGACCGAGCAGATCTGGATCGCGATACCATGGGCGGCCAGCGGGTTCGGCCCGATCCAGCCCATCATCACCAGCGTCGCCATGAACAGCCCCGACTCGGACAGCAGGGTCAGAGCGATCGGCCAGCCGAGGCGGAAGACCTGGCCGAACGCCTCCCAGTCGGGGCGCCAGAACCGGGCAAAGAGCGTGTCCTGCTTCAGGTCGCGGTGCAGGCCCGCGTGCAGCGCCAGCGCCAGCGCGATCACCGTCTGCGTGCCGATGGAGGCGATGGCCGCGCCCGCGATGCCCAGTTCCGGCGCGCCGAGGTTGCCGAAGATCAGCACCCAGTTCATCGCGGCGTTCGCGATCGCGCCGCCCAGCACCGCCCAGAGCACGACGCGCGCGTGCTCCAGCGCCGACAGATGGCTGCGCAGCACCGTCATCACCACGGCGGGCGCGATGCCCCAGCCGGCGATGCGCAGGTAGGTCTGCGCCATGGTCGCGACCTCCTCGGTCTGGCCGAGCGCGCGCAGGATCTGGCCCGACCAGATGAACAGCGGCATCGCCAGCGCCGAGAAGATCAGCGCGATCCACAGGCCCATGCGGGTGATCCGGCGCACCTGCCGCCGGTCGTCGTTGCCCGCCGCCGCCGCTACCATCGGCATCACCGCAAGGCCGAAGCCCATGCCGAGGATCAGCACGACGTGGAAATACGAGCCGCCAAGCGCCACGGCGGCCAGTTCCGGCACGCCGTACCAGCCCATCATCACCGTGTCGGTGACCTGGATCGCGATCTGCGCCAGCATGCCGCCGATCAGCGGCAGCCCGAGGGCAAGCGTGGCGCGCATGTGGGAGGACAGGCCGGTCATGGCGCAGCCCTTAGCCCCGGCGCCCGGCCGGGGCAAGATGCCGCGGGGCTCAGAGGCTGGCGCGCAACAGCCCGATGGCGAGCACGGCCACCAGCGTGCCGATGCCGATCTCCAGCAGCGGCTGCACGCGCGCCAAGGCGGGGCTGCCCGCCAGACCCGCCAACGCGCCCTTGCGCAGGGTGACGGCGGCCAGCGCCACGGCCACGGTGACCGACGCGGTGCCAAGCGCCATCGCCAGCGTGCCGGCGATGCCGAGGACGAAGATCCCCATCTGCGCGGTCAGGATCAGCACGAACAGCGCGCCGGTGCAGGGCCGGATCGCCACCGCGCCGACCAGCACCGCGATGTCGCGCCAGCCCGTCGCCTGCGCCAGCGCCTCGGCGTCGGGCGCATGGGCATGGCCGCAGGTGGCGCAGGCCGCGCCCATCGGATGGTCGTGGGCGCGGGTATGGGCGTGATCCTGGGGCTGGACACGGGCGGGGGCCGGTGCCGCCTGCCCGGCCCGGATCAGCGCGCGCACCCCGCGCAGCGCCAGCCACAGGCCGACCAGCGCGATCGCCCCGAAGCTGAGCGGCGCGAGCAGCCGGTCGGCCAGTACCGTCATTTCCGCGCGCCCCAGATGCCAGAGCCAGAGGCCCGCCCCCACCAGCGCCACCGCCGTGGCGCCCTGGGCGAGGCTGGAGGCCAGGGCCACCGCCGACAGCTTCGCCGCGCCCACCGCCCGCGCCGCGCCATAGCCGCCGATGAGAAGTTTGCCATGCCCCGGCCCGACCGCGTGAAAGAAGCCGTAGGCGAAGCACACCGCCAGGAACCCGGCAAGGGCCGCAGGCTCGCCGGCCCGCAGCGCCCTGAGGCCGCGCGCCATGGCAGTCTGCGCCGCGCGCTGACCGTCGAGCGCCCAGACCTGCACCACGCGGTCGGCGCCGCCGAGATAGAGCACGGCAAGCCCGGCGATCAGGGCCAGGGCGACAAGCGCGATCACGCGGGGCATGTGATCTCCACCCGGTCGGCGAACAGCGCGCCCACCGCCGGGAAATTGTCCTCGGCGGCCACGGTGCCGCCGATCTCCTCCAGCGCGGCCGCCAGCGCATCATAGGCCGCGTCCATGTCGGCGCGGATCAGGTCCACGGCGCAGTCGGGCTCCTCGGCCACCGCGACGGGCAGGATCATCTCGAAGGCGATGTAGAAGGCCGGGTCGTAGATCTGCGCAGCGATCGGGCCGGGCGCCGCCCCGCTGACCGCGCGGCGATGGGTGGTCTCGATCTGCCCGGTCTCGAGCAGGCGCAGCGACACCGGCTCGGGCGGGCCGAGATCCAGCTCCGCGCCCGCCTGCCGCAGGGTCAGGCCGCCGGTGAACCCCGCGCTCCAGTTCAGGTCGAACCCCAGCATCTCCGCCACCTCGGCCTCGGTCAGCTGCAGATCGTAATCCGGGTCGAGGCCGTAGTCCTCGGTCAGGATCAGCGAATACAACTCGTCATAGCGCCAGGTCACCTCCACCGCCGTCACCTGCCCGTCGGGGTCGCGCCAGAGCGTGAGCCCGGCATCGACGAAGATATGCGGGTGCGCGGCCCCGGGCCCCGCGACGGCGGCCAGGCACAGGGCGACAAGGACACGGGCGAGATGCTGCATGCGCCCAGATAGGCCGCGATGCGCACACTGCACAATCCCCCCGACGCGCCGCGCGCCCACCGCCGGCGCAAGCCTGCCGAGCAAGATGTTGCCACAGTTTGTTGCGAAATCCGCCCGGATTGTTGTCGATCCGCTCGCCAATTTGACACATTCTCGCCCTGATTTGGGGCTAGCAAGCAGGACGGTAAGCGTAAAGTTGGGTGTGATGATTCACAGCTTCGAAAAATTTGCCCGGGATGACCGCGGCGCGGTGTCGGTCGACTGGACCGTGCTCAGTGCCGCCGTTCTGGGAATGTCGATCGCCACGGCGGGCGTTCTGACCGGCGGCATCCAGAGCCTTGTGTCACGGATGGACGCGGAGCTGCGCGCCCAGCAGATGAGCGACAATTTCATCGGCTTCACCTCGGCGCATTTCGAACCGCTCTACGAGCTGAACCTGACCACGGCGGACTATGCCGAGGAACAGTTCGACACCGCCAACGCGATGATGAACCAGGACATCATCGACGCGATCCAGAACGGCATCGCCGCGATGGGGGAGCGCACGCTGACCCAGGAAGAGGCCGTCACGCTGGTGGCGCTGGCCTCGGTCGCGCGGCAGCGCAACATCATCAGCACCGAAGTCCTGAACCATTATTTCGGCTTCGACGGCTCGGGCGGGCAGATGAACCTCGCCTACTGACGGGCACCCCACGCCGCGCCGCACCTGATCCCGGTCCCGCCATCGCCGCCTGCCGGGGTGGCGCCTGACGCCCATGGCCCCTCGCGGGCCTCGCGCCCTTTCCCAGCGCCCCCAAACCTGCCATGATCGCGCCGATCGCCCACAAGATAGAGCAGAGGCAGCGACACCCATGGCCGATGACCTGTTGAGCCCCACCCCCGACCCGACTGTCTACGACGCCTCCTCCATCGAGGTGCTCGAGGGGTTGGAGCCTGTCCGCAAGCGCCCCGGCATGTATATCGGCGGCACCGACGAGCGGGCGCTGCATCATCTGGTGGCCGAGGTGCTCGACAACTCGATGGACGAGGCGGTGGCCGGCCACGCCTCCCGCATCGAGGTTGAGCTGCACGCCGATCATTCGGTCACCATCCGCGACAACGGCCGCGGCATCCCGGTCGACCCGCACCCGAAATTCCCCGGCAAATCCGCGCTCGAGGTGATCCTCTGCACGCTGCACGCCGGCGGCAAGTTCTCGGGCAAGGCCTACCAGACCTCGGGCGGGTTGCACGGCGTCGGCGTCTCTGTCGTCAATGCGCTCTCCGACCATGTCCGGGTCGAGGTCGCACGCAACCGCGAGCTGTTCGTGCAGGAGTTTTCGCGCGGCATTCCGCAGGGGCCGGTGCGTTCGGCCGGCGCGGTCGCGAACCGCCGCGGCACCGCGCTCACCTTTCACGCCGACGAACAGATCTTCGGCAGCCACCGGTTCAAGCCGGCGCGGATGATGAAGATGGTCCGCTCCAAGGCCTACCTGTTTTCCGGCGTCGAGATCCGCTGGAAGACCGAGATCGACGACGGCGAGACGCCGACGGAGGCGGTGTTCCACTTCCCCGGTGGCCTCGCCGACTACCTCAAGGAAACCATGGGCGGCGCCTCCACCTATTCCGACACCGCCTTCGCGGGAAAGGTGGCGTTCAAACCCCGCTTCAACCAGCCCGGCAGCGTCGAATGGGCGATCAACTGGACGCCGGCGCGCGACGGCTTCATCCAGTCCTACTGCAACACCGTGCCCACGCCCGAGGGCGGCACGCACGAGGCCGGGTTCTGGGCCGCGATCCTCAAGGGCATCCGCGGCTATGGCGAATTGTCGAACAACCGCAAGGCCGCCAACATCACCCGCGACGATCTGGTGTCGGGCGCCGGCGCGCTGGTGTCGTGCTTCATCGCCGAGCCCGAGTTCGTCGGCCAGACCAAGGACCGCCTCGCCACCGCCGAGGCCGCGCGCATGGTCGAGGGCGCGGTGCGCGACCATTTCGACAACTGGCTGGCGGCCAACACGAAATCCGCCGGCGCGATCCTCGATTTCCTCGTGCTGCGGGCCGAGGAACGCCTGCGCCGTCGGGCGGAAAAGGAGACCGCGCGCAAGACCGCCACCAAGAAGCTGCGCCTGCCCGGCAAGCTGGTCGATTGCTCGCAATCGGCGCGCGAGGGCACGGAACTGTTCATCGTCGAGGGCGACAGCGCGGGCGGTTCGGCCAAGATGGCGCGCGACCGCAAGACCCAGGCGCTGCTGCCCTTGCGCGGCAAGATCCTCAACGTGCTGGGCGCGGCCTCCGCCAAGATGAGCCAGAACGCCGAGATTTCCGATCTGTGCCAGGCGCTTGGCGTCGGCCTGGGCACGCGGTTCAACCTCGAGGATCTGCGCTACGACAAGGTCATCATCATGACCGACGCCGATGTCGACGGCGCCCATATCGCGGCGCTCCTGATGACCTTCTTCTTCAGCCAGATGCGCCCGATGATTGACGCCGGCCACCTATACCTCGCCTGCCCGCCGCTGTTCCGGCTGACGCAAGGCGCGAAGCGGATCTATTGCCTCGACGAGGAGGAGAAGGCCGAATGGATGGCCAAGGGCCTCGGCGGCAAGGGCAAGATCGACGTCTCGCGCTTCAAGGGCCTGGGCGAGATGGACGCCAAGGACCTGAAGGACACCACGATGGACCCCGCCACGCGGAAACTGATCCGGGTGAGCGTGGACGAGGACGCGCCGGGCGAGACCGGCGACCTCGTGGAGCGCCTGATGGGCAAGAAGCCGGAATTGCGGTTCCAGTACATCCAGGAGAACGCGCGGTTTGTGGAGGAGTTGGATGTGTGAGGTCCTGAATGAGGTATGTTGAAACTGTTTTGCCACCATCATATTTGAAAGAATTAGGCGTTTATGTTCAGACATGTGCTCAAATTGAATATTATGCTTGCAGCGCAATCTGCAAAATGGAAGGCTTAAACGAGTCTAACGCGGTTTGGCTTGAGCGCCACGACCAACTTCGAAACCTTGGAATTGATCGGCTCATTTCAGCGCTAAACAGCGCTTCGAAATCTCAAGAACCTGCAAGTCCTTGGAGCACCTATTTTGGCGAGCTAGCAGGGTGGCTGCACCGATATGCCAACAATCGTCATAGAGCAGTGCACGGGCGTCATTTTGTTGCAGAATGTACAAATCACGTGTCAATTGATATTGCGCCGAGGAATCAAAGAACGGAGAGGATTGTGCAAGTCTCGCCCGAGGATGCTCGCGAGGCGGTGCTCGACGCTGATGCAACACTCCGCAATCTTATCAGGTATTGCCAACAATCGTAGGGTGGGTGAAACCCACCATCCGCCCTCCCCACCCGCGCCCGACGCCCGATCTCGACCACACCCCGCACAATCACCGCGCCGGTGGAACCGCTGCGCATTGGTGGGTTTCACCCACCCTACGGCATGGCGCGTGTCGCGCAATGGTGGGTTTCACCCACCCTACACGCCCCATTCCGGCAAATTGCCGGCGCGGATCTCGTGGTGCACGGACGAATACGGCCAATCCACCGCGCGGCGGACGAACCCGTGCTTCACCGGATTGGCCCACACGTATCGCAGAACGTCGTCCATCTCCGCCTCGTCGCGGATGCATCGCTCCCAATACCGGCGCTGCCATAACCCGGCCTCGCCCTTCGCGTGCTTGCTCGCACTGCGCGGCCGCGTCTGGCCGACCCGCAGCGTGAACTCCCGCTTGATCCGCTTCCACCGGGTCGGGAAGTCGCTGTCGCCCTCGGGCAGAGTCCAGACCGCGTGCAGATGGTCCGGCAGCACGACGATCGCCCGGGTCCGCACCGGCATCTCGCGGAGGGCATCGCCATAGGCCGCCCGAAGCTCCCCGATGCGCGACAGCAGCAGGTCGTCGCCGCGCATCGCGAGGGCCACGGTGAAGAAATATGTGCCGCCCGGCACATGGAGACGACGGTAATCCGACATGCCGCCACCCTGCTTCAGCCACGGTTAACGAATCATGACCTCCCGGGCCTGCGCGCCGCGTGCCGGCGGGAAAACCGCTCCCGATGTCCCTTGCTCCCCCCTCCGCGACCACCTACCTTGATCCCACAAGGGCGGCGCACACCCGCCCCACCTCACCGGACATCATCGCCCTGGCCTGCCAGGCAACCCTGATCACCGCCTGAGCATCGGTCCCGCGCTGGCATCGTGCCGCGCGGGCAACACGCACGGAGGACCCCCATGTCCAAGGAAAAGAACAAGGGCAACAAGGAAACCAAGAAGCCGAAGAAGGAGAAGGTCAAGGTGCTCGCCACCGCCAACTCCAACGCCGGCAAGCCGCTCGACATCGGCAATTCCAAGAAGGGCAAGTAAGCCGGGGCGCGGCTGGCGACGGCCGCCCTCGCCCTCCCAGAGAGGGGCTTATTCAATAACGTTTCGTGAAATCTCCCCCGCAACCCCTTGATACTTTTGGGGCCACCCCCTGTCCCACGCGTGGGACAGGGGGTGGCTCACGCCTCACTCCTGCACGCTCTCCAGATAAGTCACGATGTCCACCACCTCCCGGCTTGTCAGCACCGTCTGCCCCCCGGGCGAGGTGATCACCTGCGACATCTCCGAGAACACGAAGCCGAAGACCGGCATGTCGCCGCCGTGGCTCAGGATCGGGTCGCGCCCGTCGATCTTCCAGGCGATGCCGGCGCGCGGAAACGCACCGTCGTAGCGCTGCGCGATCCGCGTCAGGTCGGGCGGTGCCACCACCAGCACCTCGGCCATCGGCCCGTCACCGCGCAGGCCGGCGCCGTGGCAGACCGCGCAATTGTCCTGGAACAGCCGCGCGCCGCGGGCGGCATCCTGCGCCGCGACAGGCCCCGCGGCCAGCAGGGCCAGCGCCAGCACCGCGCGCCTCATGACTGCACCGAGATCAGATAGGCGACCAGATCGCCGATGGGCCGGCTCACCAGCAGCGGCTGCCCGCCCGGCCCGCTCAGCGCCACATCGGCGCCGTCGCTCTCGAACCACATGCCGAACAGCGGCATCTCGCCGCCATGGGCCAGCAGCGGGTCGCGCCCGTCGATCTGGCGCACCACGCGCAGCAGCGGGAACGCGCCCGCCGCCGACAGCGCCGTGAGGTCGGGCGGCACCACCGTCAGAACCGGGGTCATCACGCCGCCCCCGCGCGCGTCATCGCCGTGGCAGGCGGCGCAGAACCGGGCGTAGAGCGCCGCGCCCTCGGCGGCATCCTGCGCCTGTGCCTGTGCCGCACCGGCAAGCCCCAGTGCCACGGCCAGTATCCGTGTGTGTCCGCGCATCCCTCGCCTCCTGTCGCTGCTCCGCCCCAGATTGCACGTCTTGCCGCAGCCCCGCATTGATCCGCGTCAAGCCCATTGTGCGACGCGCCAGCGCCCGCCTATCGTGCCGCCATGCGCGTGATCCTTGCCTGCGTCCTGTTGCTGGTCGTCGCTGCCTGCGGCCGCCCCCTGACCGAGGCGGAGGCCGCCTACATGGCCGACCTGCAGGGTCCGGGCTTCGATCCCGCGCCGGTGCGCATCGCGCGCAATCCGCTGATCGGGATGATCGTCCAGCGCTACCCGGCACGCCCGCAGACCACCTGCCGCGAGCGCGTCGGGCCGCCGCCGGCCACAGCGATCGTCGAGGGGCGGACCGGGGGCCTGGTGCTGTTCAACACGCTGCATGTGCGCGAGGACATGCTGGTGCCCGACTACACGCTGATGCCTGACGGGCGGCGGCATCTGTATGCGGCGATGTTCTTCGCCCACGAGATGACCCATGTCTGGCAATGGCAGAACCGTGCCGTGACCGGCTACCACCCGCTGCGCGCCTTCCGCGAGCATGCGGTGCTGGACGACCCGTACCTGTTCGACACCAGGGCCGATCGCCGGTTTCTCGACTACGGGTTCGAGGCGCAGGCCTCGCTGGTGGAGGAATATGTCTGCTGCCGCGTCCTCGACCCGCAGGGCGCGCGCACCGCGCGGCTCGAGGCGCTGATCGCGCAGGCGATGCCGGTGACGCCCTGGCGCGACCGGGCCGACGCGGTGGAGACATTCCTGCCCTGGGACGGGATCGAGCCGCGGGGGATGTGCTCCTAACCTGCGGCTTCGGCCTTTTCCTCCAGCGCCAGCCATTCCTCCTCGGCCCGGGCAAGCCTCGCCTGCCGCTCGGCCATCGCTTCGGTCGCCTTGCGGAACTTCACCGGCTCACGGGTGAAAAGCGCCGGGTCGGCCAGCAGCGTCTCGAGCTTGGCGATCTCCGCCTCCAGCCGGGCGATTTCCTCGGGCAGGGTCTTGAGCCGGTGCGCCTCGGTGAAGCTGAGGCCGGATTTGGCGGCCTGCGCCCTGGGCTTGGCCGCGGGTGCCGCGCTGCGCGGGGTCGGCGCCTCGGCCGGTGTCCGCGCGTGGTCGCCGCGCTGCGCCTGCATGTCTGTCCAGCCGCCGGCATAGACCACCGCGCGCCCCTCGCCTTCCAGCGCCACGGTGACGGTGGCCACCCGGTCGATGAAATCGCGGTCATGGCTGACCAGAAGCACGGTGCCCGGATAGTCGCCCAGGATGTCCTGCAGCAGGTCCAGCGTCTCGATGTCGAGATCGTTGGTCGGCTCGTCCAGCACCAGCAGGTTCGAGGACCGCGCCATGATCCGCGCCAGCAGGAGCCGCGCCTTTTCCCCGCCCGAAAGCGAGCGCACCGGCGCGCGGGCCTGCGCCTCGTCGAAGAGGAAATCCTTGAGATAGCCCACCACATGCCTGGGCTGGCCGCGCACCAGGATCTGGTCGGACGATCCGCTCATGCGGTTTTGCGGATCGCTGGTCAGGTTGTCCCACAGGCTTGCCTCGGGGTCGAGCTGCGCGCGGGTCTGGTCGAACACCGCCATCTCGATCCCGGTGCCGAGGCTCACCGTCCCAGTATCGGGCGCCAGCTGCCCGGTCAGCATGTTCAGAAGCGTCGTCTTGCCGGCGCCGTTCGGACCGACAAAGGCCACCCGGTCGCCGCGCAGCACGCGCAGGTCGAACGGCTCCAGGATCACCTGCCCGCCGAAGCTCTTGGAGATGCCCTTGGCGTCGATCACCCGCTTGCCGGTCTGCTGTCCCTGGTCCAGCACCATGTCGGCGGTGCCCTGGCGGCGGATCTGGCCGGCGCGTTCCGCCCGCAGCTCGGCCAGTGCCCGCACCCGGCCCTGGTTGCGCTTGCGCCGCGCGCTGATGCCCTCGACGGCCCACCGCGCCTCGGCCTTGATCTTGCGGTTCAGCTTGTGGCGGGCCTGATCCTCGTCTTCCCAGATCTTGTCGCGCCAGCCCTCGAACTCGGAAAAGCGCTGGTCCATCCGCCGCACCACGCCGCGGTCGAGCCACAGCGTGCCGCGCGACAGCGCGCTCAGGAACGCCCGGTCGTGGGAGATCAGCACGAAGCCCGCGCGGCTGTCCAGCAGCGCGCGTTCCAGCCAGCCGATCGCCTCGATGTCGAGATGGTTGGTCGGCTCGTCGAGCAGCATCAGCTCCGGCGCCTCGGCCAGCAGCCGCGCCAGTGCCGCGCGCCGCCGCTCGCCGCCCGAGGCCTTGCCGGGCTCGGCGTCGAGCTTCAGCTTCAGCCCCTCGCCCGCGGCCTCCACGCGCCAGTTGTCGGCAGGATCGAGATTGGCACTGGCGAAATCGCCAAGGGTGGCGAAGCCCACGAAATCGGGGTCCTGCTCCATGTAGCCCACGCGCACGCCATCGGGGGTCACCACGCGGCCGGTATCGGCGAGCGTCAGGCCCGCCATCACCTTCATCAAGGTCGATTTGCCCGAGCCGTTGCGCCCGACGAGCGCAAGCCGGTCGCCCTCCTGCACCACGAGCGAGAGGTCGGAGAACACCGGATCGCCGCCAAAGGTCAGCGAGATGTCGGTCAATTGCAAAAGGGGTGCGCGTGCCATGGCCGCGAGCTATGCGGCCCGCGCGGCGGCGTCAAGCGCGACCGGGTGGCGAAGGGGGCACGGCACCGCGCATGGCGTCGCGATGTCCGACGGGACGCGAATTTTCGTACGAAAATTCGCAAGCGGGCGCCTGGCAGGGCCGGCGCCCGCGTCCGGGGCCGGAGTCAGTTCTTGGCGGCGGGTTCGATGCAGTCGGGCCGGGCTGCGTCGGCCGTGCAGGCCACCCCGACCAAGGTTACTTCCGCGGGCAGGTCGGCCTTCTTTTCCGCGATCACCGCCTCCGGCGCGTCGCCGGCCACGAGGCTCGCGGTCACGGGTTTCACCGTGTCGTCCGGCGCGGCCGCCTCCACGGTTGCAAGGGCCAGTCCGGCACTGGCCAGAACGAAAACGCCGGATAAAGCCATGAGTTTCATCAAGGAACTCCCCTATGCTGACGTCCACGGCGCGGGATCTGGGCGCGCGTTCGCGCGGTTGAAGACCCGCTCACGAAGCTGTGATCACGGCATGAAAAAGGCCGCCCGGAGGCGGCCCTTTCGTCCTTGCGAACGGCAAGATCAGCGCTTGGAGAACTGGAAGCTCTTGCGCGCCTTGGCGCGGCCGAACTTCTTGCGTTCCACCACGCGGCTGTCGCGGGTCAGGAAGCCTGCCGCCTTGAGCGCGCCGCGAAGCGACGGCTCGTACAGCTGCAATGCCTTCGAAATCCCGTGCTTGACCGCGCCGGCCTGGCCGGACAGGCCACCGCCCTTGACGGTCGCCATCACGTCGAACTCGTTCTCGACGCCGGCCACTGTGAAGGGCTGGCGCAGGATCATCTGCAGCACGGGGCGCGCGAAGTAATCGGCCATCGTCTTGCCGTTCACGACGACCTTGCCGGAGCCGGGCTTGATCCAGACGCGGGCGACCGCGTCCTTGCGCTTGCCGGTGGCATAGGCGCGACCGAGCGCGTCGCGCTGCGGCGTGCGGGGCGTCTCGTCGAGGGTCATCGGGGTGGGGCTTGCGTCCACGGCGCCTTTCAGCGCGTCGAGCGAAGTCAGGGTCTCGGCCATGGTCATGCGCTCCGGGTGTTCTTGGGGTTCATCGACTTGACGTCGAGCACGGCAGGCTCCTGCGCCGCATGCGGATGCTCGGCACCGGCGTAGACGCGCAGGTTGGTCATCTGGCGGCGCGACAGCGGGCCGCCCGGCAGCATGCGCTTGACCGCCTGCACCAGAACCCGCTCGGGATGGGCCCCCTCGAGGATCTGGCCGGTGGTGCGCGACTTGATCCCGCCCGGGAAACCGGTGTGCCAGTAGTTCGGCTTGTTGCGCTTGTTGCCCGTCACCTGCACCTTGTCGGCATTGATGACGATGACATTGTCGCCCATGTCCATGGACGGCGTGAACGAGGGCTTGTGCTTGCCGCGCAGCCGCATGGCGATGATCGAGGCGAGACGGCCCAGAACGACGCCCTCGGCGTCGATCACGACCCACTGCTTGTCGATATCCGCCGGAGTGGCAGAAAAGGTCTTCATGTGTCGGTCCTTTCGGGGGCGGGCAGGAACGGCCCGGCCGGAATGACGGAAGACGGCCCATGGCCGCCCTGCGATGGCGTGCTTGTACGGGAATTCGCAGCAGGGTCAAGGGGCTTGAGTTCTGCAAAATCCAGCAAAACCATGACCTTACGGATGAGGTATCATTTTACCCCACATTGCGGGCCCGCCTGCGCGCGCCGCGGGTTTCCCTGCCTTGACCCCTCCCCGCCCGCCAACGCCTGGATTTTCCCTTGAACCGTGGGGTCCGAGCCGTTAGGTGACGCTTTCACGAGAGCGGGGACGATCCCAACTTCGGAGGCAACTCCGGGGGGGCGCTAAGGACCCACCACATCACTCTGCTGGTAAGAAGGGGAGCGCCCATGACCCGCGCCAACCTCTTCCAACTGGGGACTGGTCTGGAGACAGGCGCCCATGCGGAAGACAGGACCGACATTTCGGTCGACGACATCGTCTTGACCAAACCCATCGCGACCGGCCAGGTGCTGGACGGCGAGCGTGACGACCATTTCATCCGACGCGACGGATCGGTGTTCGCCGGCACGCATCTGATCATCGAGGTCGAGAATGGCCACGGGCTCGACGACGAGGCCCGCATCCAGACCGCGTTCCGCGACTGCGTGACCGCTTGCGGCGCCACTCTGTTGCACATCCACACCCACAAGTTCAGCCCGCAAGGCGTGTCGGGCGTGGCGGTTCTGGCCGAAAGCCATATCTCGGTCCACACTTGGCCCGAGATCGGCTACGGCGCCTTCGACGTGTTCATGTGCGGCGATGCCGATCCCTGGCAATCCATCGCCGTGCTCAAGCGCGCCTTCGGCACGGACACCGTGCGGGTGAAGGAATTGCGCCGTGGCGAGGGTCTGGTCAGCGACACCGCCGCCGCCTGAGCCCGTCCAGATCCGAGAGCGGGTCGCCCACGGGCGGCCCGTCCGCTTTTCACCGGAGGCCCCATGCCCGAGCCCGACCCCTGGCCCCGTGACTGGAGCGTAGAGCGCCTGCACGCGGATCACGCCCAGGCGCTGCGCGTCGAGACGGAGTTCTACGACAGCGCCACCGATCACCAGCGCCTGCGGGTGTTCGAGAACCCGACCTTCGGCCGGGTGATGACGCTCGACGGCGTTGTGCAGGTGACCGAGGTCGATAATTTCATCTACCACGAGATGCTGACCCATGTGCCGATCCTCGCCCATGGCGCGGTGGCCCGCGTGCTGATCATCGGCGGCGGCGACGGCGGCATGGCGCGCGAGGTGCTGAAACACCCCGGCATCGCGCAGGTGACGATGGTGGAGATCGACGCCACCGTGGTGGAGTTCTGCCGCGCGCACCTGCCCGCCATTTCCGCCGGCGCCTTCGACGACCCGCGCCTCGATCTGGTGATCGCCGACGGCGCGGCGTTCATGGCGCAACCGGGCGACGCCTATGACGTGATCATCGTCGATTCCACCGATCCCGAAGGTCCGGGCGAGGTGCTGTTCACCGAGGCCTTCTACGGCCACGCCAAGGCGCGGCTGGCACCCGGCGGCATCCTCGTCACGCAAAACGGCGTGCCCTTCCTGCAGGGCGGCGAGTTGACCGGCACCATGCGGGCGTTCCGCGCGCTGTTCAGCGATGTGACCTGTTACCTTGCCACCGTGCCGACCTATGCCGGCGGGCCGATGGCCTTCGGCTGGGGCAGCGACGGGCCGGCGCGGGCGGTGGATCTGGAAACGCTGCGCGCCCGCTTCGACGCGGCGGGGATCGCCACGGACTACTACACGCCCGAGGTGCACCTGGCCGCCTTCGCGCTGCCGCCCTATGTGTCGCGCCTGATGGGCTGAGCGGCCCTATTCGGGGCGGCAGATCTCGTCGTGCGCGATGGCAAGCGCGGTGCGGTAGAGCAGCCCCGCCACCACAAGGGTCAGCGCCGCCAGCACCACCAGCCCGATCCCCACATGCACCCCGCTGCCCGCCTCGCGGCCGTAGAGGAAGCTCGCCACCGAAAGCGCGGCCAGCGGAAAGCTCAACGCCCACCAGCTGAGCGCGAAGGGCAGCCGCAGGAGCTTGGGCACCTGCACCAGCACCAGCGCGGCGAAGACATAGGCGCTGTTGAGCAGCAGATGGGCGAACGGATCGACCCCGCCGGTCAGCCGCAGGTAGGACGCGAAGGCCACCGCCGGCGGCGCGATCAGGATCACCAGCGTGGGAAACAGCCGCGCCGGAATCGGCGCGTGAAAGATCAGGCGGTTGAACACCAGCACCAGCAGGATCAGCCAGAAGATCATGCCGGCGGAAAAGAACAGCCAGCTGACCTCCATCCAGCCCATCTGCGCGCCCGCCAGCGGCACGATCACGTTGCCCACCGCTGGAATGAACCAGGCCGGCGTCAGATGCCCGACCTCGAAGGCGCGATGGCTGATCCAGCCCGAGATCACCGCGATGGTCAGCACACCCTGCCCCAGCATGCCGACGATCCAGACCGGCTCGGCCAGATCGGGGCGGTAGCCGTGGATCGCGGTCGCCATCAGCAGGAGCGAGATGGTGATCGTGGGAAAGAACGCGAGCTTCACCGGGTGATGCCATTCCGCCACCACGGCGCGCGGATGGCGAACCGCCTTGAGCAGGTAGACGGCCCCGATCGCCACGAAACACGCCAGCCCGAACCACAGCACCGCGCGCGCCGGCCCCTCGGCCCAGTCATAGGTGCCCGCCGCGGCATGCAGCGCCAGCGCCAGCCCGAAGAGGCCCATCAGCACGGCGAAGAACGTGACCGGCAGATGTTCGAGGCGGCTGAAGTCTGCCGTGTCTTTTGCCGCTGTCTCGACCATCGCCGTCTCTCCGATCCTGTTGTCGCCGTCAATCACCTGCTACGCCGTCGCCCGCCCGGTCGCATCCGCGCCGAGTGTCGCAGCCCGCATCACCCCGCGGGCGGGATCGAATAGGTCAGCGAGGCGCGCGCCACCGGCGCCGCCACCCCGTCCGAGAACAGCAGGCAATCGCCCACCGCCAGCACGCGCCCCAGCTTCAGGATGCGGCACTCGCAGATCATGTCTGTCGCCGCCGCCGGCTTGCGCATGAAGTCGATGGAACAATTGGTGGTCACCGCCAGCGCCCGCGGCCCGATCATGGCGAGAATCGCCAGATAGACCGACACGTCGGCCAGCGCGAACATCGTCGGGCCAGACACCGTTCCGCCGGGGCGCAGGTGCTTGTCGGTCACCTTCAGACGCACCCGCATGGTATGCTCGCCCACATCCTCGATCACGAAATCCTCCGCCACCTGCGGAAACACCTCGTCCAGAAACCGCGTCAGCGCGGCCACATCCATCGCCAGTGCCATGTCGGTCGCTGTTCCCTCTCCCTTCCCTGTCGCCGCCGGGACGTTATACAAGGATGTGCCCAAGGGGTTAGGGCAGTCGCGCAAGGAAGGAAAGACCATGACCGAAGATCTGGTGATCCGCGAGGATCGGGGCGCGGTGACGCATCTGACGCTGAACCTGCCGGGCAAGCTGAACGCGCTGTCGGACGCGATGATCGCGGCCTTGAACGGCCGGTTCACCGACCTCATGGGATCGGACAGCCAACGGGTGATCGTGCTCAAGGGCGCGGGCAAGGCGTTCTGCGCCGGCCACGACCTGCGGGAACTGCAGGAAAAGCGCGCGGGCAACGATGGCGGCGCCGCGGCGCTGCGCGACCTGTTCGACCGCTGCGCGCGCCTGATGCAGATGATCCCGCGCCTGCCGCAGCCGGTGATCGCCCAGACCCATGGCATCGCCACGGCGGCGGGGTGCCAGCTGGTCGCCGCGTGCGACCTTGCCGTCGCGGCCGAGGATTGCCGCTTCGGCGTCAACGGCGTGAACATCGGGCTGTTTTGTTCCACCCCCATGGTCGCGCTCAGCCGCAACGTGCCGCGCAAGCAGGTGTTCGAGATGCTGACCACCGGCGAATTCGTGACCGCCGCGCGCGCGCGCGAGATCGGCCTGGTGAACCGCGTCGTCGCCACCGAGGCGCTGGAGACCGAGACCGAGACGCTGGCCGCCACCATCGCGGCCAAGCTGGGTTCGGCCGTGCGGATCGGCAAGCGCGCCTTCTACGACCAGATCGAGCTGCCGCTCGACGCCGCCTACGAGATGACGGGCGCGGTGATGGTCGAGAACATGCTCGACCGCGACACCAGCGAGGGCATCGCCGCCTTCCTCGAGAAACGCAGCCCCGACTGGTCGCAGGACTGAGGTTCAAAGACCATAGAGCGCCGTGAACTTGCCTTCGAGATAGTCCAGCAGCGGCGCCTCGCTGACTTCCGCCCCGGTGGCATGCTCGATCGTCTCGCGCGGCGGGCGCAACCCGCCATGCACCTGAACCCGGTGGCGCAGCCAGGCCAGCGCGGCGGAGGGATCGCCCCTGCCCAGATCCGCGTCGAGACCCGGCACATCGGCCCTGAGCGCCGCGTGCAGGCAGCCGGCGTAGACATTGCCGAGGCTGTAGGTCGGGAAATACCCGAACAGGCCCACGGGCCAGTGCACGTCCTGCAGCATGCCGTTCGACGGCCGGTCGACCGCGATGCCGAAATCGGCCGCGAACCGGTCGTTCCAGGCCGCCTCCAGGTCCTCCAGAGCCAGATCGCCCCGCATCAACGCGCGCTCCAGGTCGAAGCGCAGCATGATGTGAAGGTTGTAGTGCACCTCGTCGGCCTCGGTACGGATGTAGCCGGTCGTCACCGCGTTGACCGCGCGGGCGAACTCCTCGGGTCCGGCCACGGACAGGGTGCCGAAACGGTCCACCATCCGGCCGTACAGCCAGTGGCAGAAGGCGGGCGAGCGGCCAAGCTGGTTCTCGTAGATCCGGCTCTGGCTTTCGTGCACGCCCATCGACACGCCCTGCCCCAGCGCGCTGAGCCCGAAGGCCTGGTCGATGTTCTGCTCGTAGCCGGCATGGCCGACCTCATGGATGGTCGAGTAGAGACACCCCAAAGGCTCCACCTCGTTCACCCGCGTGGTGATGCGCACGTCGTTGAAGGAGCCGGAGGAGAACGGGTGCACCGCCTCGTCGATGCGGCCGCGGGCCATGTCGTAGCCGAAGGCGCGCGCGATCTCCTCGGCCAGCGCAAGTTGCTGTGCCTTGGGGAACCGGCCGGTCAGGTCGGGCGCCTGCGGTGCCGCGCGCAGCGCCTCGCGCAGGGCGACGATGCGCGGGCGCATCCGGTCGAACAGCGCGCCGATCTCGTCGCCGGTCATGCCGGGCTCGTAGCCGTCGAGAAGCGCGTCATAGGCGTCGCCGCCATCCGACAGCGCCTGCGCCTCTTGCCGGCGCAGATCCACCACCTGCCCCAGAACCGGAAGGAACCCCGCCAGATCCTCGGCCCGGCGCGCCTCGGCCCAGATGCCCTGCGACACCGAGGTGACGCGCGCGATCTCGGCCGCCAGCCGCCCCGGCACCTTGCGGGCGCGGTCGTGGCTGCGGGCGATCAGGCGCAGCTGCGCCTCCTCCGCCTCGGAGGTCGGCACCGCCTGCGCCAGCCAGTCTCCCAGCCGCGGGTCGGTGCGCCGCGCGTGCAGCACGCCCTCCAGCGCCGCGATCTCGTCGCCGCGCTGCGCGGCCGCGCCGCGCGGCATCACCGTCTCCTGATCCCAGCCCAGCCGGCCCATCACCTGCCCCAGCGCCTCGGTCTCGCGCTGGTAGGCCAGCAGGTCGTCCATCGCGCTCATGCCTTCGCCCCTTTCACCGATTGCGGCAGCGGGTACATGCTCAGGAACCGAGCCCGCAAGATCAGCACCAGAACCAGGACCGCGCCCAGCTGGTGCCAGATCGCGATGTACCACGGCGAGGAATGCATCACCGTCACGATGCCCAGCACCACCTGCGCGAAGATGCCGAGCGTCACCCAGCCGAAGGCCCGTTTCGTGGCCAGACGCGCCGTCTTGCGCGACGCCATCCAGGCGCCGATCACCATCAGCACGATCAGGTAGCCCACCATCCGGTGAATGAACTGCACCGTGCCGTCGTTCTCGAACAGGTTGCGCCACCCCGGCTCCAGCGCCCACATGCCGGGCGGCAGGAAGCCCCCTGCCATTAGTGGCCAGTCGATGTAGTTGCGCCCCGCGTCGATGCCCGCGACCAGCGCGCCGATCAGGATCTGCACGAAGCTCAGGTGCATCAGCCCCGTCGCCAGGCCCTTGAGCTTGCGGTCGCCCTCGCGCCGGGCCTGCATCAGCTGCGCCTCGTCGCGGCCGAGCTTCAGCACGAACCATGCGATCAGCCCGAGGATGAGGAATGCGAGGCCCAGATGCGTCGCAAGCCGGTAGGAGGCGACGGAGATCATGCCGTCCTGCAGCCCCGAATGCACCATCCACCAGCCGATCGCGCCCTGCGCGCCGCCAAGCGCCCCCAGCAGCAGCAGCCGCCCGGTCCAGCCGGTGGGGATGGCGCGCGTCGCCAGCAGGACCAGGAACCCGAGCGCCCAGACCAGCCCGATCACCCGGCCCAGCTGCCGGTGACCCCATTCCCACCAGTAGATGACCTTGAACTCCTCGAGGCTCATGCCGCGGTTCATCAACTCGTATTGCGGGATCTGGCGGTAGGCGTCGAATTCCGCCTGCCAGTCCTCGGCGCTCAGCGGCGGGATCGCGCCCGACAGCGGCGCCCATTCGGTGATCGAGAGGCCCGAATCCGTCAGTCGCGTCATGCCGCCGACCGCGATCATGGTCACGACCAGCGCGAACAGCACCATCAGCCAGCCGCGCACCAGCCGCCGCGCGCGGCTCCGGTCGCGGGTCACGCCGCCGGGCACCGCGGCGGGCTTGGCCGCGGTGTCGACCTCTTCGAAGATGCTGCGCTGCCTGGCCATCGCCCGTTCCTCACCTGCTAATCCGTGACCTATCGCGCCGCGCACCCGCGTTCAAGCAACCGCGGCATCCTGCCCGCGCCGCATCACGGGTCGCGCCGCTTGCCCTCGGCCCAGCGGACCATCTGGCGGAACATGCCGTGCAGCGTCTGCACATCGGCGCGCGTCAGCGGCAGGCGCCCCCAGATCTGGCGCAGCGACCGGCGCATCTGCTCGGCCCGGGTGGCGGGAAAGAAGAACCCGGCCTCCTCCAGCCGCGCCTCGATGTGATCGCCAAGTGCGGCGATCTCGGCCCCGGTGGCGAAATCGGTGCCGGCCAGTTCCATCACCTCGGGCGGCGTGTCGTCGCCCGCCCGGCGGAACTCGTAGGCGCACAAGAGCACGCATTGCGCCAGATTCAGCGAGGCGAAATCGGGGTTCACCGGCACCGAGATGATGGCATTGGCGCGCGCGATGTCGGTGTTTTCCAGCCCCGCCCGCTCGGGCCCGAACAGCACCGCGACCTTGCCGCCCGCGGCCAGCATCGCGCGCGCCTGCACCATCGCGCGCTCGGGCGTCACCACCGGCATCGTCATGCCGCGTGGCCGCGCCGTCGTGGCGAAGACATAGGTGCAATCGCCGATCGCCGCCGGCACATCCTCGAACAGGCCCGCATGATCGAGGAGCCGCCCCGCGCCCGAGGCCAGGGCCACCGCGCGCGGGTTCGGCCAGCCGTCGCGGGGCGCCACCACGCGCATCCGCGCGAGGCCGAAGTTCCACATCGCCCGCGCGGCGGCGCCGATGTTTTCGCCCATCTGCGGGCGCACGAGGATGAAGGCCGGCTGGGGCGTGTCGTCGCGTGCATCTGTCATGGCGCCGCCGATAGCGCGGGCGGCCCGGCCCGGCAAGCGCCCCATTGCCGAGCCTGCCCCGCCCGGCTATCACGCGCCCCAGCAGCAAGGGACCCAAACCCGATGGCCGACACCACCCAGACCGACCAGCCGAACCTCTACCTGATCACGCCGACCAGCTTCGAGACCGAGGATTTCGTGCCGCGGCTCGCCGCCATCCTCGACGCCGAGCCGGTGGCCTGCCTGCGGCTGGCGCTGGTGACCGAGGACGAGGACATCATGGCCCGCGCCGCCGACGCGCTGCGCGAGGCGGCCCATGCCCGCGACGTGCCGCTGGTGCTGTCGGGGCACGCGGGGCTGGTGGAGCGGCTGGGGCTCGACGGGGTGCATCTGCTCGACGGGCCGCGCAACGTGCGGGCGACGCGCAAGGGGCTTGGCGCCGATGCCATCGTCGGCGCGTTTTGCGGCGCGCTGCGCCATGACGGGATGACGGCGGGCGAGGCCGGGGCCGATTACATTGCCTTCGGCCCGCTGGGCGACAGCGCGCTGGCCGCCGGGCCGCGGGTGGACCGCGACGTGTTCGCATGGTGGTCGGAGATGATCGAGCTGCCCGTGGTGGCCGAAGGCGCGCTGGACGTGGAGCTGGTCGCGCGCTTCGCGCCGGTCACCGACTTCTTCGCCATCGGCGCCGAGATCTGGCGCGAGGAGGATGCGCTGGCGGCCCTGCGGCGGCTGCTTGCGCCGATCCGCTGAGCGAGAGGGGGCTCTGCCCCCGCCCGTGCCGGTCTCCCCCGGGATATTCGGGAAACGAAGAAGATCAGCGCGCGCGCGCGGCCTCGAAGCCAGCGCGCACGGCCGCCTCGGCGGCGGCGGCAAGCGCCTTGCGGTCGGGGAAGTCGGCGACGCGCAGCGGCGGATGATAGATCACCTCCACCCGGCCCTGCCGCGGCGCGGCCAGAACCGACAGGATCGCGGGGCCGAGCGCCATCTCGCCCCACCAGCCGTAGAAGCCCGGGGCCGCCCCTTCGGGCGCGTGGTAGACGAGGCTCACGGGCTGCACCTGCACCACGTCGCGCAGCCGCTCGGACAGGAAGGCCTGGAACAGCGTGGTGCGGAACGGCAGCACGCGCAGCCCGTCGGTGGAGGTGCCTTCGGGAAAGAACAGCAGCCGGTGGCCCGCGCGCAGCCGATCCTCGAACAGGCGGGTCTGCGCGGGGGCCGCGCGGGCATCGCGGGCGATGAAGACGGTGCCGGTGCCGCGCGCGAGCCAGCCGATGCCGGGCCAGCCCGCGACCTCGGACTTGGCGACGAAATAGAGCCGCTTGCCGGCGTTCAGCACGAAGATGTCGAGCCAGCTCACATGGTTGACCACATAGGCGCCGGGCCCGGTCATCGGCACGCCGCGCCTCTCGCGGCGCAGCCCCAGCACGCGGCAGGCCAGCCGGCACACGGCCTGGGTGATGTGCGGCGTCCAGGGGCGGTTCAGGCCGAAGATCAGGCGTTCGGGCACGCGCAGGAGCAGCAGGAGCGGAAAGCACACCAGCAGTGCCGCCACGATCGCGCCGCCCCGGATGGCGACACGCAGCCAGTCGCCCGGGCCAAGCGCGCGCGGCGGCGGCGGCACGCCGCCCTGCCAGGTGCGGCTCACGGCCCTCCCCGCCGGTAGAGCGCGCGATGCTTGTCGGGGATCAGCGCCACATCCATCACCAGGCACACGTCGATGCAGTTGAAGGCGCGGTCGATCCAGGCGCCCTGCCCGACGAAGCCGCCGAGCCGCAGATACGCCTTGATCAGCGCCGGAATGGCCCGCACGGCGGCGGTGCGGTCGAGCCGGTCCTCGGCGATCAGGTCCATCGGCTGATACCCCCCGGGGCGGGCCAGGGGGCGGATCGGGGGCGGCGCGAGGTGGCGGTGGTGCAACAGCGACAGCGCCTGCGCCAGCGGCGCCGGGTCGCGCCCATGAAAGCTCGCGACGCCGAACATCACCTCGATCTCGTGGGCGGCGATGTAGTCGGCAAGCCCGGCCCAGAGGTGCATCATGGAGGTGCCGCCGCGGTAGTCGCGGTGCAGGCACGAGCGGCCAAGTTCCAGCAGGCGCCGGCCGGTGGCGCGCAGCGGCGCGAGGTCGTATTCGTCCTCGGAATAGAACTGCCCCGCCGCCTCGGCGCCCTCGATGCGCATCAGCCGGTAGACGCCCACCACCCTTTCCTCCGCCGCCCGGCGGCGGTCGAGCAGCAGGAGATGGTCGAAGAAGGGATCGAACCGGTCGGCCTCGCGCCGCGCGGCGTGATCGACAAGCGGTCCGTCGCCGCCCAGTTCCTCGACGAAGACCGTGTAGCGCAGGCGTTGCGCGGCGTGCAGGTCGGTCTCGGATGCGGCGAGGCGAAGCTCGAAATGGCTGTCGTCGATCTGCATGCGCGGGCGCGGGGTCCGTCTGGGGTTTTCGATCCCATAGCAGGCAAGCGCAGGCTTGCAAACCGGCGCGGGCTTGCGTGCGGGACCGGGCACGGCGTTAAACTGATGTTAACCGGCGGGGGCCTACCGTGCGGGGCCACGACAGCCGGGGGATGCGATGGATCAGTCGAGAAACACGATCTCGAGCGCGACACGGGCGGCGTCGATCACCAGCTTGCCCGCGTTCTCGAAATTGACCGTCACCTTGCCGCCGATGTTGGATTGCACCTGCCCCAGGCCCCAGCCCGGCTGGCCGGGGCAGCGCACGACCATGCCGGGTTCCAGGATCGCGCTCAGATCGTTCGGCATGAGGGGACGCGCAGCATGAATGACCAGTCTCCGTTCGGGGCGCAGACGCTGGCGGAGCTGATCGCCTCGCGCCTGTGCCATGACCTCGTAAACCCGCTGGGCGCGATCGGCAACGGGGTCGAGCTGATCGAGATGACCGGCTCGGTGCGCGGGCCCGAGATGGCGCTGATCCGCGACGCGGTGCGTGACGCGCAGGCGCGGGTGCGGTTCCTGCGCGTGGCCTTCGGCGCGGCGGGCCCGCAGCAGGTGCTGAGCGCGCGGGAGGCGAAGGCGACGGCGCAGGCGCCCTGGCAGACCGGGCGGCTGGTGCTGGACTGGGCGGTCGCGGCCGACCTGCCCCGCACCCGGGTGCGACTGGGCTACCTGATGCTGCTCTGCGCCGAAACCGCGCTGCCGATGGGCGGCGAGGTGCGCCTTGGCGTCGAGGCCGGCGGCCAATGGCGGCTGGAGGCGGTGGCGCCGCGGGTGGCGCTCGACGAGGCGCTTTGGTCGGTGCTGCGCTTCGGGATGGCGGCGGCGGGGCGGCCGCTCCGCCCGGCCGAGGCGCAGTTCGCCGCCCTGCACGCGGCGGTGGCGCCGCTGGACCTGACGGTGAATTTCGTCGCCCGCGACGGCGGGCTGTCGATGGCGACGGCCTGAGGCCGCCCTACAGCGCCACCAGCCCGGCGCGGAAGCGGCGCATGCGGTCGCGGTAATGTTCCGCCGATTTGAGCAGCCGCGCCTGCGCCTCCGCGTCGAGGGTGCGCACGACCTTGCCGGGCATGCCCATGACGAGGCTGCCATCGGGGATCTCGCGGCCCTCGGGGATCAGCGCACCGGCCCCGATCAGACAGCCCTTGCCGATGACCGCCCCGTTCAGGATCGTGGCGCCCATCCCCACCAGCGACCCGTCGCCGATGGTACAACCGTGCAGCATCGCCTTGTGCCCGATGGTGCAGTCGCGCCCGACGCTCAGCGGATAACCCATGTCGGTATGAAAGACGCAGTTCTCCTGCACGTTGGAGCCTGCGCCGATCACGATTTCCTCGTTGTCGCCGCGCAGCGTCACGCCGAACCAGACCGAGGCGCCGGGGGCCAGCACCACGCGGCCGATGACATGGGCGCCCGGCGCGATCCAGGTATCCTTGTCGATCCGGGGCGCGACGCCGTCGAGGGCGTAGATCATTCTCGATCCTCCTGAAATTCATCGTGCAGGCGCCGGACATGGGCGGCAAGGCCCGGCTGCTGTTCGCGGCGCAGGCGTTCGGCGGTGACGATCATCGTCAGCTTCTCGAAGGTCGCATCGAGATCGTCGTTCACCAGGACGTAATCGTAGCCGTCCCAGTGGCTGATCTCGTCCCAGCTCTTGTGCATCCGCTGCGCGATGACCTCGGGGCCGTCCTGCCCCCGCGCGACCAGCCGCCGCTTCAGTTCCGGGATCGAGGGCGGCAGCAGGAAGATCGACAGCGTGTTGCGCCCCATGGCCGAATTGCGGATCTGCTGCGCGCCTTGCCAGTCGATGTCGAACAGCACGTCGATGCCGGCGTTGATCGCCGCGACCACCGGCGCGCTGGGCGAGCCGTAGAAATGGCCGAAGACATGGGCGTGTTCCAGCATCTCGCCATCGGCGACCATCGCCTTGAACGCCTGTTCCGACAGGAAATGATAATGCTCGCCGTCCACCTCGCCTGTCCGCGGCGCGCGGGTGGTGGCCGAGACCGAGAACTGCAGCGACCTGTCCCAGGCCATCAACCGGCGCGCCAGCGTCGATTTCCCCGCGCCAGAGGGCGAGGAGAGGATGATCAACAGCCCCCTGCGGGGCGCGGCGGGGGGCGCGTCTGCCATCGTCACTCCACGTTCTGGACCTGTTCGCGGGTCTGGTCGATGGCCAGTTTCAGGTCAAGCCCGATCGCCGTCAGCGTCGCATCCTGCGCCTTGGAACACAGCGTGTTGGCCTCGCGGTTGAATTCCTGCATCAGGAAATCGAGCTTGCGGCCCACCGGCCCGCCGGTGTCCAGCAGCGCCCGCGCGGCGCCCACATGGGCGCGCAACCGGTCGATCTCCTCGGTCACGTCGGTCTTGACGGCAAGGGTCGCGACCTCCTGCAGCAGCCGGGCCTCGTCGAGATCCGCGCCCGCCAGCACCGTCTCGACGGCGGCGCGCAGGCGGGCGGCCTGCGGCTCGGCCCGGGCGGCGGCCGCGGCGGCGGCATCGGCCACCAGCGTCTCGATCCGGGCGATCTGGGCAGTGAGCACGGCGGCGATCGCCGCTCCTTCGGCCTGGCGCATGGCGGTGAAGGCTTCGATCAGCGGCTCCGCATCGGCCAGCAGCGTCTCGGGCGCGGGCAGGCTTGCCGCCTCGCCGCCTTCGCCGAGACCGCGCAGCGCAAGGACGGCGGTGGCGTCGACGGGCGCGACGGGCAGGCCCTGCGCCGCGGCCGCCGCCTGCACCTGCGCCAGTTGCGCCAGAACGGCGGTCAGCCGCGCCGGGTCGAGCCGCGCTGCCGCCGCCCCCGTCTCGCGGGTCACGCGCAGCGACAGGGTGACGGAGCCGCGGGCGACGGTTTCGGACAGGCGCTTGCGCAGCGGCGCCTCCAGCGCGCCCAGGCCATCGGGCAGGCGCAGCCGCACATCGAAACCGCGGCCGTTCACGCTGCGCAGTTCCCAGCCCCAGGTCGCGCCCTGCCCGTCGCCGCCCTCTCGCGCGGCGAAGCCGGTCATGGAGGCGATGCTGGCCGCACCGGCAGGCTTGACCACGATGCCGCTCACACCGCCGCGCGCAGCGCCTCGCGGCTGTGCTGCAACTCCTCGGCCACGAGGAAGGCCAGTTCCAGCGATTGCGAGGCGTTGAGGCGCGGATCGCAGGCGGTGTGGTAGCGCGAGGACAGATCCTCGTCCGTCACCGCGCGCATGCCGCCGGTGCATTCGGTGACGTCCTTGCCGGTCATCTCGAAATGCACGCCGCCGGGCACCGTGCCTTCGGCGCGGTGGATGGCGAAGAACTCCTGCACCTCGCGCAGGATCGCGTCGAAGGGCCGGGTCTTGAAGCCCGAGGACGACTTGATGACGTTGCCGTGCATCGGATCGCAGGACCAGAGCACCTTTGCGCCCTCGGCCTCGACCGTGCGGATAAGGCGCGGCAGGTGATCGCCCACCTTGCCCGCGCCGAAGCGCGCGATCAGCGTCAGGCGCCCGGCCTCGTTTTCCGGGTTCAGCCTGGCCATCAGGACCTTGAGGTCCTCCTCGGTCGTGCTCGGCCCGCATTTCAGCCCGATCGGGTTCTGCACGCCGCGGCAGAACTCGACATGCGCGCCGTCGGGCTGGCGGGTGCGATCGCCGATCCAGATCATGTGGCCCGAGCCGGCGAGCCACTTTCCGCTCGTGCTGTCGAGACGGCAGAGCGCCTCCTCGTATTCCAGCAGCAGCGCCTCGTGACTGGTGTAGAAATCGACGGTCGACAGCTCGTGGTTGGTCTCGCCGGTCAGCCCCGCCGCGGTCATGAAATCGAGGCTGTCCTGGATGCGGTTGGCCAGCCCCCGGTATTTCTCGGCATCGTCCTGGTCGGTGAAGCCGAGCGTCCAGCTGTGCACGCGATGGATGTCGGCGAAGCCGCCGGTGGAAAACGCGCGCAGCAGGTTCAGCGAGGCGGCGGCCTGGGTGTAGGCCTGCAGCATCCGCGCCGGGTCGGGGCGGCGGGCCTCGATGCTGGGGGCGATGTCGTTGATGATGTCGCCCTTGTAGCTGTCCATCTCGACGCCGCCGACCATCTCGGTGGGGGCCGAGCGCGGCTTGGCGAACTGGCCCGCCATGCGGCCGACCTTCACCACCGGCACCTTGGCGCCGTAGGTCAGCACCATCGCCATCTGCAGCATCACCTTGAAGGTGTCGCGGATGTTGTCGGCGGAGAACTCGGCGAAGCTCTCGGCGCAATCGCCGCCCTGAAGCAGGAACGCCTCGCCGCGCGACGCGGCGGCCAGCGCCTTTTTCAGGCGTCGCGCCTCGCCCGCGAAGACCAGCGGCGGATACTTGGCCAGCTGCGCCTCGGCCGCGCTCAGCGCCGCCGCGTCGGGATAGGTCGGCATCTGCACGCGCGGCTTGGCGCGCCAGTCGGATTTCGTCCAGGCCGCTCCGGTCGCTCGGGTCATGGGCTCGCGTCTCCTTGCATCTCGTCTCGGGGGCCGCTTATAGGCCGGGGGCTTCTCGCTTCCAATGCCCTAAATCGCCATGCGCAGGGATTGCGTCGGCTCAAAAAAACTGCTTTCGCTCAAGAGATGCGCGGGACGCCCGCCACACGCGACAGGCAAAGGCCCCAGATGCCCGAACACGCAGGCCCACGGCGGTTCATCTTCGTTCTTCTGGATCAGTTCACCATGCTGTGCTTTTCCAGCGCGGTGGAGGCGCTGCGCATCGCCAACCGCATGTCGGGCCGGCCGCTCTACGACTGGACGCTGGTGGGCGAAGGCGGCGAGATCGCGTGGTGCAGCGCCGGCATCGGCTTCCGGCTCGACGGCGACCTGGGCGAGGTGACGCGCGACGACACGGTGCTTCTGTGCGGCGGCATCGACGTGGCATCGGCGACGACCAAGCGCCTGGTCGGCTGGCTCCGGCGCGAGGCGCGCAAGGGCGCGACCATGGGCGGGCTCTGCACCGCGGGCTACACGCTGGCCAAGGCGGGGCTGCTCGACGGCAAGCGCGCCACGATCCATTGGGAGAACCAAGACAGTTTCACCGAGGAATTCGAGGAGGTGACGCTGACCAAGTCGGTCTTCGTGATCGACGGCAACCGCATCACCACGGCAGGCGGCACCGCCTCGATCGACCTGATGCTCAAGATCATCGCCGACGAGCATGGCGAGGATCTGGCCAATCTGGTGGCCGATCAATTGATCTACACCTCGATCCGCACCGATCAGGACACGCAGCGCCTGTCGATCCCGACGCGGATCGGCGTGCGCCACCCGAAGCTGGGGCAGGTCATCCGGGCGATGGAGCAGGCGATCGAGGACCCGATCAGCCCGGCGACCCTGGCCAAGCAGGTCGGCATGTCGACCCGGCAGCTGGAACGGCTGTTCCGCCGCTACCTCAACCGCTCGCCCAAGCGCTATTACATGGAACTGCGCCTGGGCAAGGCGCGCAACCTGCTGATGCAGACCGACATGAGCGTGATCAACGTGGCGCTGGCCTGCGGCTTCGCCTCGCCCTCGCATTTCTCGAAATGCTACCGGGCGCATTACGACACCACCCCCTACCGCGAGCGCGGATCGCACGGGACGCGCGAAAAGGCCTGAAGGCTCACGCCTCGGGCACGCGCGCCTTGCGCCCGCCGCGACGGCGGGGCGTGTCCTGGCCTGCCAGCCCTTCGCGCAGAACGATCTTCATCGGGTGATCGTCGGGCGCATCCGCGTGGCGCGCCAGCAAGTCGGCGATCAGGCCGCGCGGGTCGTCGGCCGCGATGCTGAGCGCCCAGTCGACCAGGATCGAGCGGCATTCGCCATCGGTGATCCCGTCGATGCGGAACGCCTCGCGGATCAGGTTCTTGGGATCGGCGGGATCGGCCGCCGGGCGGTCCGGGCGAAGGTCAGGGCTCACGATGCATCCTTTGCGGCATCCGGTGCGGCATCCCCGGTGGCGGGGCCGAACACGCCGTCGAGGATGGCGCGGGCGCCCGCGCGGGTCTTGTCCAGATGCGACGCCAGGGCCGCGGCCGAGGGCTGATCCGCGACGCGCACCAGAAACGTCCGCCCGCCTTCGCCGATGTGGTCGGGCTCCAGCGCCTCGTCGGTCAGAAGCCGCGCGGCGCCCTGCACCCGGTGATAGAGCGCGTGCGCGGCCTGCAGCGCGGCCACCGCGTCGGCGCTGAGCCAGCCCAAGGGCACCGCCTCGGCCAGTTGCGCCGCCGTGGTGCGGTGCGCGCAACCGGCGGCAAGCGCCGTCGCCTGCCCCAGCAGCTCGATATCCTGCATGCCGCCCGGCCCGTCCTTCACCGCCCAGGTGCCACCGGCGCGCCCGGCGGCGGCCAGCCGGGCGCGCATCGCGGCGGCATCGGCCAGCACCACCTCGGGCACGGCCTTTTCCGCGATCACGGCGCAGCGGATCGCCTCGATCTCGGCCGTCAGGGCGGGCGGGCCGGCCACGACCCGCGCCCGCGTCAGCGCCATGTGTTCCCATGTCCAGGCCTCGTCGCGCTGGTAGGCGGCGAAGCCCGACAGCGCCGTCGCCACCGGCCCCTGCCGCCCCGAGGGGCGCAGCCGCATGTCGACCTCGTAGAGCTTGCCAGAGGCGGTCGGCGCCGACAGCGCGGTGATCAGCGCCTTGGTGGCCTTGGCGTACCACGCGCGCGGGTCGAGCGGGCGGCGGCCCTCGCTCATCTCCACGCCTGCCGGGTCGTAGATGACGATCAGGTCGAGGTCCGAGCCCGCGCTCATCCGCCCGGACCCGAGGCTGCCCATCCCCACCACCGCCGCGCCATTGCCCGGCGGCGGGCCGTGGCGGCGCGCGATCTCGGCGCAGACCACGGGCCAGAGCGCTCCGACCACCGCATCGGCCAGATCGGTGTATTGCGCCGCCGCCTCGCCCGAATGGATCAGGGCGCGCAACTGGTGCACGCCGATGCGGAAATGCCAGTCCTTCTGCCATTGCCGCGCGGCGTCGAGCTGCTGCTCGTAATCCGGCCCCGCCAGGCTTTCGGCCAGATCCGCCCGCAATCCTCCCGCACCCGGCCAGGGCGCGAAGAACCGCCCGTCGAGCACCGCGTCGAGCACCGCCGAATGCCGCGACAGGTAGCGCGACAGGCCCGGCGCGGTGGCGCAGAT
>Ga0008835_100492_pt1 | contig 35844 bp, 29 predicted proteins | sample HotLakConsoUCCRE_FD_62215 | JGI IMG/M metagenome (GOLD analysis project Ga0008835, IMG submission 62215) | Hypersaline microbial mat communities from Hot Lake, Washington, USA - Hot Lake Consortium UCC-RE (Hybrid Assembly) ... | reverse complement strand
TGATTTTGCTCTCCTCCAAGATTTGGAGCTTCTCTTCTTTTGTGAACTTGCGTTTTTGCATAGACATAATTACTAAAATTTAACTATAATTACGTCCGACTAATTAAGGAGCCTATGCACAAAAGCTATATTTAATTGAAAAAAGATAAAAATTATTCATCAAAGGAAAGATATTAGCTGAAAAACTAGTCAACTCGATATTGTTGACAGCAAGATTGTTATTATTAAGAATGTTATTTGCTCTCAGCTCAAACATAAATTTACCATTTTCTGATTCAGATCTAACTAAACTATTCAATATTGGATTAAACCCATCTTGAAGATTTTGAAAATGTAAAGACATAAATTCAAAAGAAAATAAGGTTCTAGGCAAAAATTTAAAATTTAATTTCGAATTATAATTATTGTAAGCCATTCGTACATCACGCTCTCCCCAAATATTCAGAATTGAATTGTGTTTAACACCTAAGCTTAAATTAATGGAAGAGGTTAGTGATGATCCAGAGGTAAAGCTTAACGCTTTTTGAGAGAGAATACTAGAGGCTTCAATATCTTCGATTACCAATGGAGTACTACTCGTTTTATATTCATAAATGAATTTAAATGTACTTTTAATTGATGGCCAATATTTATCTAAAGAGGAAGAAAAAAAGGATTGCTCAACATTATCTGCCTGAGAATATTCAATTGAAACAATTTCATCTTCAAATGATACTCTACTAAATAATTCATTTTCTGCTCTGACTAATCCAGCCTCAAGACTTCCACTGATGAAAGTATTATTCATATCACTTAAAGCAATATTAGCAGCGATTACATCCCTTTTGACTAACTCTTCGACCTCAGTTTGATAAGTTGCTGTAGTTCTATTATCGATTAATAAACTCGTGGAAAGTAATTGAGTAGGCTCTAGTAAATTGAATTCTCTATGACCAAAAATTTTCATTTCGGCATTTAAATTTTGAAAAAACTTATCCTTGAAAACTGCCCCGATTTGAGGTTCTACCAAAAAATTAGAAGAATTTGATCCATCTTTTGTATAATATAAGTTTTTGAATTTTGGTCTAAAAAAAACTTTATGATTTTTAAACCACTTAGCGATTTCAGTTTCAACACTAGAATTATTTACTGTTAGCTCTGATCTTGGATAGAAAAAATCTGGACCATCACCAATGTCTATTTGAGATGATGAGTGAATAAAGGAAATAGACAAATTTGTTTGCCAGTTATTTTTTAGTAGTCCAATAAAAGATGAGGTTGCCCCTACATTATATAATGCCTGACTTGATTTTTGTTGTAGTGAAGAATCTAGGTTGTCAAGTTGATCATTTTGTATCGATATTTCCTCAGTCAGATTATCAAAATTCCCTTCAAATTCAGTTGTAAAAACCCATTTAGAATTTAGTTGACGTTGATAACTCACATTAGAATACAATAAATCTTTTTGAACCAACATCTGATCTTCAATTGTATTGAAGCTATTAAGATTTATGGAAGAAATATCTTCAATACTTTTTCGAAATTGAATTTTTGCTTTTAGGTCTTCTTTTTTGGATAATTGAGAAGTATATTCTATACCCTGAAAAAATTCTAATGGTTTTTTATTTTGAAACCTTTCCTGCTCAAAAATGAATAAATTTTCCTCATCAATCAGATAGTTAATTGAATCTCTAAAATTAAAATTTATATCATTATTATAGAAGGTTGAAGTTGATTTAAGATTCGAATGCTCGGAAAGATTTACCAACATAGTATTAGATAAAAATTGACCTTGATGGAATGTAAATTTATCCTCTGGAAAAAATGGCGGAGCCTCCAAACGTCCTTCTAAAATTTCACTAGACCCAAAGAAACCTTTATATTCCGCCATATTGATATCCATATAAGTTTCTAAATCATAGCTCTCTAAATCATATCCAGTATTATTTGCTGAAGCAATAAAGTATAGCTTCATGGCTTTATTATAGGATAATATATCAGCATCTCCCGAGTAGCGACTATTTGTACCGCCTCCAAGTTTTGCATTCCCGAAAAAAGGTGATTTTAGTTCATCTTTTATTTTTAGATTTATTGCTACATCTTCTGACTTTTTAATACCCTTAAGTAATCTAAGATCAGAAAAATTTTTAAGCACTTCTATTTCTTCAATTAGATCAGCCGACAGGTTTTTACTTATAACTTTATAATTTGTGCCCGTTAAATCATCTCCATCTAGGAGAATCTTTTTTATAGTTTTACCCTGATATTTAATTTCACCTGTTTCATTATTTATCGAAAATCCAGGCATTTTCTCTAACAAATCTTCAACATTAGTTTCAGTACCATCGATGAAGGAATTAGCAAAATAAGAAATCGTATCGCTATCCTCAGATGAGGTTATTACATCCGGTATAACTTTGACCTCGTTCAAGAAATTTGATGAATCCATCGAAAGAACAACAAATAAAGAGTCGCTATAACTATTTACCGTAAGCTCCTTTTTAACATACCCTAATCTGGAAAAGATCAATACTACGCTATCATCTTTTGAGACCCAATCCAGAGAAAAATATCCTTTATCAGAACTAAAGGTATAATTTAATACTTTTCCACTCACAACTTCCTGCGCTATCACGTAAGCAAAATCAACTGCGCTAGTGTCTTCAGAAAGGACTCGCCCTTTTAAAGTAATAGTATTTTCAGGATCAGATATTGGCTCTTGAGAAAAGACTGAAAGGACGATGATCAAATTCATGATCATTTGGATAATCAGGAACTTCCTCATAGTCCGCTAATTGAGTTCTGTACTCTTTCTTTCTTTGCTTAATCCACCATCTGAAATCTCTATATCATCTCCGTCAGCCTGAGCTTGGGCCTGCAACTGCGCTATTATCGCCTGATTTCTTCGGTAATATTTTTCATATTCAGAATCTAAGCATTCTATAAATTTCTCTCTAGTAATAGTGGTGTTTTGAAAAGGATTAGATATATCAGGTATAGAAGCGGATAAATTCAAATCGACTAATCTAATATGCACTTCATTTTTATTGTCTGTTACACTTACAATCAGGCCAGGTAATCCATTAAATTTCCAAGGACCAACACTTATGGGTATAGAGGTCGTATACCAAACTGTATATTCTCTGCCACGAAAGGAGGTTGTCGCTTTTTGACAGGATAGACCAGCAACCTCTTTCTCTTCGTTAACCAAGGTCCAATCAAATTTTATTGGATCCAAATAGACCTCTGGTCTTTCGGAGCCGCAAAATTCTCTTACATACATATTAGGATCCAAAATCGATCTCCATACTATATACCCTTGATCATCAGTGTGGACTACTTGAATAGGACCCATAGGATCATCGGAGTCAACAACCCATTTCTTTTTGTCATTTTCTTTATAAATAAATTTGGAAAATTTCTCATTAAAGAAAAGAGAAGCATCGAAGTCGAACTTATCTTCTGCTAATCTTACTTTATATTTTGCAAGTCCATTAAATTCCTGTGCTATCAGCAAATAATTGAACGGAAAATAAAGTAAAATAAAAAGGAGGGTCATTTTTAAGCTTTTCATATCAAATATTTAGAGGTCATACGATAGTAGAGTAATTTAATAAGAAAACCCAGGCTCTTTGAAGCCTGGATTTTAATTTAATTTATTGCATTGATTTCCATTGCTGGTAATGTTTCATTACAGCTCGGCAATTTCCAGTTGCATAAAAACCACCGGGATCTTTTACTGTACATTTAGCAATTTCATAATTTTCTACAGAATCAACAGTTGATACTTCTGTTGCTTCAGCATTTACGCTTACTACAAACAACATAGCAGCTGCTGCTACTGAAGCCAAGACTGAATTTTTGAATTTCTGAATCATAATTTTTGAATTTTAGTTTAGAAAATTTATTTATTGTGATCACCGTTTAAATATGGAAACCAAAAATTTAAAATGAATCACCCTTTGGGGTGATTTTAGGGTGATATTGAAAATTCCCTTATTAAATCTTCTTTTAGTGATTCGATGATAAATTGTCTAAACTCTTGCTTTCCTCTTAAACCAAGCTTTTTAATAATCCTTTTTCTATGAGTTTTGACGGTTTCTAAGCTAATGAAAAGAAGGTCACTGATTTCCTGACAGCTTAAACCTTTTTTGCAAAGAGATAAAACTTCTAATTCTTTAAAAGTCAATTTAGCATGTGAAATACGAGAATGTAAAACATATGAATTCTTATTCAATAACATAATTTTAGGTTTTGGTTTGTTAATTTTTCAACTAAAATATTTTATAAGATTCTAAAAACAAAGTAAAAAATGTAAAATTATCACAATAACATATCCGTTAGTTTATGTTTAAACCGCGATAGTTTATAAAATTTAAAAGAGTATTTTCAGTATTCTAATTTTTACAACTATCATTAATCACTTACTTTTGCAACTTGCAAAAGAAACATCAATCCTATGAACATATTAATTACGGGTGGAGCTGGCTATATAGGTTCAGCCTTAATTGAACAACTTCTTCCAGATGAGAAAATCAATAAAATTGTCATTTACGACAACCTCAGCAGGAACAATTACCATTTCTTTCTAGGTAGCAAATTACCGAAGCACGAAAAAATAGAATTTATCCAAGGAGAATTATTGGATACTCGAAAGCTCTCTAAAGCTTTAAATGATATCGATACAGTTATCCATTTAGCAGCGAAGGTAACTACACCTTTTGCTGATGCAGATCCGCATTATTTTGAGCAGAGCAATCATTGGGGCACAGCTGAACTCGTATATGCTGTGGAAGATTCAGAAGTGGAACATTTCGTTTTCGCCAGTAGTGTTTCTGTATTTGGTTCTTCTACAGAAATAATAGAAGAAACCCATCAAGCAAACCCAAGGACAATTTATGGTATATCTAAATTAAGAGGTGAAGAACATGTAGCGCGTTTGATGGAGAAAATCAACACACAAATTTTGAGATTAGGAAATGTTTACGGCTTTGCCAATGCCGTTCGTTTTGATGCAGTGATCAACCGTTTTATGTTTGATGCCAACTTCAATAAACGCATAGCTATTCATGGAGATGGAAAACAACACCGTCCTTTTATCTCCATTCAAAAAACCACTGAAATTTTAAAGCAGATAACGATCAAAAATGATATTCCTTCTGGCTATTACAATGTGGTAGATAAAAATTTGGAGGTATTGGATATAGTAGATGCTCTAAAAGCAATTTTCCCAGACATGGAATTCACATTTATCAACCAACATTTGAAATTACGGGAATTGTTAGTCAACCCAGAAACCAAACTTCAAAAATATATTGATTTTCCAAATGGTAGCTCTAGCCTAAAAGATGATTTATTGCTTTTTAAGGAGTATTTGAGGTTTTGAAGAGTTGGATGTGGGGTGAGGGATGATGGGTGTAGAGAGAATGTTTAATTCCATAAACTCCATCCTACCAACTCTTATCAGTGCAGACTTTTTTGCTTTTTGGTACTCACTTAAGCCATGCATAGCAACCAGCTCAACACCCTTCATCCAACATCCATCACCCTTCAATTATCAGTATCCCGAATAATAGTCTTCAACTGATCGCCAGAGACTTCCTCCACGGTTTCCCATTCGCCATTTTCATTGAGACGCTGGATCACATATTTTTTTACACCTTCTTCCCAGCCTCTAAAAGCATTCCATCTTAACTCGTATTTTCGGAACTGTACATCCTTTTGCAATAATACACTATTGCTTTCACTGCTAGCATCAGCATCAATAGAGCAGTTATTAACCACTTTTACCTGATAAGCGTAGGTATTATTTTCCGTGTCACTTGTTTTATCTATATAAAATTGTTCATAGGGTTCTACGCTATCAAAATATTCAAATTCTCCACCATTTTCACTTCTATAAATTTCAAAAGCCTTAATTCTTCCTTTGCCTTCTTCAGGTATACTCCACTCTGTAAAAACTTCTCCGGATTCTAATACCGTGGTATTTTGAATTTCCGCCACTTGGTTCAAGTATATGTTATCTGAAATTTCAAATTCAACATAATTACTGACAGAGCGCAATGTATTTTGCTCAAAAGCCCCCACTCTGTATTCATAGAAACCTGGACATAAATCTTCCTGGTCTTGAAAACTTTGGGCATTGCTTTCCAAAACAGCAATTTCTTGCCACTGCCCTTCTTCTTTTGATTTTCTAAATATACGTTGATTGTCTATGAAAAACCCTTTTGAGAGGTTCCAGCTGATAATCCTTTCCTTGTCTTTTTCCTCTACTTGCTTATTCAGAAGTAAGGTATTGAAAATGGTCAATTCCTCTTTGGAAACCGTGTCCTCACAAAATGGCACCGCTTGAAAGATATATTGATGCGACATATCCTGCGGACGACAACTTAGATCATCGTACATGATGCGTTGATTGGTTTGCCCTTCCAAGTCAATAGTTTGCAGTAAATAAAATCCATTCGGACTATCTCTGTAAACATTATAATGAGAAATATTATTGTAATAATAGGATTCCAATTCAAAATGAACCCTGTTATTCTCTACTAAAATCTGATTCATATCTGCTTGAGTATGGATAACAGTGTCCCGTACTAAAACCTCATTTGAATGGGTAAAACTTACTGGACATCCATTATCATTCTTAACAGTTAAGGAAACATTGAATTCACCGGTTTTTTCGATTAAAACTGTTGGATTTTCTTCATTGGATGTTTGTCCATTTCCAAAATCCCAGAAATATGAAGGATTAAGAAGATTCGCACTGTTATTCTTCAATTTTACCTCCACAGGATAACATTCACCTGAAACTTCCATATCGAAATTAACTTCTGGAGTAGGTAAAACTTTAATGCCGTTCATTTTAAAAATCTGCTCACAACCTTCTTGATTTTGTGCAATTAATGTAACATTATAAACACCAGCTACCTCATAAAAATGTTGTGGATTCTGCTCATTTGAAGTGTTTCCATCCCCAAATATCCATTGCCATTTCACTGCGCTTTCTGATAAATCTTTAAAATTGGCAGTATTCGGCAAACAAACCATTTTTTCTTCAATTTCGAATTTAGTTTCGGGACCACTTACACTAACCAATTGCTCCTGTCTTAATGTATCTTGACAACCCAGTTTATTCGTGATTACCAATGTGACATCAAATTCTCCTACATTCTCATATAAATGAATTGGATTGGCTACTCTTGAGGTTTTGCCATCTCCAAAATTCCAGTGATAGCTTATTGCACCTTCTGATAAATCAGTAAATTCAACTTGAACAGGAACACATGAAGTTTGAATGCTTTCTTTTAATTCGAAATCTGCTTTGTATGGAGAAACTTCGATAAATTGATCCATTCTAACCGTATCTTGACAGCCTGATTCATTTGCAGCTATTAAGCTGACATCATATTTTCCTTGAGTGTCATATTGATGAGTAGGATTACGCTGAGTACTACTATTTCCATCACCAAAATCCCAAATCCAGCTAACTGCATCATCACTTATGGCTGAAAAATTGACATCAAAACCAACGCAAATTTGATTAGCATCTACTTGAAATTCAGCACTAAATATGAAATCTAACAGTTTTTCACTTATTTGTTTACAGCCATTTTCATTCGTTACGGTAAGTTTCACCTTACTTTCAGGTATTTCATAATAAGTATGAGTAGGATTTTGGTCGGTAGAAGTATTTCCGTTTCCGAAATCCCATAACCAAGAAGTTGCATTTATACTTTCATCTTCAAAACTAACCGTAACCGGCAAGCAAGATTGATCATATTGAAAAGAAAAATCACTGCTAAGCTCGTCAATATTTATAAAATCAGTATAGGTAATTGAATCTGAGCATTCGCCATTACTAGCAACTAAGCTTACTGAATAAGTACCTGATTGAAATTTAATTTTGGGATTTTTTTCTGTACTAGTTTGTCCATTTCCAAAATCCCAAAACCAAGTTACGGCATCTTCAGATTGATTTTGAAAGCTGATTTGAACTTCACCACAGCCTTGAGTTTTATTTGCCGTAAATTTAGCTATTGGATTCTTAACGTTTACTTTATTAGGTAATTCGAAATTATACTCACATCCTTCAAAATCAGTGGCTATCATAGAGATTTGATAATGCCCAGGCTCAGCATAAATATATTCTGCATCAAAATTGGATATAGTGTCACCATTATCCATATTCCATGCATAGGATTTAAAACCTTGAAGGTTATGCGCAATCTCTATACCTTCACCCAAACATAAGGCTTTTGGATAATCAAACTGATTTTCATCGTTGCCGATGTAAATATTTTTGATTTTAGTAGCTTCGCAGCTAGACTGACCTGCAGCTGATAAACTCACAGTATACAAACCATCTTTTTCTACTAAAAAACTACCATCTGTCGCTAACCCAATACTTTTATTATTAATTTTCCAATTATAATTTTCAAATTCAGGATTCTCAGGGTTTAAATAAACCTTAAAGCCTTCACATACTTTTTCAAGGTGATAATCGAACTCTATCATAGGATCCTGAATACTAACCGTAATATAATTTTCTACTAAAAAACTACTATCCTTACCAAATTTGGCATAAAAATCAATGGTGAATTCTCCTGTTTCAGTATAAATCTCAGTAAAACTATTTTTTGAATGTGGCTCTTTATAATCAAACCTCCACTCAAAAAATTTAGCTTCTGGTACAGGGTTTACAAGATCTAATGCATAAGGTAGATTACAGCTGCTAAAAGTAAAGCGACCTATTGGACTATCACCATCATTACCCTCCTCTTCCTCCTCTTCAATCTCTGGATTTTCACACCCTGACCAAGGATTGGGAATCATAATGGCTTTAGACTTGGAACATTGTCCATCACTTTGGATATTCAACGTAAGGCTGACATCACTTAAAGTAATAAAGGACAAACTTAAATTTGTATCATTTCCTACTAGAGTTTCATTGTAGAACCATCTTACAGTTTGGCCTTCATCGACTTCCGCAGATAAATCCACTCTAAATAAACCACATTCTTCACCTGCTGTTACTTCATAATCAGCCTTAGGATTTAAATCCGGTATTTCGATTATATTATATCTTTCAACGGTAGTTTCACATCCATTTCTGTTATTGGTAGTCAATGAAACTTCATAATTACCAGCTTCACTGTAAACATGCATTGGATTTTGTTCTGTTGAAGTATTCCCGTCTCCAAAATCCCACTCCCAATAATCATAGCCCATACTTCCACTAAATTGGACTTCAGTATAGGTACATGACTCAATAACTTCTGGTTCAGATAAGTTGATAGAAGAATTCAATACTATAATAGGATTTTCAAATTCGTAGTTTACCTCGCAGTCCTTATTATTAATATAACTTACACTTGGGTAATAAACGCCTGGAATTTCATAATCAAAAGCTACTTTACTTCCTTCGTAAGACTGTCCGGTACCATTGTTCCAAATAATTTCTTTGGCGTTGCCATCCAGTAAGCTTACCTCTGTCACAAAAGGAGCACATCCTTGCCATTCATCCACCTTTAAATTTGTTTCTCTTTTAAAAACTTGAATTCTATCATTCAAATTTTGCTCAATCACACAACCACTTTCATATTCAGTAATTGCTGTCACATTATAATTCCCATTTTTTTCAAAAGTGTAGTCAAGTTCTTGCCCTGCTATAACTTCATTATTGATTATCCAAGAATAGGCTACCGCTCCCTCAGATTGGTTAGTAGCCAGAAAATTAAAAGGAGCACAACCGCTAAATTCATCATATTCAATTGTAGGTTCTGAAACCTCAGAGACCTCAATCATATCTTCCTTTAATATATCAATTGCACAGCCATTTGGGTCAGTATAGCTTAAAAGCACATCGTGAAAGCCCGGCTGATTAAATACAATATCTACATCCTTACCATCATAAGAATTTCCATTAACAGTCCATTTGAAACCTTGGGAATTGGGATGATTAGCAGAAAAATTAAGGGACTGTCCCAAGCATACATTAGCATTATCAACCACTATTTCAGGGATTTCAATTTCCATTACTTGAATAGCAGAATCCAATTCAATTGTACCTGAGCAATTATTTATATCAATATACTCTACACTAACAAGATAGCTTCCCAGTGAAGCATATAAATGGTCGACAGCTATTCCTTCTGCAGTTTCTCCATCACCAAAATTCCAAACTGCTTCTGTTATTTCTCCTGTCAATCCAAATTCCAAAGGAGTATTATTTTGCAAACATTGAGCGGACCTATTAACTGAAGCACTAACCTCTATAGCTTCGCCCACTTCAACAACATTTCCCTGCACTTTCATATCTTGACAATCGCCAAGTGATCTTGCTGTTAGGGTCACGGTATATTTACCGGGTTCTTCATAATTATGAACTGGATTCACTTCAGAAGATTGATTTCCATCACCAAATGACCATTGGTATTCCAAAGCATTTTCAGATTCATTTTGGAAACTTACAGATTGATTAATGCAAATAGTTTCACTTCCAATTGAAAAATCAGCAATTGGGCTTTCGGATATTGTAATCATATCACTTATTGAAATGGTATCCTTTTCTCCAGATTCTTTATTCAAAACTGCGATTACATCGAAAATACCAGTTTCCTCAAAAATGATGGTTGGAGATTCTGCATTGGAGGTTTGCCCATCACCAAAAATCCAATTAACAGATTGGAAATCATTGTTTCCCAATTCAAAACTAACCACTAAAGGCGGGCATCCATCTGTTTTATCAGCAGTTATTTGGGCTTGTGAAAAATGAAACAAACCAAAATTCACTAAAAGGAATAATAATAGACTTTTTATGATGATAGAAGTTTTCATGATGCAGATGATTAGTTGATTAAAGTAACTTTACCGGAACGATTTACAGAACTGCCTTCTTGACCTTCTGCATAAACTTGGAAAACATATGCGCCAGAAGGAGCAGTATCTCCTTGAATTTTACCATCCCATTTCTTTTCAATATCAGTTGAAGTGAATATAGCATCACCAAATCGATTGTAAATAACAAGCTTGTAATCTTCTACACCTTTAGCTACAGCACCAAAAGTATCGTTCAAGCCATCTCCGTTTGGTGTAAATGCTGTAGGAAATTCTACAGAAAAAGGCTGAAATAAGGTAATAATATTAGATGCACTCATGATAGAATCATTTGCAGCGCTTATTGCTAATATTCGAAATTTGGTGGGCTTATTGTCTGAATCAATAGTTGCAAATCCAGCATTGAGACCTAAAAAGGATAGTGCGATTATGATGATGAAATTTTTCATGATGAATTCCGATTAATGATAGATCAAAATTCGTCATATTAATACTCCTATAAATCAGAGGAATTCTTAATTAAAAAAATACGGATAAAGCGTATAAAAATAGGGGATTGTGCTAAATGGATTTAGGTGAAATACTTAAGTACGAGCTGGGAAGCTCGCACTAGCTTTGCCTACAGGGAACCCTCAAGGTTTTTGGAAAACCTTGAGGGGTTGGTTAGCATTACAAACTTTCTAGCATCTCTTCAACTGCCTCATAAACTTTCTCGATTTCTTCCTTTTTGATAATGTAGGGGGGTAAAATGTAGATTACATTTCCTAAAGGACGAAGCAGAATATCTCTTTCAAGGAAGAATGGATAAAGCTTATGGCGTACTTCATTTACATAAGATGTGTCTGAATCTGTTTTCAATTCCAATGCGAAAATAGTACCCAACACCCTACTATTCAATACTTTTGGGTGTGATGATATTCTATTATGAAATTCTTTTTGCCATTGACTGATTCTCACAATTTGAGTTTGTGTTTTTTCTGCGATTAATAATTCAAAACTGGCTATTGAAGCAGCACAAGCAATAGGATTAGCCGTAAAGCTATGACCATGAAAGAAAGTCTTCATAATGTCTGTGCTTTTATAGGGCTCCATGATTTTATCAGTACATGAAGTGACACCTAGCGCCATAGTTCCACCTGTCAGACCCTTCGACAAACAAAAAATATCCGGTTTATTTTCTAAATAATCAGACGCAAAATGCTTCCCAGTCCTACCAAAACCAGTAAATACTTCATCGGCTATGCAAATCACCTCTTTATCTTGGGCAACCTTGAGTAATTTATCCAGAAATTTAGCGTCATACATTTTCATTCCAGCCGAGCCTAAAACTAAAGGCTCAAAAATAAAGGCAGCTACTTTTCCAGATTCTACCAATTGGTAAAATTTCTGCAGTAGTTCATCTTCATTCCCATTTTCTGGCATAGGCAAGAACTCCACATCAAATAGGAAAGGTGAGAATGGGGCAGAAAATGGCCCTCTATCCCCTACGGACATGGCACCAAAAGTATCACCATGATATGCTCCCTCAAAAGCTATAACTTTTTTTCTTTCTTCATTTCCTTTATTATACCAATATTGAAAAGCCATTTTTAAAGCCACTTCATTGGCCGTACTTCCATTATCAGAATAAAAGATTTTCGATTGATTTTTAGGTAAAATAGAAAGTAACTTCTCTGCTAACTCAATTGCAGGAGCATGAGTGAAGCCAGCAAATATCACATGCTCTAAGTTTTGAGCTTGATTTGCAACAGCCTCCGCAATCTTTGGGTTACTGTGGCCGTGTAAATTCACCCACCAACTAGAAATAGCATCCATAATTTTACGACCATCAGAAGTATGCAAATACATCCCTTCTGCTTTTTCAACCATGATATGTTCAAATCCATTTACCAATTGTGTAAACGGATGCCAAATACTCGCGCTATCTCTCTCTAACCAGTTCATAAATTCCTTTTTAATTCTGCAGCATATTTCCGAACTACTGCATGATTAATCTCTTTTTCGTCTGCTATTCTTAACAAACAATTATAGCCGCTATGTTTTAGAATTATATCTTCGCTAGACGGATTTGAAGGACCGTTAAAAACTATTCCCTTTACCTCCACTCCCCTTCTTTTCAGCTCATTGATAGTTAATAAAGTATGATTAATACTTCCTAAATAAAGATTAGCTACCAAAATGACAGGAATATTCCATTGCTTTGGAAAATCAATGACAAATTCCTTATCATTTATAGGAACCAAAACCCCACCCGCACCTTCTATAATTAGATGATTATCAGTTTTAGGTATATCAAAATCAACTACTTCTAATTTAACATTATCAATTTCTGCTGCATAATGTGGAGAAGCTGGGGTATTGAGTACATATTTCTCAGGTATCAAATCTGACTTTAAATTACTCAGCAGTCCGCCCACATAATCAGTATCTCGAGGATAACCCGCTTGGATTGGTTTCCAATAATCGGCTTCAAGTGCTTCACAAATTACGGCACTAAAAAGTGACTTTCCACTGTCTGTACCTATTGCAGTAATAAAATAATTCATTGAAAATATTTATTGATGTGTTGACACAAAGTTGTTATTTCTTCTTCAGAATTGAAAGCGTGCAGGCATATCCTTACTCTTTCTTTTCCTTTGGGAACTGTCGGGCTGAGAATTGGTCTAATATCAAACCCATTCCCTTTCAAATAGTCAGAGAATTTTATAGCCTCCTCTGCACTTCCTAATATAATTCCTTGAACAGGATGTTTACTCTCTAATTTATTGACTCTAGGCTTCAAAAGACTATTAAACAAAGATATTCTTGATTTTAAATCATTCCACAATTCAGGGTGCTTTTTTCTGTAATTCAAAGCATTTTGAATGACTTGAATACTATGGTAAGGCAAGGCAGTAGTGTAAATAAATTGTCGGCTATAATTGATCAAATAATCCTTTAAGAGATTACTGCCAGCCACAGCAGCTCCATGGACACCTACAGCCTTTCCAAAAGTATAAATTCTGGCAAAAATTTGATCCTGTAAACCTAAATCACAGCATAGTCCAAAACCAGATTCACCATATAAACCGGTGCTATGCGCTTCGTCCACTATTACGTTTGCGTTATACTGAGCTGATAAATTCACAATCTCTTTTAATGGGGCTTGATCGCCATCCATAGAATAGACTGATTCCACTACTATGAAAATATTTCCAGCTTCAATTTTCTTTAATTTTTTTTCTAAATCATAAAGGTCGTTATGTTTGAAATTAAAGTAATTAGCTCTACTTAATCGTACTCCTTCCTTAATACAGATATGAGAAAGTTCATCTAAAAGAATGGTGTCCCCTTTTTGTGGCACAGTAGACAAAACTCCAAGATTTGCCACATAGCCAGAATTAAAAAGCAAGGCAGATTCTGATTTAAAATATACTGATAAAAAACGCTCTACCTCTTCATGATACACTTTATTTCCACTTAACAATCGTGAGCCAGTAGCTCCATTATCAATAAAATCATTATGGGAATTGTGTATTTCCTCTACCTTAGAGAGCCCTAAGTAATCATTTGAACTGAAATCAATCAGTTGATTCAAATTAGTTTTCAAGCTTCTGTAACCGCCATTAATCTTTCGATTTTGAAGCTGTTCAAATAATTGCTTTTCAAGATTCATCTTCTGTTTCATAGGAATAATCGGTAAAATTATAACATTTACCGTCAAATTCGTTATTACACAATCAAACACTAAAATTAATCAAGATGAAAAAGCTTTTCACATTAACATTGCTATTATTTTTTATTGGATTAAGTGCAGAAGCACAAATATTCACTATTGGGCCTAAATTTGGTATCAGCAGCACCAGATTAAGCATTAGTGAAAATGCAGAAAATTATATGTCGGGAGATGCACGTTATAGTTATCATGGGGGTCTTTTTGCAAGAGTAAAAATTGCAGGATTTTACATACAACCTGAAGCTTACTTCAATGCAGTGAGAGGCGAATATATTGACCCAAACAGACCTGTTAATGAACCAATAAAATTTAACCAGAACAAAATTGATATGCCTGTTTTATTTGGTTGGAAAATGGGACCTTTGAGGATTAATGCAGGACCTGTAGCTAGTTTTAATCTCGATGATTTAGAAGATTTTGAGGACGCAGATGTAGACGATTACAAAACTGCAGTTTTTGCCTATCAAGCAGGAATTGGCGTTGATATTTCAAAACTAATTGTTGATTTAAGATATGAAGGAAATCTTTCAAAACAAGCTATTATAGGCGGTAATGGTGATGTTAAAGTGAACCAAATTATGTTAAGCGTTGGTTTAAAATTATTGTAAAAGAAAAAGAGGCTATTTTTCGCTTGAAAAATAGCCTCTTTTTACTTTGGTTTTTAAATTCCTTCCTTGACCAACGGTATATCTGAATATCGTAATTCAAACTGATCAGTAAAAACTAAATGACCTTTCTGCCCTCTAAGATTAAATAGGTGAAGACTTTCATCGCTTACTTGATAATTGTACTTCACATTAATTTCCTCTTCAAAACTAAAGGTTTTCTTATTCAGGGAATTAAATTCATTATCTAATAAAGTAATATATAGGTTTTTCTTATCCTGAGAAGATGAAGCTACAATTATACCTTCTTCTGTTTGAAAAACACCAACATATTTTCCATTGATATCAATTTCCTTTATAAAATAATCTGAACTATCTGGATGGAATTTTACAGCGGTTAATTTTGTTGGCCACACTGCATCACCCAAGCCATCACCTTGATAAAAAGCTAATTGAAAATTACTATTCCTTATTGAAGTCAACTCAACGGGTTTCTCTTGGGTATTTACTTCTATTTGATTTTTAATTTCTCCATTATCGTCAGAGACCATAATCCGGTTTACAAAATCTAAGGAATCTACATGCTTCTCGAACACCAAAAAGTTTAAATCGCCTCCCCCAACTACATTAATATTCATAACTTTTTGCCAAACTTTGCTATTAGGATAAAAAGAAGGCACTGCCTTATACCAACTTACTCTATTCTCAACTTTAGCTCCATAATAAGCTGTAGAAACGCTGTCTTTATCAAAATAGAATCCACTAAAATACTCCAAATCGTTAACGTTCGTTTTAGAGTGATTGATAAATGCTATGTTTTTGCTTAATGAATCATATTCAAATTCTGGCATTTGCCATTCGAAAGACATTCCTCTATAGCTTGGGGCATCTTGTAAAAAGGGCTCCTCTAAATGATCTAAAATTTGTAATCTTAATTTTTCAGCCGATTCACTTCTGATTTTCAACAAGTCTATTCCCTCTGTTTCAAAATAAGATTTAATACCTTCTATGCCTCCATAATATTTTTGATAGAAATCCTTATTCTTATTCAAATTGCTAAAGGAAATTTCTGAATTATATTTTTTTAAATCATTTTCAAGACTAACGGTTTGCTGAAAAACCCGGTTAATGGTATATAACTTAACTTGAAATGAAATATCCTCTGCAGTATCATAGACAGAGAGGCTTTTTTGTTCATTTATTAAATCAAGTTTATCATCCTTATATTGAAAAACGTTAGCAACTGGTGAATTCAAATCATATCGTCTGATCTTATAGATTTGTTTTTTTTCAATTGGATCTATATTTATGGAATCATTAGGTTTCCATTGCTCCATTTTTGCAAAGGTATCATCCAACTTTTTCTCAATAGTCTCAATATCCTTTCTTAATAGATTGATTTCAGAATTAATTACCTTTTTTACCTGATCAACCCAAGAACCATAATCCCATAGCCCAATATCATCTACCAAAAAGTCTGTTTGAATTACAAGGCCATCCAAACGGTAAGTATTAATTTGATTGATAGAAATTTTTTGCTCTAAATTAAATGGAGGATACTCAGCTGCTGTTTCCCTGTATTTTTTAAAGTAGTAAAGGGTGGAATCGTAGCTGCGTTTCACTAAATCAAATCGACTCTCTAATTCATCATCAAATAATAAATAAACATCTTTTAAGGAATTGTAGTCCCCATTAATTCTAACAAAATTCTTAGTAGCTAAATCATAATGCTCCACCATTTTCATGAAATTTGTATGGATTGGTGGCATATGAATCAAAAAGGAATCGGCTTCTTTCAACCCCTGCTCAAAAACAACTTTCACGCTATCAAATTCAACTACAGGCTTACCATTTCTCTTAAATTCATTTGTAAAATTTGGATAGTACCAAGCGTTTCTCCTTGTTTCCTTATCATCTATCAAATCACGAGAGCGGCCGAAAAGCAATTTTGATCTTTCTGCATTTGCAATGGCTGATTCGTAGTCGGAAATGGGATGCGCATTTTTATATCTATCTTCAAAAATTAAAGCAAGCTGAATGTTGGTAGCAGGATGATCATTATTATATTTAAAAAAATCATATAATAGTGGGAAGACTAACTCAACACTGTCTCCGATAAAATAAGGATTTATATCATCTTCATAATCTAATTCCAATTGAGCAAAAGTTGCAAAAGGCAAGATGAAAGAAAGCGAAAATATGATTAATAATTTCTTCATTTTATTTAATCGTTTTGTGCCAATTGAATGTCTAAAATCTTTAATTCTACTCTTCTGTTTTTCGCTCTGTTTTCTTCAGAGTCATTTGGGACAACTGGTTTAGCTTCTCCATATCCCTTAGAAATTAATCTGTCTTCAGTAATATTTTTCCCAGTAATATAATTAATCACACTATTTGCCCTCTCTTGCGACAAGCGATTATTATAAGCAGCAGAACCAACATCATCAGTGTGTGCTGCTATTTCGATTTTCATACTCGGATAAGATTTCATTAATTTTATCACTCGATCTAACTCTTCAAAACTGCTTTCAAAAAGTGAAGAAGAATTAGATTCGAAATAAATATCCTTTAAGGTCAGATTTGCATCTTTGGCAAGTGGTTGGAGTTTTAGTTCTACACCTTTGCTATCCTCCTCAACTTCACCTGTATCTTCATTTATAGTTTGTAATTTTCCTTCATTTGAAATACCAATTTCAGTAGTATTAAATGCATAGCCTCTATCACTGGAAGCTTCCACCATGTATCGATCCCCCACTCTTAAATTAATGGTTTGATTTCCTGAAATCACTATTTCTTCATTTCTTGTTTTATTTCTAATGATTAGCTGAGAGGAAGAAACAGAGCCATCACTTAATAAATCTCGAACATTTATTGGAACCCCAATTTTCTCCGGAATTAATTCAATGTCCTCTTCATAAACCCTATATAATATTAATCCTGTCAAATCGATAGAGAATTCCTTTGATTTAAAATTTTCACTTGTCACTTCAATCGTATAAGCACTACCAATTGGAAGGTCAACTCTAGTTTTCCAATTTACACCATCCGAGTCTATCACATCGATCGTTCGACCAATATCATTTTTTACAGTGATTTTGGCCTTTAGTGGATCATATAACTCAATATCATAAATATTTACATTCAAATGAGCAGTTGTAAATAAATCGATATTTTGTTCATATTCCTGATAACTTTCAATATTCCGTAAATCATAGTAATATAATGCACTACTATAATCATCTTTTCTAACCTCAAGATTATAGGCTCTTCCAGCTGAGAGAACAATTGAGAAATAACCATCAGAAGGGTTATTATCAAAACTAGTGATCATTTCTGATGTATTAGCATCTGTAATCCTCATTTTCGCTGCCAATCCTTCTTTACTATCCGCATCTCTTATAAGTCCTTGGATGGTGACATTCTGAAATTGGCGAAATTCCTCAGGGATTTCTACACTATATATGTCTTTATTTTTCGAAAAATACATTAAATCACCCGCAGCAGAAATACAGGAAAACAAATCATTATCCGTTGTATTCACATACTCTAAAGGAATAGGTTTTTCCCAATCTCCATCTGCATTTAAACGTGTTTGATACAAATCAAATCCTCCAATACCACCCTCCCTGTAGGAAGCAAATATTAAAGTACGATTATCCGCCATAATTTTAGGAGCTTTTTCACAACCCAAATTTACAGGATATGGGAGGGCTGTAGGCTCTGACCAACCCGAATCTGTTTTTTGGGTTGCATATATTTCATAACAAAATTCATTAACTCCTGCTGGAATGTTCTTGCTGTTTCGGGCAAAATAAAGGGTTTTACCATCCGTAGTAATAGTCGGGAATCCTTCAAAGCTTCTGCTGTTCACATCAGGGCCCATGTTCTTTGGTCTAGTCCAAGTATCCCCCACTCTTTCAGAATAAAATATATCTTCAGAACCATATCCACCATCAAAGGACGCATGAAAATAGATCCTATTTCCATCATAACTAAAATTGGGGCCGGAAATAACATCAATTGAATCTCCATAATTATTGATGCTATCTAAAGGAATTTCATTACTCCAACTACCATTTTCATCCCGAGTCAAATACAGTTTCCAAGAGCCGTCTTTATTAGATTCATAAATTAGGGTACGACCATTTGCGCTAATACTAGGCGCATATTCAGTATGCTCACTTGTACTAATTTCACTTACAATACTCTTTGGATACAATGAATCAAGCGCCTGCTCTAATGAATCTTTTTGACTCTGTGCATAAGATGAATAAGTAAAGAAACAGACTAGTATTGAAACTAAAATCTTTGTATTTTTTATCATTTGCATCATTATTCTCCTATTATAGTAAATGCAGCCCAGTAATAAGGCTGAGGAAACTCTTCTTTAATTTTCATTTGTGCTTTTCGAAAAGAAGTAAATTTATCATCTCCATCTGTCCAGTGTTTGTAAAATTCGGTCATTAAAAGCTGCGTTGTATAATCATTAACTGTCCATAAACTCATAATTAGATTTTGTGCTCCAGCCACCAAAAAGGCTCTTTGCAAACCATAGACCCCTTCTCCATTTTTGACATCTCCCAAACCTGTTTCACATGCTGAAAGCACCACTAATTCCGTACCTTCTAAATTTAAATTCATCGTTTCGTAAGCTGTTAATAAACCATCTTCAAAACTGTTTTCATATGGTAAGCCACCAGCCAGTCCAATGGATGCACCAGAAAGTAGTATCCCCGAGCGCAATAAAGGATTTTCTTCGTTTCCTTGGTTTTCAGCACCTGAAATTTTCTTATCAGCATCATATGTCTTAAAAAAACCGTGCGTAGCTATGTGCAAAATATTTGGCGCTTTCAGGCTATCAATTAGAATTTCATTTGCTTCTTTTTCTAAATATTTGGTCACCTTCCAATTACTGATTTTAGTCATGGAATCTATAGCATTAATTTCAATTTTAGTACCAGGCAAAGGTGGAATCCCTCCGTTAAAATCCCTCATTAGACCTGTGCTTTGAGCTGTTAAGGTCATTTCATCTGATGGTCTACCCAAAGAGAAGTCTGGAGAACCTATCAAAACTAATGTTGGATACTCTTTAATTGTACTAGAATCATTTTTTGCAATGAAAGTTGAATCCAAGCTAAGACTTATAGAATCTGATATTAGTTTCAAAGAATCATCCAGAATCATTGGCTTATCTGTTTTAATCAAATCCCTTGCACTAGTGATAATTCTAATATTTTCCTTTTCTAATAAATATTGTCCTAAATTTTCGCTGTATAGTGTATTAATATTTATTTTATTATAAATACCATCTGGACTCACATACAACTTATCCAATCCTTCAGGAATATCTTTATCAACCCATTCCCACAAATTTTCATAAGATATTTTATCCATCAATTTGTATTTGATTAGGTTCTGATAAGCATTAAAGAATTTTTCTTCTATTCTTCTGCCCTCCTGCAAAACAGCAATTTGGGGTTCATCCATAGTGTCAGTTAAAATTAAACCCGCATAAATGATAGAATCATTTTTCAAACTTTTCTTAACTCTCACTATTTCTACCACACCAGTATTAGATTCTAAGCTATTTTGTAACATTCGCCAATTAATGCTATCAGCACCAAAGCCAGCGTTAAAGAGATTGGACTTCAAACTCAATTCTTTCTCCATTGAATTAATGGAGGATTCGAATTCATCTAAATTAATGTTTTGCTCTGTCAACTCCTCTTTGGTGTAAGAATAATATTGAATAGCTTTTTCCTTCTTGTCTTGCCAGGCAGAAAATAACCCTATTAATTCATCATCGCCACTATTTAAGATTTTATTTCTCATTTTTGCAGAGGCATTTAACAACATTGCTTTTGTGGTCAATTGTAAATTAAACAAGTCTTCTTTTAGCTTTGGAATAGTTTGGAAGTTTTCAATTGCAAAATCTTTATAAGCTTCGAAAACAGGGTTTACTTTATGGTAGAAAGCAGATTTTTCACTTTCACTCATCGAAGGGAAATACTCTTTAAATAAAAACAAATAACTATCAACTGATTCACTAAATAAAGCATAAGCAGAATCAATATCATTTTGTACTTGCTTTAAAATACCCCAACCATACAAGGTGAAAATGTAATCTGGATGATTAACTCCTAAAACTTCCTTTCTTAATTCAGATACTTTGGAAAATAATGAATCTGCTTTTTCAAATTCTTCTTGTTTTTGATAAAGAACTGCTAAATTATATTGAGTACTTGCAAATACGGGATTGTCCGAACCATAAACTTTTTCATCAATAACCAATGACTTTTCATAGTACTCTTCAGCCTTATCAAAATCTTCATTAGCTAGATATAATGAAGCTAAATTATGTAGAGTAGTAGCATATTTTGGATGATTAACACCATAAATAATGGAATCCATCGCCAAGGCTTCATTCAATAGTGGTAATGCCTTATCAGTATTACCCTCACTTTGATAAATAGAAGAAAGGTTTTCAATAGAAGTTACATAAGAAGGATGTAGCTTACCTAACTTTTCAATGTAAACATCAATGGCATTTAAAAGATTATTTTTAGCTTCTTTTAAGTTACCAGTATTCTGATAATAAAGCCCAATTCCTGATAAAGCATCTGCATAAGCTACGCTTTGATTCCCATATATTGTTTTAGATAAATCCAACGTTTTTCTAAAATACTCTTCTGCCAAGGGATATTCAGCCTCACCCATTTTCACCAAGGCTAGCTTAGAATAAACATTTAAAAGAACTGGATGATTTTCGCCCAAACTCGCAACATAAGTTTCTTCCGCCAATCTGTAAAGTGAATCTGCCTGACGGAAACGAGAACGACTTTGAGCAACAGTCCCTAGGTTTTCGTAAACCTTAGCATTATTCTCATGTTTACTTTCAAATATGTTTCGGAAAATATAGCCTGCATCTTTAAAATAAGATTCCGCTAAATTGTAATCACTATTTTCTAAACTTAATGAACCTAAATTATTCAGTGTATTAGCATATTCAACCGTTTGTTTCCCTAAAGTTTTTTCGATCAATTGTAAGTTTTCAATAAAGTATTTGGTTGCTTTATCGATATTAGTTCGATTTTGCTCCAAAACGCCTAAGCTATTTCTGGTCTGGATTTCGATTTCAGTTTTGAATTTGTTTTCACCTTGAAATTGTAGCAAGGATTTATTCAAATACAATTCTGCAGAATCAAAATCTGCTAAGTCTAAATAGATATCACCAACATTTTTGTAGGCAAGTGCTTTTTCCTCACTTTCTGCTACTATACTCTTTAATATTTCATTTTCAACTGATAATAACAACTGCAGGGCTGAATCTAGCTTACCCATTTGCTTAAAAACTAAGGCCTTCTGGGCCAGAATTTTTACAGATTGTAAACTATCTTCTAATGTTTCAATTTTCAATGAATCATTAGCCATACCATAAAGAGCTAATGCTGTAGTATAATCTCCTTTAGTAAAAGCAATAGCCGCACTATTCAATTGACTTTGCAAGTCGTCACCACTCAGAGCAAGCAATGCTTCACCTTTGTTACTTTGTCCCGTTTTTTGATAAAGAACTCCTAAATTATTTTTAGCACTTGAGTATAAATCCCGCTCCGTGTCTCCATCATTTTCTAATTGAGTTTTCAAGATTTCATAAAATGAAATCGCCTTTTCATTTTCACTATTTTCCTGATAAATCAAAGCTCTTTGGTAAGCAGAAACTTTCCATAAATCTGAACTTTGAAGTTCGTTGTCCTGTGTTATACCAATAACCTTATCAAAAAATTCTGCTGCTTGGTCTAAAGCACCTTTTTCTTGCAAAAGGCTAGCGACATAATATAATGAATTTAAATATTGAGTGCCCAATTGCGCAATATATTGATTAAGTAACGGTAAACCTTTTTGGAAATACTCCAGCGCATCATCCTTCTGATTTTGATATCTTAGTGATGCGTAATCATAAACTGCTAAGGCGTGGTTTAAAGAATTTTGATTTTCTGTATTTAAAACTTCCATATAGTCTTTAGAGAAAGCCATAGCTTCCTCCATATTTCCTAACTGGAGATTAATTTGGGAGGTATAATTTAATAATTGAATATAGAATTGAGTCTGCTGATCAAAGGTGACTTCCTTCATTAACCCCAACTCCTCTGTTGCAAGTTGAAGGCCTTCCTCGAAGTTTTGAGTTTTAAATGTTAGCTTTACCCCTAAATGAAGGGTTAAAACGTAAGCTTGATGTTTTTTTCCATACGTATTCTCAGCTTGTTCTAATGCTTTATTAAGCAATGATTCAGCTAACTCAATATTATTCTCCTTTTCTGCATTTTGTAAAGCAGTAAAAGTTTCATTCCATGAGTTTTGCGCACTTATGGGCAGCACAAAACAACACGTTAGCAAGATTAATATTAAAAATTTAATTTTAAGAATATTCATATGAACGCAAGATGGATAATATGTAGGAATTATGAAAAAATTTCATCGAAATACCTACTTTTAGGTATATCCAATTTTGACCGTTTTAAAATATAAACTTAATTACATCTAGAGTTCATCTAAAAATTGCATCCAATTATGATTAATTTAAATTCAAGATTACTTTTTATAGTACTTTTTTTATGTATTCCCTCCTGTTTATTTGCTCAAAATAAATTTAGCAAAGCCGATAGTTTAAAAGGCGGATTATCTGAAGAAAGAACTTGGTGGGATTTGAACTATTACCACCTTCAAACTAAGGTAAATCCTGAAGAGCAATACATTTCAGGAAGTAATCTGATCCAATATGAAGTACTAGAACCATATCAAGTAATGCAAATCGATTTACAAAAACCGATGAAAATTGACAGCATATTTCAAAACGGAAAGCGACTTGAATTCAAATCAGAATTCGATGCTCATTTTATTCAATTAGAAGAAGAACAAAAAGCTGGAGCCATCAATGAATTGATCATTTACTATTCTGGCAATCCCAGAGTTGCAAAAAATGCTCCTTGGGATGGCGGGTTTACGTGGAAAAAAGATGATAATGGTCAACATTTTATTGCCACTGCAAATCAGGGAATTGGGTCTAGTGTTTGGTGGCCTTGCAAAGAACACCCTGCTGATGAACCAGACAGCATGCTAATCAGTGTAAATGTTCCAAAACCATTGGTGGATGTTTCCAATGGAAGATTAAGGGAAGTTGAAGAGCATAAAGACAGCCGTACTTATCATTGGTTTGTGAGCAATCCTATCAATAATTATGGAGTGAATTTGAATATTGGGGATTATGTGAATTTCACTGAAAAATATGAAGGTGAAAAAGGTGAACTGGATTGTAGTTATTGGGTTTTGAGCTATAATTTGGATAAGGCTAAAAAACAATTTCAGGAAGTGCCTCGAATGCTAGAGGCTTTTGAATATTGGTTTGGTCCCTATCCTTTTTATGAAGACAGTTATAAACTGGTAGAAGCACCCTATTTAGGCATGGAGCATCAAAGCTCTGTAACTTACGGAAATGAATTTAAAAATGGCTATAGAGGCAGAGACTTAAGTCAAACGGGTTGGGGCTTGAAATTTGATTTTATCATCATACATGAATCGGGACATGAATGGTTTGCCAATAACATTACCAACAAAGATGTAGCCGACATGTGGATTCATGAAGGTTTTACGCACTATTCCGAAAATCTATTTTTAGATTATCACTATGATTCAATGGCTGCCAATGCTTATGTGCAGGGTGTCCGTTCTTCCATTCAAAATGATAGGCCTATTATTGGAGAATATGGCGTTTCCGATGAAGGTTCAGGGGATATGTATTACAAAGGTGGAAATATGCTGCATCTTATCAGACAATTATTTGATGATGATGAGAAATGGAGACAAACCTTAAGGGGATTAAATAAAGAATTCTATCATCAGACCGTCACAACTCAGCAAATAGAAAATTATATTTCAGAATCTTACGGAAAATCTTTAGACAAAGTATTTGATCAATATCTTCGCACTACCCAAATACCTACTTTTACTTATAGAGTATTAGGAAATCAATTGCTTTATAAATGGGAAAATACGGTTGATGGATTTAATATGCCAATCCGGGTTTTTATTAATGGAGAGCCTGAATGGCTTAAGCCCAATTCTGCATCCTTTAAAGCATTGCCTAATTTACCTGAAAATGCGGATATTATGGTAGATCCTAATTTTTATGTGGGGGATTTCAATTTGACGGAGTAGCAGCCCCCTAACCCGCAAAGGGGGAATTGGTGCTAATAGGGGAGTTGGATGAGGGGTGAAACTACTTAGGTCAGACCCGGAAGATGTAATCAATTAATAGTGGTAAGCTTGTTACTTTCTTATTGAAAAGATTCTCGCATAGGTTTTTAATTGTAGGTTAGTTTTTTATAAATTGAATTTGAAAATCAAGTAGAATACCCATAATGAAGAGATGTTTTTTACCCTTACTATTTATAATAAATATAAACCTATTAGCCCAAATTCAAGAGGTTGATGAATCCTATCAAAAAGGAAAAGTTGAAAATGGCGAGAGGATTGGGAAGTGGGATTATTATGATAAAAAAGAAGAAGTAGCTTTGACTTTTGACTATGATTCATTAAGAATCTCCTATTTAGAACAAGATACCTCCTCCTCATATTTGATCTTTCAAGAAGATGATTGGAAGTCCCTCAAACTTGATCGTCAATTAAGATATTTAGGAAGTTATGCCCATCTATATGATTTTTTAGCCATGAATCTTTCCAGTACCTATTCTGCAGATGCTGGTAAGAAAGATATTAATACGATCATTTTATTAGAATTGGAATTTAATGAAAATGGAAAATTGATTGAAAAAAAGATAATTGGTGACCATAAAGAATATTTTGAAGAAGCTATTCTGACTATTGCAGAATCAATTCCTGAATATTGGATTCCTGCTATTTATAATGGTATTCCTGTTAAATCTAAAATAAGTTTCCCTATTATTTACACAAGAGAAACCAAGGAAGACAAACAACCAAAAATAGAAGATATTAACTATGTTGGAAAGAGTATGCTCCCAATAAAAATTGTTGGTTATGGAGTAAGAGTCAGGAGGTGAGTCAAATTAATGTTTGTGAAAATTTTAAAATGCAGTTTTATGATAGGATTTTAATTATCAATTAACGGAATCAAAAAACAAGCTGTATTAGAAAATGGGGTCACATCCATCATTATTAACAGAATTATTACAAAAGAAAAAGATGAAATAAATCTAGATTTTGTAGGTTTTGATTCTGAAACTAATGAAAGTATTAAATTTCATAAGAGCTCTTTAAAACTTAATGACAAAATTACTATAGCAGTAAAAGATATATCTTCAAATTCAAAACCTGAAATAAAAAAAAATCGATCCTAATCAAACTATTCTTGAAGGAAAACTTAAAGCATACAAAAATTTAAAAGAAGAGCTCACAAACGAGGGATTGATTTAATCCATCGTTTGTGAGATTTAACTTTCTATAAAACAACTTTAATTAGTAAAAGAACTATAACTTATACCTCCTCCCATCCTCAATCAACTTTTGAGCCACTCTCCTTCTGAAAATGACCATAAGGCTTCTTCTGCTGACTCCTTAATTTTCTTTACTGCATCCAGCATAAACAGTTGACAAATATAGATTTGAGCGGTACTAGTTTCTTTCCCAAGCGTATCTTTAATTCTTTTAGTTTTAATAATTAGTGATTCTAAAATATAAATTAGAATCAACTGACCCCCTACATTCATCAAAATCTCATGCCTTATGCAGCAATCCAATAGTTTGAGATAAATCCTTTTTCCTTTCTAATTCATCCGCTAATGGTAAAACTTGCTGTTCTACAAATTCTTTTGCAGAAGCTACCATCATATTCTGTTCTTCTGAAAAATCTGATTCAATAAAAATATTTTCTGGAATGGCATTGATTAAAAATGAACCACCAGTCTGTGAAGGGATTTGCTTTTCTTTAGTTTCCATAGTTTATTTAATATGTAAAAGGTTTCTTTCTTGTAGTTTAGATGTTAGATGTGGATAATGTTTGATCAACTCTCCCATGAAAAATTCATAGGGAATATCTCCAAAATGACCATATTGATGGAGATACTCCATGAATTTACCGCCCTTTTCATTGTATTCCTGAAAAATGGAATCACTATCAGGATTAAAATCCAGGGGTTTTACATTCAATTTTTCACAAAGCTCTTTATTGAATACAGGCGTTACTTTTATCCATTTACCATTGAGGTATATTTCCGCATATCCATGAAAAACCAAAACATCCGTTTTCAAAACTGCTTCTAATTTTGCAGTACCGATATGGTTTTTTACATTCGCAAAACCCAATCTGGAAGGCACTCCAATTGCACGGCAAGCTGCAGCAAATAAGCAGCTTTTTTCTACGCAGTAGCCATAATCTCTTTTCAACAAACTACTAGCTTTCATAGCTTCTTTTGAGAAATCTAATCGGTAAGGATCATATCGAAATCCATCACGGACAGCATAATATAAGCGACTCACCTTTTCAACTGTGTCCTTTGCGTCATAAATTACATCCTGTGCAAAATCTTGAACTGATTGATGATCTGAATTTAAAAATTCGTTTGATCTTAAATATATAGCTAGATTTTCGGTCTTCATATTTAACTATTAGGCATACATGCCTAGCAAATGTAGCGAAGAAATTTCATAAATAGGTAATAGTGCCTAATATTCAATTAAGGAATTAAAAATGCTTAATATTGTGAGAGATTTCCATTCAGATGAAGACGAAAGAAAAGATATTAGAAACCGCTCGCATATTGTTCAATACTCATGGAATTTCTGCTATTTCCAGCAAATCAATAGCGGAAGAAATGGGGATTAGTTATGGCAACTTATGCTATCACTTTCCTAAAAAAGATGATATCATTTTGCAGCTCTATCTTAATATGCAGCAAAATGTAGAGCAGCAGTTCAAAAATATCAAAGAGGAAGTCATCAATCTTGAATTTATGTTGAGCCGACTGAAAATTCTATTTGAGGAAATCTACGAATACAAATTCATTTATTTAGGAATCACCAAGGTAGTTCGGCATTTCGATCATATCAAAAAACATGCTCAAGACCAATTTGACCAAAGATGGAACATTTTGGATACCATTTCAGGATTTTTGATTGCCAATGGCTATATGAAAGCTTTTAAAGATGACCGTCAAAAAGATATGCTAATTCATGCTTTATTAATGGTAAGCAATTCATGGATTTCAGATGCTGAGGTTTTCTATAAAGGCAAAGACGATGAAAAAATTGATTATTATATGCAAGTTTTTTTCAATCTGGTACGACCTGCTTTGACTGAAAAGGGTTTAGAAGGATTTAAGAAGGTTTATGAGCTGGAGTAAAAGAGAACTCAATATCTTTAATTTTCTTTCTTAATATTTCCTAATCAACAGTACTCCCAAAATCAAAAGCAAAACACCTAAAACACGTTGCCAATTAATTTCTTTAATAGTAAAACCCAAAAGCCCAAAGTGGTCTAAAATCAAGGAGATAATCATTTGTCCGCCCACAATTAAGGAGAAGGTTAGGGCGGTACCGAGCTTTGGAGCAATAATAATTACTGATGCCACATAAAAAGCACCCAAAATCCCGGCAGTCCAAAATATCGGGGAAACAGATTGAGATGCTGAAATGGTATTGAAGTTAAATTTAATTGCTAACAAATAAATAAAGAGCGCAATTGTCCCAATCAAAAAAGATGCAAAAGCTGCAAAAACAGGCTGATGGACAGTTTTTCCAATTTGAATATTAAACCCTGCTTGAATAGGTAAAATTGCCCCTGCTAAGAAAACTAAGAGCATCAGGATTATTGTTGATTTTGGCATTTATCTAAATAAAGTTGAATTATCGCTTATACTCCATTAAACCCTCTTCAATCTTAGCTCTATTCGATTCCTGCCAATCCGGCAATTTCAATGATCTTCCGAGTTCTTCATTGCTTTCATCTACCAAAAAACCTGGGCCTTCAGTTGCCACTTCAAAAAGAACGCCTCCAGGAATTCGGAAGTAGATCGATTGAAAGTATTTTCTATCCTTTACTTCAGTTACCTGCAATCCAAGATTATTTACCAGATAATCTCTAAGTTTTAAAGAGTCTTCCAACTTTTCCACTCTATGGGCAACATGATGAACAGTTCCGATTCCATTTTTTCCTTTCGGTAAATCCCCAGCATCCATTACAACCAGGGTGTTTCCCGCTCCGGCTTCAGTACTTTCAACTTTTGTTAACTTGCCTTCATGGGAAGTTTCTTCATAGCCAAATACTTTTAAGAACTTCAAAGTTCTTTCTACATCCGCAATGGCTAAAACCACATGATGGATTCCAATGATATTTTCTTTTTGTGAAATATCCTCTGTTTTCCAAGCAGGACTTCTTTGGTCATCACCATCTTCAATTATAGCTAAATTTAAACCTGAAGGATCTTTAAAGCTGAGTTTATCTTTTCCAAAGTTTTCAACTTTGGAAAAGTTTACCCCATGATTATTCAATCTCTCTTCCCAAAATTTTAAACTTCCTTCAGGAGCTGAAAAAACGGTTTCAAAAACCTGTCCAGCACCAATAATTCCATTTCTCACTTCTTGACCTTTATAAGGAAAAGTAGTGAATATGGTAGATGGAGCTCCAATTTCGTTTCCATAGTAAAAATGATAAACATTTTCGTTATCAAAATTGACCGTTTCTTTTACAAGTCTTTGTCCCAATAATTTGGTGTAGAAATCGTAGTCTTCCTGCGCATCGTTAACTGTTGCAGTGATATGATGTAATCCTTTTATTATTCCTTTAAAGTTCATAGTCTTAATATTCAAATTGATTTCAACATCTCATTCACTTTCTGAATTTCATCCTCGCAAATGATATGATCCATACCTGGATAAACCCTTTTTTCTACTTTCGCTCCCATAGGTGCTACCATTTCTTCTGATTCATGTAATCTTTTCTCTGGTATATGATGATCTATATTACTGCAACCAATGAATATCTCTGTACCTTCAAAATCACCGCTATAATTGCTGTTCTCAATATATGGGCCAATCAAACCTCCGCTTAAAATAGCTATTCCGGCATATTTTTGAGCATTTCGGCTAGCATATTCCAAATTCAAACAGGCTCCTTGAGAGAATCCCAATAGAAATATTTTATCGTTGGAAATGCCCTTTTCATTCAAATGCCTTATAATAATTGCTAAATTTTCTAAGGCAGAATCCAACCAAGGTTGGTTTTCGCTCCAATCTTCCATAAATCCTTTAGGATACCAAGTATTATTAGTTGCAATTGGGTAAACAATAGCCGTATGGTCAGGAATAATTAATTCTTGAACCAAGCTTTTCATTTTATCCGCATTATCTCCCCTCCCATGGGTCATGATGATGGCACTTTTGGCAACTTCTAAAGAAACGCCTGCATATTCAGTATTTTCAAATAAATGTAATGATTCTGACATGGGTATTTATTTAATACATCAACAATATATGTATATACAACTAATTATACAAAGGAAAGTTTAAATTCCCTACCAATTAGTAGTATTCATAAATACATTTTCTATTTGTAAAATACACAATTAAATAATCTAAAAGTTTTTGTAACTAACGGTCTTTTGTATATCATTGTAAGTAATTAATTTTAACAATTTGCATTCACAATTAAAATTTCAACCTTCACTTAGTAAAATGAAAAGATCTAGCCTAAATTTCCTATACCTGCTTATTGCAATATTTACGACAAGTTGCTTTTCTTTTAACCAAGGAAATATCAGCTCAAATGTTGTAGAGTCAAATTTTACATATAAAGAAACTGCAATGGGGCAGTCAAGCTCTATTATTATTTTAGGCTTTGGCGTAAGCAAAAGAAATGATTTGGTCAATGAAGCCAAACGTGATTTAGAATCTAAAAGATTTTTAGCTCCAAATGAGCGATATGTCAATTATGTAATTGATAAAAAAACTACTTACTATTTTGGTTTAGTCACCAAGCAATTATTCACAGTTCATGCAGATATCATTGTGATCAATCAAGAAGAGGATAATCCGATGAGTATTGAATTTAAAGAAAATTATCTGGGACAATCTTCAAAGGGCGTAAAGGTAATTGGCACTATTCCAATAGGGAAATATTGGCACAATGTGAAGCAAAATGACCCTGTTTATGTAGCTGACGGAACTAAAGCATCGATAATTGATCTTAATAAACGTGAAGCTACTATACAGTATATTTCAGAAAATGCATACAAAAAGAAGATAGTAAATATTTCAGAAATATTTTTTGAAGTTAATTCAAATATTCTTTTAGCACTAAAAGAAGAATTGCTAAATGCAAGTCAGAAAGCAGAGGCAATTGCCTTTAATTCAGATAAGGTTTTATTGAAAAATGAAGATGATAAATATATGGTAGTAGATCATCCCTCAAAAGAATAAAATGAAAAGTATAGTGAAGAATGTAACAACTCCGGTAAAAAAATTTCTAGGGATTACACCTTCATTTTTTTCATCTTTTAAATAAATTTGATAAATCGTTTTAAATCCGAAAAGACTCCAGCGAATCAAAGGACTTAGCATTTATAACAAGTGTATTCCTGCCATAATTCATATACTTTGAAGATTGAAAAGTTTTATAAAAGGCTCAAAATCTTTATCATTTTGTAATAAGCTAATATTATTTTCAATACAAAAAGTTGCAATTAAAACATCAACTGTTTTTCTGATGGTCACACCTTTTTTTCGTAGAATTCTGTAGTTATTGGCAGAAGACAAGGCGATTTCCTTTCCACCTATAATTTTAAAGGGAAACACGTCTAAGAGTTCTTTTGCTTTTTGATAAGTCCTATCATCAGAAAAACCTTGTAAGACTTCGGTATAAATTAAATCTCCAATAATGAACTCTTCTTTTCCCAAATTTGAGTAAAGAAAGTCTGTTTTCTGATTATAAACACCATTAAAATAGTCAATCCAAACCGATGAAGCTATCAGAATCATTTATCAGTTCGCATTTGGTCTAAATCTCCTTCCCACTTCAGTTTCCCTCTAAATGATTTCAATTTTTCTTGCTCCTTAAGACGTATCAATAATTCTAACGCAGCCTCAACTGTAGATTTTTTTGTACTAAAACCACTTAATTCCATTGCTCGCTGCATTATTTTATCATCTATTACAATATTTGTTCTCATAATGTGTATGTTATACTTAAATATACACATTCTTTTTAAATTCCGTTCGCCCCTTTCTATAATTTTATTTATGCGAAGTTTGATCAGCCCTCCAAACTTCCTTCATAAGCGTGTTGCAACATATCAACCAATTTAGCTTTTTCTAGTGGAGCAACATTTTCATAGGGTTTAGCCAAAACGGTTTCAACCGCTTTATCAACATCTGCTTTTTTAAAACCTATGCTTTTCAAATCGGTTGGCCCTCCCGCTTTAGCTGAAAGTTCTTGTAATTTATGTGCCGGCTGGTGACCTAATACTTGCACGAAATCACTTTTGATTTGGTCTGATAAATAATCCCATTGATAATTAAGCACAAAGGCCTGCAGGACAGTATGTACGTAAGAATGCTCCAATTTAAATGAGCCACCCAATACATGCGACATTTTATGATGCAATGACATGCTTACTTCACATAGACATTTCCCAGCCAAATAAGCACCAAATTGAATATCAATATTGGCTTTTTCGGTCAATTTTTGTTCTCTAGCTACTTCTTCTAAGCCCATTTTAATTTTTTCTACCCCCAGCAAAGCATGATGTCTTGTTACGGGATTACCATTTGGCGCATAAATAGCTTCCATTAAATGAGCCATAGCATTCATTCCGCTAGTAACTGCTAAGCTTAAAGGTAAACCTGCAGTTAAATCAGAATCGTAAATCACCACTTTCGGCATAACATCCATAGATTTCCCTGTGGTTTTGCCTTCTTCTGTGCTGATGCCCCAAATATTAGTCTGCTCTGAACCTGCATAAGTGGTAGGCACGGCTACAATAGGCAATTTGGTTTCGAGTGCCAATGCTTTGGCCAAACCAATGGCAGAACCTCCTCCAAAAGCCAATAAAACATCCGGCTTTTCTGCTTTCAATTTTACCAGTGCTTTATCCACCAAATCTTGTGGAACGTGCTGGATTATCTCATCAAAATAAAACAGTTTGCCCGCTCCTAAGGCATCGCTCACTTTTTGAATATTTGAAGCCCAGCGATCTTCCCCCATGGCCATAACTTTACTATAGCCCTTGAGTATATCTGGCAATTCCGCTATTTTTCCCTTTCCAAATATGACTTGATTTGGATATGATGTATAATTAAAGTTCATAATTTATAGTTTATGTATAGCATTTTCAATTTGAGCAACCGTACTTTTTAAATGCGGGAGAAATTTCTCCAGTATTTCATCTTTGCTGACCCTACTTGCATGCCCGCTAATATTCAATGCAGAAATGGTTTTTCCATTTTTATCTTTCACAGGACAAGCGATTGACCTCACCCCTATTTCCAATTCCTGGTCGGCCAATGCCCAACCTCTTTCTCTAACCAATTGAATTCGCTCAATCAATTTTTCTTTATCTGTAATTGTATTCTCTGTCAATTTTTGGATTTCCAATCCATTGATAAAATCCTGCATATCTTTATCGGGAAGGCTTGCCAAAAGCACTCTGCCCATGGAAGTAGCATAAACCGGCAAACGTGTACCAATACCCAAGGAAATGGTCATGATTCTATTGGTCTGTACTCTGGCAACGTATACAATGTCATAGTTATCCAAAACCGACATGGAGCATGATTCATTGACTATTTCAGCCAGCGATTGTAAATAAGGTTTTGCCAATTCTTGATAGGGTAAAGACGATAAATAGGAATAACCTAAGGTCAACACTTTCGGACTTAGACTAAACTGCTTACCATCTACACATTGAACAAAACCTAAATATTGTAAAGTAAGTAGAATTCTGCGCGCATTAGCACGAGTTAAATCCACTTTTTTGGATACTTCGGTTAAGGTCATTTGTGCGTTATCTGCATCAAAAGCACTTATCACTTTTAATCCCTTTTCAAGCGATTGAACAAAGTCTGATTTTTTGATTGTTAGATCCATTCAGTAAATATCTAACTTAATTTTTAAATATTTGTTCTTATCATAAACTTATGTTCAAAATATTGGTTAATATTCCACTATGAAAACAGTTCCCATCATTTCAGCTCAAGAAGCTGCTCAGAAAGTAAAGAATAATGATACCATTTTATGTGGTGGTTTTGGAATGACCGGTGCCCCTGTACATCTGCTTCATGCCTTGGCGGAAACCTCTACAAAGGATTTGACCTATATTGGTAATAATGTGGGTGAACCTGGCTTAGGAGGAGATAGATTGTTAACCAATGGCCAATTAAAAAAAATGATTGGCTCTTATTTCACCAGTAACCCCAATGCCGTAAAATGGGCGCAAGATGGAAAAGTAGAGTATGATTTATTGCCTCAAGGCACCTTGGGAGAGGCTATAAGAGCAGGTGGAATGGGAATTGGAGGATTTTTCACACCTACTTCAGCCGGAACAGTTTTAGCTGAAAAAATGGAAACCAAAGTCATCAATGGAGTTGAGCAGGTATTTGTACAGGGGATTAGAGGAAACATAGCATTTGTTCGGGCTTGGAAAGCTGATACAGCAGGGAACCTCACTTACCGCATGACAGAGCAAAATTTCAATCCTGCCATGGCAACTGCAGCAGATATTGTAATAGCCGAAGTAGAAGAAATTGTACCCGTGGGAAAAATTGATCCTAATGAAATCCACACACAAGCTTGTTTTGTTGACTTTTTGGTAGAAGCCAAATTAGAAAAAGAACACCTGGGTTCTTCGGCCTCAGTAGGAAGTAAAAAAGCAGGAGAAGACAGATTGAATATTGCCAGAAGAGCATTGAAAGAATTGCAAAAAGGCGATATCGTAAACCTAGGAATCGGAATCCCTACCCTTGTTGCAGATTTAATTAAAGAAGAAGATGGCATTATTCTCCACACTGAAAATGGTATGCTAGGTGTTGGTCCAGAACCAACCGATGGAAGTGGCGCTATGGTAAATCCTGTAAATGCAGGAAAAATTCCAGTAACAGCAGTGAAAGGCGCTAGTTATTTTGATACCGCTACTTCTTTCGGAATGATTAGAGGCAAACATGTGGATGTTGCCATTATGGGAGGCTTAGAAGTGGATGAAAAAGGCAACTTAGCCAACTGGGCAGTTCCGGGAAAACCACTCTTAGGAGTAGGTGGCGCTATGGATCTGGCTTCGGGTTCTAAAAAACTCATCATCACCATGAATCATAACAATAAAGATGGAAGTCCGAAATTGGTGAAAGAATGTAGCCTACCGATTACAGCTATGAATGCTGTAGATATTGTGATTACTGATAAAGCGGTATTTAAAATTGGAAAATCAGGTTTTGAATTAATAGAGCTGATGCCTGGTGTCAGTTTGGAGGAAGTAGAGAAAAGTACGGGGGTTGAATTTTTGAATGGCTTGGAATAGAAAACATCCCTTAAACCACCTTTCCCAAACAGAAATCTATATATTATGAGTGAGCTGATGGTTTGACCCCCTAATTATCGGACTTTAAAAATTTGACTGTGTGTAAAGATACAAATCCTTACTAGATTTGCATTAGCAAAGGACGACCGAAGGTGATCTTTATACCGATGGTTGT
>Ga0008835_100483_pt1 | contig 36322 bp, 27 predicted proteins | sample HotLakConsoUCCRE_FD_62215 | JGI IMG/M metagenome (GOLD analysis project Ga0008835, IMG submission 62215) | Hypersaline microbial mat communities from Hot Lake, Washington, USA - Hot Lake Consortium UCC-RE (Hybrid Assembly) ... | reverse complement strand
GGTCGATTCGGAATAGATGGTGTCGCCCTCGAAGACGGGATGCGGCAGACGCACCTCGTCCCAGCCCAGATTGGCGAAGACGTTCTGCGAGATATCCGCCACGCTCTGCCCGGTGACGAGCGCGATGGTGAAGCAGGAATTCACCAGCGGCTTTCCAAAGGCGGTGTGCTCGGCGTAGTTCACGTCGAAATGCAGATGCGCGGTGTTCTGCGTCAGCAGCGTGAACCAGGAATTGTCCGTGGCTGTGACCGTGCGCCCGAGGGCATGCTTGTAGGTGTCGCCCGGCTCGAAATCCTCGTAGAACCGTCCGTTCCAGCCCTGCTTGACGCTCATGGCTTCCTCCTCGTCCCGTTGCACGTTTATACTCTTGCGATACGCGCTCACGATGCCCGCGCCCATCGGCATTTCGTCACAGCCGGGTCACGGATCTGGTGCAGCACGTCTGGCCAGGGCAATGGCCTCCTCGAAGACGGCATGATCGCCGATCTGGTTGGCGAGGATGAGGATCAGGCGGGAATTGAAGTTTGCGCTCTCCTCGTCGGACAGGCCGCGATGCGCGTCGATCAGCGCGCGATAGGCGCGATCCGGATCCGGAAACCTGTTGCTGGTCACAAGGTGTGCATTGTCGCTTGTCATTGCTATATCCTCCGCGAGATGAAGCTAACCGAGGCGATGCGGGAAGGGGAGGGGTTTTCCCTGTCTGGTCCGTGTGATCAAACAGGTTAGATAGACGTGCGAAAGCGAGTTGCAGGAGCGATCATGATCAGCCTCACCGTCAATGGCGAAACGCATGAGCTCGATCTCGACCCCGAGATGCCGTTGTTATGGGCCTTGCGTGACCATCTCGGCCTGACCGGGGCCAAGTACAGCTGCGGCATTGCGCAATGCGGCGCCTGCCTCGTGCTCGTCAACGACATGGCCATGCCGGCCTGCGTCGTTCCGCTCGGTGATATTGATGGCGCGGCGATCACTACGATCGAGGGCGCGAACGGGCGCGTCGCCGATGCGGTGATCGGGGCCTGGATTGCCCGTGATGTCTCGCAATGCGGTTATTGCCAGCCCGGCCAGATCATCCGCGCCATTGATCTTCTGTCGCACAATGCCGATCCGAGCGATGACGAGATCGCGCAGGCGATGGATGCCAATCTGTGCCGCTGCGGTGCCTATCAGCGCATCCGCGATGCGGTGCGCGACGCCGCCATCGCCTTGGCCTGAGGGAGATCGTCATGCTTTTCCGCCCGATCATGGATCCCTCGTACCCCTCCCGCCGCACCCTGCTGAAGGGCAGCGCGGCGCTGACCGGCGCTCTCGTCATCGGGGTCGCCACAGGGCTGGGAACGCGCCGTGTCAAGGCGGCTGCGGATGTCCCGGAATTCGACCCGCCGGCGCGTCCCGACGCCTTCATCCGCATTGACGCCGACGACACGGTGACGGTGCTGATCAAGCATCTCGATATGGGGCAGGGCATCGCCACGGGCCTGACCACGATTGTCGCCGAAGAGCTCGACGCCGCCTGGGAGCAGATGCGCTTTGATTTTGCCCCCGCCGATCATCGCCTCTACAACAACCTCAGTTTCGGCCCGATACAGGGAACCGGCGCTTCCACCGCCATACCCAACTCCTGGATGCAAATGCGCAAGGCCGGGGCCGCCGCCCGCGCCATGCTGGTCGAGGCTGCTGCCGGGGAATGGGGCGTTTCGCCGGGTGATATCAGCGTGGTGGACGGGCTTATCCGCCATGAGGCCAGTGGACGCGAGACCGGGTTCGGCGCTTTCGCCGAGGCTGCGGCTGCGCGCGATATACCGGCCGAGCCGGCCCTGAAAAGTCGCACGGATTTCGTGCATGTCGGGAAGCATCGCCCGCGGCTCGATGGCGCGGAAAAGGCGCGGGGAGAGGCGGTTTTCTCGCTCGATATCCGCCGCCCCGGCCAGCTCACCGCCGTGGTGGCACATCCCCCGCGTTTCGGCGCGCGGCTCGCAGGCTTCGACGATTCGGCCGCACGGGATGTTCCCGGCGTGGTGGGTGTTGTGGGGATTCCCACCGGCGTTGCGGTGGTGGCGCGCGATACCTGGTCGGCGATGAAGGGGCGCGAGGCGCTTTCCGTGCGCTGGGACGAAAGCCGCGCGGAGAAGCGCTCCAGCGAAGAATTGCGGGCGGAGTTTCTCGCGCTCGGTCTGGAACCGGGGCGGCGCGCCGCCTTCCGGGGGGATGCCAATGCCGGCATGCGCAATTCCGTGCGCATGATCGAGGCGACCTATGACTTCCCCTATCTCGCCCATGCGGCGATGGAGCCGCTGAACGGGGTGATCGAACGCTCTGCCGATGGTGGGTACGAGGCCTGGGGTGGTTTCCAGATGCAGACCCTGGATCAGGCCATGATCGCCCGGATCATGGGTGTCACGCCTGACCGGGTGCGGTTGAATACACTCTACGCCGGCGGTTCATTCGGGCGCAGGGGCTCGACGACATCGGATTGGGTTGCCGAAGCCGCGCAAATTCTGAAGGCGACGGGCGAGAGCGCGCCGATTCATCTCGTCTGGACGCGCGAGGACGATATGCGTGCGGGTTATTACCGCCCGATGGTGCATCATCGCGTGCTTGTGGGGTTGGGCCCCGACAATCTGCCGCGCTCCTGGGTGCAACGCATCGTCGGCAAGCCGATCCTGGCCGGCAGCGCCTTCGAGGCGATCAATTTTTCCGGTATCGAGCATCAGTCCATCGAAGGCGCAGCCGAACCGATTTATGCCCTCGATGATTTCCGGCTGGAAATCCACAATACCCGCGAGCAGGTGCCGGTTCTTTGGTGGCGCTCGGTGGGCCATACCCATACCGCGCAAGTGACGGAGACCATGATGGATGAGCTCGCTGCCGCGGCAGGCGCCGATCCCGTCGTCTTTCGTTTGCACTTTCTCTCGCAATCCCCACGAGATGCGACCGTGCTGCGGCTTGCCGCCGACAGGTCCGGATGGGGAAACGAGATGCCGGCGGCCAACGGTGTGCGGCGGGGACGCGGGATTGCTGTGCATCGGTCCTTCGGCTCGTATGTCGCGATGGTGGCGGAGGTTGCCGTCAAGGAGGAGAATGTCACTGTCGAGCGCATCGTCGCGGCTGTTGACTGCGGCATCGTGATCAATCCCGACAATGTCCGCGCCCAGGTCGAGGGCGCTGTCGGCTTCGCGCTCTCCACGGTGCTGCGTAACGCCATAACTCTGGACGAGGGCAAGGTGGTCGAGGGAAATTTCGATACATTCGAACCGACGCGTTTTACCGAGATGCCGCGTGTCGAGGTGCATCTCGTCGAATCGGTCGAACCACCCACGGGAATGGGAGAACCCGGCGTGCCACCACTGGCGCCGGCGATCTGCAACGCCATTCATCATGCTACCGGCCTGCGCGTGCGCTCGTTGCCGATCGATCTTTCCCGGGCTGACGGCGCCTGATCACTCCGGTTTTAACCCTTCGGTAACCATACACCCGGCAAAACTTGCCGGGTGGTTCGGTGAGGGGTTTCATGAGCGACGTGGCGAACGCGACGGCAGGCGCGACGAGTCCGACGAAAGGCAACGAGGTGAGCCTGCCGGGCCTTCGCGGGCTCGCGAGCTATACGCGGCGCACCGATCTGCTTCTCGCGATCGGCGTGATCGGCATGCTGATCGTGCTGATCTTTCCCATGCCTGCGCGTGTGCTGGATCTGCTGCTGGCGGTGTCGATCATCTTTTCCGTGCTGATCCTGATGACTTCGCTGTTCATCGAGGAGCCGCTGGAGTTCTCATCCTTCCCGACCGTGCTCCTGATCGCGACGATGCTGCGACTGTCGCTCAATCTGGCCTCGACGCGCCTCATCCTCAGCCATGGTCATGAGGGCACGGATGCGGCGGGTTATGTGATCGAAGCCTTCGGCGGCTTCGTCATGGGTGGCAATTACGTCATCGGAATGATCGTCTTCGCCATCCTCGTGCTGGTGAATTTCGTCGTCATCACCAAGGGTTCCGGCCGGATCGCCGAAGTCGCGGCGCGTTTCACCCTGGACGCCATGCCCGGCAAGCAGATGGCGATTGATTCCGATCTCTCCTCCGGATTGATCGACGAAGACGAGGCCCGGCGCCGGCGCGCCAAGCTGGAGGATGAGAGCTCCTTCTTCGGCTCAATGGATGGTGCCTCGAAATTCGTGCGCGGCGATGCGATAGCCGGCCTGCTCGTCGTCTTCATCAACGTGATCGGGGGTATCATCATCGGCGTGGCGCAGATGGGGATGACCTTCGGCGATGCGGCGGCGAGCTACACCATGCTCACCGTCGGTGACGGGCTGGTCTCGCAGATCCCGGCCCTGATCGTCTCGACCGCAGCCGGGCTGCTGGTCTCGAAATCGGGCGTCAAGGGTGCTGCCGACAAGGCGCTGGGCAAGCAGCTGGCGCATTACCCCAAGGCGCTGGGCATGTCGGCCATGGTAATGGTCGCGCTCGCGCTTTTGCCCGGCATTCCGATGCTGCCCTTCCTCTCCCTCGCCGCCGGCGCCGGGGCGCTCGCCTATTACGTCGGCAAGCAGGCCAAGGCACGCGAACGCGAGGAGCAGAACCTCGATGCGCAGGGCAATCCGCGCGCACCGAACGAATCTGCCGAACCCGCCGAGGAATCGATTGCGGATGTCCTGCGCATCGACGATCTCAAGGTCGAGATAGGCTATGCACTGTTGCCGCTGGTCAATGGCGGCGCGGAGGGCGAGCGTCTGACGGACCAGATCAAGGCGTTGCGCCGCCAGCTCGCTTCCGAGATGGGCTTCGTCATGCCCAGCGTGCGCATCCTCGACAACGTCCAGCTCGAGGCCAACAATTACGTCATCCGCGTCAAGGAGATCGAGGCCGGGGCCGGCAACATCTTCCCCGGCCAGTTCATGGCCATCGATCCGATGGGCGGCCAGGTGCAATTGCCCGGTCAGCACATGCTCGAACCCACCTTCGGCCTGCCTGCGACCTGGGTCGATGCCGGCCTGCGCGAGCAGGCGCAGCTGCGCGGCTATACCGTGGTCGATGCCGCAACCGTGCTCTCGACCCATCTCACCGAGGTGATCAAGGCGCATATGCCGGATCTCCTCACCCATATCGAGGTGCAGAAACTGCTCGGTGAGTTGCCCAAGGATCACGCTGACCTGCTCAAGGAGATCGTGCCGAGCCAGATCACCACAACCGGTATCCAGCGCGTCCTCCAGCTGCTTCTGGGCGAGCGCGTCTCCATCCGCGATCTCGGCGCCATTCTCGAGGCGATTTCTGAGGTCGTAGGCAGCGTCAAGAATCCGCGCGACATTGTCGAGCATGTGCGGATGCGGCTCGGGCGCCAGATCTGCGCGCAATATACCGCGCCCAACGGGCAACTGCCGATCGTCACGCTCTCGCCGGCCTGGGAGCAGGCCTTCATGGATGCCATCGTCGGCCAGGGCGATGATCGCCATCTCGCCATGCAGCCCTCGAAACTGTCGGAATTCGTCGCTGCCGTGCGAGAGGCTTTCGAGCAGGCTGCCCAGCAGGGCGAGATGCCGGTGCTCGTCACCTCGATCCAGACGCGCCCCTTCGTGCGCTCCATCATCGAGCGCTTCCGCCGGGAGACGCCGGTGATCAGCCAGGGCGAGATCCACACCCGCGCCCGACTGCACAGTGTGGGCAGTGTCTGATCGCAACGCCCGAGATTCGGGCGCGATGCCTGCATTTCGGCGTTTACGCGCAACGCGCTGCGGCTACACTGACCTGACGCAACGACAGGACGACGGGGACACCATGGCCGCCTATGATCTCGCCATCCGCAACGGCACGGTCGCGACCGCGTCGGACGTGTTCAAGGCCGATATCGGCATTCGCGACGGCAAGATCGCGGCAATCGCCGATGTGATCAGCGATGCCGCCGAGGAGATCGATGCGAGCGGGCTGCTGGTTCTGCCCGGCGGCATCGACAGCCATGTCCATATCGCCCAGAAACAGGGGGAGGGGATCGTCATGGCCGACGATTTCGCCTCCGCCACGGCTTCTGCGGCGGCGGGCGGAAATACCATGGTCATGCCCTTCGCGCTGCAGGAGCGCGGCACCAGCCTGCGGGCCTGTGTCGAGGATTATCGCAAGCTGGCCGAGGGGCGCTGTGTCATCGACACGGCTTTTCACCTGATCATCTCCGATCCGACGCCGGAAGTGCTCGGCCAGGAACTGCCTGCACTTCTGAAGGACGGCTACACCTCCTTCAAGGTCTTCATGACCTATGACGATCTTGTCCTCAACGATCGCCAGTTGCTCGACGTGTTCGACGTCGCCCGCCGTGAGGGTGCGCTCGTCATGGTGCATGCGGAGGGCTATGACGCGATCCGCTACATGACCGAAAAGCTGGAGCGGACGGGTGACACGGCGCCGTATTATCATGCCGCGTCGCGGCCTGAACTCGTGGAGCGCGAGGCGGCGCATCGCGCGATCAGCCATGCGGAACTCGTCGATGTGCCGCTGATGATCGTCCACGTCTCGGGGCGCGAGGCGATGGAGCAGATACGCTGGGCGCAGCAGCGCGGACTCAAGGTCTATGGCGAGACCTGCCCGCAATATATCTCGCTCACGGCGGAAGATCTCCAGGCGGCGCAGGGCGGCGATGCGATGAGCGGCGCCAAATACGTTTGCTCACCCCCGCCGCGTGATCACGAAAGCTGGGATGCGATCTGGGAGGGGATCCGCACCGGCGTGTTCCAGACCTTCTCCTCCGACCATTGCCCTTTTCGCTACGACGATCCGCAAGGCAAGCTCAACCCAAAGGGCCGCACCTCCTTTCGCTGGGTGCCCAACGGCATTCCCGGCGTCGAGACGCGGCTGCCGATCCTGTTTTCCGAGGGGGTCTCGAAGGGCCGTATCAGCCTGCAGCGTTTCGTCGAACTCAGCGCCACCAACCATGCGAAGATCTACGGGCTCTATCCCGGCAAGGGTGCGATTGCGGTCGGGTTCGATGCCGATATCGCCCTGTGGGACCCGGCGCGCAAGGAGACGATCCGGCAGGAGATCCTGCATCATGGTGCCGATTACACGCCCTGGGAGGGGTTCGAGGTCACCGGTTGGCCCGTCATGACCATCGCCCGCGGCGAAGTCGTCGCTCGCGACGGCACTGTTACCGGCGAGCCGGGGCGGGGGCAGATCCTGGAGCGCGGCCTGTCGGAATTCGCGAGGCCGTAAGGGCACGCAGCCTTCACGAAGCGCACGCCGGAATCTCGCTCCGCTAAGGGGAGGGGTGAAGGGTGGGTTCAACCCGTGTGCAGAATCATCGACGTCGAACCAGGACGCGCCCGCATCTCCCCGCCCTCATTCCCCCCCCGCTGGGGACGGAGGCCAGGGCGAGCGCCATGCCGATGCCGAGATCCTTGAGCCCGTAGCGGCGTGGCTTCAGCCGGTCGGTGAGCCAGAGCAAGGCGCCCGTCGTGGCCAATGTGATCGGGATGATGGCCGGATTGGCGAAGACGCGCTCGAACATGTCGCGAAAGGTGAGCCCCATCACGCCGGTGACGAAGACCGAGAGCAGCCCCATCGCCCAGAGCCAGATCAGGAACCGCGCCTGCGGCGAGGCGCGGCGCTCCAGCGCGATCTCGCGCGCAGCGGTGAGCGAGCCGCCGAGAAACTGCGCCAGTGTCTTGCGGAAGACCACGATGATCGAGACCAGCGTGCCGACATGCACGATCAGGTCAAAGAGGATCATCTGCGCGCTCTCGGGCTGCGGCATCTGCGAACCCTGCGCGATCAGGAAATGCTGGGTGAGCACCAGATGCGCGGTCGACGAGACCGGCACGAACACGAATACGCCCTGGACGATTCCCAGAAGCGCCGCTTCGAAAAGGGTCATACCGGCTCCGATCGGGCGCGCTCGCCCGCCCCTACATCATCGCCCGCAGCTTTGCCGCCAGCGCTTCGGTTCCGGCATAATCGATCTTGCCCGATCCGAGAACAGGAATTTGCGCCACCAGCACCGCGCGCGGCAGCCAGAGATCGGAAAAGCCCTTGTCGCGCCCGTGCTCGACCACCGCTTCGCGATCGGCATCGGCCTTTTCCGTGACGAGAACGAGCTGCTCGCCCTTGCGCTCATCGGCCAGCGCCACGACGACATGGGTGTCGTCGGGCCACAATTCCTGGATCATCGTCTCGACGGCAGCCAGCGAGACCATCTCGCCGGCAATCTTGGCGAAGCGCTTGGCGCGCCCGCGGATGGTGATGAAGCCGTCCTCGATCATGACGATGTCCCCGGTATCGTGCCAGCCGCCCGGCGGCGCGATCCGGCGGGTCGGATTATCCGGGTCGATATAGCCGGCCATGACGTTGGGGCCGGAGATCGAGAGACGTCCGCCGCGCTTGATCCCCTCGACCGGCGTCAGCTTCCAGCGGATACCGGGAAGGAAGGGCCCCACGGAGCCGTGGCGGCTGCATTGCGGCAGGTTGCAGGCGATCACGGGCGCGCATTCCGTCGCGCCATAACCCTCGAGAATCATCGCATCATAGCGCCCCCAGAGGCGTCGCGTTTCCTCGCGCACGCGCTCCGCACCGGCGACGATATAACGAACCGATGACATGTCGGCATCACCGGCTGCGCGGGCATAGCCCTGGAGGAAGGTGTCGGTCGCGAGCAGGAAAGTCGCCTTCGCGCTCTCGATCAGTTTCGGCACCTGCTTGTAATGCAGCGGGCTCGGATAGAGGAAGGCGCGGATGCCGTGTATCAGCGGCAGGATCAGCCCTGCCGTCAGGCCGAAGGAGTGGAAGACGGGCAGGGGATTGAAGAAGATGTCGTCGCGACCGAGCACGCCTTCGGCATGCTGCATCACCTGCCCCGCATTGGCCAGAAGATTGGCATGCGTGAGCACAACCGCCTTCGGCTTGCCCTCGGAACCGGAGGTAAAGAGGATCACGCCCTCATCGTCGGGCGCGAGCCGGTTGCCCCGCGCCAGCGAGCCGGCAAACAGGCTCTCGGCTGCCGCGCGCGCCTTGTCGAGGCTGGTGACCTGGTCGCGCAGGTCTTCGAGGTAGATCACCTCACGGCCCTGCGCGATCGCCTCCAGCGGCTCGTCGAGCTTGCCCTCATCGACGAACTTGCGCGAGGTCACGATGGTGCTGATCGCCGCGATCTCGCAGGCAGCCTTCAGGTTGGTGGCGCCAGCGGTGAAATTCAGCATCGCCGGCACACGAGCGAAGGCATGCAGGCCGAAGAAGGTGACGGCGGTGGCCTGGACGCTGGGCAGGAGCAGGCCGATGCGCTCGCGACGTTTCGTGCGTGCCGTGAGCTTGCGTCCGAGGGCTCGGGCGCCGATGACGAGACGGCTGTAAGTCAGCGGCTGACGCTGCGCATCCTCAAGGATCACGGTCTTGCCGCCGAAGGCACGCTTTGCATCCACCAGCGCCGTGAAAAGGTCGCGGCGTGTCTGCCCGATATCAGCCAGCGATGCACTTTCGCCATTCACTGGCTCGCCGATGCGGATGGCTGTCGGCTCGGTTGCGGTCACGGTCATCGTCATGTCTCGAATGTAATTGTTTTTGCGAAGATTTCCATTGCTTTCAGGTGATTGCCGATTGCGTCAGCCAGGCAGCAAGAGCGCGGTTGACAGCCTCCGGGCGTTCCATGGTCGCGAGATGTCCGCATGCGGGGATGATGCCGAGTGTGGCGTCGGGAATGGCCTCTGCCATTTCCTGCGAGAGCGCCGGCGGGGTCAGTTCGTCCTCGTCGCCGACCAGAACCAGGGCAGGCACGGTGATCTGTGGCAGGAGCGGGCGGTGGTCGCGCCGGCGCATGATCGCCTCCTGCTGGCGCACGAAGGTCTGCGGTCCGATCGTCGCGGCCATGCCGTCGATCCGTGCACGCAGAGCCGCATCATCATGACGCGCCGGAGCGACCAGCTTGTACCACAGAGCCTCGCACACCTCGTCGAATCGACCAGCCTGCGTCAGACTGATGAGACGGCGGCGATTGGCGGAGGCCTCCTCGCTGTCGGCGCGAGCATTGGTGTCGAGAAGGGCGATTGCGGCAATCCTGTCCGGGGCCTGCGCAATCGCTTCGAGCGCCGTGTAGCCGCCCATCGACAAGCCCACGAGGATCAGCGCGTCCTCCGGGTTTGCTTCCAGGAGGCGCGTCGCCATGCCGGCAATACTGTCGTCGTTCGTGGTATCGGCAATGCGAATCTCGTGGTCGTCCCGCAATGCCGCGATCTGGTCGCGGAAGAGATCCGCGTCACAATTGAGCCCAGGAATGAAAATAATCGTCGCCATCGCCCGTTCTCCTGCCGCAAATGATTGACAATCATGGCATTGATCATATGGTCCACGCGCACGGCTAGAATAGGCTGTCAAGGCCTGAACACCATGAACGCGCGCTCCCGTCTTAGTCGTGCCGGGCGTGCGCGGCAATGCGATCGCTTCAGATCGCGGAACGGTTCCAAAGCTCCATGACGTTCGCTGACCTCGGATTAAGCGAGAAGGTTCTCCAGGCAGTCTCCGACGCCGGCTATACCGAGCCGACTCCGATCCAGGAAAAGGCCATTCCCCACGTCCTCGCCCGGCGCGACGTTCTCGGCATCGCCCAGACGGGGACCGGCAAGACGGCGGCCTTCACGCTTCCCATGTTGACGATGCTTGAGAACGGGCGAGCCCGGGCACGCATGCCACGTACGCTGATTCTTGAGCCGACGCGCGAACTCGCGGCGCAGGTCCAGGAGAATTTCGAGCGTTACGGCGTCAATCAGAAACTCTCCGTGGCCCTGTTGATCGGCGGTGTCTCCTTCGGTGACCAGGACATGAAGATCACGCGCGGCGTCGATGTCCTGATCGCCACGCCCGGACGCCTGCTCGATCATTTCGAGCGCGGGAAACTGTTGCTGACCGGTGTCGAGCTGCTGGTGATCGACGAGGCCGACCGGATGCTCGATATGGGTTTCATTCCCGATATCGAACGCATCGTGAAGCTGACGCCCTTCACCCGGCAGACCCTGTTCTTCTCCGCGACGATGCCGCCTGAGATCCAGCGCCTGTCCGACGCCTTCCTGTCCAATCCGGTTCAGGTCGAGGTCTCCAAGCCCGCTTCCGCAGCCAAGACCATCACCCAGCGTCTCGTGGCGACCCGCAGCGAAGCGAAAGACAAGCGCGCGGTCTTGCGTGACCTGATCAACAATGCCGTCGATCTCGATAACGGTATCATCTTCTGCAACCGCAAACGCGACATCGCCGTGCTGCACCGATCGTTGCAGCGTCACGGTTTCAATGCGGTAGCCCTGCATGGCGATATGGATCAACGCTCGCGCATGATCGCACTCGACGCCTTTCGCAAGGGCGAGGCGAAGCTGCTCGTGGCCAGTGATGTCGCGGCACGCGGGCTGGATATTCCGGCGGTGAGCCATGTCTTCAACTATGACACGCCCCACCATGCCGAGGATTACGTGCACCGGATCGGTCGCACGGGACGCGCGGGCCGCTCCGGCGCCGCTTTCACGCTGGTCGCCCCGGGCGAAGAGAAGTCTCTCTCCGCGATCGAGAAACTGATTGGCGGGGGGGTCGAGTGGCTCGAAGGCGATCTCGCCGCACTCAAGTCCGGATCAGGCGAGGATTTCGGGGCGAAGTCGCGTGGCGGCAAACCGTCGCGGGCGGAGGATGCCGATGCGGTCGGCGATGACGGGGCTGGCAAGAAGCGCCGCAGCCGTGGTCGCAAGCGCACAGGCGGGGCCGAGCCGGTCGCGCAGCCCGAGGAAACCTCGCGCAAGGCTGATGAACCGAAGGCTGACCCGGCGCCGAAACCTGCTTCGCGAAAGCAGGCCGCAAGGCCGGTCGAGGACGAGCCTACGGCGCGCGAAGGCCGGCGTCGCGGGCGGGATCGTTCCCGGGACCGGGACGAGGCGAGTGCGCTCGATGCGCCCGGCTTCGGGGATCATGTACCCGCCTTCCTGCTGCGCCCCGTCCCGGTCAAGCGCAAAAAGTAAAATCGAAAATTGTATAGCGTTAAGGGTTTATTGATTCGATCGTGAACATAATTCCACATCCCGGAAACGTACTGCCGGCTTTCGGGGAACGGGGAATAAGCAAGGCGGTCTTATCGTGTCGAGCAAATCTGCAGGTTCAGACGTGGAACGGACATTCACCATCGCCCAGCGCGCGATGGAATTGATGAAGTCCTACGGATCGTCGGCATCTCCGCGGTCTTACGAAGTCTGGTTCACCTATGTCGCCGGGCACAAGCCCGCCATGAACGATGCGATCAAGCGTACCGCAGCCGACAACGGTCGGATCGACGACGCTGACATCGATTCGCTGCACAGCCAGTTCATCGCCTCCGAGCGCTTCTGCGAAGAGGCGGAGAAGACCGGCGCCGTCGTCATCTCCGAGATCGATCAGGTCATGGAGATGCTGGACCTCGCGCTTGGATCCACACAGAAATACGGCGAATCCCTCGATGCCTTCGCGGCGGATCTTAGTGGTGGCATTGATCGTAACCGCGTCCGCGAAATCGTCTCGGCCCTGGTGCTCGCCACCAAGGACGTGCGCGCGACCAACGAGACGCTCGAAGCCCGCATGCGCGAGACGCGCGGGGAGATGGAGGGGCTGCGCGAGACGCTTGAAGCGGTTCGCATGGAATCGCTCACCGATCCGCTCACCGGCATCGCGAACCGCAAGCATTTCGAGGAGATGCTGGTCAAGACGCTCGACCAGGCGCTGGTCGAGCGCAGTCCGCTGGCGCTGATCGTCATCGACATTGATCATTTCAAGCGCTTCAACGATACCTATGGCCATCTCACGGGCGATCAGGTCTTGCGGCTCGTGAGCATGACCATGCGCGAACAGGTCAAGATCAAGGCTACGCTCGCGCGTTTCGGCGGCGAGGAATTCGGGATCATCATGCCCGATACCACGCTTGAAGGCGCAAAGCTGGTGGCGGAGCGGGTGCGCACTTCGGTGATGAGCCGCGAGTTGATCAAACGCTCGACCGGAGAGTCGCTCGGCAAGGTTACGGTCTCTCTCGGCGCAGCCAGCCTGCGCAAGGGCGATACGGCCGTCTCCCTGCTGGAGCGCGCCGATCAGTGCATGTTCATCGCCAAGCGCAATGGGCGCAATCGTACTGTCACCGATGCGGATCCCGAGTATCAGCGCGAACATGGCGATTCTGTTTCGGAAGTGGCCTGATCGAGCGCGCTCGATCATCCACCCTGTCGAGGCGCTGCCCGATCGCCGGAAGATTTGCGTTTCGACGTCTTGCCTTTCGATGCCTTGTCGGCGGCAGCGGTGCGCGCAGCCCGATAGGCCTCGCGTGCCCAGGCCGCCATGATGTCGGGATCGTCCAGCGCGACCTCCGGCGTGCGCCAGTAGCGCATCGCCACGCTGCGCCCCTTTGAGGCATATGTGAAACGCTGCGACCCGGACTCGGCAAAAGCCGCTTCGCTGGCATCATCAGCTTTCAGATAGATCTCGCCATCTGCCTCGAGCGCAAACATCAGGCCGTCGTGGAAAACGCCATGCCCCCCGAACATCTTCCGGATCGTGACGGAACCAAAGCCCGCAAGCACATCACGAATGGATTGTGGGTCCACCGGTTCACCGGGCCGGGGAGGGGGTCTCGACCGGGATGTCGGCCTTGGCCGGCGTGATCGCGACGGATTCGCCGCAGCCGCATGCCGAGGTCTGATTGGGGTTGTTGAAGACGAATTGCGAGGCGAGCTTCGTCACCTGGAAATCCATCTCGGTTCCCAGCAGGAACAGCACGGCCTTGGGATCAATGAAGACCCGAACACCCTTGTCCTCGACGATTTCATCGCCGGGATTGGCCTCCTCGGCATAGTCCATCGTATAGGCCATGCCCGCGCAGCCGCCGTTGCGCACGCCGACGCGTACGCCGGCAATCGGCTTGTCGGCATTGGCCATGATATCCTTCACTCGCTCCGCTGCCGCGTCGGTGAGGGAAACAACCTTGAGACCACCAAACATGTTCTATCCTCTCCACCCTCGGGTTGAAGGCCCGGGCCAGTGAGTTGCTATGACTGCAACATAGTCATTTTGTATGGGGGCGTCGAGGGTGCCCTATGAAATAGAGCGAGATCACCCTACCGCTGCGGGGTGATGTCGAGCGGAGCGCGCGGCAGCGGGGGCAGCCCGGTTCCCGATTGCGGCGGCGGGGGGACAGCCTGGCCGCCTGCACTGAACAGTCTTCGCAGAAAACCCGGCGCGATGGCCGAGAGCGGGTTGACCGTCAGAACCGGTTCATCCATCGGGCCTGCGACACGGAAATTCACTCCGATCAATCCCTCGCGGCGATTGCCGCCGAGAATGGGGCCGAACAGCGGCACCTGCGCAAAGGCGTTGTTCAGTCCGTAGGCAGGCGTGAAGGTTCCGCTGAGATTAACCACCCGGCCCGCGAGATCCACGTATCCACCAAGTCGAAAGCCGACTTCATTGCCCCACAAGGCTGCTTCCTCGAGATCGATGCGACGGCCCGCTATGGTGAAGTCTGCGCGCGCCTGGCTGAAGCGGGCGGCCAGGGTCTCGGTCTGGTCATCACCGATTGTGCGGGCATCGACCTGGGAGACGATTCGACGCAAGGCCGGCTCGTCGCGCAAGACGAAATCGCGCACCACGAGACGCCCGGGGCGGCGGGCGCCTTCGCTGGCGACATCAAATGTCATGGCTCCGCCCCCCATGCGGGTATAGAGATCGATGAAGCGCAAGGTCGCGCCCGCATCCTCCGAGCGGATGCTGATCACCGGCTCGCCCTCGGCGCTGAGAGCCTGACGCCCGGTGATCGCCGCGCCGGGGAAGCGTCCGTCGAGCGTCATGTCGAGGAGGCGGCCACTGCGCAAGGCCAGCGTCACGCGCGCATTGGCGAGCGCTTCGCCGTGATGCCCGGTGAGGATGTCGGCTCGCAAATCGAGATCGATATCCGTATCCCCATCTTCAGTTTCGCCGCCGGTGAGTTCCAGATCGGCGATGAACGGCCGGATATCGAGCGTTGCCGCCCGCAGATCCACCTGCAGGACGCCGTCCTCACGGCGCAAGTTTGCGCGCGCTTCATCGCCGGAGGAAATTTGCAGCCGATCGAAGGCGCCGCGCAGCAATTGCCCGTCCCGGTTGAATGCGAGCGATCCGGATATCCGTGTCGCGCCGGCTTCGAGGGTGATCGCGTCCAGAAGCCAGCCGTCATCTTCTCGCAGGATGAAGGAGAGCCGGCCCGCCTGCCCGCGGGGTTTCGACAGGCCAGGCAACAGACCCTCTATGCGTGCCGGCGTCAGATCCGCTTCGATCTGCAGATCCTGGGGCGTGTCGGGATCGAGCACTGTGCGGATGACGAGCGGCAACTCCCCGCTCAACCCCTCGCCGAGACGAATGCCGCGTCGTGCCCGCGCGGAGGCATCGAGCATCGTGGAGATCTTGACGTTGACAGGCGCATCGGGGCGCTGCGTGAGATGCAGTTCGACCGCATCTCCGCCGAGGCGGGCCTCCCCGGCCATTTCCAGGTCTCCGTTACGATAGGTCACCTGAAAATTGCCCTCCGCAAGATCCTCTCCTGCGAAGACTTCGGGCAATGCGATGCCGGTCAGGGAACCGGTTACTGCGACGGGAATCTGATCTTCAGCGGGATCGGCATCGAACGCAATCGAGAGAGCCACGTCGAGGGATGCATTACCGAACAACGCGTCCGGATCGAGGGCCTCGGCACCGTCAGCGCCGACGAGCGGTGTGTTCAGGAACGCAGCGAGCGCGTCTGCGCCGCCGCGCAGGCGCAGGCCGAGAGCGGCGCGCTCCTGCGCGTCCCAGTAATCCCCCTTCGAAAAATCGACATCCGTCAGCGCCAGCCGGCGCCCATCCGCCATCACCATATCGGCATAGGCGTCACTGACATCGATCTCGCGTCCGCCGACGAAGCCCGCCACATGCGCATCCTCCATTGGCGGCAGATCCGGATGCGGACGAAATCGTGCGTCGCGAATATCGAACTGGACGGCGAGCGATTCCGGGCGCAAGCCTTCCTCGCGGCGCATGGCCTCGAAATCCTCGCCGGTCAGGGTCGTCTGCAGAGACAGGCTGTGCAACACTCCCGAATCGAGGGTGTCGATGAGGAATTCGCGCGGCTTGTGCGCAGAGAAGCGCGGCCAGACACGCAGAGCCGTCCGCACCTCCGTATTGCGGGCTTCCATTGCCAGCCGGATGCCGCCCTGGTCATGCGGGCCGGCGACCGACATGGCGAGCGCCACGTCGAGCGCCTCACCGCGTACGGTCATGTCGTCGATTCGAATACCCTGCGGCCCGACCCGTCCGTCGATATCGATCAGGGCGATCGGGACGGGCGCGTCTCCGGACGCGACCCCCGAAAGAATATTGTCGCGCCCCTCGAGCTGCATGATCCAGTCCTCACCGTCGGGGTCGGGGTCCGGGACGAGCGAGCCGGCGAGTTCGACACGCGTTTCGTCCCGGCTATAGGCGAAACGCGGTATGGCGATCCGCTGCGCCTCCGGTTCCCAGACGATACGGCTCTCGAAATTGCCGATATTGAGGACCGGCGCGTCGGGATCATCGAAGCTGAATAAACCCGGCGCAAGTCGCAGTTCAGCCTCGAAGGCCTCAATGCCGTGATCAGGCCCGATCACCATTTCCGCCTCGGCCTGGAGATGCATTTCCTCTGCGCCGAACCTGGCCGAGAGACCCGACATCAGAAGCAGGTCGGAAAAGGGGATGTCGGCAATGGCGAGGCGGGCTTCATGGCCGCCACCATTGCGCTGGGCGACGCGACCGGTGACGTGCCATTGCCCGTGCGCACCCTCCATCACGAGGGCGATGTCGCGACCGCCTGCGCGGGTTCGCAGATCGGCATCGACGCGCCCGAAGGCGACCCGCTCGCGTGCCGTCTCGTCGATCATGGTAAGCCGGGCATCACGCAGCCCGGCATGGCGCAGCCCGCCGATGGGACCGGACGGCTCGGCCAGGCTGCCGAGCATGTTGGCGAGCGCGACCGCAAGCTCCGGCGGGGCGAGGAAGCTCGGCAAGCGCCGGGCTTCTTCCTGCATCTCCTCACGAAAGACATCCACAGTCGGCGCGTCATCGAAGCGGATGCCGGCCTCCGGGTCCGTGGATCGCCCGCGCGTGTCCGTTGGAGCGGTGAGCGACAGCGCGCCGTCCGCCGCGAGGCGCATGCGCAATTCCACACCCACGAGATCGAGGCCCGTCGGCTGCGGCGTTCCCGCGATCAGCGACCAGAGTGAGAGCGGAACCAGGGCTTGCGGCGCGATCGCGACGAGGGCGCCGCTGGCATCGTGGAGTTCCAGATCGTTTACCTGCATGCCGAGGCCGCCATCGACGAGTGTCAGTGCGGCATCCTCAATGCTGATGCGCCAGCCTTCGCCAAGTTCGATCTCGAGTGCGGCTGTAACCTGATCACGCAACCCTTCGAACCGCAGGGGAGACTGATACAAACGCAAATACAGCGCCCCGGCGGCGAGTGCGAAAAAGATCAGCAATGCGAGTTTGATCGTGAGCGCGGCCCGAAAGGCACGCCTCCCCCATCCGCCGCGACGCTTTGCACGTCGGCGCCGAGGCCGCCGCAACGCGCCTTGTGGCAGATGCCCGAATTGCTCCCCGTCGCTCAATCCGTGTTCCCGTATCCTTGTCCTGTTCGCGTAACCTTGCCCTGTGCCATATCACCCGCAGGAGTGCATGCGCTGATCCGAATCGCATGCGCTGATGCTACACTAGCTTGTCGTTGTGATCCTCGCGACGCTCAGTGGCGTATCAAAGCGCGTTCTTCAACTGCGACAACGTGACAGCAATCGGACGAAAGGAAGGCAAGATGGCGCTCAATCCCGGCGAAGCCGCACCGGATTTTACACTGCCCGCGACGGATGGCGAAACGCTTTCGCTCGCGGATCTGAAGGGAAAGACCGTCGTTCTGTATTTCTACCCGAAGGATGACACCAGCGGCTGCACCAAGGAAGCACAGGCCTTCAACGGGCTGCGCGATGCCTTTTCCGCCCAAGATGCCGTGATCATCGGCGTCTCGCCCGATCCGATCAAGAGCCACGAGAAGTTCAAGACCAAGTACGAGCTCGGCTTTCCGCTCGTTTCCGACGAGGAGAAGGGTATGCTGGACGCCTATGGCGTCTGGGTCGAAAAGAGCATGTATGGTCGAAAGTATATGGGGGTGGAGCGTTCGACCTTCCTGATCGACAAGGATGGCAAGATCGCACGCATCTGGTCGAAAGTGAAGGTGCCGGGTCACGCGGAAGAGGTGCTCGAAGCCGTGAAGGCGCTCTGAGGAAGGCGCGCGGCGGCGGAATTTCCGCAGCGGCATTTTCCCAATCTTAACCTTAATCGGTTCTGAATCACGTTGGTCAAGGACAGGCTGACGTGATGCACCATCGAGAGATTCGCGCCGAGATGATCCGCCGTTCGCGCATTCAGCATGAATGCGAGGGCGTCGATGCCAAACGCATTGTGAGTCTGCGCCCGGCGACACTGGCGCTCGCGATTCTGATTTTCACCTTCGTCACCGCGTGGGCGGGGGCGGTCACCTGGTATATCACCTCCAGCGATGACGTGACCGCGGAATTGATGCGCCGCGAGGCGCGTCTGAAGGCTGGCTACGAGGAGAGCATCGCCATTCTGCGCGGGCGCCTCGACCGTGTCGCCAGCCAGAAGCTCCTGGAACAGGACAGTCTTGAGGAGCGCGTCGCCAAACTGATGGGGCGCCAGGTCGAACTGGAGACGCGCCAGGCGCTGTTGTTCAATCTCGGGCAGAACTTCGAGGTGGCCGGCATTACCTGGCCGAGCTTCGAGGCTTTCGAAACCGAGCCGGTCCAGGTCTATAGTGGAAGTGCTTTCGGCATCGGCGGCCCGCAGGCCGACATGCCAGGCGGATCTGCGCTCTCGCGTCATGAGATTACCCGCGCGAAACCGCAGCAACCTTCACGCCCGCGACCGGTGCCGTTGGCGCGCGAGGATCGCGGATCGGCGCAAGATGTCGATCAGGGGCGTGTGCCCGAGGTCCCGACCACCATCGAGACGAGCCCCGGCAAGCCGTTCGAGCTGCGTTTGCGCGATGCTGAATCACATTCCTCGCATGTGCTGGACGAGAAGGCTCTGAACGCCCAATTGCAGGAGGTGGAATATTCGCTCGCAAGGGTGGAGGCCGACCAGTTCGCCCGCCTCGACGTGCTGACCCGCCATCTTGCGGAGGATGCGCGGCGACTGCGCGACGTCATTGCGGAGACCGGGCTCGACGCGGATGCGCTGAACGCGTTTGCTCCATTGGAGCAAGCTACGGCAAACTCCGGCGAGACGGGTATCGGTGGCCCCTATCTGCCCATCAGCCTCGATCCGGAGGCCGGCGGGTTCGAAGCCATGGTGCATGTTCTGCAGGAGACGGTTCTCGAGCGTGAACGTCTGTCGCGCACGACCGATGCCTTGCCGCTGGCGAGGCCGGCGGCGAGCCGCTTCGGCCTGAGCAGTGGCTTCGGTATGCGGCGCGACCCCTTCACCCGCCGCCCGGCCCTGCATGGGGGGCTCGATTTCCGGACTCCGAGCGGCACCCCGATCCGCGCCTCGGGCCCGGGGCGAGTGACGATCGCCTCATATCGGGGCGGTTACGGCAATCTCGTCGAGATAGACCACGGCAACGACGTGACGACGCGCTATGCTCATCTCACTTCCATCGCGGTCGAAAAGGGGCAGTTCGTGGCGACGGGAGAGCATATTGGTCGCGCCGGCAGCACGGGGCGCTCGACCGGGCCGCATCTGCACTACGAGACTCGTATCGGCGACAAACCCGTAAATCCACAACGTTTCCTGCGTGCGGGGCGGCGGCTTGCGGAGCACCTTGCCGACGAAGCCAGTGAGCCATCGGAAGCCTCTGCGCGCTCCGATACCGCCCAGTAACCTGCCATTCAGGCCTGTGCCAGCATGCGGTGCAAGGCGGCGTCGATCGCATCCGCATCCGCCTGACGCCAGCGCGCCGCGATATGTTGATCGGGCCGCAACAACCATGTTGCGCCGGGGCTTGCATCATAGCGCCGGGCGAACACGCCATGCTCGTCAAACAGATCGCGCCCGATCACCAGCGTACGCAGTTGCGGGTGGACGGGGGGCGGTGACGCCTCGTCGGCCACATGCAGCAGAAGGCTGTCGCCGGAAAGCGCGTTCAGGAGCCATATCGCGTGCCCTTGCGCGTCGCGCATCGGCGCATCGGGCGCGGGTGCGCCGGGCCGGCTTTCGCCAGACCAGAGATCGCGATCGGGCGTGGAGAGTGGCGTAGCGCGGTAGGTGGTCGGTGATGACAAGCGCCCGGAATTGACCATGCGCTTGGCGAAATCGGCCTCGCCTGCGAGGGCCAGTGCCGCGTCGCGGAAACGCAGCTCCTGTGCGGTGCGCGGGGCGATGAAATCAGTCGAGCGCGTGGAATGGGCGATATTCTCATCAGCGGCGGCAACCCTTTCAGTGTCGTAGCTCTCGATCAGCCGTTCATCGGCCCCGCCCTGGATCACCAACGCCAGTTTCCAGGCGAGGTTTTCGGCATCCTGGATGCCGGAATTCGCGCCGCGCGCTCCGAAGGGTGAGACCTGGTGCGCACTGTCTCCCGCAAAGATCACACGATCATGGACGAAACGGGATAGCCGGCGACATTGAAACGTGTAGACCGAGACCCATTCCAGCGTGAAGTCATCGTGGCCCAGCATCTGGCGCAGCCGCGGAATGACGCGTTCCGGCTTCTGTTCAGCGGCAGCATCGGCGCGTGGGCCGAGCCCGAGATCAATGCGCCAGACATCGTCGGGCTGTTTGTGCAACAAGGCCGAGCGGCCCTCATGGAAGGGCGGGTCGAACCAGAACCAGCGCTCGGAGGGGAGGTCGCCCTGCATCTTGACGTCGGCGATGAGAAAGCGCTCCTCGAAGATCTCGCCTTCGAAATCCAGTCCCATCAGGCTGCGGCAGGCTGAGCGCGCTCCGTCCGCGGCGATCACCCAGTCGGCATCGAGCGCATAGGGCCCATCCGGGGTCTCGACGGTCAGGCGCACCCCGTCACGCTGCTGCGTGATCCCTGCAACCCGGTTGCGCCAGCGCAGGTCAATCCGGCTGCGTCCGAGTTCGTGGGCGCGCTGCACCAGATGATGTTCGAGGTAGTATTGCTGCAGGTTCACGAAGGCGGGCATCTTGTGCCCGGATTCCGGGAGCAGGTCGAACGCATAGACGAGTTCGCCCTCCTGGAAGACCTTGCCCACCTGCCAGGTGACGCCCTGCTCGCGGCAGGCATCGCCGAGGCCGAGGCGATCGAGGATTTCGAGGGTGCGCTTGGCGTAGCAGATCCCCCGCGAACCTTCCCCGATCCGGTCGGCATCGTCGAGGACCACCACACGAATTCCGCGCAGGGCGAGATCTATGGCGCAGGCAAGTCCCACTGGCCCCGCGCCAATCACCACCACCGGATGGCGGGCGATTGCCCCGCTCTGATCAGCCGAGCGCTCATAGGCGAATTGGTAGAGGCTCTTGCGTGCACCGCCACCACCGGTCACCGAGGCATCCCGCGCCTTCATGTCCTGACATCCTCCCTGACCTTTCCGCGAGGATAGGGCGGCCTGAACCGGTTGTCGATCGGCTCTGGACAACGCCGTTCTTACGCCGCATTCGGGTTGATCATGGTTAGCGAAACGTTCACGATTCGGAGCAGGGAGCGAATCGTGTCACGTCATGTGCAAGATCCAGACGAGGTGGGCCATGCAGTCCCGTCATGATGACCGCAGCGGTGGAGGGCGATCTGTCACGCTGATCCTGGCGGCGCTTGCCGCCATGGGCTGGGGTTTTGCCTTCTATGCGAGCTACGGCGCGATCGAGCGCGAGCGTGTCGCGCAGGAGGCCAGCTCAATCGGCGAGAACGCACAGCACGAGGCCCGTCTGCGTGAAGCCGCGCTGGATGCGCGTGAGACGCGCATCGCGCGCCGGGAAGAAGCGCATGGCGCCGCTGTGGCTGCCATGGCTGCGACCGAGGAAGAGCTCGCTGCAAAACGGGCCGCGCTGGAAACAGTGCGTGCGGAACACGCGACCATCGCGGCGCGGATCCGCGAGGCGCGCGAGGAACGCGCCGCAATACAGGCGCGCCGCAGCGACCTTGAGGCCAGTCTTGCGACCTTTCAGGACGATATCGACCGACTGGGTAGCGACCGGGCCGCCACCCGGGTCGCCGCAGCGGCGCCAGGGGTGACCCCGGCCAGCGGTAGCCCGGAGGCATTGAACGCGTCCCTTGCCCGGCTGGACCGGACCATCGACGCGCGCAGCGGCGAATTGCGCCGCATCCAATCCGAGCACCAACAGGCCGAGGAGCGCCTTGCTGCCGTAGCGCAGGCGATGGAGGAGGCCGAGGCGTCGCTCTCGCTCACCGATCAGGACACGAGCGACGCGCAGGAGCGCCTTTCGGAGCTGCTGGCGGATGTCGCTCGGCTCGACGCGCTGATCGAGCGGCGGGATAGCCGGGCGAATACGCTCGCGCGCACGGTCGAGGATCTCGCCGCCACCATCGCCGAGAGGCGGGCGGAACTCGCGCGGCTCGAGGTTGAGCTGGAAGCCGCGCGTGCGACCGTCAACGCTGCGCCTGCGCAGCCGGACCCCCGCGCGGGTGAAACCCGTGACGATGGCGCGCGCGTGATCCGGGTGGTGCCTTCCGGGCGTTGAGACCTGGAACGGCCGTCAGGCGCCGGATTCGCCCGTGAGGCCGACCGAGGCGATTCCCGCGAGGGCGGCGGCTTCGTCCTTGTCCGAAAGGTCACCGGAAACGCCGACTGCACCGACGAGAGCACCGCGCTTGTCGCGAATCAGCACGCCGCCGGGCGCGGGCGTCAGCGGGCCGCCGAGGCTGTGCGTGGCTGCCGCGATGAAATGCGGGCGCTCGAGCGCCATGGTGGCGATGGTGCGCGAAGGCACACCGAGCGCGATGGCGCCGTAAGCCTTGCCCATCGCGATCTCGCCCCGCTTCAGGCTGGTGCCGTCCTCGGCCTGAAAAGCCTTCAACGCACCGCGTGCATCATAGACGGCGACGGCGACAGGCTTCAAGGCGGCCTCGCGGGCAGCCTTGAGGGTGGCGGCGACGATGCGCTGGGCGATACGTGACTTGAGTTCCGACATGGTTTCTCCCCTTCAGCGAGCAGCGCGCACAATGAGCCTTCGCGGCGCGTATGACATCGTCAGCAATGATGAATCACTTTTGCCGTTTTTGAAAAGATCGCCGGCAGACCTGCGTTTCAGCCCGGACCTGTCGCGCCGGCGCGGCGCATGTTTTCGTATTCGTCGAGCCAGTCACGAACGAGACGCCGCTCCTCGATCGTCATATGGGTGATGTTGTTCGGCGGCATGGCGCGGGTCTCGACGGATTGGGAGCGGATTTGCCGCGCGAAACGCAACAAATCCGCCTCCGTCTCCATGACGACACCTTTAGGCGCAGACGCGATGCCAGGCCAGAACGGCTCGCTGGCATGGCACATGACGCAGCGCCCCTGGAGCGTCAGCGTGGCCTCCTCGAAGAGCGGCGTGCGCAACTCCGCCGGCGCGGTGCCCGCAGCGAAATCGACATCGTCGAGGCTCGGCTTGCCGGCATGGGACAGCCATATGGCGAGCGCCAAGGCGGCGGCAGCCATACCCCAGGTCCAGGTAACCGTCACACCGGGCGTCTGCTGACCGGCATGGTGGGTGTTGAAATAGTGCCGGATGGCCGCGCCGGCGATGACGACGAGCCCGATGATCGGGATCGCATAGCTGCTCGACCAGGCCAGCGGATAGTGGTTCGAGAGCATCAGGAAGATCACCGGCAGAGTGAGGTAGTTGTTGTGCACCGAGCGCTGCTTGGCCTGTTTGCCCAGCGCCGGATCGGGCGTCCGCCCGGCGATCAGATCGGCGACAACGATCTTCTGGTTGGGGATGATCACCCGGAAGACCGAGCCCGACATCCAGGTTGCGATCAGCGCGCCCGTATGCAGATAGGCCGCGCGCGGCGAGAAGACCTGGAAGAAGAACCAGGCGGCCAGCAGGATGAAGCCGAACAGCACGATCCCGAGCAGCATGTCGTTACGCCCGAGCGGTGACTTGCACAGCCCGTCATAGATGAACCAGCCGATGATCAGCGCAGCAACCCCGATCGCACCTGCCTGCCAGGGAGCGAGCGCCATCACGCTCGGATCGATGGTGTAGAGCTCGGCCTGGAGATAATAGACCCAGATCAGCAGGAAGAAGCCCGAGATCCAGGTGGCGTAGCTCTCCCATTTGAACCAGGTCAGCTCCTTTGGCATATGCGCGGGCGCGATCAGGTATTTCTGCATGTGGTAGAAGCCGCCGCCATGCACCTGCCAGGCCTCGCCGCCGACACCCTCGGGCAGGCTCTCACGCTTTTTCAGGCTCAGATCCAGCATGATGAAGTAGAAGGACGAGCCGATCCAGGCGATGGCGGTGATGACATGCAGCCAGCGCAGCAACTGGCTGGTCCATTCGATGAGGGCGGCGTCGACCATGCGCGGGAATCCCGTAACGTCAGGCAGGGCGTCCATGTGAGCCCAGCCGCGCGGAGCTTTCAAGCACGGATCGCGCCTTCTTCCGCGCAATCCGTGTGCAAATCGTGCCTGTCATGTGCTCTGCGCCGGGCGCCGGCCGGATCAGGCCTCGGCCTCGCCGGTTTCGTCGATCGGTGCGACCACCTTGCGGTAGAGCCGCCAGCTGGCATGCCCGAGGGCGGGCAGGATGATCAGCAGGCCGAGGAAGAACGGAATCGAGGCGATGATCAGCCCAAGCACGATGAACAGCCCCCAGCCGATCATCGGCTTTGGGTTCATCACCACGCTCTTTACACTGGCGATCATGGCGGTGATGAAATCGACTTCCCGGTCGAGCAGCAGCGGGAAGGAGATCACCGTCAGCGAGAACAGGCCGAGCGCCAGCAGCGCGCCGACAATGTTGCCGACGAGGAGGAACATCAGCCCTTCCGGAGTCGTGAAAACCACCGTCAGGAAGGCGCCGAGGGTGGCGAAAGACTGGAAGCCGAGGAAGACCGCCAGCAGCAGGCGCACCTGATAGAGCCAGATGATCATCACGAACAGGGTGACGAAGGCCATCCAGCCCATCTCGCGCTTGCTCTGCGAGAAGACGACACCAAGCACTTCGCTCCAGACCAGCTTCTCGCCGCAATCGAGCTTGCGACTCACTTCATAAAGGCCCACCGCGATGAAAGGGCCGATCAGCGCGAATCCGGCTGCGAGGGGATAGACGAGGTAGGTTGCTTGCAGCGCCACCACGAGCGCCACCATGAGGATCCCGCCGGCAGCGTAGACACCACCGAAGAACAGCCCGAAGGTGGGCGCCTTGCGAAAATCGCTCAAACCCTCATAAAAGGCCGCCTGAACGTCCTCCATTGTGATCTCGCGGATCACCGGCTCGCGCGGCGGGGTATATTCCGGCACCAAAGCGCCCGGAACGCCGGTTTCCGTCCCGGTCGCAGCCTCGGGTGATGTGCTTTCCTGCGACATGATCTTCTCTCCCCCTGGCAGCGGCCCGAATCGGGCACCGTTTCTTGTCATTATCAGACAGCGTGCCGAAAATTTCCATCGCCGCCTGCGGCGGCGCGTGCAAGCGCGTGTCATGTGACAGCCAAACGGACATGGTGACCATTCGGCTGCCTACTTATGCCGGACCGACGGGGGATGCGGCCCGACTGTTGTCATTGGTACCCCGACCGCCCTTCAGCCGAGGCGCCCGCTGGCATGGGCCAGCATGGTATAGACCTTGCCCGTCTCGGAGACGAGGTAACTGCGCGTGAGCAGCCGGTCGCGATCATCGCGTGCGACTTCGCGCAAGAGTCGTTCGAACTCCTCGACATAGCGATCCACGGTCTGCCGGAACTCCGGCTCACGGGCGTATTTGCGCTGGATCTCCTCGAAGGTCGGCTGTCCCTGCCGGGTGTAGATCTCGCGCGTGAATACGCCGGTCTCGCCGCGGTTGAAGCGCTCCCATGCCGCCGCGACCGCTGCGTGATCCACCATCCGGGCGATATCGACCGAGATGGCATTCAGGGAGTCGAGCGCCGTGCTGCCGGCATTGCGACCATTGCCCGGTGTGGTGATGCGGGAAGAGGGTTCGTCAACCCGGTCTGCGCCGCCGGCTTTAGCCGACGTTTCGGTGATCTTGCCTGTCTCGTTCTCGGTCTCGTCATCTTTTGATGCGCGCAACAGCAGATCCGAAAGCCAGCCGCCGCTCTCTCCGGCGCGCTGGACACGGGGATTGTTGCCGCTTTGGCTGCCTTCGCGCTTGAGGAAAGGCTGCTCGCGTGCCGGCTCCTGCCCGGGCTGTGCAGCTGGTTGCGGTTCAGGCGCCGGCGAGGGGGTGGGCGATGGCGCGGTGCGGGCTGGTTCGCTCCGCGCGACCGGCTGCGGGCGGGACACGGCCTCCGCGACGGCGGCCATGGCGCTTTGCGACGCCGACGTTGCCGGTTGCTGCGCCGTGAACGCGCCCCCGGCCTGCGCGGCTGCGTTGCCGACGCTGATCCCGCTGCTCACTTGCGCGCCGTGACGCGCCGCATCACTCTGGACGACGTCCACCGCGCGGCTGGAGCGGGTGACCAGGGAAGACAGCTCATTGAGCGCCTTGATCTGATCGGCCACCACACGACGCATGCTGGTCGTGGTCTCCTCGGTCTCCTGTGGCAACTGCGCCAGGCTGCGCTTGAGTTCGTTGCGCGTGGTGTCCAGCTCGCGCTGGATCTGTGCCGTCATTGCGCGCAACTCTTCCGTCGCCTCGCGGAACTGTCCTGAGGCGCCCTCCAGCGCACCCTGCATGTCGCGGGCGACGCCTTCATAGGCCTCGCGGATCGCTGTCGCGGTGCGCTCGCGCTCGCCCTCGGTGTTGCGGCGGATGTCCTCGAACTGACGCGAGATCGCCGCGCTGCTCGATTGTGCATTGTCGGCGAGGACGGCGCCGATCTGCTTGGCCTTGCCTTCCGCATTCGCCAGCGAACCCTCCACCAGCTCGGTGAAGCGGCTGCTGACGCTTTCCATCTCGCCGGCGCGTTCCTCGACCCGGGCAAGCAGCTGTTCGAGCGCCTCGCTGCGCCCGGTCAGGCCGGCGCCCATGCGCCGTTCGAGCTGCTCGAGCATCTGCGTGGCCTGCGACAGGTTCGCGATCTGGCGCTGTGTACTCTCCGCGACGGCCTCGCCACGCGCGTCGAGGGTGCTTGCCAGCTCCCCGGCTTCGTGCAGAGCACCTGCGGAGATCGCGCGCAGGGCCTGGGCCTGCTCGGAGATGCGGCCGGTCGCCGCGTTGGTCTGCTCCGCGACTTCGCCCAGAAGCCCGGAGATTTCGGTGATGCGCCCGGAAAGGCTCTGCTCCACCTCGCCGAGATTGCCGCCGGCGCGGCGTGCCACGTCTTCGAGGACGCGGTTGGCATCGTGCAGGCGCACGAGGACGCTGCCGAGTTCGTTGCGGATGCGTTCGTTGGTGGATACCAGCGCATCGATCGCCTGCTGGGCGCCTTCGTCGATGGCGCTGCGCAGGGCCTCGCCGGAACGACCATAGGTCTCCTGAAGCTCCGTGCTGCGCTCCTGCAAAGTGTCGAGCAGCCGCCCGCCCTGGAGTTCGAGGGAGCGCACGACGTTGTCGCCCGCCTGGGCGATGTCATGCGCAAGGTGCTGGCTGCGTTCGCCGAGTGCCTGGACGAGGCCGGCCCCGCGCACGTCGATCAGGCTCTCGAGCTGATCGACCTTGGAACCCAATTGCCCGACCATCGCATCGCCGCGCGCGTCGAGGCGTTCGCCGAGCTCATGCCCGCTGCGCTCCAGCGCCCCGGCGAGATTGCCCATCGTCGTTTCGATTTCCGCGATGAGTGCCTGGCCGCGCTGGTCGAGATTGCCGGAAAGCCGCGCGCCGCCCTTCTCCAGCAGATAGGCGAGCTGGCCGAGGCTGCTGTTGAGCTTGGCCACGACTTCCTCGCCGCGCTGGTCGAGGGTCGCCGTAAGGCGTTCCCCGCCACCATCAAGCAGCGAGGCGATGCGCGAGATGCGTCCCTCCAGTTCGCGAACGAAGCTGTCGCCACGTTCGTCGAGCACCCGGCCGAGATTCTCGCCACCATTCTCCAACAGGTTGGTGATGCGCGAAATCCGGCCTTCGAGGATCGCCACCATGGCTTCGCCGCGGGCGTTGAGATTGGCGCCGATGCGCTCGCCGCCCTTGTCGAAGATGTCCTGCAATTCTTCCACACGGGTGCCCAGGGAGCCGACCAGCGTCTCGCTGCGTTCCTCGATCATCCGGGCGAGGCTGTCGGATTGTTCGTTGAAGCTCTGCGTCGCCGCCGAGATGCGCTCGCCCAGGGAGACGACCATGTTGCGTCCGCGCTGCTCGATGACCTGGCCGAGCACTTCGGAGGAGCGGTCGAGCAGGGTGGAGAGGTCCTCGATGCGGTTGCCGAGATTGGCGACGATGGCTTCGCCGCGGGTCTCCAGCTGCGTGCCGGCATCCTGTGTCCGGGCATCCAGCGTATCCGCGAGTGCGCGGGTCTTGTCGTCCAGCAGCGCACCGAGCGTCTCCGTGCTTCCGCCGATCGCCTGCGCAATCTCTCCTCCGCGTGCATCGAACAGACCGACGATCTCGTCGACGCGGTTGCCGAGCAGGTTCTCCAGCTCCGCGCTGCGGCTCCCCAGGGTATCGACGGCTCCTTCGAGGCGGGCAAGCACGTTGGTTTCCAGTCTCTCGACGCCGCTATCCAGCGCCTGCGTGATCTCGCTGGTGCGACCATCAAGGCTGGCGGTGATTTCCGCAGCCTTGCTGCCAAGCGTTTCGGCCAGGGCCGAGCCGCGAGCATCGACGATTTCGCCGATTTCATCGACGCGCTTCTCCAGCGCCTGCGCCACGTCGCGCCCACCTTCGGCCAGGACACGGGCCATCTCGCCCGTGCGCACCACCAGCGCCTCGTTGAGGGCTGTGGAGCGCGCGCCCAGGGCCGCATCCACCTTGCCCACGATCTCGTCGAAGCGGGTCGCGATCTCCTCGCTGCGCCGCGCAGAACGATCTTCGAGCTCGCGCAGGCGACCTTCTATGATGTCGGCGGCCTCGCGGGTTTTGTCGCCGAGCGAATCCGCCAGCGCCTTGCCCTCGATGTTGATCACCCGGTCGATCTCGGTGAAGCGACCCGAAATCACGCCACTCATGGTCTCGACATCGCGCGAGAACCTGTCGATCAGAGCACTGCCATCCTTCAAAAGAGCGTTCTCGATCAGCGACAGCTTCTCGCCTATGACGCCGGAGAGTTTCTCAGTGCCCTCGGAAAGGCTCTGCTCGAAGCTGCCGGTGCGCTCGCCGATGGCGGCGTTCAGGTTCTCGGCGCGGCTGTCGATCGTCTCGCCCAGATCGCGGGTGCGCGTCCCCAGGGTTTCGTCGAAGCTGCGGGTGCGTGCTTCGAGCGTTTCATCGAGATTGCGGGTGCGTGTCTCGATGGCTTCGTCGAAGCTGCGGGTGCGTGCCTCCAGTGCCTGCTCGAGCTTGTCGCCGCGCTCGACAATGATGGCTTCGAAACCGTTGAGGCGGTCGCCCAGCAGCTTGTCGAGACGTGAACCCTGTTCGCCGACGAGACCGGTGATGTTGTCGCCGGACTGGCGCAGGGCGTCGTTGATGCGCGTGCCCTGGCCGGCAATGGCGAGCGCGATGTTCTTGCCCGATTCCGCCAGGCTTTCACGCGCCTTGTCTGTGTGCTCGCCCAAAGTGCGCGCAAAATCCTCGCCGGAACGCGTGATCGTCGTCTCGAGGCGGTCATTGACCTCACCGAGTCGCGCAACGACGTCCTCGCCGCGGCGGCTGATGGTCTCGCCGATATCCTGCATGCCCGCGGTGATCTCGTCCCGCATCCTGTCGCCGCGCGCGGAAATCTCCTCGGCAATGCCGCGCCCGGTCTCTTCCAGCCGCGTATTGATCTCGCCACCGCGTGCCGCAAAGCTTTCCTCGAGCTGTGTTGCGGTGCGCTCGAAAGTGTCGCGCAGCTGCTCGCCCTGGTCGGAGAGGGACTGCTTGACCTGCTCGCCGGTTTCCGAGAGCGAGCGGGTGACGTTGTCGGCGCTCTCGAGAATGCCGCGAGACAGCTCGGCGCTGGTCTCTTCCAGCGATGAGCGGAATTCCTGTGACTTCGACGTTATCGCGGCGGCGAGCTCCTCGCCGGCCTGGGCGATGCCGGTCTTGACTTCCTCGGTCACGCCGCCGAGACGCTGCACCATTTCGTCGCCACGCGTCGACATGTCCTCGATCACACGCTCGCCCGCACGACCGAGGGCGGTTGTGATGTGTTCGCCACGGCTGTCGATCGATTCGCTGACACGGTCGCCCGTCGAGGCGATGGCCTCGACGATGCGCTGCGAGGCCTTGTCGAGATCCTGGGAGAAGGTTTCGTGCGAGCCGGAAATCGCGGTACGCACGCGATCAGCGTTTGTGACGATAGCTTCGCGCTGGGCGATCAACTCATCCACGAGGGAGCGAATCCGGATTTCATTGTCGGAATAGGCGCGCTCCAGAGTGGAGATTTCGCTGCGCACCAGGGTTTCGAGCTCGCCGGCACGGGCCAGCGCGCGCTCGATCCCGTCGCCAACGGCAGCGACCTCGCGGCGCACGGCCTGGGAGACGGTGAGCACGGCGTCGGTCGAGAAGCTCTCGGGCTCCGCGAGGCGCATCGCGACCTCGCCCATGGAGCGGGCGACGAGCTTCATCTCCTGCGACCGGATGAAGATGACGGCGGCGGTGAAGAAGAACATCACGGGCACGAACATGACCGCGCCGGCAATGGCGCTCTGCGCCGCGCCCCATCCCGCCATGGTCGCGCCGAGGCCGCCATCGAGGCTCGCAAGCCCGAGAAGGCCAGCGATCCATGCGACCGAGGCGGCTGCGGCGTAGCCATAGGGTTTGCGCGATGGGCGCACCTGGAGCGCCTGCATCAGCATGCCGATGCTCTGGCGATCATCATTGGCGACACGGGAGCGGTCCGGGCTGACGATCCGGCGCGGCTGTTCACCCTCGTTCCGGCGGGCCTTCAACTCTTCGTCGAGGGCGGTGCGGTCGAAGCTACGGGTGAGCTCGTCTTCCTCGACGGCGGGCAGACGCGGTTCGGGCGTGGTCTTGCCGGTCTCGCCCGGGGACGTCTCTTCGTCGATCACGCTGGATGAAGAGGGCTCGGTTCTGGACCCGTCGTCTCCGGACTGCCTGTTATCGTCCGGCTTCTTGCTCCGGACGGCTTCCGCTTCGGATCGACCCCCGTTATCCGGCATGTCCTTGTCGGATTCCGGTGTCAGGTTGAGCGCCTGCTCCACTGCAGACAGCGCCGCTTCCGCCGGATCCTTGAGCTTTTTCTCTGTAGCCATGTCGCCGCCTCGATAACGCAACTTGCCGCGGGCATGCCTAGCGTCCAGCCGTTAATGCTTCACGCTCGACATGGATGAATTGCACTCCTCGCCGCCTCCTGAGCTTGCGAGCGCACGACCCACGCCTTTTCACGATGAGTGTAGTCGTCTGCAAACTCAATGAAAACCGGGCTTTCCAGCGATTTTAGCATTTCATTAACGTTATGGTTACCAAAGCTGCGAAAGCCTGAAAATGCAAGGGTCTTGCGCATCTCGCGGCTGTGGACGGCAGCGCTCTTGCACGGTTTGATGGGCGCGGTCATGCCTGCAAGGCGAAGGGGAAGCCATGTCGAGCGGTTCACAGGAAGCAGGACAGGACGCCTCGGGCGAGGCCATGTCGGTGCTCGACAGAGCCTATCTGGAGCGACAGACCTTCGGCGATGCGGATCTGGCGCGCGAACTGCTCGCGCTGTTCGAAGGGCAATGCGAGAAGCTGGCGCCGGTTGTTGCCGATCCCGGCGAGACGCTCCAGACCCGTGCCGATGCGGCTCACACGCTCAAGGGTGGTGCCCGCGCTGTCGGGGCTTGCAGCGTGGCCGATCTCGCGGAAAAGCTGGAGGACGATCTGCGCATGCAGGGCGCGACGGACGAAAGCCGGCTCGTTTCCCTGCATGCCGCCATCGCGCAGACCCGGCGCGTCATCGCACAATGCGGGGATGGCTGAGCGGGCGGGCCCAACTTTGTGCAGCGCATGCACTGGCATCCACTCTGGATTTGACCTAAGTAGCCCCCCGGATGACGCAAGGCCTCACGCGCTCCGAGCGGAGAGCATCAGGCCGAACGGGAGCAGTTGATGGTCAAGATCAATTTCGTCGATTTCGAAGGCAACAATCGCACGGTCGAGGCGGAACCGGGCGCTACGGTCATGGAGACGGCGATCCGCAACGGCATTCCCGGCATTGATGCCGAATGCGGCGGCGCCTGCGCCTGCGCCACCTGCCATGTCTATGTCGACGACGCCTGGAGCGAGAAGGTCGGCGGCCCTGAGCCGATGGAAGAGGATATGCTCGACTTCGCCTTCGCCGTGAAGCCGACTTCGCGTCTCTCCTGCCAGATCCGCATCACCGAGGAAATGGACGGCCTGACCGTCCACACCCCTGAGATGCAGGGCTGACTGCCCGGACGCCTATTCCGCCGGGAGCTTCGGTGGAACGGGTTGCGGGAGGTTGGTGGCAAACCATCCCGTGGTCGTCTCGAATCCGGCTTCCGGATGGCGCGGCACCAGGAAGGCGAGGCTCAGCGAGATCAGGGCGATGAAGGCGCCGATCATGAACACGGCGCTGGGATCCGTCATCCAGATCACGCCGAAGGTGACGGGGATGAACACCGCCGCGATATGGTTGATGGTGAAGGCCACGCTCGCGGTGGGGGCGATATCGGCGGGATCGGCGATCTTCTGGAAATAGGTGCGCTGCGCGATGGTCAGCGTGAAGAAGATGCCGTCCACGATGAAGAGCGCGCCTGCGACCACCGCGCTTCCGGTGAGCGCGTAGCCGAGAAAGACCACGATCAGCGAGACATTCTCGATGATGATGGTCCTGCGCTCGCCGATCAGGCCGATCAGCCGTCCCAGCAGCGGCGCCACGAAGATGTTCACGGCACAGACCACGAAGAGCAGCCGGGCCATGCCGGCGACGTCGTAGCCGAAGCGCTCGACCAGGAGGAAGCCGCCGAAGGCCATGAAGAGCTGCCGGCGCGCACCCGAGAGGAAAGTCAGCACGTAATACAGCCAGTAGCGCGAGCGCAGGACGAGCCCCTTGTTCTGCGGCACGCTGCCCTGGAAGCGCCTGAACACGCTCATCGCCGTGATCGCCAGCAGGATCGTGGTGCCGCCGGCAACGAGGAACAGCGCCTCGAAACTCGGCTCCATCAGGAAATACACGGCCCCGATTCCGCCATAGGCGGTGAGCTGTGCCGCCGCATTCGCGCTGTGGATCTTGCCGAGCCCGCCCGGCGCCTCCTTCTTCGAGAGCAGCTGCAGGGCCAGCGCCTGGTTCGCCGTCTCGAAATAATGGAAGCCGATCGACATGATGGTGGTGGTCAGGAGCAGGCCGTAGAAGCTGGGGAAATACCCGGTCATGGCGATGCCGATGCCGAGGATGATCAGGCTGAGATAGGCGAGCATCTGCTCGCGCATCACCATGAAGAGCAGGATGGCCGTGAAGGCGAGGAAGCCGGGGATCTCGCGAACGGATTGCAGCACGCCGATCTGGAATCCGGAAAAGCCCGCTTCCTCCTTCGCGAAATTGTTGAGCAGGGCCTGCCAGCTCGCAAAGCCGATCCAGTTGATGAAGGCCAGCGTCATCAGGAAGACGATCGGCGAGGCAAAGACGGCGCGCTCGCGCCAGGGGGCGTTGGAAGCAGGCAGCACGGAGCGTTTCCAGGATGCGACGGGAGACAGGACTTTGCGCCGCAGGACGACGCCCGTCAAATCCGTGACGGGCTTGAACCGGGGCATAAACGCGACGTTTGACGTGCGTCAAAGCCCGGAGCCAAACGACATGCGAGCATGCGATGCTGTGGTTCAGCAAGGCTACGATCGGGACGAACTGCAAGAATCCATCCGGTCAGCCAGTCAGGAGCTCCCCCATGTATGAGACCATTCTCGTCCCCATCGACATCGCCGATCCCGACACCTCGAAGCCTGCCGTCGCGCGCGCTGCGGCCATGGCGAAGGCCGGGCAGGGGCAGCTTCGCCTCGTTTATGTGCGATCGATCATGCCGGTCACCTACATGGAATTCGTGCCGCCCCAATTCGACGAGCAACAGCAGCGCGAGGCCGAGGAAGCGCTTGCGGAGCTGGCCGCCGGGGTCGATCTGCCCGATGAACGCGTCTCCTCCGTCGTGCGTCTGGGCTCGATCTATCACGAGGTGCTCGACGAGGCTGACAAGTGTGGCGCGGATCTGATCGTGATCGGTTCACATCGCCCGAGCATGTCGACCTATCTGCTCGGCTCCAACGCCACGACGATCGTGCGCCACGCCAAGGTCTCGGTGCTGGTCGTGCGCTGACGCGCCCGCGTGACCGGGCCTTGCAAGACGGGAAGGGCTGATTTGCGGCGGGTGGATGCGCGCGGGCTTGCCCTGTGGCGCAGCCCGGCGTAACTGATGCGCGACGCAATCAGATCCGACCTCGCCGAAGGCCTTACATGACCGCCAGTTCCAGACAACAGCAGCCCCAGCCTCCGGTACCCGGTGCGCGCATCCTCGTCGTCGAGGCGCGTTTCTACGATGATCTCGCCGACGAGCTTCTGCGCGGCGCGCGCGCCGCCATCACGCAGGCTGAAGGCGTGGCCGAGGTTTTCACCGTGGACGGTGCGCTGGAAATTCCCGCCACCATGGCGATCCTGCTCGACCGGGCCGAGGCGGCCGGCACGCCCTATGATGCGGCAGTGGCATTGGGCTGCGTGATCCGGGGCGAGACGGGGCATTACGAGATCGTCGCCGGCGAAAGTGCGCGAGCGCTGATGGATCTCTCCGTGGCGCGCCGCTTTCCTCTTGGGAATGGTATCCTCACGGTCGAGAATGATGCCCAGGCACGGGCACGGGCGCGCGTCGACGAAATGAACAAGGGCGGTGGTGCAGCTGATGCGGCGCTCGCGGTCCTGCGCATCAAGCGCAGCCTGGTGACGGGGTTCTGAACATGGCCAAGAGCAATCCTGGTAAAGGCAATCCTGGCAACAACCGAGCCAGCGAGCGCAGCGCCGCCCGCCTCGCCGCCGTCCAGGCGATCTACCAGATGGAAGTAGCCGGCAAGGGTGTCGTCGAGGTCACCGCCGAGTTCGAGGCGCACTGGATCGGGCGGGAGATCGAGGGCATGACCTTCAATGCCTCCGACATGCCCTTCTTTCGCGACCTTCTCTCCGGCGTCGTACGCGAACAGCGCGCGATCGACCGCGCCACCGACGAAACCCTCGCCGAGGGCTGGCCGTTGAAGCGGATCGAGGCTGTTCTGCGGGCTATTTTCCGCTGCGCCGTGTTCGAACTGATGATGCGCCGCGACGTGCCGGTGCGGGTGGTGATCAACGAATATGTCGAGGTCGCCAACGCATTCTATGAGGGCGAGGAACCGGGTATGGTCAACGGCGTGCTCGATGCCATCGCCCACAAGACGCGGCCCGAGGAATTCGAGGGCAAGGGGCGTAAACATGCACCCCGTCAAAATTGACGTAGTGTCCAGCGTATCGCGGAGGATCCCGGCAGGTCGTCCGCTTCGCCATCTCGGCACTTTCAGCGTTGTCGGCCCTGTCTGACTTACGGTCACAGGCAAATATTGCGTTGATTGCTCTTTTGCGACCCGGTATCTGAACAACGACTCGCCTGTCCCGCGAGCACCGGGGGGTATCGAGAATGGACACGGATCGGCGCCTGAGCGAAGACGAACTGATCGCCCGTTATTTCGCCCCGATCGCCGGCGAGGGCGGTTTCGGCATGCGCGATGACGCAGCCGCGCTGACGCCGGGGGCGGGGTTGGATCTCGTCGTCACGGTCGATGCGATCGTGGCCGGTGTGCATTTCCTGCCCGATGATCCGCCAGCCGCCATCGCGCGCAAGGCGCTGGCGGTAAACCTGTCCGATCTCGCGGCTAAGGGCGCACGCCCGCGTGGGCACGTGCTCTCGCTGGCGCTGGAGGAGGGCTGGCGGGAGGATTGGCTGGCGGCCTTCACCCAGGGGCTCGGCCATGCCGCACGCGCATTCGGCTGTCCGCTGCTCGGTGGCGATACGGTGCGCGCCAATGGCGCGTACTGGCTCTCGATCACGGCTTTCGGCGAGGTCCCGCATGGGGAAATGGTGCACCGCTTCACCGCGCGGGACGGGGATGTGCTCTGCGTCAGCGGCACGATTGGCGATGCCGCGCTCGGTCTCGCCTTGCGCTCTGGTGTGACGGAACCCTGGGCTCTGCATATCGGTATCCAGAGTCGT
>Ga0008835_100472_pt1 | contig 37109 bp, 38 predicted proteins | sample HotLakConsoUCCRE_FD_62215 | JGI IMG/M metagenome (GOLD analysis project Ga0008835, IMG submission 62215) | Hypersaline microbial mat communities from Hot Lake, Washington, USA - Hot Lake Consortium UCC-RE (Hybrid Assembly) ... | reverse complement strand
AACCGTTCCATCTGCGCGTCGCTCAACCAGAAATGCCCGCTCATCATGCCCCCTCTGCTTGGGAGCTTGAATCACGCAGCCCGGGAAGCCTCAAGCGGATTTATGGGTCCTGACCCTAGTTGCGTTGGGACCTGTAATCCGCCTTGAGGCGACAGTTCCATGATCGCCGTCTTTGGCAACGAAATAGATTCTTCACTTACCCCCACACTCCCTCGAACTCCCGCCATTCCCCCTTGCTCATCCCGCTCGTCTCCTGCGTCACCGTCTCCCCCGCAAGCCGCCGCCGCAGCACCTCGACCCCCTTGGCGCTCAGGTTCACGCCCCCCATCCGGTAGTCGGCGAAGGCGGCGTAGGCGGCGGGGACCCAGTCGGCGACGATCTTGCACATCGTCTCGGCATAGACGCGGATCTCGTATTGCGCGTGGGCGTCGGCGCGCAGGCGCAGGAAGTGGAAGAGGTTGTGGAGGTCCACCTTCCAGTACCATTGCGTGTAGATGTTGGCGGGCAGGTTCATCCGCGCCAGTTCGCGGGCGAGGCCCTGCTGGCCGTCCTGGCTCAGCATCGCCTCGTAGCTGTCATAGGCGCGGCCGGCGTCGGATTTCAGGAGGTCGAGCACGCGCGCGGCCTCCTCCCCCTCCAGCACCGCGCCGCGGCCCTGGTTGTTGACCGTGGATTGCGCGGCGAGGTGTTCGGGCGCGGGGATGTAGAATTCGCGGTCGAGGATCGAGTAGCGGGCGGAGTATTCGTTCACGTTGGCGGTGCGGTGCCTGATCCACTGCCGGGCGACGAAGACCGGCAGCTTGACGTGGAACTTGACCTCGCACATCTCGAAGGGCGTCGAGTGCCAGTGCCGCATCAGGTAGCGGATCAGCCCCTCGTCGTTGGAGACGTGCTTGGTGCCGGCGCCGTAGCTGACGCGGGCGGCCTGCACGATGGCGGCATCGTCGCCCATGTAGTCGATGACGCGGACGAAGCCGTGATCGAGCACCGGCTGCGCGGTGTAGAGATGCGCCTCCATCCCCTCGCTGACGGCGCGGAGCGTGGGGCGCGGGGTAGCGCGGGCGGCGTCGATCTCGGCCTGGGCCTCGGGGGTGAGCGGCATGGGGCGGCTCCTTTGCAGTCTGGGCATGGCGGGGTGTTTGTCATCGAACCCCCATATCTTGCATCACCGACCGGTTGCACCGCAAGATGAAGGGGGCGTGAGGCGCCGCATTTACCCACAGGAATTTTACGCCCGCAAGGGCTGTGCCGCGCCCCCGCGCGCGTTAGGATCACATGAACGGACCACACGAGGAGAGACCGATGGGCCTGCGATATCTGCACACGATGGTGAGGGTGAAGGATCTGGACGCCTCGATGGCGTTCTACGCGCTTCTCGGCCTGCACGAGACACGCCGGATCGAGAATGAAAAGGGGCGGTTTTCGCTGGTGTTCATGGCGCCGCCGAACCAGCCGGAATGCCCGGTGGAGCTGACGTACAACTGGGATGGCGACGAGGGGTTGCCGTCCGACAGCCGCCATTTCGGCCATCTCGCCTACCGCGTCGGCAACATCTACGAGACCTGCCAGCACCTGATGGAGCATGGCGTGACAATCAACCGGCCGCCGCGCGACGGGCACATGGCCTTCGTCCGCTCGCCCGACAACATTTCCATCGAGCTGTTGCAGGAGGGCGAGGCGCTGGCCCCGGCGGAACCCTGGGCCTCGATGGACAACACGGGTCACTGGTGAGGGCGGCGGCGGCCCTGGGCCTTGCGCTGGCGGCCACCCCGGCCGCGGCGCAGGATCAGTGCCGCCTCGCGCTGCTGCTGGGGGTCGACGTCTCGGCCTCGGTCGACGCGGCGGAATACCAGCTGCAGCTTTCCGGCATCGCCAGCGCGCTGGTCGCCCCCGAGATCGTGGAGGCGTTCCTGAACGGCCCCGGCCCGGTGGCGCTGTCGATCTACGAATGGTCGGGCCGGTTCCAGCAGGATCTCGTGATCGACTGGACGCTGATCACGTCCGAGGCGGATCTGGTGCGGATCGCCGAGCGGGTGGCGCGGCAGGTGCGCCGGTCCGAGGATTTTCCGACGGCGCTCGGCTACGCGCTGGGGTTTGCCGCCGGTCATTTCCAGCGCGCCCCGCCCTGCCTGTTCCAGACCCTCGACGTCTCGGGCGACGGGCAGAACAACGACGGCTTCGCGCCCCATGACGCCTACGCGCATTTCCCCTTCGACGGCATCACGGTGAACGGGCTGGCCATCGGCGGCGCCTCGCGCGGGATCGAGGAATATTTCCGGGACGAGCTGATCCAGGGCCCCGGCGCGTTCGTCGAATACGCGGCCTCGCACGCGGATTTCGAGGCGGCGATGCGCCGCAAGCTCGAGCGCGAGCTGGGCGTGATGATCCTGGGCGGGCTGGCCCTGCCGACGGGGCAATTGCCGCAGTGAGGGGGGGTGCGCCTGAAGGCGGCACCCTACACCGGCAAGGCCGCCAAGCCGACGCGCCGCCCCTCGCTCAGGAGCACGTTGTAGGTCCGGCAGGCCGCGGGGCTCGCCGCGATCTCCACGCCGAGGCCCGCGCCTTCGAGCGCCTGGCGCAGGTCGCGGGGGATCTGCGCGATCTCGGCGCCGGTGCCGACGAACAGCACGTCGATCTCGCCCGCTTTCTCCAGCAGCCGCGCCTGGTCCTCGAACCCGCCCCAGCCGGTGATGCCCGAAGGCAGGATGATCACCGCGCCCTGCACCACCTCGCCGCCGATGCGGAAGAAGCCGGGGCCGTAGCCGTCGACCGGGCGGCTGTCGTCGAATGTCACCTCGTTCAGTCGCATCGTGCGCGTCTCCTCATCTCCAGATCGGCAGGCCGACCAGCGCCGAGGCGGCGATGATCGCATAGGCCACCCTTCGATATAGGCGTTCGTGCCCGGGGTGGAACAGGGCCTGCCCGATCCGGTTGCCCAGCGCATAGGGCACGACCAGCACAAGGCCCAGCCACAGCGCCTCGGCCCGCAAGAGGCCTTGCAGCCAGAGTTGCGGCAAGAGGAGCGCCGCGGAGAGGGTGAGAAAGACCAACGTGTTGGCCCGAGTCGCGGCGGCGGGCGCGCCTGCGCCGAGGTTGAACAAGATGACCACCGGCCCGGTCAGGCCGGTCGCGCCGCCGACCACACCCGTGGCGGCCCCGACCCCGAGCCGCGCACCGGTGCGCGGCGCCGTCTTCATCCGCCAGCCCGCGATCAGGGCCGCCAGCGTCAGCAAGACGATGCCCGACACCGCCCAGCGGATCACCGTCTCGTCCGACGACCGCAGCACCCAGATGCCCAGCGGAAAGCCCGCCATCGCCGCGAGCAGCAACTGGCCCAGCGCCCGCTTGTCGGTCTGGGGCAAGGCGCGCGGAACCACCGTGACCAGCGAGGACAGAGCGGTGATCGAGAACGCCGCCACCGCCAGTTCGGGGGCGACCTGCGCCACCGCGACGGGGAGAAAGATCAGCGCCGCGCCAAAGCCTGCAAATCCGTAGACCGTTCCCGCCAGCGTCACCGCCGCCAGCAACCCCCACAGCCCCGGCAGCGCCAGCGCCGCCGAAAGCCCCTCAGGCATCAATGTTGGAAAACTGCGTCCCGGCCTTGCTGTCGGGCTTGGACTTGTCGCGATTGACGCCGATCATCAGCACCACGTTCTTGGCGACGTAGATCGAGGAATAGGTGCCCACGATCACGCCCCAGAAGATCGCGAAGACGAAGCCACGGATCACGTCGCCGCCCAGCACAAGCAGCGCCGCCAGCGCCACCAGCGTCGTGCCGCTGGTCATCAGGGTTCGCGACAGCGTCTCGTTGGCGCTGAGGTTCATCACCTCCTTCAACGGGCGCTGCTTGTACTTGATCAGGTTCTCGCGCAGCCGGTCGAAGATCACCACCGTGTCGTTGATCGAATAGCCCACGATGGTCAGCAGCGCCGCGATGGTGGCGAGATCGAACCGGATCTGCAGCAGGCTGAACAGCCCGATGGTCAGCGCGATGTCATGGATCAGCGCCACCACCGCGCCGATGGAAAACTGCCATTCGAAGCGCAGCCAGATGTAGACGAGGATCGCGCCCAGCGAGGCCAGGACCGCGATGACGGCGGTCTGGATCAGCTCGCCCGAGACCTTCGGGCCGACCGATTCGACGCTGGGAAACTCCATCGCCGGATAGACCTCGCGCAGCGCGTCCTGCACCCGGGTAATGGTCTCGGGCGAGACGCTTTCCTCCCCCGCCTGTGCCTGGATGCGGACCATCGCGACATTCTCGTCGGCGCCGAAGGTCGGATCGAAGACCTCGGTGATGGACACGTCCCCGAGGTTCAGCGGGTCGAGCGCGGTCCGGTACGCGGCCACATCGACGGGCTGGGAGGATTCCGTCCGGATCGTGGTGCCGCCCAGGAAGTCGATCCCGAAGTTCAGCCCCATCGCCAGCCAGATGCCGATCGACAGCACCATCGCCACCATCGACGCGCCGAAGGTCAGGCGGGCATATTTGAAGAAGTCGATGTTGGTCTCTTGCGGAACAAGGCGCAGGCGCATCGGATCAGACCTCGATTTTCTTGGGGCGACGCAGGTCGAACCACGTCACGATGATCAGTCGTGTCACATAGATCGCGGTGAAGACCGAGGTGACGATGCCGATCCCCAGCGTCACCGAAAAGCCCCGCACCGGGCCCGAACCCAGCGCGAACAGGATCACGGCGATGATGAAGGTGGTCAGGTTCGCGTCGATGATCGCGGACAGCGCGCGGGAATAGCCCAGCTCGATCGCTCGCGCCGGGCCGCGCGCGGTCTTCAGTTCCTCGCGGATGCGTTCGAAGACCAGCACGTTGGCATCCACCGCCATGCCGATGGTCAGCACGATCCCCGCGATGCCCGGCAGGGTCAGCGTGGCGCCGATCACGCTCAGCACGCCGAAGATGAGGCCCACGTTCAGGATCAGGGCAAGGCTCGCGAAGACGCCGAACAGGCCGTAGCTCAACACCATGAACACCAGCACGGCGGCAAAGGCGACCATCGCCGCCGTCTCGCCTGCCGCGATGCTGTCGGCGCCCAGCTCCGGCCCGATGGTCCGTTCCTCGAGGAACACCATCTCGGCCGGTAGCGCGCCGGCGCGCAGCAAGATCGCCAGTTCGGTCGATCCCTCCACCGAGAAGTTGCCGGTGATCTGCCCCGAGCCGCCGGTGATCGCCTGCCGGATCACCGGCGCCGAAATCACCTCCTCGTCGAGCACGATGGCAAAGGGCGCCCCCACGTTTGCGGCCGTGTAGGTGCCGAAATCGCGCGCGCCCGACGGGTTGAACCGGAAGGTGACCGAGGGCTGGCCGCTTTGCTGGTCAAAGGCCGGCTGGCTGTCCACCAGATCGTCGCCGGTCACCACCGGCGTCTGCTCGAGGATGTAGTAGGTTCCCGGCTCGTCGATCGACGGCAGCAGGATCTGGCGCGACTCCACGCTGGCCTCGGGGTTGTCGGTCCGGCTCACCACCGGGTGGAAGGTCAGGCGCGCCGTGGTCCCGATCAGGTCCTTCAGCTCCTGCGCCGAGCCGATGCCCGGCACCTGGATCAGGATGCGGTCCGCGCCCTGGCGCTGGATCGTCGGCTCGCGCGTGCCGGCCTCGTCGACGCGGCGGCGCACGATCTCCACCGATTGCTGCATCGTGCGGTCGTCGGTCGCCTGCCGCTCGGCCTCGGACAGGGTCACGATCACCGTATCGCCCTCGCCGCGCACGTCGAGCGTGGGCGCGCCCACGCCGGTCAGCCCGATCACCGGCGTCGACAGCTCGCGCACCGCGTCCACCGCGGCCGCGATCGCCTCGGGCTGGCTGATGCGCACGCGCAACTCGCCCGAGGGCGCATCCTCGCGCCGGATCGTGCCGACCTCGTCGCGCGCCTCGCGCAGCACGTCGCGCACATCGGGCCACAGCCCGTCGATCCGCGACTCGTAGACATCGGCCACCTGCACCTCGGCCAGCAGATGCGCGCCGCCGCGCAGGTCGAGGCCCAGGTTCACCAGCGTCGAGGGCAGGAACTCGGGCCAGAGCCCGCGATCGGCCTCGAGCCCGTCATTGGTCGCCCCTGTCGCCTCGATCGTGGCGACGGCGTCATTGTGCCGCTCCACCCGGTCGTAGAACAGGTTCGGCATGGCGAAGCTCAGGCCGGCCAGCACCACGAGGATGATCATCAGCCGGTTCCACAGCGGGATCTGCAACATGGTGTCAGGGCCCTTTCGGCCGTCGGGTCAGAAGGTCGCGGTCGGGCGGGATCAGTCGTTGGCGGCCGCGGGCTCGGTCTTGGACCGGACCTGCGCGATCGTCGCGCGCACGACCCGCACCTTCATGCCGGTGGTCAGCTCGACCTCGACCTCGGCGTCGTCCTTCACCTTGGTGATTTTCCCGATCAGCCCGCCAGCCGTCACGATCTCGTCGCCCCGGCGCAGGGCGCCGATCATCGCCTGATGCTCCTTCACCTTCTTTTGCTGCGGACGGATCAGCAGGAAATACATGATCACGAAAATCAGGATCAGGGGAACGAACTGGGCGAAGGCTTCCATGGTCGGTGCGGTCCTTTGTGGCGTATCGGGCGCGCGGGGCTGCCCCTGTCAAAATCCGGCGCACCCTACTGAGCGCACAGGTCGAAGGCAAGCCGCGGTCCCGGTGCAGATGGGCGCAAGGTCGGGGGAGGGCAAGGGGCATGTCGGCGCGGCGGCCGCGGCTGCTGGCGCACCCGTGCCGCCATCCGCAGCGCAGGCAATCCGCGCCGGCCCGCTTTCCCCCTGGCCGCGCGCGCCGACACCTTCCGCCCCTCGCGCATGCACAGCCTGTGTACGCCCTGTGTACGGCCTGTGCCCCCCTTCCCCCCTGCCCCGCCCTCTGGCATACCGCGCCCGACACCAGCCGAGACCGAGGCCGCCCATGCACGACATCCGCGCCATCCGCGACACCCCCGCCGCCTTCGACGCCGCCCTCGGGCGCCGGGGCCTGCCTGCGCAATCGCCCGCGATCCTGGCGCTCGACGAAGACCGCCGCGCCTGCATCCAGGCGTCCGAAGCCGCGCAGGCCGACCGCAACGCGGCAAGCAAGGACGTGGGCGCCGCCAAGGCCCGTGGCGACGACGCGGAGTTCGAGCGTCTGCGCGCCCTTGTCTCTGAAAAGAAAGACGAAATCGCGCGGCTGGAGGAGGAGGCGAAGCTCAAGGACGCCGCCCTGCGCGACCTTCTCGCCTCCCTTCCCAACCTCCCCTACGACGACATCCCCGACGGCACGGACGAGGCCGGCAACGTGGAGTTGCACCGCTGGGGCACGCCGCGCGCCTTCGATTTCACCCCCCGCGAACACTTCGACATCCCCGGCGCGAAACCCGGCCTCGACTTCGAGACGGCGGCGAAGCTCTCCGGTTCGCGCTTCGTGGTGATGCAGGGCGCCGTCGCCCGCCTGCACCGCGCGCTGGCGCAATTCATGCTGGATGTTCATACACTTGAGAACGGCCTGACCGAGGTGAACGGCCCCGTCCTCGTCCGCGACGAGACCATGTTCGGCACCGGCCAATTGCCCAAGTTCGGCGAGGACAGCTACCAGACCACGAATGGCTGGTGGCTCATCCCCACCTCCGAGGTGAGCCTCACCAACATCGTCGCCGGCGAGATCCTCGACGAGGCCGAGTTGCCCAAGCGCTTCACCGCGCATTCGCTGTGCTTCCGCTCCGAGGCCGGCAGCGCGGGGCGCGACACCGCGGGCATGCTGCGCCAGCACCAGTTCGAGAAGGTCGAGATGGTGTCGATCACCCATCCCGATCAGTCCGACGACGAGCAGCAGCGCATGCTCCGCTGCGCCGAGGGCATCCTCGAACGCCTTGAAATTCCGTACAGAACCATCGTGCTGTGCACCGGCGACATGGGCTTCGGCGCGCGCCGCACTTACGACATCGAGGCGTGGCTGCCGGGCCAGGACACCTACCGCGAGATCAGCTCCGTCTCGACCTGCGGCGATTTCCAGGCGCGGCGGATGAACGCGCGGTTCCGCCCCGCAGGCGGCGGCAAGCCGGAGTTCGTGCACACGCTGAACGGGTCCGGCCTCGCCGTCGGGCGCTGCCTGATCGCGGTGCTTGAGAACGGGCAGCAGGCGGATGGAACAATCCTGGTCCCGCAGGTGTTGCACGCCTACATGGGTGGAAAGACCCGGATCACGCCCGAGGGAACCCTTGCCTGACCCAGAACGCCCCGACGACCCCACGGACGGCGCCAAGCTCAAGGCGGTGCTGGTGCTTGTGGCCACCGTCGCCTTCGTCCTTTCGCCGTTGCTGACCCAGCCCTTCACCGGCTTCGATCCGACGCAGATGCCCGTGACGGTCGACAACCCGCCGATCCAGCCGGCAGGTTATGCCTTCTCGATCTGGGGTGTGATCTACCTGTGGCTGCTGGTCAGCGCGGGGTTTGGCCTGTTCAGACGCGACACCGCGCCCGATTGGGACGCAGGCCGCTGGGGCCTGTTCGCCAGCCTTGCCATCGGCGCCTCGTGGATCTCCGTAGCGCTGATCGCCCCGGTGACGGCCACGGTGCTGATCTGGCTCATGCTCGCTGGCGCGCTCTGGGCGCTTCTGCGGCAGCCGGCACGCGACCGGGCGTGGAACGCCTGGCCCATCGGGCTCTACGCTGGCTGGCTCACCGCCGCCGCCTGCGTCGCGCTGGGGAGCGTGCTGATGGGGTATGGTATCGGCAGCCCCATCGCCGTCAGCTGGGTCATGCTTCTGCTCGCCATCCTCCTCTCGGCCCCTCTGACCCTGCGTCTGCGCACCCCCACCTACCCCATCGCGGTGGCTTGGGCGCTGGTGGGGATCGTGGTGGCGAACGGAGCGACGGCGCTGGGACTTGCGGCAGGTCTGGGCGCCGCCGCCCTGCTGTTTCTCGCCGTCCGGCAGGCCCGCGTCTGATCCCTTCTGTGTTTCACAAGTATCCCGGGGGTTTGGGGGCAGCGCCCCCAAGCCGTTCCGCGCCACCGCTTGCCGCCCCCGGCCCCAGCCGTTAGACCGGCTGCGACCCCAGGCCCAGCCGGAAAGCCTCATGCGCATCCTGATCACCAATGACGACGGCATCAACGCCCCCGGCCTCAAGGTGCTGGAGGCGATCGCAACCCACATCGCCGGGCCCACGGGCGAGGTCTGGACGGTCGCGCCCGCCTTCGAGCAGTCGGGCGTCGCGCATTGCATCTCCTATGTCCACCCGACGATGATCGCGGAGCTTGGGCCCCGCCGCTTCGCCGCCGAGGGCTCACCCGCCGATTGCGTGCTGGCGGGGCTCTACGACGTGCTGACGGACAACCCGCCCGATCTGGTGCTCTCGGGCGTGAACCGCGGGAACAACGCCGCGGAGAACGTGCTCTATTCCGGCACCGTCGGCGGCGCGATGGAGGCGGCGTTGCAGGGTCTGCCCGCCATCGCGCTGTCGCAATACTACGGGCCCGGCAACGTGACGCTCGACGATCCCTTCGAGGCCGCGGCGCAGCATGGCGCGGGTGTCGTGCGCAAGCTGCTCGACGCCGGACACTGGGACCAGACCGATTACCGGGTGTTCTACAACGTGAACTTCCCGCCTCTCCCCGCCGCCGAGGTCCGCGGCACCCGCGTCACGTCGCAGGGCTACCGGCGGGAGACCCGTCACAGCGTGGAACCGCTGGTCGCCCCCAACGGTCGCCGCTTCCTGTGGGTCAGGGGCGGACGGCAGGACGTGCCGACCGAACCGGGCTCCGACGCGCACGCCAATCTCGAGGGCTACATCTCGGTCACGCCGCTGCGGGCCGACCTGACCGCCCATGACCGGCTCCAGGCGCTGAGGTCCGCGATCGAATGACCCCCGAGGATGCCACGCGCAAGATGCAGTTCCTGTTCCAGCTCCGCTCCAAGGGGGTGACGGACAGCCGCGTGCTGAAGGCGATGGAGGTGATCGACCGCGGCGCCTTCGTGCAGGGCCATTTCGCCGCCCGCGCCTACGAGGACATGCCGCTGCCCATCGCCTCGGGGCAGACGATCAGCCAGCCCTCTGTCGTGGGGCTGATGACCCAGGCACTTGGGGTGCAGCCGCGCGACACCGTGCTGGAGATCGGCACCGGCTCGGGCTACCAGGCCGCGATCCTGAGCGAACTGGCGCGGCGGGTCTACACCATCGACCGCTTCCGCACCCTCACGCGCGAGGCCGAGATCCGGTTCACCAGGATGGGCCTGAACAACATCACCGTCCTGACCGGCGACGGCAGTTTCGGCCTGCCCGAGCAGGGACCGTTCGACCGCATTCTCGTGACCGCCGCCGCCGAGGACCCGCCCGGGCCGCTGTTGCAGCAGCTCAAGCCCGGCGGCGTGATGGTGCTGCCGGTCGGCCAGTCCGACGCGGTGCAGAGCCTGATCAAGGTCACCCGCCGCGACGACGCCAGCGGGTTCGACTACGAGGAACTGCTGCCCGTGCGCTTCGTTCCGCTGATCGACGGCCTGCCCCGCGACTGACCCGCGCAGATGATGAGCGAAACCCTGCCGCAGGGCTTTATCCGCAACGTGGTTTCGATGTAGAAGGGCACCAAGGACACGACCCCCGGTTCCCGGGGCAACGATCTGCGCATGCAAGGCCGCGTGACGGCCCCGAGTTTGAGGAAGACCCGAGCGATGCCCCGCGCCTCCCTGATCGCATCTGCCCTGTGCCTTCCGCTTCTGGCGGGTTGCGTCGGATCGGATCTCGACTTCGACCTGCGGCCCGACCGCATTTCCACCCGCGCAGGCGCCGCCGCGGCCGAGCGCCCGACGCCCGATGCCAGCGGCCTGATCACCTATGACAGCTACCAGGTCGCCGTCGCCCGCCGGGGCGACACGGTTGCCGACGTCGCCGCCCGCGTGGGCATCGACGCCGAGGAGCTGGCGTCGTTCAATGCCCGCGAGACCACCGATGTGCTGCGCGCCGACGAGCTGCTGGCGCTGCCGCGCCGCGTCGGCACCTCGGGCGGAACGGATATCGCCAGCATCGCCTCGGGCGCCATCGACGCGGCAGAAGCGCGCGAGGGGCCCAGCGGCCCCGCCGCCGTGCAGCCCGGGCAGGAACCCGTCCGCCACCGTGTCGGCCGCGGCGAAACCGCCTATTCCATCGCCCGGCTCTACAATGTGTCGGTCCGGTCGCTTGCGGAATGGAACGGTCTTGGCCCCGACCTGTCGGTGCGCGAGAACCAGCATCTGATCATCCCGCTGGTGGTCGAAGACGGCGGCACGCCCGCAAGTGCCAGCCCGCCGGGCAGCACGGTCGCTCCCTTGCCGCCCTCCTCGGCGACACCGCTGCCGGAGCCGATCCAGCAGGCGACCCTGCCGGCCAGCGGCACCGAATCCACCGCGCCCGAGGCGGAGCCGACGCCGCCTGCGGCGCAGCCGGACCCGCCCGAACAATCCTCGGCGCGCTTCTCGATGCCGGTGTCGGGGAGCATCATCCGCCCCTTCGGCAACGGCAACGAAGGCATCGACATCGGCGCCGCCACCGGCACGCCGGTCAGCGCCGCCGCCGATGGCGAGGTCGCGGCGATCACCCGCGACACCGACCAGATCCCGATCCTTGTGGTGCGCCATGCCGACGGGTTGCTGTCGGTCTACGCGAACATCCGCAACATCACGGTGTCGCGCGGCGACAGCGTGACCCGCGGCCAGACACTGGCCGAGGTCGGGCCCGGCGATCCGTCGTTCCTGCATTTCGAGGTGCGGCGCGGGTTCGAAGCCGTGGACCCCACGCAATACCTTCCCTGAGCCGGCCTTCGGCCGGACACCTTCCCTGAGCCGGCCTTCGGACGGACACCTTCCCTGAGCCGGCCTTCGGACGGACACCTTCCCTGAGCCGGCCTTCGGCAGGACACCTTCCCTGAGCGGACCTTCGGCCGGGCATCTGCCCCAAGCCGGCCTTTGGCCGGACATCTAGTCGGCGCCCGGCGCGGCCCGGCGCAGGGCGGCGGTCAGGTCGGCCAGGGCGGCGGCGTTCTGCCGGGGAACCTGCCAGACCAGCGGCGTCTCGATCCGCACCCGCGGGTCGAGATCGACCAGCCGCCCCTCGGCCACCAAGGGCGCGATCAGGCTGTCGGGGTTCACCGCCCAGCCCAACCCCGCCAGGCCCGCCTCCGTGATGCCATGGGTCGAGCCCAGGTAATGCGTCGCGGGCTGCACCCGCGCGCCCGTCGCGGCCTCGGCCCAGGCGCGTTGCAGGCGATCCTTGCGGTTGAAGGTCAGGGCCGGCGCGGCGGCCAGCGCCTCGGGCGTGATGCCTCCGGCGAAGTGGCGCGCGACGAAATCCGGCGCTGCGAAGCCGATGTAGCGAAGCTGCCCCAGAGGTTGCGCGTCGCAGCCGGGCACCGGGCGGGCCGAGGCGGTGATGGCCGCCGCAACCTCGCCCGCGCGCAGCAATTCGGCGGAATGGTCCTGGTCGTCGATCACGAGGTCGTAGAGCACCCCTTCGACCGAGGCGAGCGCGGGCAGCACCCAGGTGGCGAGGCTGTCGGCGGTCACTGCGATCCGCACCGGTGTGGCCTGTGGCGCCGCGACCCCCGCCAGATCCCGCGCCAGCCCCCGTTCCAGCAGCCCCACGGCCTCGGCATGGGCCAGCAGGCGGCGACCCGCCTCGGTCGGGGTGGCAGGCCGCGTGCGGCGGATGAGCGTCGTGCCCAGCGCCTCCTCCAGCGTCTTGATCCGCTGTGACACCGCCGATTGCGTGACATGGAGCCGGCCCGCCGCCGTCTCGAACGACCCGCTGTGCAGAACGGCGGCAAAGGCGGCGAGGGCGGCACGGTCGATCATGAGTGCAGCTTATGCAACGCAAGAAGAATGCGCTAGACCAATGCAGGTGGCGACCATACGAGGGTGGGAACCCATCGCGGAGACTTTCACCCTGACTATTTTTCTGGCCGGGTTCGCCCTTTCCTTGTCCCTCATCCTCGCCATCGGAGCGCAGAACGCCTTTGTCCTTCGGCAGGGCCTTAAGCGTGCCCATGTCGGGGCGGTGGTGGCCGTGTGCTGCCTGTCGGAGGCGGTGCTGATCTTCGCCGGGGTCGCAGGGTTCGGTGCCGTCGCGACGCGCGCGCCCTGGGCGCTGGAGGCGATGCGCTGGGGCGGGGCTGCGTTCCTGGTCGTCTACGGGCTGCGCAGCCTGCGCGATGCGCTGACCACGACCGAGGCGCTCGACCCGGACGGGTCGGCGCGGCAGAGCTTGCGGGCGGCGCTGGCCACGACGCTTCTGCTGACCTGGGCGAACCCGCATGTCTACCTCGACACCGTGGGCCTGATCGGCGCCGTGGCCGCGACCCATGGGGAGGGGCGCTGGGTCTTTGGCGGCGGGGCGCTTGCGGCATCGGTCCTGTTCTTCGCGCTTCTGGGCTATGGCGCGCGCGGTCTGGCGCCGGTCTTTGCCCGGCCGAAGGCCTGGCGTGCGCTTGACGGCGTGGTCGGCGTCACGATGCTGGCGTTGGCCGCGACCCTCGCAAGCGGCGCCTGACCGTCTGGACACTTCCCGCCCGCTGCGCCATGACTTTGCCATGGCCCCCAGCCCCGACGCCCCGCCCCTTCCCCTGCCAAGGACACACCCGACCGCCCCGCAGCCGCTGGTCGGCATGATCTGGATGATCGTCACCGGGCTGTGTTTCGTAGCGGTGACAGCAAGCGTGAAGATGGTCGGCACCGAGGTTCCGGCAGGCCAATCGGCCTTTTTGCGTTACGCGCTCGGCCTGGTGTTCCTGATCCCGATGTGGCCGGCGGTGCGCGCCGCGACGCTGGACCGCAAGACCTGGGGCCTGTTCGGCCTGCGGGGCGTGTGCCACTCGGTGGCGGTGATCTTGTGGTTCTTCGCCATGTCGCGCATCCCGATCGCGGATGTCACCGCGCTCAACTACCTCAATCCGATCTATGTCATGCTTCTGGCCGTCGTTCTTCTGAAAGAACGGCTGGGGCCCTGGCGCATCGGGGCGGTGGGCGTCGCGTTCCTGGGAACGCTGGTGATCGTGCGGCCCGGCTTTCGCGAGATCGACACGGGGCATATCGCCATGCTGTTCACCGCCGTGGCGATGGCGGCGAGCTATTTCATGGCCAAGGTGTTGAGCGACCGCGCCCGTCCCGAGGTCGTGGTGTTCATGCTCTCGGTCGTCGTGCCGGTGGTGCTGCTGCCCTATGCGCTGGCGGTCTGGGTGCCGATCGGCTGGCACGAACTGGGCTGGCTGACGCTGACGGCGATCTTCGCCACCGCGGGCCACTACACGATGACGCTGGCCTTCACCAAGGCGCCGCTGACGGTGACGCAGCCGGTGACCTTCCTGCAGCTGATCTGGGCGACGCTGCTGGGGGTGGTCGTTTTCGGCGAACCCGCGGATGTGTTCGTGATGCTGGGCGGCGCGATGATCATCACCTCGATCACCGTCGTCACCTGGCGCGAGGCGCGCCGCAAGAAGGCCGTGACGCCACCGCCCGACGCGCCCCACGCCTGAGACGGGCATTCTCCTGCCGCCTTCAAAATGAGCATTGCCCCGCAGGCCCGCACAGGGCTGCGACAAAGGCCCCTGCCGCACCGCAGCGATCGGGGGGCGGGCGCTTGTGAGCCTGCCCGATCGGTCTTCGATGGACAGATGCGGAGGCAGGCATGACACTCGAAGCGGTGATTTTCGGCGGCATCGGCACGCTGGCAGAGGTTGCGGATCTGGACCGGTCCGCGTGGAACGCCGCGTTCCGGGCCCATGGTGTCGCCTGGGACTGGTCGTGGGACACCTATGCCGAACTGATGCGCCCCGGCGGCGACCGGCAACTGGCCGCCCGCTACGCCGCGCATCTGGGCCAGGACATCGACGCCGACCTGCTCGACCGGACGCACCAGAACCATTTCGCCACGATGCTGGCGGGCGGCGTGCCGCTGCGGCCCGGTGTGGCGCGGGTGATGAACTGGGCGGCGCGGGGCGGCGTGAAGCTGGCGCTGGTCAGCCGCTCCGAGGTGGAGCCGGTGCGCGCGCTTCTGGTGGCGACGGCGCGGGCGCGCGGCGGCGTTTCCTTCGACGTGGCGGTGTTGCGCGACGATGTGGCGCGCATGGCCCCCGACCCCGCCGCGATGGAGGCGGCGCTGATCGACCTGCGCCTCGGCCCGTCGCGGGCCGTGGCCGTCGTCGACACGCCGGCCACGCTCGAGGCGGCGCGCGCTGCGGGCCTTGCCACCCTCGCCTTTCCCGGCCGCCTCGGCGAGGTCGAGCCCGAGGATTTCGACGAGGGTCCGCTGGCCCATGTGCTCAGCCCCGAGGCCCTGACCGCGGCCTGGCGCGGCGACGCCTTTCTGGCCGCTGAGTGACCGGCCCGAAACCGCGCCGCACTTGATCTGGCGCAATGCCTCGCGTACCGCGGTCGGCCTAGGGTTGTGGTCCACGCAGCCAAGGACGGAGAACCGCATGTCGCACACCCCCCATGAACTTGCCGAGGAATTCCCGCAGCACGCCGACAGGATTCACCTGCTCAAGACGACGGACAATCATTTCGCCCGGCTGATGGAAAGCTACCATGAGGTGAACCGCGCCGTGCACCGCGCCGAAACCGGGCTGGAGCCGGTGGATGATCTGACCGACCAGAAGATGCGCAAGGAACGCGTGGCCCTCAAGGATCAGATCGCCACGATCCTCGCCAAGGAATAGCGCTGCCGCGCGGTCTCACGCCTCGGCGGCAGTGTCCGCCGGGGGCGCCTCGAGGCGGGCCTGGAACCGCTCGAAGAACTGGTCGGCCATCTTCTGCGCGAAGCTGTCGACCAGGCGCGAGCCCAGCTGCGCGAGCTTGCCGCCCACCTTGGCATCGACGTCGTAGTGCAGGTTGGTCCCTCCGCCCTCGGCATCCGACAGGGCCACCTGCGCGCTGCCCTTGGCGAAGCCCGCGACGCCGCCCTTGCCCTCGCCCGAGATGGTGTAGCTGGTGCCCGGCACCACGTCGGTCAGCACGACCTCGCCCTTGAAGGTCGCCTTCACCGGCCCGACCTTCTGCTTGACCAGCGCCTGGAATCCCTCCTCCGGCGTGCCGGTCAATTCCTCGCAGCCGGGGATGCAGGCCTTCAGGACCTCGGGGTCGTTCAGCGCCTCCCAGACTTTCATCCGGTCGGCCGCGATGGTGCGGGTCGCGTGCAGTTCCATGGTCGGTGTCCTCCCTGCCGATCCGGCGCAGGATTGCGGGTGCTCATGCCCCGCGTCAACGCCCGATCTCGTAGGGCAGCGTGCCGCGGCGGTTGGGATCGACCGTCAGGCGCCGTTCCAGCGGCGGAACCGCGCGCTGGTGGCAATTGGCGCGCTCGCAGATCCGGCAAGAGATGCCGATCGGCTGCCAGGCGGTGTCGCGGTCGAGGTCGAGGCCGTCGGCATAGACCAGATCGGCTGCATGCTTCACCTCGCAGCCCAGCGAGATGGCAAAACGGCGGGTGGGCGTGCCCCAGGCGCCGCCGGATTTCGACACGTCGCGGGCCAGGATGACATAGCGCACCCCGTCTGGCGTTTCGGCCAGTTGGCGCAGGAAGCGCGTCGGCGTCTCGAAGGCCTGGTGCACGTTCCACAAGGGACAGGCGCCGCCGAAGCGGGCGAACTGCAGCCGCGTGGCGGAATGGCGTTTGGTGACCGTTCCCGCCTGGTCGACGCGGGCGAAGAAGAACGGGATGCCCTTGGCGCCGGGCCGCTGCAGCGTCGACAGCCGGTGCGCCACCTGTTCGATCGAGGCGCCGAACTGGATCGACAGGCGTTCCAGATCGTGCCGTGCCTCGCGCGCCGCCTGGGAAAACCGCGTGTAGGGCATCAGGACGGCCCCGGCGAAATAGTTGGCCATGCCGATCCGCGCGATCTCGCGCGAGGTGTCGGACTGGAACCGCGCCAGATCCAGCGTCGCCTCGATCAGCTGCGCCTGACCCAGCAGCGCATATTGGTGGAGCAGCTGGAATCGCTGCGTCTCGGCCGCGGCGCGGGGGGAGATCGTCAGGATGCGGGTCGCGGGATCGTAGGCGCGCACGCCCTGCCCCGCCTCGAACCGCAGGCTTACCCCCATGGCCCCCAGCACGGTCTGCGTATGCGCTGCCAGATCGCCCTCGGCCAGCGCGGCGAAGCGTTCGGCGGCGCGGTCCACCGCGTCGATGTAGTTGTCGCAATAGTGGAAGAAATCGCGCACCTCCTCCCACGGGCTCGGTGCCGCCAGCCTCTCCTGCCCCAGCGCCTCGTCGAGCGAGGCGAGCCGTTCGTGCGTCTGGCGATAGGCCCGGTGCAGGTCGAGAAAGGCGCGCGCCAACGTCGGCGCGTTCGACGCGGCAAGCCGCAGGTCGGCGAGGGGCGGCGCGGCATCGGCAAAGACCGGATCGGCCAGCGCCTCGCGCATGTCCGAGACCAGCCGTTCGGCATCGCCCGACCGCAATTCGGTGACATCGACACCGAAATCCTGCGCCAGCCCCAGCACCACGGCGGTGGAAACGGGGCGGTTGTTGTTCTCCATCTGGTTCAGATAGGGCAGCGACACGCCGAGTTTGGCGGCGAAGTCCTTTTGCGTCAGCGCGAACCTTGTGCGGATCTCGCGCAGCTTGGCGCCGGCGTAGAGCTTGCGGGGGGACATGGCGGGCAGCGGGCCTCCGGTTGGTTTGCAATCGCACCCTGCGGATTTGCAAACCGGCGCGCAAGCCTCAGCGCAGCACCTGCCGTTCGCGGCGGATGGTGTAGACGATGGCGGCCACCCCGAGCAGCGAGGCGATGAGCATGATCATGATCAGCGGATAGGCCCCGTTTTCCCCGGTCAGCAGCACGCCCGCCAGCGCCGACAGGGCCGCACCACCGCCGACCATGATCGCGCCGCCCAGGCCGCTGGCCGTGCCCGCCAGATGCGGGCGCACCGACAGCATGCCCGCCGTCGCGTTGGGCAGCACCATGCCGTTGCCGAAGCCCACGAAGGTCATGAAGCCGAAGAACGCCAGCGCCGACTTGAACCCGAGCAAGAACAGCAGCAGCGACATCGAAAGCCCGGCGGCCGAGATGATCGCGCCCCACAGCACCATGGTGTTGATCCCCAGCCGCACCGAGAAGCGGCCCGAGATCCCGTTGCCGAAGAAATACCCCAGCGCCGGCGCGCCGAAGTAGAAACCGACCGCAGCGGGCGACAGGCCGAAGACCTCCGACCCCACGAAGGGCGCGCCGCCGAGATAGGCGAAGAACGCGCCCGAGGCGAAGGCGGCCGACAGGCAGTAGCCCCAGAACCGGCGCGAGCGCAGCAACTCGGGGTATTCGCGGAACTGCGCGGCAAAGCTGCTGGAGGTGGCGCGCGCCGTCTCTCCGAGGTCGCGCCAGGTGAGGAACAGCACGACGAGGCCGAGCGCGAACAGCAGCCAGAAATTCGCCTGCCAGCCAAAGCTCTCGTCCAGCACACCGCCGATGGCCGGGCCGATCATCGGCACCACCGCCATGCCCATCGTGACATAGCCGATCTGGCTGGCGGCCTGATCCGCCGGATACATGTCGCGCACCACGGCCCGGCCGAGGACGAGGCCCACGACGACCATCGCCTGCACCATGCGGAAGACCAGGAAGACCTCGATGCTGGGCGCGAAGATGCAGCCGAGCGTCGCCACCAGGAACACCCCCACCCCCCAGAGCAGCACCGGCCGCCGGCCATAGTGGTCGGAAATCGGGCCGATCAGGATCTGCAGACCGGCATTCACCGCCAGATAAAGCGCGACCGACAGCTGCATCACGCTGTAATCGGTCGCGAAATGCGCGCTCATCTGCGGCAGCGACGGCAGGAAGATGTTCATCGACAACGCGCCAAGGCCTGTCAGGATGATCAGCGTGAATATGTGGGGCGGGGTCGCGCGGTCGAGGAACCGCACCGGTGTGATCGTTGCCATGGCAACGGAATTAGGCCGTTCCGCGCCCGCGGTCCAGCCCGGTAATCGTGCGGCGTCGCAGAGCGGGCTGTGCGATCAGCTCCAGCGGTGGAAGACGAAGAAGGCGCCGGCGGCGATCAGGCCAAAGCCCACCAGATGATTCCACGCCAGCGGCTCGCGCAGGTAGAAGACCGAGAAGATGCCGAAGACGGTGAGGGTGATGACCTCCTGAATGGTCTTCAACTCGGCGGCGGAGAAATGCCCGTGCCCGATCCGGTTCGCCGGAACCTGCAGCACATACTCGAAGAACGCGATGCCCCAGCTGATCAGGATGACGGCGATCAGGGGCGAGGCCTTGTACTTTAGGTGGCCGTACCAGGCGAAGGTCATGAAGATGTTCGACGCGACCAGCAGGCCGATCGTGACCACGGGAACGGGAAGCTGCGGCATGGGCGAAACCTGAGCGGGAACAGACCGTCGCATCTAGCGCAGGCCACTGAACTGGGGGAGAGGGCGCATGGCATGACTTAACAACTTTGCCAATTCGGCATGTTCGTGGCAAAGCGTTTTGCAAATATGCGCATTCCGACTCGCCCTGCCGCCCTGCACTCCATAGGGTTCCGCGAAATGCCGGTCGCACGCGCAGGGCGCGATGCGACCGGGCCAAGCGGGAGGGGGAGTTTCGATGACGGATATCTTGCAGGAGCTTGAGAACCGCCGCGGCGAAGCGCGGCTCGGCGGCGGCCAGTCCCGCATCGACGCGCAGCACGCCAAGGGCAAGCTGACGGCGCGCGAGCGGATCGAGCTGCTCCTCGACGAAGGTTCGTTCGAGGAATACGACATGTTCGTCACCCACCGCTGCACCGATTTCGGCATGGCCGAGGCCAAGCCGCGCGGCGACGGGGTGGTGACGGGCTGGGGCACGATCAACGGCCGCATGGTCTATGTGTTCAGCCAGGATTTCACCGTCCTGGGCGGATCGGTGTCGGAAACCCACGCCGCGAAGATTTGCAAGATCATGGACATGGCGATGCAGAACGGCGCGCCGGTCATCGGCATCAACGACTCGGGCGGCGCCCGCATCCAGGAGGGCGTCAGCAGCCTTGCCGCCTATGGCGAGGTGTTCCAGCGCAACATCGAGGCCTCGGGCGTGGTGCCGCAGATCAGCCTCATCATGGGCCCCTGCGCCGGCGGCGCGGTCTATTCGCCGGCGATGACCGACTTCATCTTCATGGTGAAGGACAGCTCCTACATGTTCGTCACCGGCCCCGACGTGGTGAAGACCGTGACCAACGAACACGTCACCGCCGAGGAACTGGGCGGCGCCACCACGCACACGCGCAAATCCTCCGTCGCCGATGGCGCGTTCGAGAACGATGTCGAGGCGCTGGCCGAGGTGCGGCGGCTGATCGATTTCCTGCCGCTGTCCAACCGCGAGAAGCCGCCGCGGCGGCCCTTCTACGACAGCCCCGACCGGATCGAGGAAAGCCTCGACACGCTGATCCCCGACAACCCCAACAAGCCCTACGACATGAAGGAACTGATCCTGAAGGTCGCGGACGAGGGCGATTTCTACGAGATCCAGGAAGAGTTCGCCAAGAACATCATCACCGGCTTCATCCGCCTCGAGGGGCAGACGGTGGGCGTGGTCGCCAACCAGCCGATGATGCTGGCCGGCGTGCTCGACATCGACAGCGCGCGCAAGGCTGCACGCTTCGTGCGCTTCTGCGACTGTTTCGAGATCCCGCTGCTGACCTTCGTGGACGTGCCGGGCTTCCTTCCGGGCACCGGGCAGGAGTACAACGGTGTCATCAAGCACGGCGCGAAACTGCTGTTCGCCTATGGCGAGGCGACGGTGCCGAAGGTCACCGTGATCACGCGCAAGGCCTATGGCGGGGCCTATGTGGTGATGTCGTCCAAGCATCTGCGCGGCGATATCAGCTACGCCTGGCCGACCAGCGAGATCGCGGTGATGGGCGCCAAGGGCGCGACCGAGATCCTGTACCGCTCGGAACTGGGCGCCCCCGACAAGATCGCGGCGCGGGCGAAGGCCTACGAGGATGCCTTTGCCAACCCGTTCGTGGCCGCCGAACGCGGGTTCATCGACGAGGTGATCCAGCCGCGGTCGACCCGCAAGCGGGTGTGCCGGGCCTTCGCGCAACTGCGCACCAAGCGCAAGCAGATGCCGTGGAAGAAACACGACAACATTCCGTTGTAGGGTATGACCGGACGTGCCCTTCCGCCAGCGGCGGGGCGGATCACCCATGCCACGGAGACCCGAATGACCGACCCAATCTTTCACATGATCCAAGGCGGCCCCCGCCCCGTCGCGCCGTTTTCCCATGCGGTGGAGGCGGATGGCTGGGTCATTCTGACCGGACAGATGCCGACGGACCCTGCGGCGCCTGATGCGCCCCTGCCCGAAGGGATCGCGGCGCAGACGCGCGCGGTGATGGAGAATCTGCGGATCGTGCTGCAGGGTGTAGGGCTCGATTTGCGGCATGTGGTGCAGATGCGCGCCTACCTGACCGCGTTCGAGCGTGACTATGCCGGGTTCAACGAAACCTACCGCGGATATTTTCCACCAGATCGCCTGCCCGCGCGCACGACCATCGGCGTCACCGCGCTGGCCGTGGGCGCGCTGGTCGAGATCGACTGCATCGCCCGCCGCCCGGCCGGAGGCGGCGCGTGATCCGGCGCGCCCTGCCCCTTGCCGGGCTTCTGGCGCTGGCACCGTCCCTCGCCCTGGCCGAGGTATGGCCGCTGGGCGACGTGGCGGCGCCCTCTGGCCTGCCGCTGACGCTCGAGGATGTCATCTTCGAGGAAAATCCCTGGTCGGGCGAATTGCTGGTGGTGGTGCGCCTGATCGCGCCCACGCTCGCCGATGACATCGCGACGCCCAGCACCTTGCGCGCGGATATGGACTGGGCCTGCGAGACATGGGGCGTGCCGGCCGCCGAAACCCTGGCCGCGCCGCCGGATTTCGTGGTCGTCGAGATGATGGAGGAACCGGTCGAGCGTGGCACCACCGCGCCGGAGATCCGGCAGGTTTTCGAGCAATACAGCCTCGAAGGCCCGATCTGTATCTGGGAGCTTTTCTGATGAACGCACAATATCTTGCGGATCGACGTTCACGCAGACTCGGGTTTGATGCAACCCGGTCACAGCCGTCCGGGGGCTGTGGAAATCTCTGTGGAGAAATCGGGCCTCGCGGTATCATCGCGCGCAGTTGCCCTCGTGCAGCTGTACCTCTGGCCGTGGCCGGGCGTTCGCGCGCGGTTCCGGCCCAATTTGAAAGGAAAGCGAGATGTCGCGTTTCATCCAGGCGCTTCTTGCCCTGGGCCTTGTGGCAGGTGTTGCAGCTTGCGGCGCTCCGGCCTCCGAGCAAGAAGAGATCATCTTCATCGAACCCGCACCGATCACCCACGATCCGGTGTCGACCAAGTATCGCTGAAGTCTCAAGGACCGGGCGGGCCGTCGTGCCTGCCCGGACCACCGCCGCCGCCGGGTGGCCGGCATGAACAAGCATCGCGGCTTTCCCGGGCGCCTTCCCGGCACAGACTACCAGTTCACCATTCGCCGTGCGAGCAAGGAGGGGGCCACGAAACTTGTGGCCCGTGACCGCTACGCCGACCGCAAGCCGGCCGACCGCCGCGCCGACGCCGCCTTCGTGGAGGCGCTGTGGCTGTTCTTCGGCGATCAACCCTTCGAGCGCGGCAACCTCGATGCCGGACGGCTGAGCTGGCTGTTCGGGCGCGAGGTCGTCCCGGCCGAAGATCCGTTCGACCCCGCAAGCTACGAGGCGCTGCTCGTCCTTGATGTGCCGCGCGCCCGCGCCGCCTTTCCCGAAGCCTTCGACGGCTCGGGACTGTGGGAGGGGGCCTCGGCGTGATCTTGCCAGTCGACGGTCAATTTGCGCGATTTCATGCGCAGCCCGGCGCAGTGGGAAATATCCGCTTTTCGTGGCCGGCGTTTGCTGTCATGTTGACTATGCCGGTCGCTGTCCCCAATTCAGATCCGACCGGTGTCGAAAAGACGTGTTACCCTTCCCCTTCGACGCGGTCGGCCAGTTTTCTGTGCCGACCGCTTTTTTCCGCCGATGGAGAGGGTGTGGAAAGCCTTGCTATCGCGGTGCCGGGTTTTTCTGTATATCTGACACCACAAGGCACATCGACAGGAGAAGACGCGAAATGCGCGCAACCAAGACAACCCTCACCGCTACGCTCTTTGCAGCCGCCCTCACCATCTCGGGCTGCGTGCAATCGGATCTGGAACGCGCCGGCATCGGCGCGGCAACCGGCGCGGTCGCGGCCGCAGCGTTCGACGGCAACATCGCAACCGGCGCCCTCGTCGGTGCGGCCGGCGGCGCGCTGTGCGACGACGTTCGCCTCTGCTGAGCAGCGGACCGGCTTGATCCGCGCCTGCGGACCAAGCGAGACGACATCACGACGAGGCCACCGGGGCAATCAGCCCCCGGTGGCCTTTTTCGTTTCAGAACGGGGCCCTAGCCCCGCACCAAGGGGACTGGGGTCATGTTCAAGAAGCTGCTGATCGCCAATCGCGGCGAAATCGCCTGCCGCGTCATCAAGACCGCGCGCAAGATGGGGATCGCCACGGTCGCGGTCTATTCCGACGCCGATCGTGGCGCGCTGCATGTGAAGATGGCCGACGAGGCCGTGCATATCGGCCCCGCGCCGGCGTCCGAGTCCTACATCGTGATCGACAAGATCATGGCGGCGATCCGCCAGACCGGCGCCGAAGCGGTGCATCCCGGCTACGGCTTCCTGTCCGAGAACCGGAAATTCGCCGAGGCGCTCGAGGCCGAGGGCATCGCCTTCGTCGGCCCGCCTGCCTCCGCGATCGAGGCGATGGGCGACAAGATCACGTCGAAGAAGCTGGCCGCCGAGGCCGGGGTGTCGACGGTGCCGGGCTACATGGGCCTGATCGCGGACGCCGACGAGGCGGTGACGATCTCCAATCAGATCGGCTATCCGGTGATGCTCAAGGCCAGCGCCGGCGGCGGCGGCAAGGGCATGCGCATCGCCTGGTCCGACGCGGAAGCGCGCGAGGGGTTCCAGGCCTCGAAGAACGAGGCGAAATCGAGCTTCGGGGATGACCGCATCTTCATCGAGAAATTCGTGACGCAGCCGCGCCACATCGAGATCCAGGTGCTGGCCGACAGCCATGGCAACTGCGTCTACCTGGGCGAGCGGGAATGCTCGATCCAGCGCCGCAACCAGAAGGTGATCGAGGAGGCGCCCTCCCCCTTCCTCGACGCCGCGACGCGCAAGGCCATGGGCGAACAGGCCGTCGCGCTGGCGCAGGCCGTCGGCTACACCAGCGCGGGCACGGTGGAATTCATCGTCGACGGCGACCGCAACTTCTATTTCCTCGAGATGAACACGCGGTTGCAGGTCGAACATCCGGTCACGGAACTCATCACCGGCGTCGACCTTGTCGAGCAGATGATCCGCGTTGCGGCGGGCGAAAGGCTGCCCTTCGCGCAAGATGACATCCGGCTCACCGGCTGGGCGATGGAAAGCCGGCTCTATGCCGAAGACCCCTACCGCAACTTCCTGCCCTCGATCGGGCGGCTGACGCGCTACCGCCCGCCGCAGGAGGTGCAGGCGGGCCCGCTGCAGGCCAGCGGCAAGTGGCAAGGCGAGGCGCCGGTGGGCGAGACGGCGGTGCGCAACGACACCGGCGTCTTCGAAGGCGGCGAGATCAGCATGTTCTACGACCCGATGATCGCCAAGCTCTGCACCTGGGCGCCTGACCGCGCCGGTGCGATCGCGGCGATGCGGGTGGCGCTCGACCGGTTCGAGGTCGAGGGGATCGGCCACAACCTGCCCTTCCTGAGCGCGGTGATGGACCACGACCGCTTTGCCAGCGGCAACATCACCACCGCCTTCATCGCCGAGGAATATCCCGACGGGTTCGAAGGCGCGACGCTGCCCGACGAAGCGCTGGCCCGCATCGCGGCTGCGGCGGCGGCGATGCACCGGGTGGCCGAGATCCGGCGCACCCGCGTGTCGGGGCGGATGGACAACCACGAGCGCCGGGTGGGCAGCGACTGGGTGGTAAGCTTGCAAGGCCATGATTTCGCGGTCACCATCGACGCCGACCCTGCCGGATCGACCGTCACCTTCGACGACGGCACCGCGATGCGCGTCACCTCCGACTGGACGCCGGGCGCCAGCCTGGCGCAGCTCGCCGTCGATGACACGACGCTGGTCCTGAAGGTCGGCAAGGTGTCGGGCGGGTTCCGCCTGCGCACCCGGGGCGCGGATCTCAAGGTGCATGTCCGCAGCCCGCGTCAGGCGGAACTGGCCCGGCTGATGCCCGAGAAACTGCCGCCCGACACGTCGAAGCTGCTGCTCTGTCCGATGCCGGGCCTGATCGTGCGGATCGACGTCGAGGTCGGTCAGGAGGTGCAGGAGGGCCAGACGCTGTGCACCGTCGAGGCGATGAAGATGGAGAACATCCTGCGCGCCGAGCGCCGCGGCACCGTGGCGGCCATCAAGTGCGGCCCCGGCGACAGCCTGGCCGTGGACGACGTGATCATGGAGTTCGAGTGAGGCCGTGACCTGCACCCTTTCCCATGTCGAAGCAGGCGCAGGGCCTTACTGGTTGCTGCGCATCTCTTCTTGCCGGAAGGAGAAACTGTCGATGCCGCGGATGATCTCGCGCACGTCGCGCGGGCTCGGGCGGCGAAACCCGAGGTTGCCATCCTTTTGCATCACCACCAGCCCGAAGCCACGCGGGCGGAGCGCGGTGCGGATCGCGGATTGCGCGCCCGGATCGGTATCGACGATGATCACCACGTCCCGCTCCAGCAGCGGCTCCGGCCGTTCGGCCAACAGTTCCAACTGCTCGATGAAGCGCGGATCGTTGGGCGTGTCGGCAAAGACGATCACCGGCCGCGCGACCCAGACGAACTCCTCGAGCGTCAGGTCGGTCGCGTCGCGCGGCTCCATCGGATCGACGATTTCCACATCGGTCTCGCCTGCCTCGGAGGCGGCGACCGCGAGGTCGTCGTCGTCCTGGGCGTTGATGATGCCCGTCGTGGACAGGGACAGCGCTAGTGCAAAGATGATCGGTCGCATTCTTCCTCCGTACCTCCGGCATATAGGCAAGCGCGCCGGAAAAGCGAAGTCTTTCGCCACCATGGCACAGCGCCGCAGCGTCGCGCCGGTCATCCCGCCTTCGCCCGCGGACGCGCGGCCTGGCGCCCGATCGGACCGCCCGACAGCGCGCGCCGACACCATTCGGAACGTGCGTCGCCCCGGTGCGCAAGGCACCACGACACCCACCATTCAGCGCCATTCATGCGGCCGGGGCACCACCCCTGCGCCCGACAGGACAAGGAAGAGGACCCCCCGATGACGGACACACCGCTTGGCGACTGGCGCGCCCTGGCCCAGAAGGAACTGCGCGGCCACGACCCCGACAGCCTGACCTGGGAGACGCTGGAAGGCATCAAGGTCAAGCCGCTCTACACCGCCGAGGATGTGGCGGCGCTGCCGCACATGGGCAGCCTGCCGGGCATGGCCCCGTTCACCCGCGGGGTGAAGGCCACGATGTATGCCGGCCGGCCCTGGACGATCCGGCAATACGCGGGATTCTCCACCGCCGAGGAGAGCAACAATTTCTACCGCAAGGCGCTGGCCGCCGGGCAACAGGGCGTGTCGGTCGCCTTCGACCTTGCCACCCACCGCGGCTATGACAGCGACCACGCGCGGGTCGAGGGCGACGTGGGCAAGGCGGGCGTCGCCATCGACAGCGTCGAGGACATGAAGATCCTGTTCGACGGCATCCCGCTCGACAAGGTGTCGGTCTCGATGACGATGAACGGTGCGGTGATCCCGATCCTGGCCAGTTTCATCGTGACGGGCGAGGAGCAGGGGCACGACAGGTCGCTGCTGTCTGGAACGATCCAGAACGACATCCTCAAGGAGTTCATGGTTCGCAACACCTACATCTACCCGCCCGAGCCGTCGATGCGGATCATTTCCGACATCATCGCCTATACCTCTGACAACATGCCGAAATTCAACTCCATCTCGATCTCCGGCTACCACATGCAGGAGGCCGGCGCGAACCTGGTGCAGGAGCTGGCCTATACGCTGGCGGACGGGCGCGAATACGTCCGCGCCGCCACCAGCGCGGGCATGGACGTGGACAGTTTCGCCGGGCGGCTGTCGTTCTTCTTTGCCATCGGGATGAATTTCTTCATGGAGATCGCCAAGCTCCGCGCCGCGCGAACGCTGTGGCATCGGGTGATGACGGAGTTCGGGGCGCAGGACGACCGCTCCAAGATGCTGCGCACCCATTGCCAGACCTCGGGCGTGTCGCTTCAGGAGCAGGACCCTTACAACAATGTCATCCGCACCGCCTACGAGGCGATGAGCGCCGTTCTGGGCGGCACCCAGTCGCTGCACACCAACGCGCTGGACGAGGCGATCGCGCTGCCGACCGAGTTCTCGGCCCGGATCGCGCGCAACACCCAGTTGATCTTGCAGGAAGAGACGGGCGTGACCAAGGTCGTCGATCCGCTGGCGGGCTCCTACTACATCGAGGCGCTGACCAACGACCTGATCGAACAGGCCTGGGCGCTGATGCAGGAGGTCGAGGAGATGGGCGGCATGACCAAGGCCGTCGCCTCGGGCATGCCGAAACTGCGCATCGAGGAATCCGCCGCGCGGCGGCAGGCCAAGATCGACCGCGGCGAGGACGTGATCGTCGGCGTCAACAAGTACCGCAAGGACACCGAAGACCCGATCGACATCCTCGACATCGACAACGTGAAGGTGCGCGACAGCCAGATCGCGCGGCTGGAATGCGTGCGCGCCACGCGCGACGAGGCCGCCTGCCAGGCGGCGCTCGACGAACTGGAGCGGCGCGCGAAGGACGGCGGCAACCTGCTCGAGGCGGCGGTCGATGCCGCGCGCGCCCGGGCCAGCGTGGGAGAGATCAGCATGGCGATGGAAAAGGTGTTCGGCCGCCACCGGGCCGAGGTCAAGACGCTGGCCGGCGTCTACGGCGCCGCCTACGACGGCGACGCAGGTTTTGCCGCGATCCAGGCCGATGTGGAGGCCTTTGCCGAGGAGGAAGGCCGCCGCCCCCGGATGCTGGTGGTCAAGATGGGCCAGGACGGGCACGATCGCGGCGCCAAGGTGATCGCCACGGCCTTTGCCGACATCGGCTTCGACGTCGACGTCGGGCCGCTGTTCCAGACCCCCGAGGAAGCCGCGCAGGACGCCATCGACAACGACGTCCACGTCATCGGCATCTCGAGCCAGGCGGCGGGCCACAAGACCCTTGCGCCCAAACTCATCGCGGCGCTGCGCGAGATGGGGGCGGAGGATATCCTCGTCATCTGCGGCGGCGTGATCCCGCACCAGGACTACGAGTTCCTGACCAGGGCCGGGGTCAAGGCGATCTTCGGGCCGGGCACCAACATCCCCGAGGCGGCGAAAGACATCCTTGCCCTGATCCGCGCGACGCGCACGGCCTGAGAACAGAACGGAAATCGCGCAGTTTCCGGCGCCCGGCGCCAATGCTGCGCCCGCGGCCCCGGCTTTCCCCTTGTCGCAGACGCATGTGTGCCGCATCTAGGACCGAAGCCACAGAGGATGCGCCATGGCCCTGCCCGTTCGCCAGCAAGTGACTTACTGGAGCATCGCCACGGTGGTGTTCCTCGTCGTGCTCTGGGCGCTCGGCAACGTGATCTTGCCGTTCGTGGTGGGCGGCGCGGTCGCCTATTTCCTCGATCCGGTGGCCGACCGGCTGCAGCGGGCGGGCCTGAGCCGGGTTCTGTCGACGGCGATCATCTTCGTGTTCCTGATCGCCATCGTGATCGTGTCGCTTCTGGTGATCGTCCCGCTGTTGATCCAGCAGACCAACGACCTGATCCAGTCGGCGCCGGACCTGTTCAACCAGTTGCGCAGCTGGCTGACGGGCCGGTTTCCGAACCTGATGGAGGACGGATCGCCCTTGCGTCAGTCGCTTGGGTCCATCGGCCAGACGATCCAGGAGCGCGGCGGCGAGTTGCTGCAGACCGTGCTCAGTTCGGCCGCCGGCGTCGTCAACATCCTCGTCTTCCTGGTGGTGGCCCCGGTGGTCGCCTTCTACCTGCTGCTCGACTGGGACAGGATGGTGGCCCGCATCGACGATCTGCTGCCCCGCGATCATGTCCACACCATCCGCCATCTCGCGAAGGAGATCGACCGGACGCTGGCGAGCTTCATCCGCGGGCAGGGCACGGTGTGCCTGATCCTGGGCACGTTCTACGCCGCCGCCCTGATGCTGGTGGGGCTGCAGTTCGGCCTCGTGGTCGGGCTGATCGCAGGGCTTCTGACCTTCATCCCCTATGTCGGCGCGCTGGTCGGCGGGGTCCTGTCCATCGGTCTGGCGCTGTTCCAGTTCTGGGGCGACTGGTGGATGATCGTGATCGTCGGCGCCATCTTCCAGGTCGGCCAGATGGTCGAGGGGAACATCCTGACCCCCAAGCTTGTCGGCTCCTCCGTCGGGCTGCACCCGGTCTGGCTGATCTTCGCGCTCTCGGCCTTCGGCACGCTGTTCGGGTTCGTGGGCATGCTGGTCGCGGTGCCGGTGGCCGCCGCGCTGGGCGTGGTCGTGCGCTTCGTCATCGGCCAGTACAAGGACGGGCTGCTCTATCGCGGCGTGTCGGGCCTGGTGATCGAGCCCGAACGGGACGACGCCTGATGCCCGAACAGCTGGTGCTCGATCTGCCGTTTCGCGCGGCGATGGGGCGCGACGATTTCTTCGTGTCCGACGCCAACGCCGCCGCCGTGGCCGGCATCGACGGCTGGCGCGACTGGCCGGGCGCCAAGATGCTGCTGGTCGGGCCGCGCGGCGCCGGCAAGACGCATCTGGCCCATGTCTTCGCCGCCCAGACCGGCGCACGCATCCTGTCCGCCGCCGACCTGCCGATGGCCGACCCGGCGACGGAGGCCGAAGCCAAAGCGCTTGTCGTGGAGGATGCCGACACGCTTGCCGGCGACCTGCCCGCCGAGGAGGCGCTGTTCCACCTGCACAACGCCGCTGCCGCACGGGGCACGGCCCTGCTGGTCACCGCCGCCGCCGCTCCGCAACGCTGGGGCCTGCGCCTGCCCGACCTGCAAAGCCGGATGCAGCAGGCGGGCCAGCTGACATTGGCCGCGCCCGACGACGCGCTGGTGACCGCCGTGCTGATCAAGCTGGCCGCAGACCGCCAGATGGCACTGACGCCGGCGCTGCTGGCCTATATCCTGCCGCGCATCGACCGGTCGCTCGCCTTCGTGCAGGCGTTCGTCGCGGCGCTCGATGCGGAGGCGCTGGCGGCCAAGCAAAAGCCGGGCACCCGCCACGTCCGGGCGGTGCTGGCCCGGCACCCGGAGTGAGCCGGGCGGCCCCTCTCGACGGCACCGCGCGCGCAGCGCAATATGGCGGTCGCCGTCACGCAACCGTCACCGAACCGGACTAGGCCCGCGCTCATGAGCTTTGCAGATTTTCTTTCCGCCCCTTTGCCCGAGCCGGTCACCCTGCCCGAGGCGCAGATCACCGGCCCGAAGCGTTTCTTCAACCGCGAACTGTCGTGGCTGGCGTTCAACTGGCGGGTGCTGGAAGAGGCCGGCAACCCGCGCGTGCCGCTGCTGGAACGGGTGCGCTTCGCGTCGATCTCGGCCGGCAACCTCGACGAGTTCTACACCGTCCGCGTCGCGGGCCTGCGCGAACTGGCGCAGGCGGGCAACCTGACGCCCGCCGCCGACGGGCGCACGCCGGCGGAACAGCTGAAGCTGATCAACGCCGACGCCCGGCGCCTGATGCAGCACCAGCAGGCGGCGTGGAACCTGCTCAAGGCCGAGATGGAGGCCGAGGGGCTGAGCGTCGTCACCACCTCGAAACTCAACGCAGCCGACCGCACGCACCTGGAACAGGAATTTCTGGCGCGGGTGTTTCCGGTCCTGTCGCCGCTGGCGATCGACCCGGCGCATCCGTTCCCCTTCATCCCGAACGAGGGCGTCGCGCTGGCCCTGCAGATGACCCGGGACCGCGACGGGCGGGTGCTGCAGGCGCTGCTGCCGATCCCCAGCCAGATCGACCGCTTCATGCGCCTGCCCGCCCCCGAGGGGCAGATCCGGTTCCTGCCGATGGAGGAGCTGTTGCGCCTGCACATCGGCGCGCTGTTCCCCGGCTACAAGCTGACCGGATCGTGCATGTTCCGGGTGCTGCGCGACAGCGACCTGGAGGTCGAGGAAGAGGCCGAGGACCTGGTGCGCGAGTTCGAGACCGCGCTGAAGCGCCGCCGCCGCGGCGAGGTCGTGCGGCTCCAGATCAGCGCCGGCGCACCGGCGGATCTTAAGGCCGAGATCGTCGAAAAGCTGAATGTCCGCGAGGAGGAGATCGTCGAGGTCAAGGGCATGATCGGCCTGGTGCGGCTCAAGGAACTGGTGGTCGACGAGCGCCCCGACCTGCTGTGGCCCAGCTTCACGCCGCGGGTGCCGGAACGGGTGCAGGACCACGACGGCGACATGTTCGCCGCGATCCGGCAAAAGGACATGCTGCTGCACCACCCCTACGAGACCTTCGACATGGTGATCCGCTTCCTCAGCCAGGCGGCACGCGACCCGAACGTCGTGGCGATCAAGCAGACGCTCTACCGCACCTCGAACGAGAGCCCGATCGTCGACGCGCTGTGCGAAGCGGCGGAGAACGGCAAATCCGTCACCGCGCTGGTCGAGTTGAAGGCGCGGTTCGACGAGGCCGCCAACATCCGCCAGTCGCGCAAGCTGGAGCGTGCCGGCGCGCATGTGATCTACGGCTTCATCAACTACAAGACCCACGCCAAGATCTCGACCGTGGTGCGCCGCGAGGGCGACCGGCTGGTGACCTATACCCATTACGGGACCGGCAACTACCACCCGATCACCGCGCGCATCTACACCGACCTGAGCCTGTTCACCTGCGACGACGCGCTGGGGCGCGATGCGACCAAGGTGTTCAACTACGTCGGCGGCTACGCCGAGCCCGAGGGGCTGGAAAACCTTTCGATCTCGCCGCTGACGTTGAAATCCACGATCCTCGACGGGCTGAAGGCCGAAGTCGCGCATGCCAAAGCCGGGCGGCCCGCCATGGTCTGGGTCAAGATGAACTCCGTCATCGACCCCGACGTGATCGACGGGCTCTACGAAGCCTCGGCGGCCGGGGTCAGGATCGACCTCGTGATCCGCGGCATCTGCGGCTTGCGCCCCGGCGTGAAGGGGTTGTCGGAAAACATCCGGGTGAAATCCATCGTCGGCCGGTTTCTGGAACATTCGCGCATCGTGTGCTTCGGCAACGGCCATGGCCTGCCGTCGAAGAAGGCGCGGGTCTACATCTCCTCCGCCGACTGGATGGGGCGAAACCTCATCCGCCGGGTGGAAACGCTGGTCGAATGCCGCAACGCCACCGTGAAGGCACAGATCGTCAGCCAGATCATGGCGGCCAATCTCGCCGATGTGGCGCAAAGCTGGGTGTTGCAGCCCGATGGCAGTTTCCTGCGTCCCGACCTGTCGGAAATCGAGAACCCGTTCTCGTGCCACCGCTTCTTCATGGAGAACCCGTCGCTGTCCGGGCGCGGCTCGGCGGGGGCCAAGGACGTGCCCGATCTGACCCACAGCCATGACTGAAGTGATGATCTTGCGCGATTGACGCCCACCCCCGCGCTGTGCACAACACCCGCATGACGAGGCAGATGCGCGCCGAAACTCCGCAAGACGGCCCCGAGCACCACCCTGAATGGGGCCCCTTCGGCGTGCCGCTGTTCGACGGGCCCGAGGCGCAGGCGCTGGCGCGGGTCGGCGTGATCGACATCGGCTCCAACTCGGTGCGCATGGTGATCTTCGACGGCGCGGCGCGCAGCCCGGCCTATTTCTTCAACGAAAAGATCCTTTGCGGCCTTGGCGCCGGGTTCTCCGAGACCGGGCGGCTGAACCCGCAAGGCAAGATCCGTGCCCTCGCGGCACTGAAACGCTTTGCGCGTCTGGCCGAGGCCGCCGAGGTCGCGCCGCTTCTGGCCGTGGCGACGGCGGCGATCCGCGATGCCGAGGACGGGCCCGCGTTCCGCGAGGCGGTGCGCGCGCAGACCGGGCTCGAGGTGCGGGTGATCGACGGTGCGGAAGAGGCGCGGCTGTCGGCGCAGGGCGTGCTGCTGGGCTGGCCGGGGGCCGAAGGCGTGATCTGCGACATCGGCGGCTCGTCGATGGAACTGGCGGAGCTGAAGGGCGGCGGCACCGTCGGCCATTGCGCGACATCGGACCTCGGGCCGCTGAAGCTGATGGGGATCAGCGGCGGCAAGAAGGCGCTCCGCAGCCACATCAAGGGCGAGATCGGCCAGCTGGCCAAGGATTTCGCCGAACGCTCCGAACGTCTGTTCCTCGTCGGCGGATCGTGGCGCGCCATCGCGCGCATCGACATGGAACGGCGCGGATACCCGCTCAAGGTGCTGCACGAATACCGGATGACGCCGCAGGGCATCCTCGACACGATCAAGTACATCGGCAAGACCGAGATCGACGACCTGCGCGCCAGCACCGGCACCAGCGCCGAGCGGATGCGCCTTGTCCCGCTGGCGGCCGAGGTGCTGAAGGTGCTGGTGCGCAAGCTCAAGCCGCGCGAAATCGCCGTGTCCTCCTACGGCATCCGCGAGGGGCTGCTCTACGAACAGATGTCCGACACCCTGCGCCAGCGCGACCCGCTGATCGAAGCGGCCCGCCATTCCGAGGCGCAATCGGCGCGGATGCCGGGCTTTGGCCGCCAGCTCTACCATTTCGTGGAACCGCTGTTCTCCCGCGCGCGCCCCGATCGCAAGCGCCTGATCCGCGCCGCCTGTCTGCTGCATGACGTGAGCTGGCGCGCCCATCCCGACTACCGGGCCGAGGTCTGCTTCGACAACGCGACCCGCGCCAACCTCGGCGGCCTGACCCATGGCGAGCGCGTCTATCTCGGGCTCGCGCTGCTGCACCGCTACAAATCCACCCGCACCGGCACCGGCTTCGACGCCGATCTTCTGACGCTGCTGCCCGACGGCAAGGTGCGCGAGGCCGAGATCCTCGGGCGGGCCATGCGCTTCGGCGCGATGTTCGCGGTCGCCAACCCGTCGGACCATGGCACGCTGATCTACCGGCCCAAGCGCCAGGAGCTGATCCTGACGCTGCACACCGACGCCGGGCGCGACCTGTTCGGCGAGGTCGCGCAGGCACGCTTCAAGGCCCTGGCCTCGGCCATCGGGGCCGAGGCGATCGTCGAAGGCGCGGAGTGAGGACTGGGTAGGGAATCCCCCACTGGGGTCGACCGGCGCGATGGCCTAGGTTCACTGCATCGCCGACGTTGATCCCAAGCCCCGGAGACGCTGCCATGTCCTTGCTCAACACCCTCGCCGTGTCCCTCGTCTGCCTCGTCGTGGTGACATTCGCGGTGCTGATCTTCGGAACCGCGGCCCTTTCGCCGGCGTAACCCTGTCTACCCCTCCCTGTTGGACCTGACCCCCGGCTGCCACCGGGGGTCTTTTTTTCGGGCAATGGGTAGGGAATGCCTGACTGTCGACCGACTGTGTTGCGCCCTACCTTCGAGGCATCACTGCCAAGGACACTGCCATGTCGCTATTCAACGTCCTCTCTGCCGCGCTTGTCGTCCTGATCCTCGCCGCCGGTGTCGTGCTGGTGATCGGGCTGCAGGCCGCCAGCGCCGCCCCCCTCGCCATCGAGGCGCTGAACCCGCCGGCCCGCTGAGCCCGCGAGCCGCGCCTTGTGAGGCGATTTCCTTTGGCGTATGCGTCGCGAAACGTATGTCTCCAAAGGGTCTGCCCATGCGCCTCAGCCGCTATTTCCTGCCCGTTCTCAAGGAAACGCCGTCGGAGGCGCAGATCGTCAGCCACCGGCTGATGCTGCGGGCAGGGCTGATCAAGCAAGCCAGCGCCGGCATCTATTCCTGGCTGCCGCTGGGGTTCAAGGTGCTGAAACGGCTCGAGCAGATCGTGCACGAGGAACAGATCCGCGCCGGCCATCACCCGATGCTGATGCCCACGATCCAGTCCGCCGACCTGTGGCGCGAAAGCGGGCGCTACGACGCCTACGGCGCCGAGATGCTGCGCATCACCGACCGGCACGAGCGCGACATGCTGTTCACGCCGACCGCCGAGGAGCTGATCACCGACATCTTCCGCGCGCATGTGGGCAGCTACAAGGATCTGCCGCTGACGATGTACCAGATCCAGTGGAAATTCCGCGACGAGATCCGCCCGCGCTTTGGCGTGATGCGGGGGCGCGAGTTCCTGATGAAGGACGGCTACAACTTTGATCTGACGAAGGAAGAGGCGCTGCACGCCTACAACCGTCACCTCGTCAGCTACCTGCGCACCTACGAGCGGATGGGCCTCAAGGCGATCCCGATGCGCGCGGATTCGGGGCCGATCGGCGGCGAGGACACGCACGAGTTCCTGGTGCTGGCCGAGACCGGCGAGAGCGAGGTGTTCTACGACAGCGAGATCACCGAGCTGAGCTTCGGCGACCGCGAGATCGACTACGACAGCCACGACGCGTGCCAGGCGGTGCTGGAGGAATTCACCTCCCGCTACGCGCGCACCGACGAGACCCACGACGCCGCGATCTTCGCGCAGGTTCCCGAGGAACGCCAACGGGTTGCGCGGGGGATCGAGGTGGGGCAGATCTTCTACTTCGGCACCAAGTATTCCGAACCGCTGGGGGCGCTGGTCGACGACGGCCAGGGCGGCCGCGTGCCCGTCCACATGGGCTCGCACGGCATCGGCGTCAGCCGCCTGGTGGGCGCGATCATCGAGGCGAGCCACGACGACAAGGGCATCATCTGGCCCGAGGGCGTGACGCCCTTCCACGTCGGCATCGTGAACCTCAAACAGGGCGACGCAGGTTGCGACGCGGCTTGCGAGGATCTGTATAAAGCGTTCACCGCCAAGGGGTTGGAACCGCTCTACGACGACCGCGCCGAGCGCGCCGGGGCGAAATTCGCCACCATGGACCTGATCGGCCTGCCCTGGCGGATCACGGTCGGCCCGCGCGGGCTTGGGGCGGGTGTGGTGGAGCTGACCAGCCGGAGGACGGGCGAGAGCGAGGAGCTGTCGCTGGAAGCGGTCGTGGCGCGGGTGGCGGAGATCTACGCGGGGCTTATGTAAGTCGGGGACATGCCGGGCTGAAGCCCGGCCTACGGTCTCTCGTAGACACCGGATGCAGGCGTCACCGATGTAGGCCGGGCTTCAGCCCGGCATAGCCGGCCTACACTACCCTCACGCCTGCAACGACCTCACCCCCAGCTCCCCTTCCCGGCTCGCCCGCATGGCCTGCGCGGCGGCGTGGCTGGCGGCCAGCGTGGTGAAATAGGGGATCTTGTCGGCCAGCGTCACCGCGCGCATGGAGCGTGAATCCTCCACCGCCTGCGCGCCCTCGGTGGTGTTGAGCACCAGTTGCACGCCGCCGTCCTTGATGATGTCGACGATGCTGCGCCCGCCCTCGTAGGCCTTGTTCACGATTTCTGAAGGAATCCCGTGGTCCTTGAGAAAGCTGGCGGTGCCGCGGGTCGCCAGCAGCGTCATTCCCAGCGACCGGAGGATTTCAGCCAACTCGACCAGAATCGCGCCCTTGTCCTCGTCCTTGATCGAGACGAAGACCGTGCCCGCCTCGGGCAATACCGTGCCGGCCCCCAGCTGCGCCTTGAGGAAGGCGCGGGGGAAGGTGCGGTCCCAGCCCATGACCTCACCGGTCGAGCGCATCTCCGGGCCGAGCAGCGTATCGACGCCGGGGAAGCGGCCGAAGGGCATCACGGCCTCTTTCACCGAGAACCAGGGCGTGCGCCAGGAGGCGAGCGTCATCGGGTCGTTGGGGATGATGGGCGTGGCGTCATCGACGGGCGTGTGGGGCGCGGCCTTGGGGAAATCGGCCAGTTTCTCACCCGCCATCAGCCGCGCGGCGATGGAGGCGATGGCGCTGTCGGTGGCCTTGGCGACGAAGGGCACGGTGCGGGACGCGCGGGGGTTCACCTCGATCAGGTAGATCTCGTCGTCCTTCACGGCGAACTGCACGTTCATCAGGCCCACGACGTTGAGCGCATGGGCCAGCGCCTCGGTTTGTTCGACGATCCGCGCCTGGATGTCGTCGCTGAGCGTGTGGGGCGGCAGGGAGCAGGCGCTGTCGCCGGAATGCACGCCGGCCTCCTCGATGTGCTGCATGATGCCCGCGACATGGAC
>Ga0008835_100471_pt1 | contig 37229 bp, 37 predicted proteins | sample HotLakConsoUCCRE_FD_62215 | JGI IMG/M metagenome (GOLD analysis project Ga0008835, IMG submission 62215) | Hypersaline microbial mat communities from Hot Lake, Washington, USA - Hot Lake Consortium UCC-RE (Hybrid Assembly) ... | reverse complement strand
GCTGGCAAAGGACTTCGAGAACCTGTCGCGCAACGCGCTTGCTTTCCTCAAACTCGCGTCTATCCGCCTCATGCTGCGAAGGCTCTGTTCAAAATGAAGAACTTTCCGGACCGACTCTGAGAGATATCGATACACGCTCGCGCTTCTGCAGACCGCGGCAGTCAAGAACTGCGCTGACGTGGAGCGCCTGATAGCAGAAGTGTCCACCCTCGGCGAGAGGCTGAAAGGGCATAGCGAGCATGTCGTCGACTGGCTGACGGACATCGACGTGGCTCTCGGCAAGCCGCAGCAGACGAGGCCTTTTCAGGAAGACAACTCAAGGATCTTCGACCGCTCGGCATTCTACCGGACCGAAGACGGACGGCAGATGTCCTCCCAGGAGCAGATCGCGCATCTGCTCGATCTGATCGGTATCGACGCTTCACGGGCTGCCGCGATTACCGGCTCGACTTGGCTCAGCATTGAGTCATATTGCAAGCCGTCGAGTACTCGCCAGGTGCCGCCGACAATCATCCGCGATCTTGAACTCCATTTTTTTCAGCGTCTCACAGACGTCGCCCGATCTGCCGGTTACGAGCTGAAGGCGATCGAGACGAAGGCAGCCGCATGATCAAGCTTTGCGAGGGCGGCGTCGCCTAAATCGAAGGCGGTTTGAGGAGAGGTCCTGGGTAGGCTTTCACGCATTGATCAACACGGAGACTTGGCGCTGACTGGCCCGACGTAATCGTCCCTGACGACTCTCTGGCACATTACGTCAATCAGATCATGGTTTCCAGGATCAGATGTCGGTACTGTTCGGCGGTCAGCGGGGACGGATTGGTTGCATGGCTGTGGTCAGCCATTGCCCGCTCGATGACATAATCGACATGTTGGTCGCCGACACCGAGGCTGCGGAGACCCTTGGGGATTTCCAGGCGGGCATTGAGATAGGCAAGAGTGGCAGCCAGGCCCCCATCCCTGATGCCGAGGGCGTGTTCAATCCGGGCCATCTTTTGAGGCGCGGCATCGCGATTGATGCGCATGACACCGGGCAGCAGGATGGCGTTGAGTGTGCCGTGATGCAGCCCCAGCTCCCGCAATCCACCCAGGGCGTGAGACAAGGCATGGATGGCGCCGAGGCCTTTCTGGAAGGTCAAACCGCCCTGGAGTGAGCCCATCATAAGCTCGGTGCGCGCCTCAAGATTGGTGCCATCTTCAAAGGCCGTGACCACATTGTTCCAGATGCGGGTCGCGCCATCCAGCGCGATTGCTTCGGCCGGCGGATTGTATCGCGGCGACAGGTAGGTCTCCAGGCAATGGGACAGGGCATCAAGCGCCGTCGCCGCAGTCAGTTTTTTCGGCAGCCCCAAGGTGAGCTCGGGATCGCATATGGCGCATTTGGGGATCAGATGGGGGCTGACGAACCCGAGCTTGCGCCCATCCTCAAGCGTAATCAGTGCGGCACGTCCGACTTCGGCGCCGGTGCCCGCTGTGGTCGGAATGGCGATCACAGGGGCAACTTTCGCCGTGATCGCCTGCATCCCGCCTTCAATGAGCGCATAGGTCGCCAGCGACCTGTCGTGCGTGGCCATCAGCGCAACGCCCTTGGCCAGATCGATGGGCGACCCGCCGCCGAGCGCCACAAGCCCGTCGCACTGATGGGCGGCGTACACTTCGACGGCAGCCAGTGTGGCGGCTTCGGTCGGGTTTGTGGGCACATCGAGAAAGACCGGGCAATCCGCCTCGATCCGCCTGGTGACGCTGTCAAGCAGCCCGGCGGCCTTGATACCGTGGTCGCTGATGATCAACGGGCGGCGGATACCGAGACGCCCAAGATGCTTTTCAAGCTCGCCGACAGTGCCAGCGCCGAATTCGATTTCCGTAAGATATGTGATCAACGACATGACGGGCCTTGGGCTGGAGTGACTATCTGGTTTGTTGGCGCCCTTTCGGGCTCCGCGTTGAAGCGGAGCCCTGCCAGGCGATGACTTCGTGGCCCGCGTGCAAGAGGGGACCACTCGTGCGCAGACGCTCTAAAGCGCCTGAATTGACCCCATCTTGAGGGTCTCCTGAACGCGCCGCGTGCCATTGATCAGCGGGCGTCCGAACTCGGGGATTTCGATCTCGAAGACGTCGCCGTCCTCGGTCTTGATGCCGTCGCCGAACGAGGCGACCGAAGTCCCCAGGAACTGAACGTGGACATCGCCGGGGCGGAGGAACTGGTTGTACTTGAAATGGTGGTATTCGAGGTTGGCGATCGAGTGGGACATGTTGTCTTCGCCCGTTGGAAACGGCTTTTCCCAGACCACGGCGCCGTTGCGCCGGATGCGAACGGTTCCCTCGACGTGAGAGGGCAATTCGCCGACGCGCAGTTCCGGGCCGAAGGAGCAGTGCCGCAGTTTGGCATGAGCCAGATAGAGGTAATTCTTCTTTTCCATGACGTGGTCGGTCGCCTCATTGCCGATGGCAAACCCGACCCGGTATGGCAGGCCGTCGTCGCCGATCACATAAAGTCCGACAACTTCGGGCTCTTCCCCTTCGTCATCGGCAAAGTCGGGGACCGGAAATTCTGCGCCTGGGCGTGCCACGATGGAGCCGTCGCCCTTGTAGAACCATTCAGGCTGAACGCCGGGAGCACCGTCTACGGGCTTGCCGCCGTCGACGCCCCATTTGAACATCTTCATGGAATCATTGAGTTCGGCCTCATCGGCCTCGGCCGTCGCGGAATGCATCTTGCTGCGCGACGCAGCGCTTCCGATGTGAGTGAGGCCTGTGCCCGCAATGACGCAGTGGGCAGCATCGGGATGATCGAGCGGAGCCAGGACGCGGCCGGAGCTGAGAAGGGCATCGTAATCATGGATCTCCCCCGTACCAAGGGCCGCCACGCGCTCTGCAATTGTCTGCTTGCGCCCGATTGCCTCAAGCGCCAGATCCCGCGTTGATGTCACATCGTTGAGCTGCGCAATGCCCTCGGGCGAGACAACTCCTACTGCGCGCGTGCCATTGGTCGTTTCGAACTGAATCAGTCGCATTTTTTACTCCGGTCATATCGAGAGGTAGGGGCCGGGCAGCAGCCCGGCCCCATTGGATTCAATTGGCGTCGTCAGCCATGTCTTCGCGGGCCCGTTCGACCAGTTCAGTGCCGATGGTCTCGGAAAATTCGGCAACGACCGGGGCCACGGCGTCGCGCAGCTTGGTCATTTCCTCTTCCGACAGGCGCGTCACCTTCATGCCTTCTTCTTCAAGCAGGCCGGTGAGACGATCGGCGGCGTCGCGCGAGAGAGAGCGCTGGTATTCAGCGGACTCCTGGGCGGCTTCCATAACCAGCTTCTGATCTTCCTCTGCGAGGCCATCGAACCACTTCTTGCTCGCGAGCAGCACGTAGGGTGTATAGACGTGGCCCGTGAGAGCGAGATGATCCTGGACTTCGAAGAATTTCGAGGCATAGATCAGCCCGACGGGGGTTTCCTGTGCATCCACAGTGCTGCTTTCGAGCGCGTTGTAGAGCTCGGGATAGGGCAGCGGGATGGGGTTGGTGCCCAGAGCTTGAAACGTGCTGATGAACAGGGGATTGGGGATGACGCGGATCTTGAGGCCGGCCATGTCCTCGACCGTGTTGATCGGCCGGATCGCGTTGGTCATGTGGCGAAAGCCATTGTCCCAGTAGGCAAGGCCGACGAGGCCCATCTCTTCGAGCTTGGCGAAAAGCTCGTCACCAACCCGACCATCGGTAACCGCATCGACAGCGTCGAAATCGGCGTAGAAGAAGGGCAGATCGAAGATCAGAAACTCGGGGATGGTTCCCACGAGGTTGGAAGTCGGCCCGACCATGACGTCGAGAAATCCGCCCTGCAGGGAAGACTGCATCTGCGGCTCGTTGCCCAACACGCCGTTGCCGAAGGTTTCGATGGTGATGCGACCTTCTGTCTTTTCGGCGACCAGTTCCGCGAAGCGGATCGAGCCCTGTCCGACCGGGTGATCCGGGATGGGAACATAGCCCAGCCGGGCTTCCTGTGCGGATACGGCCGAAGCGGCGCCAAGCAGGGTTGTCATGGCCAATGCGGCGAGTAGTTTCTTCATCGGTAGTCTCCTCCTTTGGATTGACAGATTTACATGAACCAGGTCGCGGGGACGGTGACGATGGCCGGGAAAAGCACAAGCAATGCCAGCACCAACATCTCGGCCAAAAGGAACGGCAACACCCCCCTTACGGCCTGGTCCATGGTGATCCGGCTGACGCCGCAGACGGTGTTGAGCACAGCGCCAACGGGCGGGGTGATCATGCCTACGGCTGCTGTCATGATGAAAATGACACCGAAATAGATGGGATCGATGCCTGCCGCCACGATGATCGGAAGCAGCACCGGCACCAGAATGGTGATGGCCGGCGTGAAATCGAGTACCATGCCGATGGCAAAGACGGTGACCACGATGACGGCCATCAACAGAATGGGCGATCCCATGAATGGTTCGAGGACACCCATGAGCTGTCCCGGCAGATTGGCGATGGTGATCAGGAAAGCTGTCACCATCGATGCCGCCACGAGGATCATGATCACCGCGGTCATGCGACCGGCATTGAGAATGGCATCGTAAAGCGCCTTGAGCGTCAGTTCGCGATAGATGACGAGGCTGATCACCAGTGCATAGAAGGCCGCAACGACACCGGCTTCCGTCGGCGTGAAGATACCGAAACGCAGGCCGCCGATGATGATGACCGGCAGAAACAGCGCCCATATGGCTTCACGAAAACTCTTGCGCACTTCACGGCCCGATTTTTTGGGCAACACGGCCACGTCGTCATGGCGAGAAACAAGCCACCACGCGATGACGAGACTGAGCGCCATGAGAAGGCCTGGAACAATGCCCGCCATGAACAGACGGACTATGGAAATGTTGGCGGTGACACCGAGCACCACAAAGCCCACGGAGGGCGGGATGATGGGCGCAATGATACCCGTGGCCGCCATAAGGCCGGCCGAACGGTCGACCCGATAGCCAGCTTCGCGCATCAGCGGAATGAGCATGACGGCAAGGGTCGCCGTATCGGCAATGGCCGACCCCGACAGACTGGCCAGCAACAGGCCGGTACCGATGACCACATACCCCAAGCCGCCGCGAAAGTGACCGAACAGCGCCAGGGCGACATTGACAATGCGCCGCGACAGGCCGCCAGCATTCATGAATTCGCCGGCGAGAAGGAAGAACGGAATGGCCATCAGCGGATAGCTGTCGGCACCATCGATGAGCTTTTGCGCCATGATCTGGGCATCGAGATTGCCCAGCAGCATCATCATGGCTATCGCACAGACCAGCAGCGAAAACGCTATGGGGACGCCGATGCTTATGGCCCCGAACAGTGAACCCAGAAAGACAAGTGCCGTCACGGACGCTTCTCCTTGATGGCGGGGACGAGATCGGCGAAGCGGTCTTTTCCAGACCAGGTCGCCGGCAGCTCGCCGCGCAGGGAACGCCAGAGATTGACCAGCAGAATCAGCGCCATGCAGGCCGATGCGACCAGGCCGGCGGCATACATCGTGCCCACGGAGATTCCCGAAATGGGAGCCCTGTTGTTCCAGTTGAGCATGGTCTGGATCCAGCTTCCCTGCCAGATGAGCCAGCAACACCAGAGCATCAGGCCATGGCTGATGAGAAAACAAGCGATACGGAGCTTGCGCGGCAGGCGGGCAACCAGGGAATCGACACTCATGTGCATGCCCTGAGCCAGGGCAATGATCGAACCGAGAAAGACGATCCAGACAAAGATGATGCGGGACACCTCTACCGAGAACGGTATGCCGGAATTGAAACCATAGCGCAGCACGACGTTCCAGAAGACCATGATGGCCATGACGCTCATGCCCAAAACGACCAGAATGTCGAAAAGCTTGAAAAGCCACTGAAGCGGCTTTGGCATTGCTCTCTCTCCCCAAGGGGCGACATGCCCCGTGCTCCTACCGCTACAGATGTAGCCAGAAGAGACGCGGCGGTATAATGAGGAGAGCCAATACCGATATAACCATATGGAATATCCATGATCCCCAATATCGAATCCATCGCCGCGCGTCTGCGCGTGCGCCACTTCCGCCTTCTGGTCGCCATTGATGAGCAAGGCTCACTGCTGCGCGCCGCGGAAAGCGTGGCAATAAGTCAGCCGGGCGCGACAAAGGCGTTGCAGGAGATCGAGGAGGCCTTCGGTTCGTCGCTGTTCGTGAGGACCAATCGCGGTCTGCGGCCCAACGAACTTGGCCATTGCATCATCAGGTATGCGCGTTTGATCTATCAGGATCTGGCGCATCTCAGAGAAGAGATGGAAGGTATTCTCGATGGCCATGGCGGGCGGCTTGCCGTGGGCACCATCATGGGAGCGGTGCCGCTTTTGACAGACCATCTGACGCAACTTCTTGAACGCCAGCGAGCCATGCGGATAGAGGTTGTCGAGGATACCAGCGCGCATCTCCTCGACTTGCTCGACAAGGGGCGCATTGAAATAGCCATCTGCCGAACCAGCGTGAGCGCAAGGCCCGAGGCCTACATCGCCACTCAGATCTGGGAGGAACAGCTAGCAATCGTCGCCAATGCGCAGCACCCCCTTGTTGGGCGCCCGGCTCAGCTCGCCGATCTGACGACGAGCACATGGATCGTCTATGCCGCCAATATGCCCATGCGCCGATACCTCGAGCAGGAGTTCCAGTCCCAGGGCCTGCAGTTTCCGACCGAACTGGTCGAAACCACGTCCGCCTTTGCGACGCTTTCGCTCCTGCAGCGGAACCCGGAATTTGTCGCCCTGTTATCCACCGAAGTCGCTCAGGTTCTCAGTCGCACCAAGGCCACCACGATATTGTCGGTGGACCTTCCCGCTCGCAGCGAACCTTACTATCTGGTTCAGCGCAGAGACCGCAGTCTCTCCCCGGCAGCGCGCCTGCTTAGCCAGCAGCTACTGGAACTGCAGCCGAGCACGAGCCACCAATGAGGCGCGACGGCACGGGGTTCCCGAAAAACCCCGTGCCGGCAACAACATGAAAGGATCAGCTGTGCGTGATCTTGGTACCGAGCACTTTCAGGCACTCGCGCATGAAGGCGGCAAGGCCGGTCCAGCCCTTGGCTGACACCATGTTGCCATCGACATAGGCCTCGGTTGGCTTCACATCGATATAGGTGCCGCCGACGGCCGTCACTTCCGGCTCGCAGGCGCCCAGACCGGCAACTTTCTTGCCCTTCAGGACGCCCGGCACGGCCATCAGGATCTGCACGCCATGGCAGATCGTGAAGATCGGGTTTCCGGTCTCGTGGAAATGGCGGACCATGTCCTGCACCCGCTTGTCTGTGCGGATATATTCCGGACCTCGCCCGCCCGCCGCATAGACGGCATCATACTCTTCCAACTTCACTTCCGAAAACGTCTTGTTGATGTCGGCATAGTGACCGAGCTTCTCGGTGTAGGTCTGGTCGCCTTCGAAATCGTGCAGCGATGTCTTGATCCGGTCGCCCGCGTTCTTGTCGGGACAAACGACATGCACCGTGTGGCCGACGGCCTCCATGCCCTGCTGAAATACAAAGATTTCGTACTCCTCGGTGAACTCTCCCGTGAGCATCAGAATTTTCTTGCCGTTCATGATTGTATCTCCTCCTGGATAACCTGGTTGGGGCCGGCGCCCGACGTGAGCCGGGCGCCGGACGGTCATCAGAATGGGGAATCAGGGAAGTTCAAGGAGTTCTTCGCCGCAGCCGCCAGTTGGAGCCGAACCGAGCGCATCATCGCCCGCGTCGAGGTCGGCCCGCAGGGTGCTGACACCCGCTTCATCGTCACCAACCTCGAAGGCGGCAGGGCGAAGGCGCTCTACAAGAACGTCTACTGTCGACGCGGGATGGCCGAGAACCACATCAAATCCTTCAAGTCCCACCTCGCTGCCGACCGTACCTCGTGCACACGAGCAACCGCCAACCAGTTTCGCCTCTTCCTGCACGCCGGAGCGTACTGGTTGATGTGGGGGCTGCGCGCCGCCATGCCCAGGCGTTCGCGCTTCAGAGCCGCCCAGTTCGACACCCTGCGTCTGCGCCTCATCAAGATTGCCGTTCGCGTCGTCGAAATGAAAACCCAGATCCGCCTGCATCTGCCAACGTCCTGCCCGGACCAGGCCATCCTGCGCATTGTCCTGGGGCGAATACCTCGCCTCGTCACTTAAACGGCGGGGCATTCAACGCCCCTTCTCAAACCCATCCACCGCAACCCACAAACCCAGCAGATCATCCCCTCAATAGCTCAAAGGCGAAAGGGGCGGCACACGAATGGCCAAACAACCACCTTGACGGCTTCAAGGGAAAAATGATCCGGATCCACCAGGTGCCATGAATTGTTCGGGCTAGGGCGTTCCTGCTCGACGTCCCACTGCTCAGGTTTTCCAGACGAAATGCCGCGAAAGAACAAAATTGAAAACCGTACCGACAATCACACCGGCAAGCGCCGAAATCTGCCACGAATTATTGTGGTCGTTGAGATAGCCTGCGACCCCGACATTCGCCGCGGCGCCGACGCTGCACACCAGAATGAACCCGGCGAGCCCGCGAATCCAGGCTAGGCCCCGGAGACGGAACCGGCGAAAGGTGATCCGGTTGTTGAGCGAAAAATTGAACACCATGGCCGTCAGTGTCGCCCCTATGATGGCGATACGGAAAGGCAGCCCTGCAAGCGCCAGGAGACCGTAAGCGGTCAGCATGTGGACGGCGACGCCGAGCGCGCCGGTCAAGGCGAAGAAGAAGAAACGCTCAGGGATCAGGCCTTGGCTCAGACGGTTGATCAATTGGTCGGCAAACTCAAGAACGATTCGCGTATCCAGTTTTGATTCCCCGCCATGCCGGGGTTCAAAGGTAATCTGTACTTCCTCAAGACGGATAGGCCGGTTGCGGTAGCAAAACAGATAATCAAGCAGGATCTTGAAGCCGGAACCGCTCGCCAGCCGCGCAACATCGCGAAATCCGGCACGCTTGATGATGAAAAAACCTGTCAGCGGATCCGATAGCTTATGTCCGAGCATCATATTGGCAAGCCGGTTTCCCACCTTGCTCAACCGGTCCCGCAGGCCGCCGTGACTCTCCTGGCTGCGAACATCCTTGAAGCGCGAGCCAATGACGATGTCGGCATCCGTGGCAAGGGCGGTGTCGAGCATGGCGAAAAGATCCCGCGCCCGGTGCTGCCCGTCACAATCCATGACCGCGACAAGATCGGTGTCGGCCGCCATGATGCCTTCGGCGATGGCCGAACTCAGCCCCATCCGGCCAATACGTTCCAGGCACACAATGTCAAAGGGCGTAGCATCCTTGAATGACTTCACGAAACCGGCGGTGCCGTCGGAGCTGTTGTCATCGACAAAGATCAGCCGCTTCACTCGGCCTTGAACATCGTGGCTGGCGATGTCAGAGATCACATGGCCGATATTGTCGATTTCATTGTATGTGGGAAGCACCACGCAGAGCATCGGTTGCTGGCCCTTGTCAGGCTGGTCTTCTGTACGCATGAAAAATTCTGCTTTCCCGGAGTGATCATTTCCTATCCATTTCGAAGGGGCTGCACAACCTGTTTGCAGAATCGCTCAAGGCGAATAGGGTGCCGACACCTGCGGGCTCGCAGGTGTGGTGGCGGACCGTTTCAAACCCCCGCCAGGATCCTCCAGGAACAACCGGAATACCGGGGCAGGTTGAAGATGGTTCCTTATTCAAACCTCAGCTCCGGTGTCGCCGGGTGGCGAGCGGCGGTGCTGTTTCCACTGCTTGCCTACCTGGTCAGCCGACTGGCGATGCTGGTGATCGGTCTGGTCGCTCGGGATCAAATGCTTAACCCCGTTGACTACGTCTGGATCTATCATGACCGGGTTTGGCTCGATATCTGGGGCGTTTGGGACACGGGCTGGTTCCTCAGCATAATGAGCCAGGGCTATGATCATGGGGTGTCCACAAATCCGGACACGCCATTACAGGCGAACTGGGCGTTTTTCCCGCTCTACCCGATGCTCGCGGCCGTTGTTGCGGATATCACCGGTCTGTCGGACTTTGTCTCGCTTCTGGTGGTCTCCAATCTGTGTTTCATTGCGGCCCTGATCTGGATCCACGCCGGAACGGTCGAGCTTTACGGACCCAAAGCGGCCAAATGGACTGTAGTGCTGCTTTGCGCTGTTCCCGGAAGCCATGTCTTTTCCTCCGCCTATTCTGAATCGACCTTTTTGCTTTTTGTCGTCGGAACGCTGGCTATGGCGCGCAACGGCCATTGGCTGGCCGCGGGGTGTCTGGCGGCGCTGGCTGTGCTGACGCGCAATTTCGGCGTTCTGCTTCTGGTGCCGATGGCGGTGTATTTCGTCGAGCGCGAATTGAAACCGCCGACGCTCAATGCGGGTTGGATGTCCGGCCTGTTGACGGTTCTGGGCAGCCGGCGGTTTTGGGCTTTCGCTGCTTCAGTTCTCTTGCCCTGTCTCGCGCTTGGCGGGTTCATGGCGTTTCTGCATGAACGGACCGGGGATTTCCTGGCCTTTGTCACGATTCAGAGAGCCTGGGGCCGCACGGCCGACTGGCCTTTTGGGGCCTTGCTCCGGCCAGTCCTTGAACTCTGGCTGTTCCCGCTGGTTCTGTGGCCGAGCGCCATCGCCGCCTGGGTGTCCACGGGCCTCTGCATTGTCATGTTCTGGCAACGGCAATGGGCTCATGCGGCTTTCTCCTTCATCGGTCTGACCGTCCTGCTCACCGCGGGGCTCTTGTCGGTATTTCGGCTGGTTCTTCCGATTGCGCCATTCTTCATGATGGCAGGAAGTTTGATGGCGTGTTGGCCGCGGATTGGCCTTGCGCTACTGCCTGTTCTCGTGATGACCGAAGCCTTTCTCATGTGGGGCTGGGCATTGGGCTGGCCGGTCTATTGACCGCTCCTGTTCGCCGCCACACGCTGCGTTTTGAGGAGATCCAGCGGTGCTGCTTGTCGTTGCGACTGAGAGATGAACCAGGATGCCTGGATTGACACACCCGAGGCCGACCAGATCCACTCTGCCCAGGCATATGAGCCCGTTGCTGCTGGGCCTGGGATGGAAATTGCTTGCGGCGCGGAGATTGCGCCCCGCCGCATGGCTGCTCCGGACCGCGATCGCACTTGATCCGGCCAACCCGGAAGCCTGGCTGCTCTATGGCCACTGCCTCAAGGAAAGGCGGCTGTTGAAAGAGGCTGAAGCAGTCTACCGGATGGCGCGCCGCCGGGGATACGGCAACATTGAATGCGATTTCCAGATCGGTCAGGTGGCGACCATGACAGGAAATCGGGCTAAGGCGTTGCGGATCCACCGGTTGCTGACGGATAGCGGACACTATGCCTCAATGATCGCCGAACTTTTCCTGACTGGTCTGCTTTCCCATGACCCCCGTCGGGGCCCTGAGACTGTGGGATTTCGGCCAGTTCCGCCGGGCAGCGAGTCCGGTCCCGTTCTTTATGATGTCACGGATTTGATCGAACATGCCGCAAGGTCGAACACCCGAACATACACTGTGACCGGGATACAGCGGGTCCAGTTCGAACTGCTGGGCCGGACCGTCGCGTGCCCCGGCGCCAGCAGGTCAACGACAGGGTATGTGTTTTTTCACCCGGTCGTTCTCAGATTTGTTCTCGTAGATCCGCAGAGGTTGTTCGATGTGGCCAATGGCAGGGTCATGGCGGGGACGACACGTTTCGAAACACTGGTAGCGATATTGGAAGACAGCGCCTCCTGCGAAGGCCTGCAGAATGCGTGCCTGGTGAATCTGGGGATCCCTGCAAATCCGGCCTATTTTGGCGAAGTCAGCCGGATGCGCGGCTGCAATGGCTGGAAGCAGGTCAATCTTTTACATGACTGCCTGCCGCTGACGAACCCCGAATATTTCAATCAGCTCACCACAGAGCGGTTTCGATCCTTCATTCGCCAATCCGCCGCCTGCACGGACCACTTCCTCACCTCCACCCGCACAACGAGAAGGTGTCTGATAGACGCGTTGAAGGCGGAGGGCGCGGCTGATCCGAAGGTCTCGATTGTTCCTTTCGGCAGCAACGACCCAATCCCGCCGCAGCCCGGAGCCGACGAGCTGGTGCTTGAAAGGCTGGGTCTGGCCGGAACCGAATATGTGCTGTTCGTTTCAACCCTGGAAATACGCAAGAACCATCGGCTGGTACTTGAATGCTGGAAAGCGCTGGCGGCGCGCCATGGTTCGGGCGCCGTGCCGCAGTTGCTGCTGGTGGGCAGGATTGGGTGGATGGTCGAGGACCTGGTGTGTGAACTGGGTGAACTCGACGTGGAGAAGGTTCCTGTCAGGCACCTGCAGGGTGTTTGTGATGATGATCTCCACGTCCTTTACAGGAATTGCGTGGTCACGCTGTATCCGAGCCTGGCCGAAGGCTGGGGCCTGCCGGTGACGGAAAGCCTATCGTGGTCAAAACCGGTCATCGCATCATCGCTCGAAGTGATCTGGGAGGCTGGCGGTGATCTGATCGACTATGCCGATCCACGCTCGCTCGAATCTTTTATCGAGGTGGCCGAATTGCTGATTTTCGATACCGGATACCGGGCATCGCGCGAGGCCTGGATAGCTTCAAACCATGTCCGGCGGACCTGGTCCGAGGTTGCCCAGGATATTGACCGGGTTGTGCGGACAAACTGAGCCGGTTTCAACCTGCCTCTGCGACTGCAGCATCGTCCCAGCGAAATCCAACACTTTCTTGGCCTCGGTGTTGGATACCAAACCGGAATCGCGCTTGCGCATACAACAAACGAAACTTGCTGGAATCCGCCCATTGGCCGCTTCATACCTCGCACTGTCACTGTCGCCGGTACAGCTCAAGCCGATTGAGTTTGTCAATTCGCAAGAAGGCTAGCGCGGACATGAGCGGATGCAGGCGTCGATAATCGAGATCTCCCTCGAACAAGACAATGCTCGTGCAATGATCCGGGATCTCACCTCTCACGAATTGCTCCCGCGCAAACCGGTCCGGCGCAAGCGCCAGCACACCGACCGATCCGCAAATCGAATGGTTCTCATCCGGCGTCAACTCTTCAATGTAGCGTTGGCTGGCCGGGATAGAAAACTCGGGGACCTGTGTCACCCATGTGACCCATGTGCGGGTCGGGGCATGATTGACCGCCAACAGCGCAAAGATGGCGATCCAGGCCACTTTGCTCTGTTGCATCCTTTCAGAGTCGAACAAGACCATGATCAGGATCAGCAAGCCAACAATCGCAAACGGGATGCCGTAGTGAAGCTGAAACGTCCCGATGACATCGCGCACCGAAACCAGTTGCAGGACAATGAGCGGCAGCATGAACAGGAGCGGAAAGGCATACCGCACGTTCGCCATCCCCAGGATGACAGAGACCAGGATTGCCGGCGCGGTTCCGAAATTGGTGAACAACGCTCCGAGGCGGTGAAGCAGGAACCCGATTGTAATGTGATCAAAATGATTGCCTGAGAAATTCGAGGAGAATGTCGCAAATCCGGGAAACCAGACATGCTGGACGATCATCCCGAGCACCGACAAGGCCAGCGAAAGAGTGAACAAAGCGAGGCATCTGGAGACCATCGCCTTGTCGTCAAAGCGCACATTCGCAGCCCAGTAGACAGTGACCGTGTAGGCAGCGAAAAGCCCGCCGTCTTCGCGAACCAGCGCCATGACGGCGATTGTGATCAGCGCCGGCAGAAGACGCTTGTGGAGCAGGCAAAGAAACAGGACCCCGACCAATCCGGGAAATGCGATCTCGAAATGCGGATAGTCCAGAGCCCTGATCATCGGTATGTTGGTCAGGGTGAAAACGGCCGCGGCGGCCACAGCCAGATAGGCTTGCCACGCCGGCAGACCGTTGCGCAGGGAAAGCAGTGCGAACGGAACAAGGACGAGAAGTGCACTGAAGCCGAAATACAGGGCAAAACCGGTTATGCCGGCAAAGCCGAAGCCAGAGTTGAAGACGATGGACCAGATGTACAAGACCGGTGAAAGATGATGCGCGTAATAGCTGAGCCCGTTCACCGATCTCGGGTTGGTCAACAACGGGTCGCCGCTCGACATCAGATAGGCGAACCACCCCGAATCCTCAACGACGCCGCCTGCTTCGAAATGCCTGATGATGACAAGGCTATAGAACGCAAAGCAGATCGTGGCCGCGATGACCCAGCTTAGAGCCAAGAGTGCCGGGGTAGGTCTTGCAATTTCTGGCATTGGACGGCTCGATGCACCATTGGTCATGTTACTGTAGCATGAAGGCATTGTTTTGCGTTTTGCCCGGCCACTGAAAGCGCCCTTTTGCGCATTCAATCACATGCCCCTTGATAAAAGGGGCTATCCAACTGAATCGTAGCGGGCAAACAGGTGTCGGAGGTCTTCGGGCGCCACGATCTGGTACGAAAACCAGCGGCGCTTCCGGTAGAATGCCACATCGCTGCCGGATCTGGATTTGCGCGGAAGGGAGATCAGCCCAACCCCTGCGATCGCGGCGAAATTGGTCCTTGCTTCCGCGATACGAGCTTCCGGCACGCCCAGGAATTCGCCGATGGCTCGAATGGAAGCATCGGGCGCTGATTTCATGTCCTCATAGTAAAGCAGCAATTTCGGGCCCGGCCATGCGACATATTCCCGGGTGTTTTCAATGAAATGCGCCCACTCTTTGGGCCATCGCCGAGTGAGCCAGACGATCAGTTGCGGAATATGTCTCAAATCCGATGAAATGCTCTCGAACGGATCGCGCAGAATGAAAATCAGCGGCTTGGAACGGTCGACGCGATTTTCTAGATGGGCGATCCGATGAACCTTGACATATTCGGGAGCCAGGCCAGGGTCCACACCCAGGAGCGCCGCCGCATCAAAGCGCTCGGCAATGCCGAGATGATCGTCCTCGATGACATAAATCGAAGATGTCGGGCGCCGGCTCAGATACTCGATGAGCGCCCGCGCCAAGTGATTGCCGGATCGCGGGTAAGACAGGATGTAGCCCAACAGAACCCCACGCGAATGCCAGACTGATGATGATGGCCGACCGATGTTTCGTCCAGGACGGACCGCTTGGCTGTTAGAATCACCTGATTTTCTCTGCAGATCAAGTGTCTTGCGCTCCGAGGGGCGTCCGGGTTCGCCGGGCGGGCCGCCATGTGCGTTGATTTCCAATTGGACACGCCAATTATCGCCGATCCGTCTGGGCAGGCAGCAGGTTTGCGTTTTTGTTGCAAGCCAAACATGAATCTGGGACAACCAGACCTCCTCCCTATGTGGAAGAGACAAGGTGCTCCGGTGTTCCATGATACTTCTGCGCAACGCGGCCTTCTACACATATCTCGGCATTGTATCGTGCCTGCTTATGGCGTCATCGGTTGTTGTCCGCCTGCGTCGCGGCGATGCATGGCCTCTCATATCCTGGTATTTGAGAGCCTTGCTCTGGGGCCTGTCGAATATCGTTGGCCTAAAGCACCAGTTCAAGGGAACGGAAAAACTGTCCGGCGGCGCGGTGCTGATTGCCTGCAGCCAGCAGTCAACCTGGGAGAACTTCGCTTTTCCACTGCTGTTTTCCAATCCCCTGGTGTTTGTCAAGACCGGGCTTAGGAGCTTCCCGGTCGCTGGCTGGATCGCCCGCCAGAACGGCTATGTGTGGGCGGCGCGCCATGGGGACCTGACAACCACCAAACAGGGTTTCGAGGAAGCCAGACGGCAGTTCGAGGCCGGCAGGCCGGTGTTGATCTTCCCGGAGGGAACGCGCAACACCGTGCCCGGCGACGCGCGCATCAAGGCCGGCATAGCCGCTCTCTACCAGATGCTCAAAGTCCCCTGCACGCCGGTCGTGTTGAATTCCGGCAACTATTGGCCCTACGGCCACCATCTGATCCGCCCCGGGACCATTACCATTGAAGTGCTCGATCCTATTCCGGCAGGGCTCTCCCGGCAGGATTTCATGGACGCGCTCAAAACCGCGCTTGACGAAGGATCACTCAGGTTGAGCCGTGCGCCGTCAAGGTCTGGCGCGCGAGCCGTTCAATAGAAGCACAAGCGCCAAGGCGGCAATTGCCGCGACAATGGTCGCCGCCATCGATGAAACCAGCTCGAACACACCGATGGCTTGCAGCTTGTGCCAGACGCCATAGGCGATCATGACAGGCAACATCACATAGATCGCGCGCACCCGGCCCCACAGCCGCAGGAACGAGAACCTGACACCGTCCCGGCCGAGGAACCCGACGCTGACCCCGAACATCAGCGTGACCAGATTGACGACGACCAGGATGGGCACTGCCGCCAGCACAAGCGCCCGCGCCATCCACGTGTGAGCCCCGCCCAGACGCGGCGCCCTGTCGCCCTCCGATGGAACGCCAAGTGTGTCAAGATAAATCCGGGTGAGCTGTTTCATCGGCAAGCCAATTCCATGTCCGTTTCCGATCCTCTAGACGACCTGATCTGCGGGATGCAACGCGGCCCGTCAAGACCTATCCGGTATCGCCGCCAAATCTTGTTCGACGATCACAATTCAACTGTGATTTCACAAATGTCATGATAAAAGCAGCATGTGATGCGTCCGATTGAATACATGAACATCTCGAACCGATGTAAATCAACGCGACCTCCGAAAATGGCGACCGGCTGGAAAGCAGTCATTACCTGATGCGCGTTCTGCACGACATTATCATCATCCTGTTCAGCGCCATTGTCCGGTATTGCTGCAGCATAGGCACTTTTTTCAAATTCACCGTCATGGGCAGATCCAACCTGCCAGATGGCCCGTTTGTCATCTGCGCCAACCACGCCAGTCATCTTGACTACATCGCCCTCGTCGAAGCCATGGGGATACCCTACTCCGACACGATCGCGATCGCGGCGATGGATTTCCATTTCGACAGATCGCTGCGGTCATGGGTTGTGGGAAAGATGTTCAATCTCGTTCCCATCGAGCGCGCCGGTTCGAATGCGAACTCCCTGGCCCGCGCGTCGAGCTTGCTTTCCTGCGCGCGCGATTGCAAAGCGTTTCTCGACAAGGGCGGACGGGCCGTCATCTTGTATCCCGAAGGCTCCCGAAGCCTTGACGGTCGGATCCAGACCTTCAAGGGCGGGGTTTATCCGATCCTGAAGATCATCGGGTATCCGGTCGTTCCGGTTCATATCGATGGAACCTTCCGGGTATTTTCCAAGGCGCGGCTTCTGCCGCGACTTGGGCCGATTTCGGTCCGCTTCGGCGCCCCCAGGCCGATCGACCCTGCCAGGCGCACGGACAAGCAGGTGGCGGACGGCGCCGCCCAGGAGGCGGTCGAGTTTGTTGGCGCAATCGAGCGTGCAGTCCGGGACCTTGCCCGCCAGAACCCGTCATCCGATTGAGGCATGTCGCTTCAGGCAGCGATTTCTTCCCCAACAGTTCCAACCGCCCGCGCATGCCGCTTTATGATCTTGGCCATCTGCCGCATCTCGTCTTCTCCGGTGTACTGCGTGAGCGGCACGTAGACGAGACTGTCCATCATCTGCTGCGCCTTCGTGCAGGGTCGCCCCGTGCGGTCGTCAATGATGGCTGCGAGACTGCTGGCGCCACGGCTGGCGTCATATCCCCTGGCCCTGAGGGCGCCAACCAGGCGCGACGGGTCCGCAACACACACCGGCAGCAGCCAGTAGCTCGTGGCCGGATTGGCGCAGCCTGGAACCGTCAAACCGGGATCGATCATGGCGATGAACTGGCGCGCCCGGGCCTTCCTCTGGGCCGCGCCAGGGTGGGTGCGGAGTTTGTGGGCGATAAGGCTTCGCACCGCTTCGGGAAGACGATGGCGGATGCGGGCGATGAACCCCTGCCCCGCAAAACCTTTCGCCATCGAACCGATGAAAATATCGGGATCGCGGCCGGTGAGCGCCGCCAGACGCGCGATGAAACCAAGCCGCCGTGGTCCGCGAAACAGCAGGACGGCTCCGAATTTGACGACCCGGTAAAACAGCCACCCGGCGGATTGGGTCGGCAGTTCGGCTTGCATCCGCGCAAATCGCTGCGCCATGACCTGGTCCCGGAAAACGACCACGGCGCCGGCAAGGGCAGTCGCTGTCTTGGCGGGGCCAAAGCTGAAGAACACCACGTCCGCGTCCATCGAACCACGATACTCGCCGTCCCAGGCCTGCGCCGCGTCCTCCACCAGGACGACCTTGCCCTCGCGGCAGACCAGGGCATGTTCCGACAGGTCTCCATGGCTCCCGAACAAGGGCGCAATCACGGCCACACGGGTTCGCTCATTGACCAGCGCCCGAAGGTCGTCGGCGGACACTGTCAGGCTGTCCGGATCGATGTCGACGACGCGGACGACCAGCCCGTGATGATGGGCTATTTCGGCCATGCCGGGCACTGTCACCGCGCTGAGGATTATCTCGTCGCCGGGCTGGACCGACAGGCAGGACAGCAAAAGGTCGAGGGAAGTGCGCACCGACAGGGCCATTGCAAAGGGCCGCCCCCTGGCCAGTTCGCGGTCGATCGCGGCAAGATCAGCCGCGGCGTCATGCCCGCTCCGTGCGAGCAGTCTCGCCAGGTCCGAAGCGCCGTAATCGAGCACCATGCGTGGAAATAATTTCAAGACGCCGCTCCCTGGAACCAGTCGATGTGTCTGCGGGCCGTTCAACGGATTGATCATTCCGGTTGGACGGATATAAGTCAATTCGCCCGGCGCTGGGGGAAAATTGTTTGGGGCGGCCCCGTGGGATTTGCAATGCTGGACTCTGTTCGGACTTTTCTGATGCTGGATCAGGCGACCTTCATCATGGTGCTGATCTGGTTGCCTGTGATGTTCGCGGTCTTTCTGATCAACCTGAGCGGCCCGGCAAAACCTGCCGGGAGCGTTCGTCCCAAACCTGCCGCGCAGGCAGGCGCCGCCAAGCCGGCGGCGAGCGGTCAATTCGTGATCCGCATCGGGAGAGATCTGCTTGGCATTCTGGTTCGCTCCGGCGTGACGCCGAATCAGGTTACCCTCATCGGGCTGCTTCTCGTCCTGCTCAATTGCGGCCTCTACCTCCTCCACCAGGATCCGTTCCTGTTCGGGACAGGTCTCATTCTGAGTTATGTCTTTGATGCGCTTGACGGCCTGGTGGCGCGGGCCCAGGGCACGACGAGCCGCTTCGGCGGATATCTCGATGCAATTGTCGACCGGATGCAGGAAACGGCCACGCTCTTGGTCGTGGGCGTGGTTTCCGGATTGTGGCTGCCTGCGTTCCTGGTGATCACCGGTTCGATGATGACCAGCTACAACAAGGCGCGCGCCGCAATCGAAATCCCGGTCGCCAACAAGGGCTGGCCGGATTTCTTCAACAAGGCCTCCCGCCAGTTCTTCCTCTGCTTTGCCCTTATCGCCACCCACGCCCTGCCCTGGATGCTGGAAGTCGGGCTCTGGATCCTGGCCGCCGCTACCTATTTTACCGCGTTTCAACGGATAGCCCGGACGTGGTTCCTGATTTCGGCCTATGAATCGGCGTCGGACCCCTCTGGCCGACCGGCAAATCCCGGTCCCTCCGATCAACCATGATCGCCGGGCCCTGCCCGTTGTGCGGAGACGTCCGGTGACCATGAAAGTCGCGCTCGTCGCCGATTGGTTCGCGCCGCGCCGCGGCGGAATCGAAAGCCAACTGCTTGGACTTGCAAATGGACTCAAGTCCGCGGGCGTCGATGTCAACGTCATCACCAGCATGCCGGGGCCGGACCTTGTCGGCGGCATCGCGGTGACCCGTCTCAAATGCCTGCGTCTGCCCTGGCTCCTTCTCGCCGTGTCCCCGCGCCTGGTCCGCATCCTCAAGGCGGCGCTTCTCGACGTCAGGCCGGATGTGGTCCACATCCACCCGAGCATTGTCGCGCCAACCTGCCTGGCAGGCTTTATCGCGGCGCGCTCCCTCGGGCTGCCGGTGGTTCTCACGTTTCATTCCTGGATGGTCAACCTGCCGCGGTTGTTGCGGCTGGCCGACCGGATTTGGGGATGGGCATCGCCACCCGTGCGCGTAACCGGTGTCGGCCGGCATATCGTGGCGCAGCTCGACACCGTCCGCCCCGGCCTCAACGCCGGCATCCTGCCGAACGGCTTCGATTACGAATTCTGGTCGAAACAGGACGGGCCACTTGCGGCAAGACAAGGCTTCACCATCGCGACGGCGATCCGGTTTGAAACCAAGAAGCGGCCTCTGGTCCTGCCGGAGTTGCTCAAGACCGTCGCGCAATCGGCAAAGGGCAAGCAGGTGGATCTCGTTGCGGCCGGGCAAGGAAGGCTGTCCCGTGCCGTCCTGAAGAAGGCCGCCAGGCTTGGTGTTGCGCAGCAGTTCCACATAGAGGTATGGCTGGACCGCGACGGCCTGCGGTCGCTTTACAGGCGCGCCGATGTGTTCGTGCTGCCGTCGATCACGGAATCCTTCGGGCTGGCGGCCCTGGAGGCAAGAGCCGCGGGCTTGCCGGTTGTCGCCCGCTCGGGAACCGGCGTGGACAATTACATCACCGACGGCATAGACGGAATTCTGTGCAGTTCCGATATTGAGATGGCCGAAGCATTGGTTCGGCTGTGTCATGACCGCGACCTGCTGGCGCGCCTCTCGGGCCCGCGCCCTGCCCTGATCCGGCACGACTGGTCGCGGGTGACTGCCCGGCACCTGGAGGTCTACCGCGACCTTGTCCGGCAGGCGGGCGCCGCGCCGGACACGTGATCGCGCGCCAGGCGGAACTCGAAACCACGATCCTTGAAATGGCGGATGGCCGAACGCAGACTGTCCAGCGCCGGCTGCCCGGTGCGGAAGCGGCAATCATAGCGCAAGCTGGTCGCGGTCAGGTCGACGAACTCCCAGGGATGCACAAACAGCGTGACGGGGCTTTGTAGGAGCCGGAACCAGGGCGTTCTGACAATTTCGGAGATCCGCAGAACACTGGACGTCACCGAGGCCTCCAGCCGGACCGGCCCGCCTTCCACTTCCGCCGGCGCGTCCTTGAGCTTGTAGGCCGCGCGCGAGCTGTCGAGCGAGAACCCCTCTTCGGCAAGGATTTTCACAAACCTTTCCGGGAATGAGAGATATGGCGCCCGAAACGAGGTGACCGGAGCGAATTTCCGCAGGATTTCATTGGTTCGGACGATTTCGTCGCGGGCGGTTTCCTCGTCCATTTCAGCAAAGGAATTGTGCGAATAGCCGTGGCAGCCAAGTTCATGCCCCTTGGCGACCAGCGTTTCGACGCAATCGGGGTGCTTTGCCGCAGTGTCACCGGTGGTAAAGAATGTCGCCTTGATGCCTTCATTGTCGAAGAGATCGAACAGAAGCGGCATGCCTTCCCCGATCCCCCGCCAGGTCCACAGGAAAGGCGGGCAATCCGGTTCCGCGTCCACCGTCATGTAGACAATGCGGCTTTGGCCGTCTCTTGAAGTCACCGGTTCCGACATCCCCTAAAATATGCCCAGCAGGTTCGCGGCGAGCAAGACCGCACCTGCCCAGCACGCCGCCAGAATGTCATCCAGAATGACCATGAAGCCGCCGCCGCGGGCCCGGTCGGCAAGATAGACCGGCCATGGTTTCCAGACATCGAAAAGCCGGAACAGGAGATAGGCGGCCACCAGCGCCGGCACTGTCATGCGCGCAACCTCGAGGGTCAGGCTCATGCCGATGGTTTCATCGATAACGATGGAGTTGTGATCATGCGCTTGAAGATCATGGCCGGTGCGCAGCGCGGCCCATGAGGCGAGTGCGACGAGCCCGACATAGGCCGGGATGCGCAGTTCGAGAGCGAGCGGCTGAAGGGCGAAGAACAGCCCGAATCCCGCGAGGCTCCCCACCGCGCCCGGCGCAATCGGCGAGAGCCCGCAGCCAAAGACCAGCGCGATGATCTGGTGCGGCTTTCTCACCATCTCGCCCAGTTCCGGCTTCCGGCCCTTGAGCTTCGGCTGCCGACCTTGACCCGGCTTCATTGTCCCACCCCGCAGACTGCGTCAGCGCCTTAATGCATGGGACATCCGGCAAAAGCAATGTATCTATGCAACAACAGGCATGGATCTCCGCTTTGATCCGGCGCGGATGTTGAAGCTGCCACGGCGTGGGATAGGACAACACCTCCGTCTCAGCGGATATTCGGGTGAATGCCGGTCCTGGAACCAGCGTGAAGGCACATATGACGATACCCCGACTGCTGTCGCAGACCTGGAAATCAGACGCCTTGCCACCGCGGGCCGATGCATTTCGGCGCGGCTGGCTGACGCACAACCCGGATTTGCAGTATCGGCTGTTTGACAACGCGGCCAGCCGCACGGTTGTTGCGGACGTGGCGCCTGAACATCTTGACGCCTATGACGCCATGCCGTTTCCGGTCATGCGCGCTGATGTTTTCCGGTATGCGGTGATCTTTCGTGACGGCGGCATGTATGCCGACATCGACATGGAGTGCCTGCGTCCCTTGCCGAAAGCGCTCTTCGACCTCTCCGGCCTGCTCAGCATCGAGGCGAAACTGGACCCGGCGCGCGCCCGCGAGCTTGGCTACCCGATGCCGTTTCAGATCGCCAACTGCATCCTTGCGGCGCACCCGGGCCACGCTTTCTTCAAAGCGGCGCTCGAGCGCTGTTTCAGGCTCTTCTCGGAGGCATCGACCTGCGACCGGTCGGATGTCGAGGATATCACCGGCCCGCGCATGCTGACGCGGCTTTTTGGCCAGGGCGGCTGGCCCGGCCTGAGTGTCGCGGAGCAGATCCTGCTCATGGCGCCCCTGCATTATCCCGATCTCTGGCCGCTCAACCGGAACATGGTTGCGCGCCACCACCACCATGGCACCTGGAAAGACACGGCCGGAGGCGTCTCGCTGTCGCGCAAATGGATCGAGCGAAACCGGACCATCAACCCGTTTCCCGCGCAACTGTGGCAGGAGGCGGACCTCTTTCTGGCCCGCGGCAGGAGATTGCTGCCTGGATCGATGCCATGAGTTGGGAGACGCTGCGTCGAGATTTCCGTCGCACCAAGGCGCGTTTTTCCAACACCGGCCTGGGCGGCGCCCTGCGGGTGCTGGCCCGGTGGCTGCGCTTGCATCTGCCACTGCCGATCAGAACAAGACAGCGCGCCGCGCGGCCGGAAAGAGTGGTCATCTCGCTGACCACGATCCCTGCCCGCGCCCGGTCGCTGGCGCCGGTGCTGCGCAGTCTGCTGGACCAGGACATGCCCGCCGACCGGATCATCCTGTGGCTGCCGTCGCGCTCGCTCAGGCAGGACCGGGACTATCCCGACGCCGGAGATGTCCACATCCCCGAAGGTGTCGAGGTGGCGAGATGCGAAGATCTCGGCCCGGCGACGAAACTGCTGCATTCCCTGCGCCTGGAAAAGGACGCCCTCGTCATCGCCGTCGACGATGACGTGGTCTATCCGGAAAATCTGGTCTCCACGCTGCTTTCCGCCCATCGGAAGGAACCCCAGACCGCCTTCGGCCTGCGCGGGGTCATGCTCGAGCCCGGGACCAGATTTGTCGACCTCTGGCATATCCTTTGCAGCGGCATCGACCGGGCGGAGCCGGCGGACATCCTTTTCGGAACCTGGGGATACATGGTGCCGGCCTGGCTTTGCGACGAGGCAATACATGACTTTTCAGGCTATCCGGCATCGGTCAGATGGGTGGACGATGTGTGGATATCCGGTCATCTGGCGCGTCTGGGAATTGCGCGGAAAGTCACGCCATCGGACCGGTTTCCATTGGAAACCCTTGCTTCCCTCCGTCACGCGCTGACGGACGGGATGAACAGGTCGGGAGAAAACGACGAAATCGCCATCAAGGTCTTCGGGGACGTCTGGTCGAAGGTCAGGCCGCCGCGCTGACATCGCCAATCGCCGCGACGCCATCGTCCCCGTCCGACAGGAAAACGCGCAAGCGCCTGCCGTCATCCCCGCCGATTTCGCAGACAGAGATGTTGACACCCTGAGCGCTCACCATCGGCGCGAGAAACCGCATCGACAGGGTGCCTATATCAAAACCCAGATGCGCAAACCGAAGCGCCGGCGCTACCAGCGCCGCCAGCATGGCGCCGGGAATGACCGTCCCCTTCAGCCCGGCCGTGAGCGCATAATCGCGGTCGGTATGGAGCGGGTTTGGATCGCCACAGAGCCGCACGAAGACATCGATTGCGTTCTGCGTGACGATACCGGTGCGGGTTTGTGCCAGATCGGCGCCACGGGCGGCGCGGGTCAGGGAAATCGGCTTGATCCGGCTCAGCGCCGCGAGATCGATCCAGCGCAGCTGCGCCTGCAGCCTCGCCAGTTTCCCGTCACGCCGGTCAACCAGTACGATATCGGCACCCAGCATCTCAGCCCCTGACAAGGAAATGCAGAATGAAAAGCGCTCCGCTTCATCGGGCCGCCGATGACACGCGATGAACAGGCTCTCATGAACCAGTATCTGCTTCGGCTCCGGTCGAAAGTCGGACCCGATCTGGCCGGCAAGGAGTTCGGGAACCGCCAACAGGGGCCAGGTGGCATAATCACCATCTGATGCGCGCCCGCTCTCGACAAGCCCAGAAGCCAGGCAGGACAATTGCCTCATTGCCTCAGTCGGGCAAATGGCTTCTCCGGTGAGGGTAGACCGTGTCGGGCCGTGTTCAGGCTTCATAGCGCTTGAGCGCCAGGGAGGCGTTGACGCCGCCAAAGGCAAAGGAATTCGACAGGGCCACATCGGCGTCAAACGGCCTGGCGACATTGGGGACCGGCTCAAATCCGAGCTTCGGATCCATCTCGGCGAAGTTGATGGTCGGTGGCGCGACCTGCTCCTCGAGGGCTTTGAGCGTGATCAGCAATTCGAGCGCTCCACCGGCGCCAAGCGCGTGCCCGTGGATCGGCTTGGTGGACGAAACCAGCATCTCAGCAAAGCGATCGCCGAAGACGTCGCGCAGCGCCAGTGTTTCATTTAGGTCGTTGGCGATCGTGCCGGTGCCGTGGGCATTGACGTATCCGATCTGGGTCGGCTCAAGGCGCCCGTGGTCAAGCGCCATGCGCATGCTGCGCGCGGCGCCGTCGCGGTCGGGACGCAACAGATCGCCTGCGTCGTTGGTGGTTCCGTAACCGGCAAATTCGGCCAAGATCTTCGAACCCCGCGCGAGCGCGGACTCCAGGGATTCGAGCACAAACATCGCGGCGCCGTCGCCAAGCACCATTCCGGTCCTGTTTCGGGAAAAAGGCCGGCATTTGTCGTTTGTCATAACATGCATAGCCTCCCATGAGGCAAAAACGCCCGGAACCAGCAGCGCCTCGGCTCCTCCTGCAATGCATCGGTCAACTGTCCCGGATGCCACAAGCATCGCGCCCAAGCCAATCGATTGGGATGCGGAAGAGCAGGATGTCGAAATGCAATAGCTGGGCCCCTTGATGCCCCACTTCATCGCAATCCATGAAGCTGGCGCATTGGTCATGATCTTGGGAACACACATCGGATCGATTTTCCGACTGCCCCCCTCGGCTAAAAGACGGTGATAGTTTTCGTCCATGGTCTGGGCGCCGCCAAAACCGGCACCAATGGAGACCGCACACCGTTCCCCAAAATCGCCAATGCCAAGCCCAGCCTGGTCGATCGCTTCGCCAGCCGCGACTTGGGCAATGGCTGACACCCGGTCCTGGAACCTGGGGTTTGTCGTGCTCAGGGCGATTTGGTAATCCGCACCCGAAATCGGAGCGGCCTCGAGAATGACTTGCCGTTTGAGTGTTGGAAACAAGGTCTGGCGAACTCCGGACCTGCCATTTCGCGCAGCGGTCCACAATGCTTCAGCCCCGATGCCGCAAGCCGATATCGCGCCTGTGCCAGTAATGACCACCCGCTTCAAGCTGTGGCTTTCTTCGCTTTATGCTCTACGATTTTGCCTTTCACCAACTCTACCAGATCCCCGACGGTCTTTGCTTCGGTCAGGTCTTCGTCAACGGGTAGATAGACGCCCCATTTTTCCTCAATGGCCATCAAGATCATCACATAGTCGGCGGACTGGATGTCGAGGTCAAGCAGCACGGCATCCTTGTTCAGTCTGCCGCGATCAATCATTCCCTCCTGAGCGACGATATCCAGCAGCTGGCTTTCGATCTCCACCAGGTCCCCATCAGCGTCTGACATGTTTCATCCAATTGCTTGCATTGTTCAAATCGCCAATTCGCACCCCGCGATGCTGGCGGCTTTCCGTTCAATACGCGTTGCCACTTATATATGCAAACAATACGTTACATGCCTTCTTTGACCGGCAGGTTGTTCGAGATCAAGCAATCAAGAAAAATGTCTCCTTGATCCCGTTAAACAGACCGGTCTTTGCTGGTCAGGGCCCACGATAACAAGATCAGCAAGGCCGCAAGCAATAATGGAAAGATCGCTCCGGACAGAAAGGGATTGATCCTGACGCTTTCGACCAGCACTGCGGATATCCGGCCAAGCAGATAAAGCAGATACCCTGTGACGAGGCCAGAGAAGGCGGCCACGATCAGACCACGCCGATCGAGAACCAGCGCAAAGACAGCTGCTACACAAAACAGAATCAACGCGGTATTGATAGGCTGAACCAGGCGAAGCGCCAGCCATTGGATATATGGCGGATGATTGTCAGGAAGCGCCTCGTCCCGCGACAACGTCACCAGGTCAGGCAACGGAACATATTTGGGATGAATTTCGCGGTAGCCCAGCCATATCTGGCTCAATTTCAAGACTGGCAGGGTTGCTTCCTGATCGCTGACTGCGGTAGCGCCCGCACCATTGTCAAATCGCCAGGTTTGGGCCCGCTCCAGGATCCAGGTCGAACTCTTTCCGGAAGCCGGCGTGAGACGTTCCGCCTGACTGATGGCCTCAAGGCTGCCCGCCGGACTGATTTCATACACCGTCACGTCGGAAATACGAACCTGGGGCAAGCCTTCGAACATGGCTTGAACGACATGGCCATCACGTGAAAACCACTGCATTCTTGGTCTCTGCTGGGACTGGTGGAGCCATCCGTATTCGCCGAGGATGTTGTGCCTGAGTTCCAGCATGGCATTGGGCCGGATGTAATTGTCCAAGGTGAACTGAAGCGGGGCGATGATCAGCAACGCAGTCACCATCAAGCCGCGGGACCTTAACGAATACGCCATGCCTACCGTGCGAACCATCACCAGACGTCCGCTGGCGGCGTGGCTGGTCTCGGCCCACACCACGGCAACAACCACGGATATCGGCAGGGCTTGGGCGGTGTTGTCAAGTAGCCGCAGCAAAACATAGTAGACAGTCATTGCGATGACGGAGAGGGTCCCCCCTGCCGATTTTTCAGCCCAAACACGGGTGATTTCGCCTGAAACATTGATTGCCGTCACGGCTGAGGAAATCGCCATCAGGGTTACCAGGATGAACCAGAGATAGTGGCGCACCATAAAACGGGTGTAGACACCGAATGGCTGTCGGATGCTGTTTCCCTCAAGGGTGCTGTTCGGTGCTGGAGCGGTCATGTGCGCGCCAGTGCCGGAGCGAGCAGACTCCGGCCGGCGAGGCCGATCGACAATGGAATGGACAGCAGTGCGGCAATGCTGGCCAATGAGAAAAACACCGTGAAGCCAACCGGCGAGAGCGCGGCTTCGGGCACCAGCAAACCAGCGGATGCGACAACATTGAGCATGGTGGCGATGGCGATGCTGGATGGCAGAACAGCAAACCGGGTTCCGGCATTCGTCTTTGCCGCGCCAAAAACCGCGATTGCGACAGCAAGGAGGCAACTCAACGCCATCATAACCGCTCCTGCGGCATTGCGTGCATCGGACCGGGACACAAAGAGGCCGTTGTCCGTTTCCAGCATTTCATGCAACACCCGACTTTTCTCTCCTGTGTCGCCTGCAGCCTTGGCAAACGTCCCGATCTTGGTGTTGATGGAGGAATCGTCTGCCCTGAGCGTATCCACATTGAGGTCACCCGAGGCGTTCGGGCAGATGCGGCAAGGCACGCGTGGTTCGGCTTGATCGGCAGAACCGGTTTCTGCGGATTCTCCTGGACCACCAAATCTGCGAATTTCGAGATTGCATAAGCTCGCAAACACCTCACCGCCCTGAATCACCAGCTTTGCACAGCCTGACAGCAGGATCTGGGAAAGGCTGCCGTGATCGAATTCGAAAATCTGCAAATCGCGGACACCGTGATCCTTGAGACCACCGACGTGGAATACAGCGTCGTCTTCAACAACAAATTGGCCCGAATCCCAACCGGAGATGACTGCGCTGTCGATGGCGCGTTGGAATTCGCTGAAATACAGATCACTCGCCAAGGGCTTGAGATATCCGGAAACATACAGGGAGGTGGCCGCAAAGAATCCGCCCAGGATCATCGTGATGGCGACGGTCGGCCGCATGCCGATGCCCGCGGCCGCAAGGATGAGGAATTCACGGTTTTCGCGTTTGTAAACCAGTACAAGATAAACCGACACCAGAGCCGCCACAGGGAGGATGAAGTCGGCCACCAACGGCATGTAGGTAGCCAAAAGCAACATGAAACCGCCAAGATGCATGTTGTAATTGATGGCGGCGTGGAGCAGGAAGTCGAGCTTCTCAATCAGGAACACGAGGACCAGGGCGAGATAAATGAGCAGAAACAATCCCAAGACCAGCAATACGGATTGGCTGATGTATTTCATCGATGGTGCTGTTTGCCACTCCCCTCGCCGCCTTCTTCCGGCTATTCGCATTCCCGCCAGAACGCCAGATTTTTCCATTGAACGCTTCGGGAGCGCCCATGTACCGGGCTTCGCGTCCTGTCAAATTGGCTCAGCGGCTGGATCAGGGAGAGAAGGTTTCGCCTAGAAACGATTCCCGCACGGCCGTAGATCCGATCACTTCCGACGAAGGACCTTTCGCTATCATCAGACCGTTGTTGATGACGACGATCTCTTCCGCAAGGGAAAACACGGTCCTGGCCTGATGATCCGTAACAAGCACACCGACACCAGAATTTGCAAGCCTTTTGATATGGCCGGCAATGCGTGTCACCGTGATCGGATCAAGCTTGGCGAAGGGCTCGTCAAGCAGCAGCATTCGCGGTTGGGCACACAGGGCGAAGCCGATTTCAATGAGTTTCCGCTGGCCGCCGGACAAGTGACCGGCTTGCATGTCCATTATGTCGTCGAGTTCAAGCAGACGGCAGATATCGGCGAGCACCGCCTGCGCTTTCGGCCGGGTGTACCGGCAGGCTTCCAGGGCAATCCTGAAATTGTCCGAGGCCGACAGCGACAGATACAGATCCGGCGCCTGTGGGACATAGCCGATACCAAGCCGGGCCCGGGCGTCGATGGAGACCTGGGAAATATCCTTGCGATCGAGGAAGACAGACCCGGGATCCGCCAGTTCAACACCGGTCAGCAACCGGAAAGCCGTTGATTTTCCGGAACCTGACGGCCCCAGAAGGCCCAGGATCCGGCCTTCCGACAAGCTCAGGGAGACGCCCGACAGCACTTCGCGTCCGAGATAGGTCTTCCTCAGGCTGTAGGCTTCAAGTGTACGGGGCATGGAAAGCCTTAGTCAGCAGAAGCCGGCAGCTGCGCAGCGAAGTCCTGCAACATCCGATGGGCTTCATGATCCTTGGCCTGAACCGGTGGATGCTTGAATATGAATGCGCTCGCCTCGGGTAGCGCTCCGGACAGTTTCCTGTCGAGAGCAATGCGCGCGCACCGGATCGCAGCCAGCGCCATGATGGCTGCGTTGGGAGAATCCTCGACATCCAGGCGCAACTCGACATTGACCGGAGCACCGCCGAACAATTTTCCCTCAAGCCGGATAAAGGCCACCTTCCGGTCATCAAGCCAGCTCACATAATCGGAGGGACCGATGCGCACGTCGCCATCGGCGAACCGATTGAGCGCAGCGCTCTGGACCGACTCCGTTTTCGATTCGCGCTTCATCAGCAGCCGGTTCTGATCGGTCATGTTCAAGAAATCGGTGTTGCCGCCGACATTGAGCTGGTAGGTCCGGTCAAGCGCCGCGCCGCGCAATCCAAACAGCTCCACAAGGGCCCGATGGACGATCGTGGCACCCATCTGCGCCTTGAAATCATCCCCGAGAACCGGCAGGCCGGCGTCCTTGAATTTCAGCGCCCATTTGTCCGAGCTGGCGATGAACACCGGGATTGCATTGACGAACGCCATGCCGGCATCGATGGCGCACTGCGCATAGAATTCGGTTGCCTCAATCGAACCGACCGGCAGGAAATTGATGGCGACTTCAGCGCCGGAAGATTTCAGCACCGCGACAACTTCCTCGCGGGTGGCTTCGCCAGCCTCGATGGGGAGAAAGGAGTCGTCCGCCGGCTGATTGCGCATGGACGCCGACACGCCATCAAGGATTGCCCCGGGCGAAACCGGAACGGCGTCGAATCCGGTCTGCGGCTGAAACACCAGTGTGTTGTTCGGCTTGCTGAAAATCGCCTCCGACAGCGGTTTTCCGACCTTGCGCCGATCCACGTCGAAGGCCGCGACTATCTCCACGTCGCCTGGAGCGTAACCGCCGAGGTCTGGAAACAGCATGCCGACAGCGTCCTCGCCCTGCTGCCGGCAATAGGCGATGCCCTGCACCAGCGAACTCGCGCAATTGCCGATCCCGAAGATCGCTGTCTTGATTTGTCTATCTTGCATGTGCTCGCCCCCAGACGATCCAGAACTCAATTGACGCCGCTGTCAATGTACATCGCGGGCGTCATTGCGCGTTGTCCACTCGCGTCCTGTGGGCTGACAGTGATTGACCGCATCGTCAATCCCACATGACCCGCCTTGACCGGAGAATTTCGGACAAGAAGAAAAATGGCTTCCTCCCGCCAGTCAAGTTGGACGTGATTGCTTTGAGTGCCCTCGATGATGGAAGGCGCGAAAGCGTAGCGGCCATCCGGCAGATAGGGCATGCAGAACTTCAGGCGGCCCTCGAACCGGCTTGCTTCCTCGATGATCGGCGGCTCATGCCGGAATGCAAGAAAGGTGTTGTCGCCAAAGAGATTCTGCCCTGTGTCATTGCGCAGCATGAAACCGACGATAGGCGAATGAAGCCGGCGCTGGGCCACGGCCTGGACATGGAGCGTGATCTGCATTCCGCCATGGATCCGCTCCACCCTGCGGTCATTGTCGTCAGTGAGAAAACAGTCGATGATTCGGCATCCGCCATGGCCATGGCGCGGCGAGGCCCGATCGAACACCGATACGTCCATGTCCCCTTTCGACCCCCATTCGCAATCCACGCCTGCCGATATGTTGCTGGGTTGGGCCATGACCGCGCCTGCGGGAAGGTCGAGGCCATTCATGTGGTCGGCATAGGCCTTGATCACTTCCAGGCACTTGCCGTCAGCCTTCTTGTGGCCGGCTTCAAGCCAGATCGCCCGGTCGCATAGGGCCGAAACCATTCCTGGATCATGTGACACGAACAGGAGGGTGCCGCCGGCGTCGCGGAACCGCTGCATGAAGGCATGGCATTTCTTCTGAAACGCGGCATCCCCCACGCCCAGGATTTCATCGACAACGAGGATTTCCGCATCGACATGAATCGAGATGGCGAACGCCAGCCGCGCCTGCATTCCACTGGAATATTCCTTCAGCGGCCTTTCGAAATAGGCGCCGATATCGGCAAAGGCCTCGATGGCCTCCAGCCGTTCGTCAATTGCGGAAGCCGGAACTCCAAACGCTGCGGCGTTCAGCCGCGCATTTTCCCGGCCTGTGAAGCGCGGGTTGAAGCCGGCGCCCAGTTCAAGCATCGCACTGAGCTTGCCGTTGACCGCTATGGTGCCGCTCGTTGGCTGCATCGTGCCGCTGAGAATCTGGAGCAGGGTCGATTTGCCCGAGCCATTGCGTCCAACAATGCCGAGCGCCTCGCCCCGGCCTACGCTGATATCGACACTTTTGAGCGCGTTGAATGCCGACCTGGGCCGGGTCAGCGCCATGACATCCCAGAGCCTGCGAAGCGAATTGGAATCGCGCGAAAACCGCTTGGTCACGCCGACCGCCGAAATTGCCGGAAGCGGCGAACTCACGGCGCCGGATCCAGAACGCAGATCCGGGCGCTCAATTGCCCCAGATTGGCAAGGCCGGAGGATATGTGTCCGGATATCATGGTGAAGGCAACCGCCAGATCCCTTCTGTCGATCAGTCCGGCTTCAGATCCGCCCCGGGCAATCAGCGCGATGTCCACGACATAGGCGCCGGATGCAAGATAGGGCATGACAAATTCGAACCGCGCTTCGAGGAGCGGCGCTCCTCCTGGGCCGATTGCCATCGCAGCAGCCGGCATGTCACGGTAAACCACGGCCTGTCCCAGGGGGTCGCGAACAACGAACGCCAGCACCGCGCCGTCTTGCTGGGGCTGCGTCTCGAATGAAATGCTCAGACAAACGAGCTCGCCGCCCGACAGCGTCGAAATCGCGGCGCCATCGCAGCTCAACGCAGCAGCCTTCAAGCTGCCCGGCCTGCCTGGTGTTCCAAGAGCATCGAAATCCGTCAAGCTCGGCGCCGGTGTTTCATCCTGTTCATGCACGGCGCCGGCGTCAGGGCCGGAAAGATCCCCCTCCGCTTCAAATCCATCCGCCTGACCCAGTTCGTGCGAGACCGATTTGTGATAGGCATAGGCCACATCCTTGGGCCGCCCGGTCAGGGCTATGCGCCCCTTGGCAAGAAGAATTGCCCGGTTGCAAAGAGAGGGAATCGCGGTCTCGTTGTGGGAGGCGAGAAAGACGATGCGATCGCGCGAGAATGCGCGCAGGAAGCGCATGGAGCGCTGTTGAAACTGGACGTCGCCGACGCCGAGGATCTCATCCACGATCAGAATGTCGGCGTCGACATGGGCGCAGACCGAAAAGGCCAGCCGCGCGAACATGCCGCTCGAAAATTCCCGCGTCGGCCGGTCCATGAACTCCTCAATGCCGGCAAAACGGGCGATATCAGGCAGGCGTTCCCGGATTTGGCTGTTCGACAAGCCATAGGCCGACGCGCACAGTCTCGCGTTCTCGGTCCCGGTGAAATTCGGATTGAACCCCGCTCCAAGTTCAAGCATCGCGGCCACGCGGCCCCTGATCGAGACCGATCCGACACTGGGCTGACGGGTTCCCGCGAGGATCTCGAGAAGGGTTGATTTTCCCGCGCCGTTGCGCCCGATGATCCCGATGAAATCCCCCGCCCGGGCCGAAAACCCGACGTCGCGCAGCGCCCAGACCTGGTTTTCAGCCTGCCTTCCGAACAGGCCACAAGCCAGTTGCGCCGTATCGCGATCAAACAGGTTGTACACCTTGCCGAGGCCTTTGACGTCGACCCCAATATCATACGACATCGGCAAACCCGCGCCTGGCACGCTGGAAGAAAGCATATCCACAATAGAACACCGTCAGTGCGACCAGCCAGTAGCCGCCATAGGCGATCCAGTTCACCGACCTGTCAAAGAACAGCAATCCGCGCAGCGTCTCGAGGATGAATGTGAGCGGATTGAACCAGAACACCGGGCGAAGCCCCTCCGGGACCTGATTGATGTCGTAGAAGATCGGGCTCACGAACATCATCACCGGCCCGAGCGTGACGAGAACCTGCTGGATGTCGCGGATATAGGTGCCGAGCGCGGAAAACAGCCAGCCGAGGCCGACACACAGGATCGCCAGCGGCGCGATCACGATCGGCGCCAGCAACATGGCGACCGGCAGTTCCCAGGTGGCCAGCGCCAGAAACACGGCAAGCAGGATCATCGCCGCGGCCAGCTTGAACGCAGCCGCTCCCACAAGCACCCAGTCGAGAATATCGATGGGGAAAATGATCTTGGTGACATAGGTCCGGTTGGAATGAATGAACTCCGGCGCCCGGGTGATGATCTCCATGAAGAAGCTGAAGATCATCAACCCGGTGAAATAGATCAACGGAACAACCACCGAACTCTCGGTTTCGGAGAACCAGGCGGATTTCAGCACGAAGCCGAACACGAATGTGTAGATCGCCACCAGCACCAGCGGCGTGATGATGATCCACGCCAACCCCAGGGCGCTGCCGCGCACGGATGACTGCACATCGCGCACCAGCAACTGCCAGAACAGGTTGCGGTTCCTGACAAGGGAGGCAAGCGGCGTCACCAGCCAATTGACCAGCCGCCGACCCGCTGCCGTTTCCGGCTTGTTGTCATGGGTAGCATCGCAAGCCATGGAACACGCTCCGTCGGTTGCCGGTTTCGCTCCCGGGTCTATTCTCCCGCTTATATTCATCAATTCAATTCTGGCAATGCTTGTTGGCGGGCAGAACCCCGATCACCGGGAGACTTGTTATCACACCGGCGTGAAGATATGGAAGGCGGCGTTCACCGGCTCGGCGTTTTCCGGCCATCGGGCGGATTTCTGGCTGCGTGCGCCCGGGTGGGCGGGAAGTTCGACATGTCCTCTGGTTCCCCGCGAATTTGGGTTGAGATCAACGATTTCATGCGGATGTTCGATTGGGCGATCACGCCCACCGGCATCGGCAGGGTTCAGATGGAAATCGTTCTGCGGCTTGCGGTCAATCATCCCGACAGGGTGGCATTGTGCCGCATCGGGCGGACGGTCGACGAGATCGCCTTCATTGAACCTGACCGGGTCCGCCGATTGATTGAGCAGAACAACTTCCCTTCGGCCGGTTCGCCCGCGAAACTGGCGATGATCCGCCTGCGCCAGACCCTGCGGGTTCTCGAACGCCGCGCGAGGGCGAGGCTCATCCCCGACGATCCCACAGCTTTCGCGCGTCAGGTCAAACGGGGCGACATCCTCGTCAATTTCGGTGCGTCCTGGGAGCATCGCCAATACGGCGCGAAAATTCGCGAGCTCAAGCGCCGGCACGGACTCCGGTTCGCCTTGCTTGTCCATGACGTGCTGCCGATCAGTCACCCCGAATTCGTTTCTCCGCAGCATCTGCCCAATTTCATGAAATGGTTTCTGGAGATGGGCCGGACATGGGACATGGTGCTGACCCCCTCGGTGGCGTCTGCGGAGGCGGTCCGCCGAGCCCTGGTGGAGCATGGCATGACAATCCCGCCGATCCGGCCGATCCCCTTTGGCGCAGGGTTCAAGGCATCCCCGTCGGCCCGTGCCGCGGCGCCGGTCAGCGGACAGCCCTATGTGCTGTTCGTCTCCACCATCGAAATCCGCAAGAACCACATTCTCATGGTGCGCATCTGGGAAGAGCTTCTGCGCAGGCATGGCGCGGCGGCCGTCCCGGCGCTCGTTTTCGTGGGCAAGTTCGGCTGGGAAATCGACGGGCTGAAGCAACACCTGGCGGCGACCGAAAATCTCGACGGCAAGATCGTCATCGCCAACACGCTCTCCGACGCTGAAGTCGCCAAGGCTTATGACAATTGCCTTTTCACCGTCTTTCCGAGCTTCTGTGAAGGCTGGGGCCTGCCGGTGACCGAAAGCCTGGCCCACGGGAAGCTCTGTGTCGCCTCGAATGTGACCTCCATCCCCGAAGCCGGCGGCCGCTTCGCGGACTATTTTAATCCGAACGATTTTGAGTCGGCGCTTGGCCTGGTCGAACGGGCGATTTTTGATGAAAGCTACCGGGCTTCCCGGGAATTCGAGATCCGGTCTGCGTTTGTTCGGCAAAGTTGGGAAGACTGCGCCAAGGCTGTCATCGAAATTCTCACCCTGGAAGCCTCGCAGGTCAGGGTTACGAGCTTGGATGATGCTTGCAGCTTTCCTGAGCGGACAGTCAGTCCCCTATATCCGGGCCAGGCGTGACCGTGATGGTGTAGACTGATCCTGTTTCCTTGTCGCCAGATGCCTGGGTCCCCCTCCCTCAAACCGTGATTTTGGGGATTGATGCAAGCTGGGGTTTGGGAAACGCAGACGGGCCCGGGCGCACATTGCCATCCTGTCCATGATGTTCTGCCCGGCGCCTTCGGCCATCTGGCGCGAAACGGCGACCGGCAGTAATAAAGGCAGAAGTCGTCGCGCACCAAGCCTTGGAAGGAAGCGAAACCAATGCCAAACAAGGGGGCTTCCCGTGAAGCCATACAGTTTCATTACGATCTGGGGAATCGTTTCTACGCGCGACTTCTCGGCGAAAGCATGATCTATTCGGCCGGATTATGGGATGGCGTCGATGGCGCGAAGATGACGTTGAGTGAGGCCCAGAACCGAAAACTCGACTGGCATATTGCCGCAGCGGGTCTGAGTTCCGGTCAGCGGCTTCTCGATGTTGGATGCGGCTGGGGCGGCCTGATGGCCAGAGCGGTGGCGGCAAAAGATCTTTCCCAGGCTGTAGGACTGACGCTGTCCGACGAACAGGCAGCCTGGATCGAGGAAGGTAGCAAGGATCCGAGAATCACGGTGCAGAACCGTCCTTGGCAGGAGTTCAAGAACCAGGAACCTTTTGACGCGATTGTCTCGATTGGCGCTATCGAACATTTTGCCCGGCCGGAGATGGACACGGCTGCAAAGCTGGATTGTTATTCCGAGTTTTTTGAGTTTTGTTCACGCAACCTGGTCGATGGCGGCAGGCTGTCGCTTCAGTCCATCATATGGATGAACATGGCGCCTCAAAACGAAAGCTCCAATCTTCCCTTGGATTTTTTCCCCGAAAGCAACCTGCCCCGCCAGCTTGAACTTGTCCAGGCTGCGGATCCCTGGTTCCATCTTGTGGAAATGCACAATCGCCCACGCGACTACAGCCGGACGCTGCGCGAATGGATCTGGAACCTTCGGGCAAACCGGGACGCGTTGAAACCGGAGTTCGGCGAGGAAAATATTCAACGGTACCAGAAGGCATTTGCCCAATTCATGTATGGCTTTAATTCCGGCATCACGGGATTGTCCCGTTTCAGCTTCGTCAAAAAGGGACCCGGTTGGTCGAGCGACCATGGCACATCGTGAGGTCGGCAGACTTATCCGCCCAAGCACAACTAGGGTATAATCGGCGACAGCGCTCTCAGAATGCGCCCATACCATCGCATGCGGCACGGGTTTGATCGCAACGAAATGCATGTTCGGCCGCGTTACTGCCTCACAAATCGCCTCGGCATCTGCCATGTCATTCTTTTGCCGCTTCACATATGGTTTGACATAAGCTGGTAGGATCAGGCGTACCTCATGCCCCATCGCCGTGAGAGCGGCAGTGCAAAACTCGGCCACGGTAGCGCCAGGATAGTCCCGGCGCGGGCGGCGTAAAAGCCGGCCACCTATTTTCCTTCTGCAAAGATAGCAGGAGGGTTGGGGATCTATACCGTGGAACTTTATCTGAAGGTCCGCCTGGCTTGTTCTGAAGGAATGAGCCGGCGTCAGGCTGCAAAGCATTTCAACATATCGCGCGACAGCGTTGCCAAGATGATGGCG